>WBZO01003599.1_pt1 | contig 17826 bp, 13 predicted proteins | sample 5204261 | NCBI WGS metagenome assembly WBZO01 (sample SAMN12412400, study PRJNA552823) | activated sludge metagenome | isolation source: activated sludge from anammox sidestream of wastewater treatment plant... | place: USA: North Carolina | collected 2017-09
GTCCAGCTGTGGTAGGCGGCGGATTTGTTGTTGGCTTTGGGAGGTGGGGCACTTACGGAGGGCAGAGGAGGAGGAGTAGCTCTTCGAAAAATTTTTCCTTCAATTTTTGCCGAATCCTGAATGAGGATCCGATAATTCGTTGGATTTATGTCGCCGTCGAGATCTATAACGCGCGGAGGGGACGGATTGGAGGATATCAGACTCCCATCAGTATCGAATTCCTTGCCAAGAATATAATTCGCAAAATTTGCGTCGGTGGCTGGTGACCAGAGCTGATTATCCCACTGGCCTTCCGCAACATGGTCTTTGTAGACTTTGGGAGTACCGGGCACGTAAAGGTTCCCGACGACGCGAGAGTTGCCGAACAAGGTGATATTCTCTTGCGTGGATTGTGCGGCGACCATAACGCTTCCTTTTATTTGAACATTATTTTGCAGTTCTGCATAGGCCACGAGTACGCCTGCGGGGAGGGCCGTTCCCGTGGAGCCCGCCTCAAAAGTCGCAGAGGTCGTAGGGCTCGGATTGAACCAATTGGCGAGGGTGGGGGCGGCTGCGAGAGCCGTCAGCTCGCCTGCAGCCACGCTGAGGATCGTCGTGGGGCTGACCACGCTGGTCTGGGTGGGGCTTGTTGGCAGGGGGCCATTGATGACGAGGCTGAAGGCCGTTGGATAGGGCGCGCCGCTTGCAAGGGAAATGGTCGCGGTGTCTCCGGCGCTGCCACTCGAGGGCGAGATGGTCGGGGCGGCGAGCGTCACTTTTGAGGCGCTCACCTGCCGGCTTCCGATGGTGGATGTCAGAAGGTTGGAATCCGAGGAAATGGCCACCGCCCGGATGGGGAGGGCGGAAGCCGCCCCAAAGGAGGCGTACGTGTAAGGAATGTTGGCTGTGGCGCCTGTCTTGGGCGCGATGGCGCCACTCTGGGAGGGATCGCTGCCATCCAGCGTGTATTTGATCTGGTATTTGTTGTCGTAGGCCGCCGGGACGGAGGCCGTCATGGTCACGGTGATGGGTGGCGCTGTGAAGGCCGTCCCGGTCGTCATGGCGCCTCCGGCCTGTTGGTAGGTCACCGCCGCGGGCGCGGAAATTTCCACCGTGAGCTGGATGGGGGCGGCATTGTAAAGCGCCGAGTTGTTGTCGCTATTGGTGTAGAGGTTCGGATCTTGGGAGATGGCGATGGCAACGAGGGTTGCGTCGGGTGGCACAGCGACCGGACCGGTGTAATGGAGATAGGCTCCGCCAAGGCTGTAATAAATCTGCGAGGAGCCTGCCGGATTGGGGTTGGTGATCGTGACTGGCTTTGCGGGATCAAAGTCGCCCAGAGGGTAGGAACCGCCGGGGGGCGTGAAATCAGGCGCCACGAGGGCAATGAGCGGATTGAATGTGCCTCCGGCATTCGGGTCAGCGGCAGTGGACGCGGGCTCCGGCGCCGGAGTGGAAGAGGGCGGTCCCGTGTCGGAGAAATCCCAGACCCATTTGGATTCCGTGGCGACGTCCTTTGTGCGGGAGCGGTCCTCGGAGCCGAAATCCTCGGTGGCCAGATCGGAATCGAAGGCAAATCCCCGGCTGCCATCCGTCGTCGCGGAGACCACCTCGAGGCGCTTGAGAGACGCATTCCAAATGGCGCCCTTGCGTCCCGACGGCGCGACATCCGTCACGCGCTTGTCCAGGAAGCTGCTCCGCAGGCCCATCGTGGCCGCCGAGGCATCCTCGCTCACGGAACTCTTCAGCTTCTCCAAAAGTTCCCCCACATTGGAAACTCCGGAAAAATTTCCGCCGCTCGCTTCATAGGCCTCGGCCGCGCGGTTGATCGTCCGCACGTCGGCATCGAGTTTGCCTTCCTCTGCGTTCCTCGTGACACTGGAAATGGCGACGTACCCGCTGCCCGCCAGAATCGCAATCCCAGCCACGACAGCCAGAATTTCAACGAGGGTGAACGCCCTGAACATGCGCTGGAGCGTTATTTTCATGCAACGAATTTCCCAAATTTATGCAACAAGTCAATAAAAAAGACGTTTTCGATGAACGAAAAATGTGGCAGATTGGGGATATGATTTCTGAGCCTCATTATTATCGGGATGTCGAGACGCCCGTTGGGCGGCTCCGGCTGGTGGCTGATGACACGGGGCTCGCCGCGATTCTTTGGGAGAAGGATCGGCCCGGACGGGTCCCCCTGGAGAATCTTGTGGAGACACCCAACCATCCGATCCTGCGCGCGGCGGCGCGTCAATTGGAGGAATATTTCAAGGGGAGTCGGAAGGAATTCCAACTTCCTCTGACCCGCCGGGGGACGGATTTTCAGAGAAAGGTCTGGGAGGCGCTTCGGACGATTCCCTTTGGGGAAACGCGCAGTTACACGGCCATTGCCCGGCAGGTGGGGCGTCCCCGCGCCGTGCGGGCCGTGGGAGCGGCCATTGGGCGCAATCCGCTCTCGATTGTGGCACCCTGCCACCGGGTCATTGGCTCCAGTGGGGCCCTTACGGGTTTTGCGGGAGGGCTGGACGCCAAAACATTTTTGCTGCGGCACGAAGGAGCGGTGATTGGGAATGCGCCTGACAAGCGGGGTTGATCCTGCGAGGGTTCGTGGCGTGTCCGCGGAGGCAGGGCGTATTTTGGCGAGGGATCAGGGCCGTGAGGCGTGGAGCCTGTGGGGTCCGTACCTCAGCGACCGGCAATGGGGAACGGTCCGGGAGGATTATTCCGCGGACGGAGATGCGTGGGCCTATTTTCCCCATGACCATGCCCGGTCCCGGGCCTACCGCTGGGGCGAGGATGGCATCCTGGGCCTGTGTGATGAGGAGTGCCGGGTGTGCTTTGCCCCGGCCTTCTGGAATGGACGGGATTCGATCCTGAAAGAGCGCCTTTTCGGGCTCTCGAATCCACAGGGAAATCATGGCGAGGACATCAAGGAATATTTTTACTACCTCGACAACACGCCCACGCACAGCCTCATGCGCGGACTCTACAAGTACCCGCAGGCCGCATTCCCCTACGATCAACTCGTCGCGGAAAATGGCCGCCGCTCGAGGCTCGAGCCTGAATACGAATTGGTGGACACCGGCATCTTCAACGAAGGGAGGTATTTCGATATTTTCGTGGAGTATGCCAAGGTCGGCCCCGAGGATATTGCCATCCGCATCCGGGCCATCAACAGGGGACCTGAGTCCGCGCCCCTGACCCTTCTGCCGACGCTCTGGTTCCGCAACACATGGTCCTGGGGAGGGGAATCCAAGAGACCCGGAATGCGCCTCCAGGGAGAGGGGGTCATTGCGGTCGCGCCCGAGGGGATGCCTGGTCACCATTTGTACTGCGGAGCGCCCGACGAAATTCTCTTTACTGAAAACGAGACAAATTTCGAGAGGTTGTTCCAGACGCCCAACACATCACCCTGCGTGAAAGACGCCTTTCATGATTATCTGATTCATCAGAAAAAAGAGGCCGTCAATCCCGCGCGGCGCGGGACCAAGGCGGCGGCTGTCTGGCGCAGGGTCATTGCTCCGGGGGAGGAATTTGTCATTCGCCTGCGCCTGTCCCGCGAGCCGCAGGAGGATCCCCTCGGAGAGGATTTTGACGCGATTTTTGTACAACGCCAGGAGGAGGCGGACGCATTCTTTCGGGAGTTGAATCCGGGCCTGGGCTCCGAGGAAGCGCTCATTCAGCGGCGGGCGCTGGCGGGGCTCCTCTGGAGCAAGAAATTTTATTGTTATCCAGTGATGCGCTGGCTCGAGGGGGATCCCGATCGGCCCGCGCCGCCTGCGGAGCGTTGGCGCGGGCGCAATGCCTTTTGGAAGGAATTGCACGCGCGGGATATCATCGCCATGCCGGATCCGTGGGAATATCCCTACTTTTGCGCCTGGGATCTCATGTTCCATTCCGTGGCCTTTGCGGTCATGGACGCGAAGACTGCCCAGATCCAGAGCATGATCCTGCGCGGGGAGCGTTACACGGCTCCCAGCGCCCAGATGCCCGCCTACGAATGGGCGCTCTCGGACGCCAATCCGCCCATTCACGGATGGGCGACCTGGCGGGTCTATTCGATGGGGCGCGCGCGGACGGGGCAGGGCGACCGCGCCTATCTCAAGCGCGCCTTCAACAAGCTCCTCCTCAATTACGGCTGGTGGGCCAACCGCGTGGATCAGGCTGGAGACAATGTCTTCGAGGGGGGATTTCTTGGCCTGGACAATATTGGAGTCTTCGACCGCCGCTATCCCCTCCCGGACGGCAGCCGGATCAAGCAAAGCGATGGCACGGCCTGGATGGCCACCTTCTGCCTCAATATGCTCAATATCGCGGTCGAACTCGCCAAGGAGGAGCCCGCCTACGAGGACATCGCCGACCGATTCCTCAGCGATTTCTTTTTCCTCGCCGGCGCAATCAATGGCAAGGGGAGCGGCGTGTATTCCCTCTGGGACGAGGAGGATGGCTTTTACTACGACGCCCTCATGCGGCCCGATGGGGCGACCGAATTTCTCAAGACCCGCTCGATTGCCGGACTCACCCCGCTCTTTGCGGTCGAGAGTTTCAATGTCGAGGCCGCCTCCCATTTCCCCATCCTGCGCAAGCGCATTCAGTGGCTCGCCAAGAACCGCTCCTGCCTCCTGGATCATCTGGACCACGTCGGCTCTCCCAACCAAGGGCGGCTGCTCGTGTCCCTCGTGCCGCCGGAGCGCCTGCGGCGGATTTGCGCGCGGCTCTTTGATGAGGAGGAATTCCTGTCCCCTCATGGCATCCGCTCCCTCTCAAAGACTTATGAAAAACACCCCTACACGCTGACAGCGGGAGGGCGGACGGAGACGCTTGCCTACAGCCCCGGCGACAGCCCGGTGGCCATGTTCGGGGGGAATTCCAATTGGCGGGGGCCGGTCTGGATTCCCATGAATTTCCTCCTCATCGAGGCGCTGCAGAAATTCGGATTTTACTTCGGCGATTCCTTTCGGGTCGAATATCCCACTGGCAGCGGCAGAGCCCTGACCCTCTGGGAAATCAGCCTGGACCTCCAGAGGCGCATTGTCGCCCTCTTCAAGCGGGATCCGAAGGGGAGACGCCCCTTCCTCGGAGATGTTGCCCTGTTTCAGGAGGATCCCCATTGGCGGGACCAATTTCTCTTCCACGAATACTTTCACGCTGACACGGGTGTTGGCCTCGGAGCAAGCCATCAGACCGGTTGGACAGCGCTCGTCGCCAAAATGATCCAACAACTCCACGCCTTCCGAAGAGACTGTCCATCGGCCTGATTTCGAAGTCTTTCCAGAATTAGGGGTCAGGCAGCATATTCTTGCATTTTAACGGGTTGTCATAATTTTGAGGACAACTTACGTCTGTCATCTTTGCTCCAGTGGCGTACCAAGCTCGCATTGACGTATAATTTCATACCCAATCTCTCTTCGATCCAACTTTGGGACACTGTCGTGCGCCTCCCGATCATTCGGGGGAATTTGCGCACCCTTTCGTCATGGCCCTCTGATCATAGGCGCATCACTTCTTGATGGGAAAAGTGCAAGAATATGCTGCCTGACCCCTAATTCCTCCGAACGGATCGCAGAGCCGTGCATCTGCTGCTGTGATCCCTTCGGGATCAGGTTTTTTTGTTTTGCGTCTTTATCCGGGGGTGTCGCTGCGATCAACCCCCGGCTTCGCAGCTCGGATGCCTCCGGCATCGCCTCCAAAATGCCCAAACTCCAGAGAGCGGGCAAGATGCCCGCTCTCGTGCGCTGCAATTTTCGGAGATACGCCCCCTTGAAATCCCATGTGAACCGCCCACTTGCGGAGAATTCTTGCATTGCGGGAAATATTTGTATTAATCACCGCAAAAAATGCGGAGATTATGAATTATATCTACGAATTGCCTGGTTGGCCTGAATTGGCTTGGGATGCAGCAAGGTTGACGCCTTTGCTTGCGGAGATTCGCCATCGCCAAGGACGTCTCGTTGGAAGGATGGAAGGATTGGGCTTCTCACTGCGAAGCGAGGCCACACTGAGCACGTTGACGGCGGATGTCGTCCAATCGAGTGCCATTGAAGGGGAGGTTTTGGATGTCGGGCAGGTGAGGTCATCTATTGCACGTCAGCTCGGTCTGGATGTCGCGGGTATTGGCCCTTCCAGCCGAAATGTGGAGGGCATTGTGGAAATGATGTTGAATGCCATTCAGCATTACGCGGAACCATTAACAACAGAACGGCTTTTCGATTGGCATGCGTCGCTATTTCCCACCGGCAGGAGCGGCATGCGCCGCATCACAGTGGGAGCATGGCGTCCCGCGGAGGCGGGAGCCATGCAGGTTGTTTCGGGACCAATGGGCAGGGAGAATGTGCATTTTGAGGCGCCAGCAGCCGAAAAACTGGAGATTGAAATGGCCACCTTTCTGAAGTGGTTGAATGCAGATGGCAATGTGGATCCGGTTTTGAAAGCCGGCATCGCACACTTCCATTTTGTCACCATTCATCCATTTGAAGACGGCAACGGCCGCATTGGTAGGGCGATTGCCGATTTGATGCTGGCGCGGGCCGATGGCACAGGTGAGCGTTTCTACAGCATGTCAGCCCAAATCGAAATGGAGCGAAAAGAGTATTACTTGCAGCTTGAACACGGTCAGCGTGGCAGCTTGGACATCACAAGCTGGCTCGAATGGTTTTTGCAATGCCTTGAGCGCGCCATTAGGAACGCGGAAGACGCCCTTTCCGGCGTACTGCGCAAGGCAAAGCTTTGGGACAGGATCAACTGCGATCCAGTCAGCGAGAGGCAGCGCAAGATTTTGAACCGGCTCATGGATGGCTTCGACGGAAAGCTGACCACTTCCAAATATGCAAAAATTGCCAAGTGTTCTGAAGACACCGCTCTGCGGGATATTCAAACATTGATCCGACGGGGCATCCTCAAACAAAACGAGGGCGGTGGCAGAAGTACGAGCTATAGTCTTGTCGTGGAGGAATGAAACGTTCCGAAAAAAGGGGCAACAACCAAGGCAGCCCTTCGAGGTGGGTTGCGGAATCGAGAATGATGTGAAAGGTGGTGGAGTTCATGATTTGGTGATTGGGGTGAAGGACTCACACGAAGGCACGAAGACGCGAAGAGGAAAAATATATAAACTTCGTGCCTTCGTGTGAGATTCATATGGGTGATCGGGCCAGCAGAAGCGGGCTGGACAAAAGCCAGAAGAAAGCCGATGGTAGCGGCATGAAGTTGACCGCAGCATTTAAGCAGATTGACGGATGGTGGGCCGCCTCGATTGAGGAAATTCCCGGCGTTCATACTCAGGGCTCGACGCTGGAGGAAGCGAGAGAAAACTTGAGAGAAGCACTGGAAATGGTCTTGGAGGTCAATCGCGAATTGGCCGAACAGGAAGACGAGGCAACGACACGGGAAGAAATGATCTTGGCGTGAAGCGCGCGGATCTGGAAAAACACCTTCGCGCTCACGGTTGCCAGCTTTATCGAGAAGGCGGAAGGCATTCCATCTGGTGGAATCCGACCAATCGCAAGACTTCGGCGGTTCCCCGCACAGGGAGGTAAATGATTACACGGCACGCGGGATTTGCCGCTCGCTGGAGATTTCTCAATTTTAGTTTTCATTCATCCTTCCCATCCTTTGCGTGAGAACTTCGCGGAGGCCGTGATAGTGTTGCAGAGAGCAGGCCGCCATGATCCTTCGGGCAAGGGTACAGAGGCACTGGCTGGAGCCAGGGCGAAACTGTGTAAAATGACCGACAATCTTGATCTGTAGCAGGGAGTCCACGACGCGGGCAGGCAGTGTTTCGCCATCGGGTGTGTTGTCTATGTTTTGCCGCCTGAAGTCGGCACACCAAACGCCGGGGCTTCGGGCGCAAAGCGCCAGCAGGAGAGCGGCTCGTCGCGCTCGCGGCCTCGGCGGGCTGGAAGCCCTGCACCACGACTTTGTCGCCGGCCGTGTTGCCGTTCCTCCCGTGACCGACATTTGGATTTGCAAACAGATCGTCTTTGGCTAATGTGTCGTCGCACAAATTCTCAGAAAGGGAGATTCATCATGAGCACGTTCAACGTAACGAAGGAACAAATTGCGGCCTTTCAATCGGACGGCTACCTGCTGGTGCGCGGCCTGTTCGACAAGGAGGAAACCGATCTGCTGTTCACCATCGCCAAGGCCGACCGGGAAATGGACAAGGCTTCCGGTCGCAAGGACGCGCAGGGTGGCGTGAGCCGGCTGCGGTTGCGCAACGAGTTGTACGACGACATCTACAGCGCCTGCGTGCGCTGCCGTCGGATCGTGGACACGATGGAACTGTTGCTCGGCGACGAGGTGTATCATTTTCATCACAAGATGATGCTCAAAGAGCCGCGCGTCGGGGGCGCGTGGGAATGGCATCAAGATTACGGCTACTGGTATCAGAACAACGCCTGTCTCTATCCCGATATGGCCAGTTGCATGATCGCGGTCGATCGGGCAACGAAGGAGAACGGTTGTCTCCAGGTCATCCGGGGATCGCATAAGATGGGTCGTGTTGAGCACGGCTTCACGGGGGAACAGACGGGCGCAAACATGGAGCGGGTGAACGCCGCGCTGCAGCGGTTGCCGCTCGTGTACTGCGAACTGGAGCCGGGCGATGCGTTGTTTTTCCATTCAAACCTGCTGCATCGCTCCGATCAGAACAAAAGCCCGAACGCGCGCTGGTCGTTGATCTGTTGTTACAACACGAAACACAACGATCCGTTCAAGCCCGCACCGCCCGGCAGCCATCCGAACTATCATTTCCTGGAGAAGTGGCCGGACTCGAAGGTGCAGGAGGTCGGTCACCGTCAACTCGCGGAAATGAAACGAACCGGCACAACGCCCGCCGTGACATCTCAGTAGGCCCGCCGCAACACGGAGAAAAGCTCATCCCGCAAGTTCTTTTTGCTCATTCGATGAAACCACTCAAAATCGTCCTCGTGGGCGGAGGCAGTGTCGCCTGGGCGCCCACCGTCGTGCGTGACATGCTGCTGACGCCCTCGCTCGCCAACGCCCGGTTCGTGTTGCTCGACACGAACCCGCGCGCGAGCGATCTGACCCAGGCGTTCCTCGAGAAGCTCGCCCGCGAACTCCGCGTGGGCGCGACGTTCATCTCGACCGACCGCCGCGACGCGATGCGGGATGCGCAGTACATCATCATCACCATCTCGACCGGCGGGCTGGATGCCATGGCGCACGACATCGCGATCCCCGAGCAATTCGGCATCTATCATACCGTTGGCGACACATCCGGTCCGGGCGGCTGGGCGCGTTTGATTCGCAACTTCGACGTGTTCGTCTCGCTGGCGAATGATATCAACCGATACGCGCCCGGTGCGGTCGTGCTCAATTACACCAATCCGATGACGACGCTTACCGACGTGCTTGCGCGATTGTGCCGCGGGCCGGTCATCGGGCTGTGCCACGGGCTGTTCGAGAATCTGGCGCTGCTCAAACGTCTCTATCGCTGTGAGGACGAGGACGAACTGGCCGTGCAGTACGGCGGCATCAACCACTTTTTCTGGATCACCGCGGCGCGCGCGGGGCGGACCGACATCCTGGCCGATCTGACGCGGCGGCTGAAAAGACAGAGTTTCACCGATCTGCTACGGTTCGTTCACCGCGATGCGATGGGATTTACGTCGAAGCGCGAAGTGGCGACGGAATTGTTTCATCTTGCCGGCGTCATGCCGTATCTGGGCGACCGTCACACGTGCGAATTTTTCAGCGCGTACATCACGGACCGGTCGAACCTGCGCAAGTACAAGATCGTCCGTACATCGATCGCGGAGCGCCGCCGGGTGCGCAAGCGATACGAGAAGGCTCTCGCAGACATGGTTCGCGGCGAGATTGCACCAGACTATCGCCAGCGCACACGCGAGACGGCGGCGGATATCATCCACGCGCATTCTCAGGGCAAGGTGTTCATTGACGTCGGCAACGTGCCCAATCAGGGGCAAATCTCCAATCTTCCGTCCGGATTGGTGGTCGAGACGGCTGTGCGCGTGGACCGCAACGGGTTCACGCCGATCCTGTTCGGGGCGTTGCCGCGCGTCGCGCAAGGGCTCATCGAGCCGTACGCGCACGTGTTTCCGATGGTGGTGGACGCGTGTTTCCAGAAGAACAGGAAGCTCGCGTTGCAGGCGTTGCGGCTCGATCCCGTGTGCGCGCGCCTGAACGGCTCGCAGGTGAACGACCTCGGCAATCGCTTGATCGCCGCGCACCGGAAATACATCACGGCATTTTGAACCGGGCCGATGGAAGGACGCAGGGGATGCATGGCTGCGTGCTTGGAAGCAGGACCGGCCGCTTCCAGCGGGTCCCAGGAAACACAATACAACCGGGATGGTGGCTCTGCTTCGGGCTTTCCGGGCATGCCCGGACGGCGTCCCATCGAACCGCAGAATTTCATCCGCCCGCGACAAACCAAGCCATAGTGATTGTGGAGGCGTTCGTTGCTGTAGGATTCCCCGTGTTGCGCTTGGGTTCTGCCGTGTTTCTTCCACAGCCATCGCCTGATGCGCGCCCGGATTTGCCATTGCATCTTGCTAAACACTTTACCGCTGTTGGCGTAGTGGAAGTACCCTATCCACCCCTTCGCCTGACGGTTGACGCGGGCGATGAGGTCTTCGGGTTCCCTCCATTGGGTGCTCCGGGCGGTCTCTTCCCGGATGGCCGTCCGCAATTTGTTGCAGCTTTTCGGGCTGGGCTCACAATGCGGGTAGCTTTTGCCTCTTCGCGATTTCCTCCATGCCAGCAGGAACCCCAAGAACTCGATGCTCTCTTTCTCAAAGTTCACGATGCGTGTCTTCTTCTCGTTGAGCTTGAGTCCCCTTTTCTCCAGCCAGCATTTCAGCCGACGGTGCATCTCCGCGCCCTGCCCTTTACGGCAGAGCACTACGAAGTCGTCGGCATATCTCACCATCACCGCTTTCATCTGCCTGCCTCCATTGACAGCTTTATCCAGCCCGTCGAGATAGAGGTTGGCTAGGAGCGGCGAGATCACCCCGCCCTGTGGTGTCCCGCACCGGTTCTTCACCGTGCGCTTCACCCCCGTCTCGGGGTCTTCTTCCACGATCGGCGCCCGCAGCCATCCCTTGATTAACTTCAGGATGCTGCCGTCGCTCACCCTTCCTCTGACGAGCCGCATCAATGCCGCGTGCGGGATCGTGTCGAAGTAGCCGCTCAAATCGGCGTCCACCACTTCAGGAGCTCGGCTTTCCGGTTTTATCTGTTTCGATGCTCATTAGTTGGAGTTCATTGTCATTATGGCCTGTTGGTTCAGAAGATACCCCGCTTGCGGCTTCGGCCTCGCGGCCTCATTCCGGGTATCTCTTTCGGTCGTGAACCGTCTAATTCGACCGGAGGGACTTTCACCCTCGTGGCTTCCGGCTTCCCCGGCGCACGTGTAGGACAAAAATCTCTGAAAAGTCATTTTAGGGAGTATTTTTGTTGCAAAGCATATGGGTTTACATATACTTTTTGACGATGAACAAAAAAAAACAGCCCGCGTGAAATCCTTGAAGAAATTGCAACCATTGAGCGGATGGAGCGTGGCAAGCTCTCGGTGATCCGTCAGGGACCGAACGGTCCCTACTTTAATCTTCAGCGCCGGGAAGGTGGGCGCAACGTGACCGAATACGTTCCAGCTGAACAGGTGGCCGAAGCTCAGGAAAACATCGAGGCCCACCATCGCTTTGAGGCATTGATGGAGAAATATGTCAGTGTGATCAGCACACAGAGCCGTGAGGCGCGAAAAGATCGGGTTAAAAAAAAACGTCGGAGCCCCGCATCGCACTCGCCCAAGAAGCCGAAATCCAAGACCTGATCGCGGCTTTCGGCAGCAAGGAGCCTACCGGAACTGCCGTGGCCGAACTGGAGGTTCTCGTGCGGGCCGCCATCTTCAAGCCGGCCAACGAACTGGTCGGCGCGCTTCTCCAGCAAGCTGTGGATCGTATTGATGAGAGCTACATTCCCAAGCCGGGCGAGTATCTCAAAGGACGTGAGCCTCGCACAGTTCAGTGCATGTTTGGGTGCTTCGTGCTTCTACGCCGTTACTACTACCACCCCGGCAAAAAGCGCGGCCACTGCCCGGCTGATGCCGCTCTGGGTCTGGAGTGCGCTTACACTCCCGCTCTGGCTCGTTTGATCTGCCTGGAGGGCAGCGATGAGAGCAGCTTCCTTCAAGCCTCCGAGCACCTGAGGGAGGTTGGTGGGATCGTGGTCTCCGAACGCCAAATCCAGCGCGTGGTGGGTCGGGTGGGTCAGCACGCCATCGACTGGCAAAAACGGGAGTCTGCCCCCGGTGCCTGCGAGGCCAAAACCCTCTACATCAGCGCGGATGCCACCGGGGTGCCCATGCGGCGCGAGGAACTGACGGGGCGAAAAGGAAAGGCTCCCGATGGAAAAGCCAAGACCCGCATGGCCATGCTCGGCTGTGTCTTCACCCAGACCACCGAAGACCAGGATGGCAACCCTCTGCGCGACAACGACTCCACCGTCTATCTCAGCGGATTCCAAAGCCCTTCGGACTTTGGAATCGGTCTGCGACGGGAAGTCATCCGCTGTGGGATGGTGCCCTGGCGTAGGTGTTGGGTGAAAGCGCCGGTATCTTTCTTTTATGGAGGACACTTGAACTTCCCCTCTTGACGCAGTACAAACTCAAACTTTCGCTTCAAATCCATGCTTCCGAAGGTCTGATTCAATGAGACATGGCAAACAACCTCATTATCTTCTGTATTGGTGCCTCCCCTTGCCTTTGGATTTAAGTGTTCAATGCTTGCCTTGCTCTCAAGCAATACTTCTCCGCAAAAGAAACAGCGACCGTGTTGAAGATAAAGCATCTTTTGAAGCTTCGATAGTGTTTTAGTTTTTTGTGCAGGTTGTGGGGGGCGTGCGGGCAGCACTTGAGCTTTAATCGAAAGAATTTTAACCACTTTGTGCTCTGCTACAATTTGGTCTCTGGCTTCTTTCTCTGATTTTGCTGTAATCTTTCCGCTTTTCTCATTCCCATCAGCAAGTTGACCTGTGTAAACAAATAGGCTCATATTTTCAACGTCCAAGCTCACTCACACCTACGAACGGCTGGCGCAACCCCTGCTGCGCAGGAGGCGTGACAGACGCGCCGCGCGAAGCGCGGGCAGGGGTGTTGGGTGCAGCGTTGGTTTGCTGCAGCGCCTCGGCTTTTATTCGTAGTGCGTCCATAATCGAAGAACTTTCACAATATTGTCATCTTCAATGACTTCATAGACAAGTCGATGTTGAATATTGATTCGACGCGAATACGCGCCCCTCAAATCTCCAATAAGCGCCTCGTAGGGAGGCGGAGATGCAAAGGGATTCTCTGATATGAGTTCGATGAGTTCGCGGGCTTCCTGGGAAAACCTTACGAGCCAAATGCCATCATCAAGAATGACATGAAATCTCCAGTATCCCCTGCCCTGTGGCCGCATGAGCCACTGAAAATCCCGCCGCGAAGAAGGGATTATGCGTCTGCTCCCAAGCGACGGTGGTCAGGGGACCATGTCCTGGAGCCAGGATGGTTTCCGGCGGGAGGGAAAGAATTTCCCCGCGCGTGGTGCGGAGCGCGTCCGCGTAGGAGACCATGCCACCTCCCATGCTCCCGGCAAAAATGGCGTCACCCGTGATGGCCACCCGGCGCGGAAGCCCTTGAATGACGAAGGTCATGCCACCGGCGGCATGGCCGCAGGTGAGACGCGCTTCCACGTCCAGGGAGCCAATCCGCCAGCGGGTTCCGGCAGGAAAGCGCTTCGGGCCCTCGAGGGGAGGCTCCCCCTCGCCGAGGAAGGCCTCGACGCCGGTCCTCTCGACGAGACGGTCCAACTCGGCGATGTGGTCGCCATGCGCATGGGTCAGGAAAAGGGCGCGCGCGCGCAGACCATTCTTTTCGAGAAAATCGAGAACGGGATCCGCATCCGCGCCCGTGTCAAAGAGCGCCGCTTCTTTTGACGTGGCATCCCAGACGAGGAACGCATTCACCGTCATGTCGCCAAAGTTGGTGGTGAACCGGGCGAGCCCGTCGAGAGAGAGCGGCGCAGGGACAGCCGCTCCCGAGGCGAGTCCAAGCAATGCCGCGGCATCGAGTCCGAGCGCGGGCGCCACAGCCCGCAGGACCTCCGGGTCCGGCTCCCCGGCGAGCGCCTCCCGGACGCGGGCGACGGAGATCCCCGTCCGCTGCGCGAGGTCAGCCTCCCCAATACCGAGTCCCCGGCAGGCCTTGCCCAGGACATCCGCGAAAGAATCCTCGAGTGGCATCATGGCTCAGGGTGAATCCGGATGAAATTGCGAAGCCATTCCCCACTGGGCTGGATGACGAGCGAACGCTTGTCGCGCGAGAGGTTGGTCAGCCCAAAATTGGCCGCGTAGCCCTCCGCCCATTCGTAATTGTCCGTGAGCGTCCATGGGAAATACCCGCGAATATCCACGCCATCATTGAGAGCCCGCCGGAGCTGGCTCATGTGCTCGCGGTAATAACGGATTTTTTTGTGCTCGCTCTGGGTGCCGATCCCATTCTCCGAGACGACGATGGGTTTCCCGTAGCGTTTGTGGACGCTCGTGAGCACCCGATAAAAGCCCTCGGGGTCAATTTCCCATCCATTCTGGGTGTAATTCGAGGTGACTTCCCCGACCGGGCGTTTGATGAAACGGAGGGCGGACGCGTCCTGCGAGTAGTAGTAATTGACCCCAATGATATCCAGAGCGTCCGCAACGGCGTCCAAGTGGTCCCAATTCTGGTGTTGCATCATGTTGTAAACAAAGCCCGTGGGATCCTGCAGGAGATTCAGCCGCCAGTCCGGGATCGAGTAAATACCCATGATGATCGCGTCCTTGCGATGCGCCCGGACAATGCGCGCGGCGTCGCGGAACATGCGCACGGCCGTGGCGTGCGCCTTCTTGAGGGCGAGGGGCGTCAGCAGGAGACCCGGCGGCCAGTGGCCTCCGAAGTAGCTGATGTACAAGTCGCCATTGGGTTCGTTCTGCGGAACGTAAATGCGCACGTGCGGGGCGAGAGCCGCGGAAATGCGGGTGACGAATTCCTGCCAGCGTTTTTCAACATCCGGGTGGAGGAAATCCGATCGCCCCTTGCGTTTTGAGTCATAGAGCCAATCCGGGAAGGTGAAATGCCAGAGCGTGACAATGGGCTCGATGCCATTGGCGCGGAGTTTTTCCGCCATGCGCGCGTAGCGCCGGATGGCGGCCTCATTGAAGACTCCCGGCTGCGGCTCGACCCGCCCCCACTCGATGCCAAACCGATAATGACTCACCCCCAGCTCCTTCAGGGCGGCGACATCCTTGTCAAAGCGACTCCAGGAAAAAGTCGCCTCGTCCCCGCGCGGCGGAATCCGCCCCTCCTCGGCAAACACATCCCAGTCCGTCTTGAAATAACCCGGCTCTCCCGGCTTCACGCCGCGATCCTCATTCTGGTAACTCGAGGTGGATGTCCCCCACCAAAATTTTCCGGTCTTTACGGGCTGTCCGGATTCTGCGGCAGCGGGTTTTTTGTATGCCTTGGGGGGCAGGACGCACGCGGACAAGCCCATGCTCAGGGCGAGGACGAAGAGGGTATTTTTCATGACATTTTATAAGGTTGCGCCTCGATCGAGGCAGGATGTCTTTGAGGTTTTCCGAACAAGTAGCCCTGACCGTGATTCACGCCGATTTCGCGGAGGGCCGACAATTCCTCGGGGGTCTCGATGAATTCCGCGATGGTTTCCACGCCCAATGCCGTGGCAATGCCCTGGACGGCCTGGACGAGCGCCCTTTGAAACGAAGACGAGGCCAGTCCCTTGACAAAAGAGCCGTCAATTTTGATAAAATCAATGGGCAGCCTCTGGAGGTAGCTCAGGGAGGAAAATCCCGCGCCAAAATCATCGAGCCCAAAGCGCAATCCCAATTTTTGCAGGCGACGGATAATGCCCGAAGCGGTCTGAAGATTGGAAATGAGGTCATCCTCGGTGATTTCGAAGAGAATGCGCGACGCGGAAATGGCGGAATTTTCCAGCATGCTTTCGATGAATGTCGCATAGTCCGGATCACTGAACACAGAGCCGGAAATATTGACGGAGACCGTGAGGTGGGGATGACTGGCCAGGGTCTTGAAGGCGCGGGCAATCATGAAGCGGTCCAGCCGCGCCATCTGGCCGGAGCGGCGCAGGGAGGACAGAAAGGCGCCGGGCTGGATGGTCTGCCCGTGCTTTTCGTACCGGACCAGCAACTCCTGGGCAAAATATTCTCCGGTGGCGAGATTGATCATGGGTTGGTACCACGTTTGCAGGGAGCCGTCGTCCATGGCTTCCCTGATGCGGATGGACCAATCCGCGTCGGTGATCAGATTGGCGATGGCTTCCGTTTCGGGAGTGTGGACATGGATGCAATTGCGTCCCCGGGCCTTGGCGGCGTAGCAGGCTTCGTCCGCGCGCGCCATCACGCTATTGGCGGATACCCCGGCCTCAATGGCGGCTATCCCAATCGAGGCCCCAACCCGCAATTTTCTTTCCCGGGCCATGTAAACAATTTCCCGCAGGGCCTCCCGCAATTCCTCAGCGCGGCGGCATCCGTCCTGGAGACTGCAATCCTCCATGACCAGGATGAATTCATCACCCCCAAAGCGCACAAGGCAATCCCCGGCCCGGCTGCCCCTGCGGAGGATTCCGGCGACCTTGACGAGGAGGTCATCCCCCACGTCGTGCCCGAGGGTGTCATTGATGATTTTGAAATTATCGAGATCGAGGTACAGGAGGACGCCGGGGCGCCCCGCCTCCGCCTGCCGGGAAACCGCCTCAATGGCCGGACCCAGTCCCGTGCGGTTGGTCAGCTTGGTGAGGGGATCGTGCGTCGCGAGAAATCGGAGCCTTTCCTCGAGGCTCTTCCTGCGGGCAATTCCCCGGATGGCGGCCTCGGCAACGGAAAGACGGATATTGAGGAGGCCCGGATGGTAGGGCTTGGCAATGTAGTCGTCAGCGCCGGCTTCCAGGATGGCCTGCAGATCCTGTGGGCGGCTGTTGCCGGTTCCCACGAGGATGTAGTGCATGTCCCCCCCCGGACGGGAACGCAATTCGCGCGCAAATTCCAGGCCGCTCATCCCCGGCAGCTCGATATCCAAAGAAATCAGCGGAAAAAATTCCCTGTGCAGAATGTCGAGGGCCTCCTCCGCGGACGCGCAACTTTTGACAGCATGATTCCGTCCCCGGAGGATCCTTTCCAGGAGCATGCGCGTGGGGCGGTCATCCTCAATGATGAGCGTTTTCCCAGGCTGTCGGCCGCCATCAGAGGGTGGCAGAGGTTGCATTTGCGGATCCAAATGAAGCCAAAACTGGCAAATCCATGCCCAAAACACCAGATCAAACGCAGACCACGAGATGAGGATTTTTTGCGGCGAGCCATTTTTTAAATTCCCGTTTGCCAGGTTGCGGGCACGAGGATAGAGTCACCCCCGCTCGCTCACGTGGCGGAACTGGCAGACGCGTGCGCCTCAGGAGCGCATGGGGCAACCCTTGGAGGTTCGAATCCTCTCGTGAGCAAAACCTCCTTTTCGAGTCATCGCCTCGATGACCTCAGGAGGCCACTGGGATAGTCGTCACTCCCTACTGACCGCGCAGGCTGGCAATGACCCTCGGAATCACGGAGCAGGCTTCGTCCACATCCTCCTCCGTATTGAACCTCCCAAAAGAAAAGCGCAGGCTCGACCGGGCGCGCTCATTGGAAAAGCCCATGGCCCGAAGAACATGCGACGGATGGATCGAGCCGGAAGTACAGGCCGATCCCGCGGAGCAGCAAATCCCACGCGCCGCAAGCAACTCGATGGCCCTCTCTCCATTGACGCCTTCGAAGGCGAGATTCGAGGTGTTG
>WBZO01003431.1_pt2 | contig 17819 bp, 6 predicted proteins | sample 5204261 | NCBI WGS metagenome assembly WBZO01 (sample SAMN12412400, study PRJNA552823) | activated sludge metagenome | isolation source: activated sludge from anammox sidestream of wastewater treatment plant... | place: USA: North Carolina | collected 2017-09
GATCAGTAACAGCCAACGGTCAAGCGTGGTTCCGATGCGATTTGTGTCGACCGTCTATCACGGCATAGATCCCGCGCGGTATGCCTTCATGCCGCAGGCAGGGAACGGCATTATTCACTTCGGAAGAATTATGGAAGACAAAGGAACCGATAGGGCAATTGCCGTGGCAAAAAAAGCGGGTATTCCCATCACTATTGCCACCAGTACCGTCCGAGCCAACCGATCGCAGGGGTTTTTTGAAGAAAAAATTGCACCCGAAATCGACGATGTGCATGTGAAAGCGGTGGGTTTTTTGGAGGGGGAAGCCAAATCCGCATACATCGGCTCAGGCAAGGCATTTTTGTTTCCTCTTGCCTGGGATGAGCCGTTCGGGATGGTCATGATCGAGTCAATGGCATGCGGAACCCCGGTTATTGCCTACAATCGGGGAAGTGTCCCTGAAATCGTGCGCGATGGAGTAACAGGGTTTATCGTTGATCCCCCCGAAGGAGTACCGCAACAAGCGGGGAACAAAGCGCTTCGCGGTACCTGGAAAATCAAGACGACAGGAGAGGAAGGATTAATGGAGGCACTCAATCGGGTTGACGAGCTTGATAGGGCGGCATGCCGTGAGCATGTGGAACGTCATTTTTCGCTTGCCGCCATGGCGAAAGGGTATGTTGATGCCTATACCGCGGCGATCGCTTCGCGCAAACGGTAATCGCTCTTTTTTCGTTTTTTTATCCCCGGCCGCACTTTTTCCGTGTTATGATGAAAAGTGATGAAGGTATTATTCGCGACCAGTGAAATTGCCACACTGTACAAACGCGGGGGGCTTGCAGACGTCAGCTACGCGCTTCCCGTGGCGCTTTCGAAAGCCGGTGTGAGCGTGTCGGTGGTCATGCCGTTTTATGAAGGTATTCCGGTAAAAAATGTCACCTGTGTCGGGCAACTTGCGATCGATTTTGACCGGAGGCGTGAGCTGGTGTTTATTTTCCGCACGCTTCTGCCGCATTCACACGTTCGTGTGTATCTTATCCGCCATCCGTTGCTTAATACCTACGATGATGACCATATTGCCGAACGGTTTGCCTTTTTTTCCAAGGCGGTGGCACAGCTTTCACTCTATTCGGAAGGCATATTGGGAGGGCCGTATGACATCATTCATTGTCATGATTGGCATACGGCGCTTATTCCGCTTCTTATCGGTGAGTCCAGTAAAATCGGATACCGGGAACGGGAAACCATCCAGTCGCTGAAGGCAAAAACGATTCTTACCGTGCACAATCTCCTATATCAGGGAGAAACCGGGTTTGCCATCTCATTGAAATTGGGTTTCCCGAAGTCCATCTTTCACCCGTTTATGACACCTCTGGGGCGTGCGGTACGACTGATGACCGAGGGATTTGAGTATGCGGACATCGTGACGACCGTTTCTCCCACCTACGCCAAGGAGATTGCGGCAGGGAAACACGGCAAAAGGGTGGTTGAGGTCTTTAGAAAACGGAAGGATCAGATGGTGGGCATATTAAACGGATTGGATACCGAGCTTTGGAATCCGTCCACCGATCCATCGTTACCCATGCCGTTTAATAAAAAAACGGTGAAAGAGGTAAAGCCGAAACTCAAAGCACAACTCCAGCAGGCCCTGAGGTTACCCGTTTCGGAAGTGCCGCTTTTTGGGTTTGTGGGACGGCTTGAGCCGCTCCAGAAGGGATTAGATCTTATCGCCCGTGCGATCGATAAACTTGATTCATCGGCGTACCAGTTGGTGGTATTGGGAACGGGACAAAAAAGTCTGGTGAAACAGTACGAAAAGCTTGCCACAAAGTATCATAATATTGCCTTCATCCACACCTTTGACGAGCGGTTGGCCAGGCGCATTTATGCCGGGAGCGACGTCATGTTAGTGCCTTCGAAGTTCGAGCCGTGCGGACTCACCCAAATGATCGCGATGCGGTATGGCACGTTACCGCTGGTGCGTAAGACCGGGGGGCTCGCCGATACCGTGGAAGACAAAAAAACGGGCTTTGTATTCGGTGCCTACACGAGTACTGCACTTCTTGCCAAAATGAAGGAAGCGATGCAGGTATATACCGATGAACCACGGTTATTTGCCAAGATGCGAGAAGCCGCGATGCGGAAAGATTTCTCATGGCAACATCAGGTGAAAGAATACATCGCCCTCTACAAAAAAATCCTGTCATCCGCCTGATTTTTACCGGTATTTACCGGTTATTTTACCAGTTTTTACAAGTATTTATCAGTTAGTTTTAGCTTGTATTGAAGGGAAAAGTCTCTATATCTCCCATTTTCCTGCGGGACAACCAAACGGACGCGAAGTCAGCCTGTTTATGCTTTGGTATAGTACACGCTTCTGCCTTTGCCGTGTGACAGAATGAGTCCCAATGCACCGAGTCTGGCAAGATCACGGCTTGCAGTTACCGCAGACACGCGAAACAAGGTTTGTGCTGTTTTGTTGGTGATTTTTGCACTCGGATTTTCCAGATACTCGAGTATTTTTTCTTCCCTGTTGTTGAGGCGCCAGGCAAACTGCCTGATGGTGCCGGTGCCCAGTGCTAGCTAGACTGCATGTGGGTATAGACCGTTTCGTACTGATTGCGAGTCGATGTTACGAGGTGCTCAATCCATGCGGTCAAATTTTCGTTCGTCGTGATGCTCTGGATGGCTTTGTGATGGCTTGTCGCGTGTGCGCACCACGCGGGTTCAAAAGCGACCATTGATCGGCAATCGTACCCGTATTTAACGATAAGCAAACGGGCGATAATGCGGGGAACAAGCCCGTGAGTAAGGATACCTATCTGGCTCTGCATGAGGAGGCCATAAACGACGCCGGAGAGAATAACAGGATGATCCTTTTGTGAGCCGATATACGTAAGCAGTTTATTGAGTTCGGCTTCCTCAGTGTGCAGTGCGTGCATGATTTTTCGTGCCAGAGCGGGTGCGGTAATGATGCCGATGGCACCGATATGTGCAAGCCGGAGCTCTCTGGTGCTCGCCGTCCAATCCGAGCGGATAACTTCAAGCGCGTGTTTATAGGCGAGAATCTGCGCTTCTAGGGGGGTGGGATGCTTGTGCGGATGCAGGAGCAAACGGCTGACGGATGAAGCATTCACCGCAAAGCCCGCGAGTCCCAATGATCCGTGGATCTGCTCATTCATCGCCTTCCAACGAAGTTGTTGTTCGACAAAAATCGGAAGTGGAGTCAGCATGATGCTCCGATAGAGCTTATCGATGGCAAACAGATCATCTTGGATCTGCGGCGTAAGGGTATAAGTGACGGGAATCATCGGTAAAAAAATCGTATCACAATTATAGCATCGCGAGCCAAAATAAAGCGAGATTATTTTTGGATTATCAGTACGGCAAAAATGCGGGAATACGATATGATTACGATATGATTACTTCGCCTATTGACAGCATGTGAAAATTAAAGCTAACCTGTATATAGGTTTTCACATATTTGTAATAACCGGTAAAAAGAGTGGTAAGTACTTGTAAAGAATAGCAATAATTTCGCATTGGTACGGGCTAAAGGGTTTGGGAGCCTGCCTGACATGCCCAAAACATACACCGTTAAAGAAGTTGCCGATATATTAGGCTTCAGCACGAACAGTATTTACGCATTTCTCAAAGAGAAGCGCATCCGTGGGGTGCGTATCGGAAAAGGCAGATTCAGAATCCCCGAAGAAGAACTTTCCCGCATCCTGCATTTATCCAAAAAAACCGCATCGATTGCTCCCGTGCACGCATCGGTTCCTGAAGAAGTACGGATCGTTCGGTCAGATGATGACGCATTGGAGGCATTGCCGCAAACAGGTGACGCCGTGTTTTTCCAGCCGGCAAGTGAACATGCGTATAAAAACAGGAATGAAATTTCGGTTCCAAATATTTTTGATTGGTTTATCGGTTTGGGAGCAATTGTTGCGGGAGTGGGATTATTTCTGTTCAACACTACCATTACGGGGGAAGAATTTCCCCGGTTGCCCCTCATATATCCGTACGTACGAGTCATCCTTATTGCCTGCGGGCTCGGCGTGATCTTGAGCGGGACATTTGAGCGCGCCCGAAATTGGCGCAGGGTATTTTACGTACTGCTTGCCGTCATGGGATTTTTCAACTCATTCGGACTCTTGCGAAGCGGGGATATTGAAGGGGGAGCTTTGTACGGCGCGTTGGCTTTCATGGTCGCGATAGCGGGATTTGTGCCCTTCGGCGGTATTGTCACGGTCGGTCTCTATGTATCCTTGATTGCATTTTTGGTACCTGCGGTGATGTTAGTATTTCCTGCGGATTCCCATGTGCAAACGCTTTCAATGGCTTTGGATCTGCCCACGGCGGTTATCGGCTCACTATCACTCATCATATCGAGTGTCCTGATTATCGGATTTTGGTTTGGGTATGCGAGAAATAGAGTGCTATTTTTACTCTCCGCATGGATTTTGGCGTTTGGCGATATTGCCGTTTCATTGTGGTACGCGAATCTCCAGTACTGGAGCAGGTCCTTTTTTATCTTAGTCGTCGGCGCTTTTACCGCGCTTCTTCCGTATTGGTGGCCGTTGCAGATGCAATTGTCCCGCAGGTATCGGCTATTACTGCACGGATTATTTGCGGGTATGGGGATGGTGTTTGTTCTTGCCGTTCTGGTTGTGTATCTGCTTCAGCAGGGCATTTGGGTTTCTCGGGAACGCGAAATCATGAGCAAAATGCACGTAGGACATACGCGTCTCAACAATGCGGTAACATCGTTGGAAGGGTCATTGGTCGTTGCCGCCAGCAATGCTGATTTCGTTTCATCCATACGCAAACCGGACATCTCTCTCATTAATAAATACAGCAAAATCATATACGAAAGCAATCCGAATATCCGGCAACTGGTGTTTTTGGATGAGGATGGCAAAGGAGTAGCGCTCTACCCGTACGGCACCTTTGACGAGCCGAATTATTCTTTCCGTGAGTATTTTCAGCAAACCAAAAATACGGGAAAACCGTACGTGTCAGAAGTATTTCAGGCAAGAGTTGATCAGTCGGGAAGGTATGTGGTAACCCTTTCGGTGCCGTTATTCGAAAAAGGTACGTTTGTCGGAGTGGTTTCCGCCTCGATGGATCTCGATCGGATGGGCATGCTCCTGGATGAATTGGCGGCCGCAAAGCAAGGGGAATATTTTGTCGTGGTTGATAGCAAAGGGGTAATACTCAGCCATCCGAACGAAAAACTTATCGGTACGATGATCCCCGGGAATGACCCCCTACGCCGTGCGCTGAACGGCGAGGAAGGATTGGTAAAAGGAACGATGATTGAGGGAATGTTGGGTATGATGGGGTATGTGTACGTTCCGGAATTGCGCTGGGCGATTAGCTTGCGGGTTCCGGCGACAAAAGTATTCGGCTTATCATCCGTAGATATTTGGGTCGTGTTTGGCGTAGTGTGCGCGCTGGTCGGCGCCGGAATTACCATGCTGTCGTATATACGGGGAAGAGTGATTGCCGATAAGGAAGGCGGACCCTGATGCATACCGGCGTGTCTCAGAAATCTGTTCGGCAGAAATCCGCAACACGCGGATTTCTCGCTGAATTGGAGCCCCCTCGTTCCGGGGATTTTCGCGGTGGCAACGCCTTTATGCCGATATTACCGATTATCTTCGCGTTTGTTATCGGCTGTGTGTTTGTGGGGATAGCACAGGTTATCAGATCAGACAGCGCAGATGCTAAGGGAATACATGCAGAATCCGGAGCGCCTGCGGTTACCCAATTAACGGAGAAAGTGTTTGCGGAAAGCGGGTGGAATGCTCCGTATATTGTTTTGGTGCAACGCGAAGACGGTTCGATTGCGTACGCATATGTGGAACATGCACTCGTAAAAAACGGCACATTTACCGGCGATATAACCATACGGTACGCCAACGGTGAGCATGGGATCGTGCGTGATGAAAACGGTACATTCAACTTTTTTCTGACGAAACTGGGGAACCAGGAACCGGTACGGATATTAGTGCCGGTTACCATGGGGGTAAAACTACCGGACGGCGCGATTCTTCCCGCACAACTAACCGACGCGACGATTGTTAATGAACAGCTTATCGGCCATTTTACCGCGACTACCATTTTAGATAAATCCCAAGTTGTCGGGAATCGTAGTGCTCGGCGGGAGATTCTTTCGTTGGCGATCGAACCGACGCTCAAGACCGTTGATGCGGGGTTGGTTATGGTGCAACGCGAAGTGCTGAAGCTGGCGCTTGAGGGCGTCGGTGAAACGGGGGGTGTTTTGGGGGTGACGACCGACAGTGTTGGCGGGTCGGAGACCGGCACGCGTTTGCTTGCTTCGAGTTTAGGGAGCAACCTGATGGTGCAAAGTTACAGCGGAGAAGGGGTGGTTCGTATTGTATCAAGATCAAACAATATAGAACAAAATGTAACAAACATACAAAATCTGAATCCATCGTTTGACGCGGGCGCCGTAAATCAGTCACCGGAGCTTGCGTCCGCACAACCGCTTTCACAGCAAGGATTTTATCCCTCTTCATTTATACGAGGGACGGGAGCCGACGGAAGTACGGGAGCAACGGGAGCGACCGGAATTCAGGGAATAAAAGGCGATTCAGGTTCTGCCGGTGCGCAGGGATCTGCCGGGAAAGACGGAGCAACGGGGGCTACGGGGGTCGGTGAGTTAGGCCCGATCGGTCCTACCGGAGCAACGGGATCGGGTGGCGGCGGTGGCGGAGGCGGTGGCGCAGACGGTCCGACGGGAACAACCGGAGCAACAGGTGCTACGGGTACTGCGGGAGCCAGCGGACCGACAGGGAGTACGGGGGCTACGGGGACAAACGGTGCGAGTGGTCCGACGGGGGCAACGGGTGCAACGGGAAATAACGGGAGTGATGGACCGACTGGAGCGACAGGCGCAACGGGAATCGCGGGCGCAACTGGTCCGACCGGTAGTACCGGATCAACGGGGTCAGCCGGTGCGTCAGGCCCTACGGGAAGTACGGGTGCAACGGGAGTGCAGGGCACCTCGGGTCCGACAGGGTCTACGGGTGCTACCGGAGGAATAGGTGCCGGTGGACCGACGGGGAGTACGGGTGCCACTGGAACAAATGGTGTACAGGGAGCATCAGGACCGACGGGATCCACCGGAGCGACGGGAGCGATTGGTATATCCGGTCCGACGGGGGCTACGGGAGCTACTGGCGCCCTTGGTGCATCAGGACCGACGGGATCTACCGGAGCAACTGGCACACAAGGAACAACCGGTCCGACGGGAAGTACGGGGGCAACGGGAGTGCAGGGCACCTCGGGTCCGACAGGGGCTACGGGAGCAACGGGAAATAACGGGAATGACGGACCGACAGGAGCGACCGGACCGACCGGATCACAGGGAGGTGCCGCGGGAGCAACGGGACCCACCGGGGCATCTGGTGCAACCGGTGCAAACGGTGCCTCCGGTCCGACAGGCAGTACCGGCGCAACCGGTTCACTCGGTGCCAGCGGTCCGACAGGGAGTACGGGGGCTACGGGAAGTATTGGCGATTCCGGTCCGACAGGGGCTACGGGAGCAACGGGTACAAATGGTGTACAAGGTACATCAGGACCGACGGGAGCCACTGGAACACAAGGATCATCAGGACCTACGGGGAGTACGGGTGCTACGGGAGGTATGGGATCATCCGGACCCACCGGGGCATCTGGTGCAACCGGTGCACAGGGTGCGCAAGGATCGTCAGGCCCGACGGGGTCTACTGGTTCGACGGGAGCAAACGGTACGAGCGGCCCGACAGGAGCAACGGGGGCTACCGGTGTGCAAGGATCTTCCGGACCAACAGGGTCAACGGGTGCAACGGGAAATAACGGAGTATCGGGCCCCACCGGGTCAACGGGTGCAACGGGATTGCAGGGTGCAAGTGGTCCAACAGGAAGTACAGGCGCAACCGGTGGCGTTGGTGCCTCCGGTCCTACAGGAAGTACTGGGTCGACCGGAAGCATCGGTTTATCCGGACCAACCGGAAGTACAGGATCCACCGGAAGTGCTGGTGCCTCCGGTCCCACCGGTTCTACTGGCGCAACCGGCGCCGTCGGCGAAAATGGACCGACAGGATCAACGGGGGCTACGGGAAATCAGGGCGCAGTTGGGTCTTCAGGTCCAACAGGATCGACAGGATCGATCGGTGCGAATGGCGCATCCGGTCCGACGGGTTCAACAGGTGCCACCGGTTCTGCAGGAGAAAATGGTCCAACGGGGTCAACCGGAGCCACTGGCAGTGCGGGGGCCAGCGGTCCTACCGGCTCAACGGGAGCCACAGGGTTTATTGGAACATCCGGACCTACGGGAAGTACCGGGGCGACGGGTGCAGGCGGTTCATCAGGACCAACTGGTTCTACCGGATCCACAGGCGCACAAGGATCTTCTGGTCCTACCGGATCAACGGGATCGACCGGCGGCGTTGGAGTAAGCGGACCAACAGGTAGTACCGGAGCAACGGGTGTTGTCGGTTCCAGCGGACCTACGGGGTCGACCGGAGCAACGGGTGCCGCGGGAGCAAACGGTCCTACCGGAAGCACTGGATCAACAGGCGTTCAAGGAAATGCTGGACAGGATGGAGCAGATGGACCCACAGGTTCCACTGGAGCAACCGGCGGCATCGGTGCATCGGGGCCCACCGGAAGTACGGGAGCAACTGGAGCAAATGGCGCATCAGGACCTACGGGAAGCACGGGAGCAACAGGATCACAAGGATCATCAGGACCGACCGGTAGCACCGGATCAACGGGATCTATCGGTGTGTCGGGTCCGACGGGATCAACAGGTGCTACGGGAGTTGCTGGAGCGAATGGTCCCACGGGTTCTACCGGTGCTACTGGTACACAAGGATCATCCGGTCCCACCGGAAGTACGGGCGCTACCGGTGGCGTTGGAGCAAGTGGACCAACAGGGTCAACAGGTGCCACCGGAAATGTTGGATCGTCCGGTCCTACAGGAGCAACGGGATCTACTGGTACACAGGGAAATGCAGGTCAGGATGGTGCAGATGGTCCTACCGGCTCAACCGGCTCTACTGGTGCCGCTGGTCCTACTGGTTCTACCGGATCAACGGGTTCTGCAGGTGCACAAGGATCATCAGGTCCCACGGGATCAACGGGAGCTACGGGAGCAAATGGAGCGGGTGGACCGACAGGGGCAACGGGATCTACCGGCACGCAGGGTGCCGCGGGAGTTGATGGTGCGGATGGTCCAACCGGTTCAACTGGTGCTACCGGAGGAATAGGTGCTTCCGGTCCGACAGGTGCAACCGGATCCACGGGTACACAGGGAAATGCAGGTCAGGATGGTGCAGATGGTCCTACGGGAGCAACGGGATCTACCGGAACACAAGGTGCGGTTGGATCATCCGGACCGACGGGAAGTACGGGAGCCACTGGAGGAATCGGCGCATCAGGACCAACAGGATCAACAGGAACAACAGGGGCACAAGGTTCTGTAGGCGCAAGTGGGCCTACTGGTAGTACGGGAGCGACGGGAAGTAATGGTGCATCCGGACCTACAGGAGCAACAGGTTCTACGGGAATCCAGGGTTCATCGGGTCCCACAGGAGCAACAGGTGCAACCGGGGTGATTGGTGCAAGTGGTCCCACCGGTTCCACTGGGGCAACAGGTACCGCAGGGGCATCGGGACCCACAGGGTCAACGGGAGCGACAGGAAGTAATGGAGCAAGTGGTCCTACGGGAACAACAGGAGCAACAGGAAGCGCGGGGGCCAGCGGTCCTACCGGATCGACGGGTGCCACTGGAGGAATAGGTGCTTCCGGTCCGACCGGAGCAACAGGTTCGACAGGAGTACAAGGATCATCAGGTCCTACCGGAAGTACTGGGGCAACTGGTGGCATTGGTGCATCCGGTCCTACGGGAAGTACCGGGGCGACGGGTGCAGTCGGTTCATCAGGACCAACTGGTTCTACCGGATCCACAGGTTCACAAGGAAATAGCGGTCCGACGGGTTCTACTGGCGCTACCGGTGCCGTTGGAGCAAGTGGACCGACAGGATCTACCGGAGCAACTGGAGCAAATGGGTCTAGCGGACCGACAGGTGCTACCGGATCAACCGGAAGCGTTGGTGGAAGTGGTCCTACCGGATCGACGGGAAGTGCTGGCGCATCAGGCCCGACGGGAAGTACTGGAACAACAGGTGCTCAAGGAGTATCAGGTCCCACGGGATCAACGGGAGCAACAGGAACAGCTGGCGCGAGTGGTCCGACCGGATCAACAGGGGCAACAGGAGCAAATGGAGCAAGTGGTCCCACGGGAAACACAGGAGCAACAGGATCACAGGGATCATCAGGACCGACCGGTAGCACCGGATCAACTGGGTCTGCAGGTGCACAAGGATCATCAGGCCCGACAGGATCTACTGGTGCTACGGGAAATGCGGGATCGGCTGGTCCAACGGGGTCAACCGGAGCCACTGGCAGTGCGGGGGCGAGTGGCCCGACAGGATCTACCGGGGCAACAGGAACACAAGGAACTGCGGGTGCATCAGGACCAACGGGAGCAACGGGAGTGCAAGGAGCTTCCGGTCCTACCGGAGCAACAGGCGCGACGGGAATACAAGGATCATCCGGTCCGACAGGTGCAACCGGCGCCACCGGGGTAAATGGTGCCAGCGGACCCACGGGGAGCACGGGAGCAACCGGCTCACAAGGAGTTCAAGGCAGTAGTGGTCCGACGGGAAGTACAGGGAGTACCGGTATTGCTGGTCCAACCGGCTCTACCGGAGCTACCGGAAGTGCCGGGTCTTCAGGTCCAACCGGATCCACCGGGGCGACAGGTACTCAAGGAACCAGCGGTCCGACAGGAAGTACCGGAGCAACCGGAACACAAGGATCATCAGGTCCCACTGGTGCGACCGGTGCAACCGGGACACAAGGATCCGCGGGAGCAAGTGGTCCATCTGGTTCTACCGGTGCAACCGGAGCAAACGGCGCTTCCGGTCCGACGGGGTCTACCGGATCAACCGGTACGAATGGTGCATCTGGTCCGACGGGGAGTACCGGAGCCACGGGAGCGCAAGGAGTTTCCGGTCCGACAGGAAGTACGGGGGGAACCGGTGTAGCAGGACCTACCGGTTCTACTGGTGCCACCGGTAGTAATGGTGCCAGCGGACCGACGGGTGCCACGGGCTCGACGGGAGCACAAGGGGCGTCCGGTCCGACGGGGAGTACCGGGGCTACCGGTTCGGCAGGTGCCAGCGGACCGACGGGTGCAACGGGAAGTAACGGAGCATCGGGACCCACCGGATCAACCGGCGCAACGGGGTCTATTGGAGCTTCCGGTCCTACCGGAGCAACAGGCGCGACGGGAACACAAGGATCGTCAGGTCCGACAGGGGCAAGCGGTGCAACGGGATCCGCCGGAGCAAATGGTCCGACCGGAGCGACAGGTGCTACCGGAACACAAGGTTCTGCGGGAGCAAGCGGTCCTACAGGAAATACGGGAGCAACGGGATCCGTCGGAGCATCAGGACCGACAGGGTCTACCGGAGCAACCGGAGTAGCGGGTGTCACCGGTCCGACGGGTTCAACGGGAGCCACCGGCACTGCAGGAGCAAACGGTCCCACGGGAGCTACGGGAACAACGGGTGTGCAGGGCCCGACCGGTCCGGTGGGACCAGGTGGGGAAACATTTATTCTTGACGGCGGATCATATCTTTACGTAAATACGACGTATGCAACCGACTTTAATTTTGATGATTTAGTGTTGGGCTTAGACGGCGATGCCGGAGCAACAATTACTACGAATGATACGAATGAAACGTTGGGAATTGATACCAACGGTACCGGAGCGATAAGCATCGGAACGGGAGCAAACTCAAAAACGATCACCCTCGGCAATACCTCGTCCACGACAAGTCTTGTGTTGACCAAAGGTGCTTCAGGAAATATTACTTTTACCGGTTTTAACTGTTCTTCATACACAAATGGCGGCGTCTTAACAACCGATGCATCTGGCAACATTACTTGTGCAAATGATGATGGCGGGAGTGGATCACAAACTCCGTGGACATCTGATATCGATGCCGATGGGTTTGATCTTTCGGATCTTTCCAATATCTTGTTCAGGGAAACCACCGGGGCTCCGGCGGGTACGGATGTCGGATTGTTCCGTGATAATTCGGGAGATTTGAATCTCAACGTATTAACCGGAAAAACGTTCAATGTCCAAGTCAACGGTACCGATGAGTACAATTTCTCATCCAGCGGGCTTACCATAGGGACAAATTCATTGATTACCGGTGCGGCAACCATTGAGTCAACCGAACTTGACCGTCTTGACGGTAAAGATGCGGCGCTTGTTGACCAGAATGATTTGACCAGCGGTGACGGAAGCGGAGGCACGAGTAGCGGATCGGGATTGGAAGCGGGAACCGGAGGGATCGGTCTCCTGCAGGGCTGTGCAGATGACCAGGTCCTTAAGTGGAATGAAAGCTCCGCGGTATGGGAATGCGGTAGCGATCGAGCGACCGTGAACATTCGGAAAGCCGCAGATGAAACAATCACGAGTAGCGCCGCGTTGCAGGACGATAACGAACTGCTGTTTGCGGTCGCCGCCAACGAAACATGGGCAGTGGAAGTTTCCCATACCTATAGTACGGGTAATTCGTCCACACCGGATATCCGTGTCGGTCTCAATGCGCCGACCGGGGCAACGTGTACCTATGGTACGGTAAATATTTCTCACGCAGGAAACGTGGCGGCAGGAGCCGTAGCATGTGATACCACGATAACCGTTGCAACAACGGCGACCGGTAATAAAAATGGTTTATTGACCGGCACTGTGGCAAACGGCGCCAACGCGGGAAATGTCACTTTCCGTTGGGGACAGGGAACCTCAAGCACCACCGGCACCACGGTCGAACTCGGCAGTTATCTTCTCGGATTTAAGATTTCGGGTGCCGACTTGGCGGAAGTGTATTATGCCTCAAACAGCGCCATACCCAAAGGAACCGTCGTATCGTTGGATCCGGCTCGTACTGCGGGGATAATTCCCTCCCAACGAGCCTACGATCCCCATGTGCTCGGTATCGTTTCTACCCAGCCGGGTATGGTGTTGGGCGAATCGGGGGGCGGGGGCGGGATTCCGGTGTGGGTAGCGCTTTCGGGCCGTATTCCGGTACGGGTTTCGGCGGAAAACGGGCTTATCCGTGCGGGAGATTACCTGACCGCCTCAAGCGTACCGGGTGTTGCGATGCGGGCGACCAAGGCGGGTGCCATCGTGGGGCAGGCATTGACCAGCCAGGCGAGTGCCGATCAGGGCGAAGTTATTGCCTTTGCGAAAAACGGCTACTTTAACGGGGTCATGCCGGAAATCCCCAAGCCGTTTGTTACGGGCGATGAAGTATCCGATGAAAACGCGGAGGATCCTGCACGGGCGATGCTTGCGTATTTCCTTCGTCAGCGGGGAGAAGGTGCACTGCAAGGAGCTCCCGTGAATGTCAGCGCTATTGTGGCTGATAGGGTGGTTGCGGGACTTGAAGTGATCACGCCGCGATTGGTTGCCGATGAAGTTATCGCAAACAAAGTGACTGCCGAGGTTATTTCCGCGGACCGCATCGAAGGACTGGAAATCTACACCGATAAATTGTTCTCACTGACCGCCCGATATGACGCGTTATTGTCACTTGCTGAAGATGGTCAGGCGAGTGTTGCCGGGGTATCGGTGGACACAACACAAACAGGAACACCGTCCGCGGTCGTTGCACCCGCGGTTTTTGAGACATTGATGCAGTTTATGCAGGGGGTACGAATCCGCGGCGGCGCGTTGTTTGAGGACGCGGTATCCATGTTGGGTAATCTTATTATTCACGGTCAACTGGTCGTAAGTTCTGATACTGCGGGTATCGCCGTCATACCGAAATCCACAACCAGCGTGCGAGTATCGTTCAAGAAAAAGTTTGACTATCCGCCGGTGGTGACGATCACTCCTGTCTACGCTGATGATACGGATCGCGCGTTTATCGGTGATGCGGTGCGTGCTGTGGTAGCGGGAGTTACTTCTGAAGGCTTTACCATCGTATTGGATTCTGCGTTGCCGCGTGATATTGAGTATAGCTGGATAGCGTTGGGTGTACAGGAAGTCCGCAGAACCTACGGAAAGCCGATAAACGGCGATCCGGTACCTACAAGTGCGCCGCAATCGGTATCATCGGGAGATGTGTTGCCCACCGCAACACCTACACCTGATGCGTTACAAGAACAGCCGGGTGGCGACGGTACTCCGGCGCCTGAGTTAGAAGATGAGGCCTTGCCGGAAACCTCGGGAAGCGGCGTATTCCGATAGGGAAGGGTACGTCAGTTAGTCGGCACGCGAAACAAAGCCGTATATCATTTTGGAAAGCATCTGCATATGTTTTGTCGCGGTTGTCTGATCTGATTTCACCATCACGCATAAGATATACGGCCGGTTCGGTACATACACGATGCCGCAATCGCTAAAAATCCCCAGCGGATCAAAGACGCCGATTTTATGCGCGACCGTAACATTGTCGGGGACACCCGCATCGATCATATCGGAGAACGGGGTTTTTGTGAGATATTCCAGGATTTCAAACGAATCCTTTTTCTCAAGATATGAAGAAAGGTACAGACTTCGTAAAATCGATGAGTAATTTTTCGGGGAAATAATCGGGTAGCCGTCGCCGCTGTCGACCGTAATATCAAGATTATTAAACACATCTTCTATCGCGCCTAGGGGAAGCTGGGTAGAGATCGCACGAAGCGCGGTATTGTCAGATTCGACCAGACTTAACCGGATCGCTTCTTCGAGAGTTATTGTCGTGCCCGCTCCTTTTTTCCACAGTGACCCGAATCCTTTGTGGATATTTTCTTCTTGGATAACGATGCTGTTATGGAGGGATAAGTTGCCCTGTTCGATTTGCTTATAGGCCGCCATAACAACGGGAATTTTGATAAGGCTTGCAAACCGTACCTCGAGCCGATCATTTACCCCGATAGAGGTGCCGGTGGGAAGATACTCAAAATACACGCCGATTTCCTCCTTTTGTTTGGTTACGTAATCGTTCATGGCGTTCCTGAGCGGAACGAAATGAATAAGAAAATCATTTTGGCTTTCCATAAATATCCTTTTTGAGAGCAGGGGATACTTATTTGCCAGCTCTATACCCGTCGAGGGCTGTTCTTTTTGGGTAATGAGAAAAAAAAGCGCGAGGTTTATGACCATACTTACGCCCAATATGATGGGAAGATAAATCCGCGGGGAAGTAAGCCGATGCATAACACGATGTAGTATATCCGAAACGGGTGAAGAAACAAGTGAATAAATCAAAAAATGTCGCAAAAAAACAAAAGCGGGCAAAGAATAATATATGTGCTCAGTAATATATATTCACACTATTATAACGGTATATTCATATACTCATGAGATACTGTGTGAACAACATGTCCAACGGTATGCGTGCTGACTATTGATTTATACGGGAAATACGACATACTGGGGAGGTTATCATCGTCGGTATCGGCATATGAAGCGGTATAGCACTATTGTCTGGTTATTGTTGAGTGTCGGTTTCAGTTTTGTGTTGTACGGCAACACCCTCGCCGGGGAATTTGTTTTTGACGATGAATACTATACCCAGCGCCCGGAGCTTCGGTCGGTATCGTATATTCCCAGAATTTGGTTTGAACCGCTCGCTAACGCGGACAACCCGGTACTTGCCGACACCTACCGGCCCCTCGTCACGCTGAGCATGATGGGTAATTTCATTGTGTTCGGGGAGAGTCCCGTATCGTTTCATGCCGTCAATATCGTGTTGCACGGATTGGTTACGTGGCTGTTTTTTGTCGTCGTGCGCAGATTGACCGGATCATTTTTTGTCGCACTTGCGGCGGGTGCCTTGTTTTTGAGTATGCCGATCCATACCGAGGCAGTGGCATTTATTAAAGCGCGTGAAGAGCTTTTGGGAAGCGGTTTTTTCCTGGCATCGTGGTACTTTTTTCTTAACGCAACGGAGCGCAAAGATACGCGGCGCCGGTTCCTTTTTCTTTCTGCGGTGAGTTTTTTTCTCTCCTGTCTCTCCAAAGAATTTTTGCTCGTCGGACCGGTGATATTTGTCGGATTTTCACGTATCCGGAATACGGTACCCGTCGCACAAACCCTTCGTATGATACTCCCGTATGCGGTTGTTGCCGCCGTGTATTGCGTTATGTGGTGGATCGGACTGGGGGGAAAGTTTCCCTTTGAGAATCTGCACTCCTACGCGGTCAACCCGATCGCCTACGCGGAGATTCCGGTCAGAATCATGACGGCAATTGCGATCGGTGGGTTATATGTAAGTAAAATAATCATCCCCGCAGGGCTTTCCGCAACGTACCGGTACAATCATTTCCCGTTAGTTGAATCGCTTGCGGACGGACGGTTTTGGCTCGGTGTGGCGACTCTTTCCGTATTGCTTTGGGGGAGTACGTGGAAAAAAGTACGGCATTCGGGATTGTTTGCCGGTGCGTGGTGGTTCTTGCTGGCGTATTTTCCGTTCTCGAAGTTTATATTTACGGGAGGCGAATACATTGCCGAACGGTGGGCATACATGCCTTCAATGGGAATTGCGGTGTTCATAGCGGCCCTGCTTGACCGGTTTATCGCCGCACGGCGGATTGCCATTGTAGTTGTGGTTGTTGTCGTCGTAGCGTACGGATTTTTGACGGTGCAACGGAACACGGTGTGGCAATCACCGGAAACCCTTTACCACAGCATGATACGCACCGCACCGAATAGCGTTTTCGGGTATGTATGGCTTGCTCGGCTGTATCTTTCGCAAGGCAGGGTCGATCAGGCTGAGCCATATGTGATGAAGGCGGTATCCATTTATCCTGCGCATCACCAGGTGCAGGCGGTGTATGCCGCCGTATTACTTCGGAAAAAGCAGTATGATTTGGCCGAAAAGGCCATCCTCAAGGCGATTAATCTGAAGCCGGAGTCATCATCATATTATTTTTATGCCGTTATTCTGACCCGGTCGGGAAGGTATGCGGAAAGTCAGCAGGTCATCAACGAATACCTTGAAAAACGCAGACAGCGAGCGGACGTCAAATTTTTATCCGCGGTGAATTATTGGCGGTTAGGCGACCGCAACAAGGCACGCGAATTTTTTGACTGGTCCCCAACACTTTCCGAAGCGGAAAAGTTGTATGCGATCGAAACCTATTAGAACGATACTTGTCCTGCTGGCGACGGCATACCTTATCGCCGGGGTCCGTTTTGCGGGGGATTACGGGCTCGGATGGGATGAACCGGTATCGCGACTCAACGGGGTAATTACCTACCGTTATGTTACACAAGGTGATCGGGCGCTTTATGGATTCAGAGATCGGTTTTACGGTCCCGCTTTTGAAGTTATCCTGTACGTTTTTGAAAAAGTGACGGGCACAGTCGACCCGTATGCGCTCTTTGCACTCCGGCATAGGATAACGTTTCTCCTGTTTTTCATTTCGGTCGTGTGCATGTATATGCTGGCGGCGGGAATATTCGGCGGGTGGGGGTGGGGTCTTGCGGGCGCGTTGCTCCTGGTCCTGCATCCGAGAATATTTGCCGAAAGTTTTTATAATTCCAAAGATATCGCATTTTTGGCGAGCTGGATTATTGCGGTGTATTTCGGTTACCGGTACGTTCTTCGGTCCACATTCGGCCGTGCTATCGGTTTTGGGTTGACGGTGGCGCTGGCTACCGATATACGGGTCGCGGGGATATTCCTTCACGTCATCAGTTTTGCCGTTGGCATACGGGCGTTCCTCGGAAAAAAACGGGAAGCATTGGGTTC
>WBZO01003601.1_pt1 | contig 17812 bp, 16 predicted proteins | sample 5204261 | NCBI WGS metagenome assembly WBZO01 (sample SAMN12412400, study PRJNA552823) | activated sludge metagenome | isolation source: activated sludge from anammox sidestream of wastewater treatment plant... | place: USA: North Carolina | collected 2017-09
CCTCGAGAACACGCGATCCGAGCGCGCAGATATAACCGATGGCGAGGAACCAGGCATTCAGACCGGCCGGCGTTCCGGGAGGAAGCGGGGCGGCAACACCTCCATCCGTGCGATACTGCGGCATCTGGCCGTAAGCCCCGCCGCCCTCGATTTGTTTTTTGATGCCCCGGAAAAACCTCTCCATGGAGGCCCGAATGTCTTTCGCCATTTTACCACGAGGATGATCCCGCAGGTAACGCAGGAAAGGGATGACGTAGGCAAAGGGAGTGTCGATGAGAATGCGATCCTCCGTTTGCGACGGGTCGGCTTCCAGACAGGCGAAGCCGGGAGCCGCATGAAACCAACCTTCCGGCGCCTGCAGGGCGAGAACACGCAGCAGCCGCCCTTCCGCCTCGCGGAGATGCCCGCCTCGCGGAGAGACTTTGTGCAAATCAAGATGGGTTTGGGCAATCGCGGCCTCAGTATAAATGCGTTGGGCGGGCGCGGGTTTTCGTTTCTCCAACCAGGCAAGGGCGCGCTTGACCGCCGCAGCAACGCGGCGGCTGGTCTTCGCGTCAAAGGGGGCGACTTGGGCGGAAAATTTTGCCATGCAAGCGGCTGTCTGGGCGAAATACATCTCGGGGGTCGAAGGGGTCATGTCCTTGAGGCCCAGCATGCGATTCACTTCTCCAGGCCTCCATTCATCCAAAAGCCAGCGCGCGTCCTCGGTGAGAACATCGTAGGTATGGAATCCATCATAGGCCCATGGCGACATCAACCATCGGCCTGAATGCGGATCGCGCCGCTTCTTCCAATCCAAGACCGCAAAGTAGAAGCTGCCATCCGCTTTCTGCATTTTCAGAAACCACTCCACTTCCCACCAGGCTTCCGCGAGAAGGAAAGGGAGCGGCTCATTCGCGCCAGACCAATTTGGGCGAAGGGTTTCCCATGTCTCGCACAAGGCATCAACACCCGACCAAGCCATGAAAATCCACTTATTGTCGTCATGGGCATCGTGCCATCCCCCCGTGACATCCACGCGCCGAATCGGTTTCCCGAAGTCTTGTTGTCGGGCGCTGCGGATCCATGCGTCGTGGGCATGGCAGAGAACCCCACAGCGTTTTCGATGGAAATGCTTGGCTGCTTTCTCGGCAAGTTCCTTATGCAAATCGCCACGGACAGTAATCTCCACGGCGCTCTCGTAGCCAGAGCCGGCATGCGCCCAAAAGCGCCATTTTCCAGGGCTTCGGAAGGATGAAAAATCCGCCAGCCAGCAATGCCGCCCCCATTGATGGCCGACATAGACAAGATTGCCCGCGAACCGGGTGATGTGGCCATCAATTTCCTGAATCTCAAAATTTCCACCCACCGCGGGAGGATCACAGGAAATAACGGCGAACTTGGAGCCTCTGGCGGCATAGCCCGCCTGGCACTCGTGAATTAGTAGATTGGCTTGTAAGGCTGGATCAGTGGGAATGGCATTCATTTTGTAAATAGAGAGGGCACATGGCGTCATCGTCGGCTGCGCCGGAGATCAGGGGGCCTGAGGGGTCTCCTCTGCGGGGGGCGCGATGCCGAGCTGGGCATCCACCCAGGGATCCCTGATGGCGGTGTATTCGGGGACACTGGCGTGACCGGTTGTGACGAGTGGGATCATCCTCTTGGGGGACAGGATCTCATTCCATGCGGCGTAAATCGAGGCGGGCGAGCAGACCGTGTCAATGAAGCCCGCCGAGACCAGGACCGGGCAGCGGATGGATTTGGCAAAATTGGCCGCGTCGTAGTACGCCGAGACCTCGCGGGCGGCGTCCCCCTTTGCGGCGAGGCCCGGCCAACCGGGTTGGCGTCCGCGCTTCCAGCCGCCGTGGTCGCAGAGCGCGGGGACATTGGCCGCGGCGGCGGTGACATGCGGATTGAAGCCGGCCATGATGAGGGCCATGCCGCCGCCCTGACTCGTCCCGTCCACCACGAGATGTTTGCGGTCCCAGTCCGGGCGCGAAGCAACCTCGGTAATGGCGCGGTCCACTCCCAGAATCACATTGCGAAAGTGGAAGAGGTCGCGGTCGTCCGCATGGTCGGTTTGATAGGGCGTCTTCTCCTGGCGCTCCTTGTAAATGCGATGCGTCGCCTCCCCATCGCCGATCACGACCGGAAATTTATGGACATTCATGAGAAGGGCCATGACGCCGCGCTTGGCCCAGGCCACGGGCGGGTAGGAAGACCCCGGGCCCGCGCCGGGGACATTCACCCACACCGGGAAGGGGCCGGGCCCCGCAGGAACACAAAGAAATCCGTATAGGGTCTCGCCGCGCAGGACCCGAACCCTGACCGCGTAGGACGTGTACTCGGGCGTACTGAAGGCCTCGAGCTTCTCGAGTGCGACCGGATATCCGGCAATCTCGGCGCGACCATCCTCCCAAAATTTGCGGAAGTCGTCCGGCAGCGCATTCCCCATCTGGATCTTCTCCGGATCAAAGCCGACTCCCGCAAGAACCTTTCCGGTGTCAGCGGGCCCCTGGGTGAGCGCGAGAAGAAATCCGGGCTCATCAAGCGTCCCTGAAATCGTCGCCGGGTTTTCCTTGGCGAGGTCAATCGTCCGCTCGAACATCGCCTTCTCGCCCCCGATCCATAGAAGGGCGCGCATGGCGCCAGACCGCACGAGTTCCCCATCCTCCCCCCTCGCCTCGATGGTGAAGACCGCCTTCTCGCCGCAGTGATAAATGGCGTCCGGACGGTCCGGGGAAATGGTGACTTTGACGGCTGCCGCGTGGAGAGGAGGAATTGCTGACGCGCCAAAAAGAGCGATGCCAAGAAGGGCTCGGAACAGATTTTTTTGCATAAAGGTTCAGAGGATGATGCCGGGGGGGATGGTCTGGGCATTCCACGTCGAAGCCCTCCCATTGACCATCTCGTGAAAGGCAGGCCTGTTGTCCGCCTTTTCGATGGCGTCATCGCCCCCCTGATCAAGACTGATAATAAAAACGTATTTCGGATTGGGCTTGGCCAGAGTGACCGCGAGGGACACCACGATGACAAAGGCAATGGCGGGAAGAAGGCGTAGTTTGAACATAGGCGTTATATACTTATGCGTAAAATGCGGTTTTCAGAAAGTTTTTCATATCTCAGCGCAGAAGCAGGGGGTCGGCGAGTGCGAGGTTGTTTTCGGGAGAGAGGGGGATGGGGGCTTCGCCGACCAGGGCCCACCACCCTCCCTGGCTGACATCCAGGTCAAAGGGCTCGGAAGGATGATCCTCCGAGAGCGTGATTTCCCACTGCGGGCGTTCATCGCGCAGCCACTGAAAGCGGACATTCCCTTTCTTCCCACAATCCGCGTGGAGTCCCAGGAGACCGGTCAGGCGCGAGAAGACCCCGGGAGGCAATTCGTATTCAAAAGCAAAGCGCGCGTGCGCGCCGAAGCCCAGGCCATGAGAAAATTCCCTGCGCTCTCCCTGCCATTGCAGGGCGAGGGGAATGGGATTTCGATGGGCGTCCAGGGCGGTGTCGGCAATGAAGGGAGTAAAGCGGTAGGGCGGAGAAAGGTGGCGCGGGCGGCGCGCGGGCCGGACGGATTCGAGCCGGACGCGCCGCAGGGATTCGACGGCTCCTGGGTCAAAATTCCCCGAGCCAAGGGCAAGGGCCGTGTGCAGGACATCACGAAGGAAGCCGACGGTATTGCGGCAGGCGGCTTTCCAATGTTGTCCGGCCGCGTCGGTCCGCTCCGCGCGCAGGGCAAAAATCAGGGGAAGGATCAGAAAGCGATTCGCGGAGACCACTTCGGAAAACCGGGTATAGGCATGAAAGGCCGCCTCGGCGGGGGTGGTCCCCAGCAAGCGGGGGGGTCCCCGAAGGCGCCCACGTCCACCGGCCCCACGCCCGCCAGCAGCAGGGACGGCGGGGAATGGCGCTTCCCCTCCGGCGGCTCGACGAGCCGGTCGAGCGCAAAGACATCCATGCCATCAAAACCCTCAACAGCGTGAATGGGGAGCGTGTTATCCTCGAGGACATGACAGAGCGCGCCCATGAATTGGGCGGCGTCCGAGATGCGCGCGTCCAACAAAGCCGCGCTGATCTTCTCGAAATAGAACGTCAATCCCACACGGCAATGACGATGGTGGATATTTTCAGAAAGGGGGGTCGCCACCAACTTTGGAACTCCCCCCCGCATTTCCATCCGCCAGTTGTTGCACTCCACGGGCTCGTTGGGAAGATAGTGGAACGGAATCCCATCAATAAAACACAAATAGGGCTCCGTCCGCAGGGGATCCCCGTAATACGTGTCGGGATAAAGGCAATAATCCGCGCAAATGGCCTCGATTTCAGACCCCGGCAGTACCTGGAGCGCGGGCGCAAGGCTCCGGATGAGACTGCGGGTGAGGCTGGAATGGATTGGAGCGGATGGCATGAGCTATTTACGCGTATTACAGAGAGACGCTCAAAATAGGAGGGACGACCTCATGCGTCAAATCCTTCTGACGGAGCTCCGTTTGACCAGCCGCGGCGGGAGGAGGGTGTCTTCCGGGGACGCGGACTTTCCCTGAATCCATGACATGAGCGCCGTCGCCGCCACTCGGCCGATTTGGTCCGCGTTCTGGTCAATGGATGTGAGTGGGGGTGTGGTAAAATCCAGGGTATTGGTGTTGCCGTGCCAACCTTCGTTGCTGTAGCCGATGACGGAGAGGTCGTCGGGAATGCGCACGCCCTTTTCCCGGCAAAAGGCGTACACGTGCAAGGCCACGGCGTCATTGAAGCAGAAGGCCGCGGTGGCCTTTTGCGTCAGGATGGCTTCGGCGAGCTTGTTTTGGAAGGCCGCATCCTTCTGATCCGGTCCTGAGCGCGCGTCATAGTGGATGGTCTCGGGGCGGAACCCGGCATTTTTCATGGCCCAATTGTAGCCATTTTCCCGGCGGCGGTCCGCGTACCGCGTGTCCAGCGGCGAGCCGATGTGAAAAATTTTTCGGTGGCCCGCCTCGATGAGATGATGGGTGGCCAGTTCTCCTCCGAGGACATCATCGCTGGCGACGAGGGGGAGCTCGAGTCTTGGCACCGGATTATTGACGGTGACGATGGGGACATGGTTTTTGAGGAGCTGGGCAAAGTGGCCTTTTCCGCTGTCTTCGCGGCTGGGCATGAGGAGGACCCCCTCGACCCGGCGTCGGGCGAGGCGTTCGAGAAGGGTCGCCTCGGTCCTGATGTCCAAACCGGAGCAGAGGATGATGGGGTAGAAATTCGCCCCCCACAATTCGGCGACCGCGCCCTCGAGGAGGCTGCTCACAAAGGCGCCATTCAGCAGCGGGACGACAATGCCGACCAGGCCCGTGCGGCCCGTGCGCAATCCCTGGGCAAGATCGTTGGGGAAATACCCCTCCCGCTCGGCAAACTCGCGGATTTTTTCCCGCAGCGGAGCGGAGACCCTGGGGTCGCCCTGAATGGCCAGGTTCACCGTTGTGTGGGAAACTCCCAGGCGCTTGGCGAGATCCCGCAAACTCGGTCGTCGTCTGAGAGGTGTTGGATTTTCAGGTGTCATAGAAGGGCGGTGATTACCACGGCAAATCGGAAGGCAGGGGATCGTATCGTGGATGGGAGACCTTGGGAATGCGCAAGCCACCGGTCTTGTAAATCTCCGGCGGACGGTCGCAGGTGAATTCAAGGACGGGTGGCAGGGTGCCCGTGGATTGGAAGCCGACCATCGGAACGCGCAGCTTCCCCTCCCTGTCCTGGGTAAAATCCACGGCTCCTCCTCCCAGACGCCTAACCTCCAGGATGCGGGCATTGAGGCCGGTCAGGGTGAGGGTATCCTCCGGGGGGGAGGTCAGGATCAGGTACAGGGTATTCTTTTTTCGTGTAAACAGCCCATGATGGCACCAATCCCCCGCGTGCCCGCCCCGTTTGCAAGGGTCCAGCGTCCATAGATCCGTTCCCCGGAGGCATACGCCATTGGTTTCCAGCCAGGAGCCAACCGTTCTCAGAATTTCGAGGCTCATTTCCGGGATCGAGCCATCCCCCCGCGGTCCGATATTGAGCAGGAGATTGCCGCGGCCCTGGGCGGCCTGGACGAGCATCCTGATGACTTCCACCGGGGATTTCCAATTGTGGTCGCCCGCGTGGAATCCCCAATTGTCATTGAGGGTCACACAGGCCTCCCAGGGACGCCACGGCTGGGGAGCTTTGAGGTGTTGCTCCGGGGTGGCAAAATCGCCGGGGAGCCCATTGCGCCCATTGAACAGAATATGGGGCTGGATCTCGCGAATCATGGCATTCATGCGTTCGGCCTGCCAGCCCGCGGCGTCAAAGGGCCACCACCCATCGTACCAGAAAATATCCACCGGATTGTATCGGGTGGCCAGCTCGCGAATGCGGGCGAATGTGTTTTCGATGAATTCCTCATAAGCCGCCTTGTCCTCGAGGGCCGCGACCGCGTCGGGCTGGTCGTACCAATTGTTCAGGCTGTGGTAGAGGCCGACCTTCAACCCGCGCTCCCGGGCGGCGGCGAGAATTTCCTCGGTAAAATCCCGGCGGGGACCGCGCTTGGTGGAGCAAAAATCGCTCAGCTCCGAATGATACATCCGGAATCCCTCATGGTGCATGGTCGTGAAGACGAGGTATTTCATCCCGCCCGCAACGGCCAAATCCGCGATGGCCTCCGCGTCAAAGGCGTCCGGAGAAAAATCGGCGGCGATCCGCTCCAATTCCACTGGGGAGATTTCCTCCTTGTTCATGGCCCATTCCCCGCGGCCCATCCGGCTGTAAAGACCGAAATGAATAAAGAGCCCATAGCGGGCTTCTTCAAACCATGACATTTCCATTTCTTGGATTATTACACGTAAAGATTGCGAATGGTCAAATAAACTTGCCTGTGGAACGAGTCATTTTACGGTGCAGTCATGCGTGATTGTGTGATTCTGAGGGATGTTGGCTGACGATGGCCATCGCAATGATCGCTGATTCCCCATTCGACAAATGACGCCCCTCGCATTGGCCGATCCCAGCGCCGCACGGTCTTCGAACCTGGCCTTTGCGCTCCGCTGTCTGCCTGGAGAGCGCAGGAGCGCGGCGCTCATTTTCTACCGTTTCTGCCGGGCGGTGGACGATCTGGCCGACGAGGAGGCGCTGCCACTGGCGGTTCGCCGGGAGGAACTCAATCGCTGGGCCAAAAGTCTCACCACTCGGGAGGGACTGCCGGAAGAAATCGAGCAGGTGATTCGAGCCCACAATTTGGACTGCGCCCTTTTGCAGGCCATTGTCCGGGGCTGCCTGATGGATCTTGATTTTGAGGGGTTCCCCACGCTGGACGCCCTTCGGGATTATTGCTGGCATGTGGCCTGCGCCGTGGGGCTGGTCAGCATCCGGATTTTCGGTTGCAGCCCCGCTGCCGGACCCTTTGCCACGCACCTCGGTTATGCCCTCCAATTCACCAATATTCTCCGCGACGCGCGCGAGGACGCCCTGCGCGGACGGGTTTATCTGCCATGGGAATTTGTGGGTGGAGAACATCTCTCCGCGGAGGGACTTCTCGCGGCACCGCAGAAGGCGCGTCCGGCGCTCGAGCGGCTGGCTCTGGCCGCAAGGGAAGAATTCAGCCAGGCCCAGGCCGCATTGCCCAGTCAGGATGCCCGCGCCCTCCTGCCTGCCCGCGTCATGGCCGCCATTTACCGTCGGCTGCTCGCGCGCATGGAAGCAGAGAGGTTCCAAACGCTCAAGAAGCCTCTGGCCATTTCCAGATGGGAGAAAATGTTTCTGGCCCTGCGTGTGCTGGTCGGCGGACGCTGGCCAGGCGGGACGTAGAGGAACTCGGAACGAGATTCTCCCGCCTTTTCCTTGCGCGTGGATTTGGGTTGCGCGTCCGACTCAATGCCCTGGAAAAAATTTCGGGGTGGGACCTTTGTCTGCGGCTGCCGGGGATGTCCGGATTTCCTTTGTGGGCGCTTGTTCTTGTGGTTGCGGATGATTCTGATTAGCGGGCAGCGGATGCCGCTCGCAGCCCAGTGCGAGGGCCATGAGGACAAACGAGAGAAAGAGGAGTGGTTTCATTCGACGAGTTCCAGGGAGGCTCGGGTTCCGTGTTTTTTGGCCGATGCGGAGAGGAGCGTACGAAGAGCCTGGATGGTGTGGCCGCCCCGACCAATGATTCTGGGAATATCGGACTTGCGCGCGACAACATGAAAGATCGTCTTCCCGGGCTGTTCCGCGCGGGAAATGACCACCTCGTCGGGAAATTCGACGAGACGCCCGAGGACAAACCGGAGGAATTCTTCCATGCCTTGCGGGGAGAGGAGCCTGTCAGGCGGCGGCCTCCTGTTGCTTGCGGGCCTTTGTGATGATGCTGCCCACGGTTTGGGAGGGACGCGCGCCCACGCCCACCCAGTAATCGGCGCGATCCAATTTGATGGAAAAATTGTCACCCGTCCTCTTGGGATCGTAATTGCCAATGATTTCGATGAATCGCCCGTCGCGCGGCTTGCGCTGGTCGGCGACGACGATTTTGTAATAAGGGTGATTCCTCGCCCCCTCGCGCTTGAGTCGGATTGCTACTGCCATGATGTGTGAATTTTTGAGTGGTGGCGCCGGATGGGCCGCGGCTCAGGACATCCCCGGGATTCGCATTCCCGGGAAGCCTCCGCGTCCCATTCCAGACATCAGTTTTTTCAGGTTGCCCATTTTTTTCATCATCTTGCGCATCTGGTTGAAGCGCAGGAGAAGATTGTTGACCTCGGTGACGGTGACGCCGCTTCCACGGGCAACGCGCTGCCGGCGGCGGGCGTTGAGGATATCCGGCCGCGTCCGCTCCGACGGCGTCATCGAGAGGATGATGGCCTCCACCCGCTTGAGCTGCTTCTCGTCAATCGAGGAAGTGGGCAGCTTATCCATTCCAGGGATCATGCCAAGCAGATTTTCGAGGGGTCCCATGCGGCGGATCATTTTGAACTGGGCCAGAAAGTCCTCAAGGTTGAAATTCGCGCTGCGGAGGCGGGCCTCGAGCCGGCGCGCATCCTCCTCTGTGATGGCCTCGGCCGCCTTTTCAACGAACCCGACCACATCCCCCATCCCCAGAATGCGGCCAGCGAGGCGGTCCGGAACAAAGGGCTCGAATTCATCCACTTTTTCCCCGACGCCAGCAAATTTGATGGGCTGATGGGTCACCTCTCTTAGGGACAGAGCCGCCCCACCCCGGGCGTCGCCATCGAGTTTGGTGAGAATGATCCCTGTGAGGCCGAGCGCGGCATGAAAATGCTCCGCGACGCTCACGGCTTGTTGGCCGGTCGCCGCGTCGCACACGAGCAGGATTTCCTGCGGCGAGACGGCGTCCCTCACCCGCGCCAGCTCCGCGACCAGAGGCTCGTCAATTTCCTGGCGCCCCGCCGTGTCAAAAATATGGACATCGCCACCCGCCTCGTTGGCCCACAGCGAGCCGGCCCTCACAGCGCGCAGGACATCCTTTTCCTCCGGGGGCGGACAGAACACGGGAACGTCAATTTGCTCCCCAAGCGTGGCCAATTGGGTGATGGCCGCCGGACGGTGCAGGTCGCAGGCGATCAGGCGCGGATGTCGTCCCTGCTTTTTCAGCCAGCGCGCCAATTTTGCCGAGGAGGTCGTTTTTCCAGCGCCATTGAGGCCCACGACGAGAATTTTGAGCGGGCGGGCGGCGCGCAGGGGCGCGGCATCCCCCCCGAGGAGTTGACACAATTCATCATGGAAAATTTTTACAATTTGCTGCCCGGGAGTCACACTGAGGAGGACTTCCTCGCCGAGCGCCTTTTCCTTCACGCGCGCGATGAATTTTTTGGCGACATCGAAGTGGACATCCGCGTCCAGGAGGGCCATCCGGACTTCGCGCAAGGCGTCCGAAACATTCTGCTCGCTGATTTTCCCGTGGCCGCGCAAGTCCTTGAAAACGCCCTGCAATTTTTCTGAAAGCCTTGAAAACATGCGGAGGACAATAAATGCGGGGGCATCCTTCCGCAAGGCGTGGATTCGACAAGGCGTTGAAGGATTCTGGTGTCAGGATCCCGTCATTCGCATGACGACACACCGGCCCACTCCGGGAGTTCTAATATCCCGGATGCGTGAGGACATGGGGCTCCTCTTCCGTCTCATAATTTTCGATTTCCTCGAGCGGGGCAAACCGGTCGCTGCGGAAACCCATTTCTTCGGCCGCGCCTTCGGCCATGTACGGATCGTCAGGATTTTGGATTTCGTCCAAAAGGACGAGATAGGAAACATCATTGTCGCCACCGCCGCCGCTCGTCACCCGGGAGCGTCCAATTCGCACATCCCGGACCGTGTAAATCGCATCCTTCACCGGAAGCGCCCGATACAAATGGCGAACGGTTGCCGAAAAATCATCATTGACGCACACCACGCGCTGGCCGACATCGAACATGAGTCAACAGTGAGCCAGGAGGGCCGACTGCGCAAGACCAGAACCCATTCTTTTGACGCCCCGGATTGACTGCTCCCGGGAATCCGGAGCGGGCTGCCTTCATGGCGGGTGGGAAATTCAGCGCGAGAGATCCGACTGCGTGAGGATCATGAATTTTTGTCCGGTGAGTACGGACGACGCGCATTCGTTGTCATCCACGTGCATGACGAGCGCGGAGCGTCCGTGAGGGCGGATCAGCAGTGGGTAACTAAACAGGATATTCACTTCGGCCATGAGCAGGGCGGAGAGCGCCCGGCCAAGATCCACGGCTCCCTCGGACAATTCGACGACCAGAACCTCGCAATCGCTGAAAGGGATGTCCCTGCGCCGGAATAGGTCGCTCACGCGTTCCGGGTCGCTCACCACCATCCGCGCAATGGCAAACTCCGAGGAATCCTGAATGCTCAGCGCGAGGACGACGACCCTGTTGGTTTCCAGGAGTTTCACCACCTCGAGCAGGGCGCCCACCTTGTTGTGGAGAAAGACGGAGAATTGCCGCACTTGGGGGCCGGAAATCCTTTCAGTGGTACGAAGCGACGTCGGCATGGGGAGGGTTATTTGTAGGCGTAGAGCAGGCAGAAGGGGGCTTTCTGGCCCTCGAGAAGCTCGATTTTCACGATGTATTTTCCGCTCGCCTCCGGCTCCGCGCCCGCTCCCGCCACGGCACCATCGGCATAGGGCTCAGTTTCAATGGGCCGCCCCTTCGCGTCAAAGAGAGTGACGGCTATTTTTCGGGCGGGGCTCGTGGCCGCCGCGCAGAACCAATATTCGTTTCCGGCAAAGAGATTCACCTCAAGGAACCGGGGCTTGCCCATCTCAATGTCTCCGGACCAAAATCCATCGCGGATTTTGTATCCCTCGTTGGTGAATGCCCCCGCCAATTCCAGCGCGCGACTGCGGGCGCTCAAATCCTCCGGGGGCGCAGGCGAGGGCGCGGCCTCCTGCGCGCGCAGGAAGCCACCGCATAGAAAAATAATGACGAAAAAGCGCTTCATTGTTTTGACTCCAGGACGGCGCGAACCAATCCCCCCATGATGTCGCGCAATTGCGCGACCTGTTCCGCGGAGGGAGTCTCCGGCTCGACGAGAGGCAGGATGTCCCCGAGTCCCTGACGCATGGCCGGGACAGGAGTTTCCCCGCGGGCGCCCTCCGGGAGGGCGTCAATCCACGAAATCAAATGGCGCGCAATCGAGGGCTGATGGAGCAGTCGGGCGGTTTCCGGAGCGTATGCGGAAGCCACCATGCCACTGACAATATCCACGCCGCGAATCCAGGCTCCGAGCGTGACGAGCGTCACCAGCCGGTCGTCGTTCTGGTCCGCCATGTCGAGCTTCACTTCGTTCTGGGTCGCCTCGAGTTCCTCGCGCAGCGCGTTCCAGTCGCTGTCGTCGGCAAAATCGCTGATGCTATTCGAGCGGCTGAGGACGTTCTGGCTGACATTCAATTTTTTGGCCAGGCCGAGAATTTCTTTCCCGATATTTTTGACCGCCTGGCCATCCTGGGCTTCGACAGCCACGTAACCGTCGGCAACGAGGACGCCGAGCGTGAGAGCCATGAGTGTCCGGCTGCTGGTGACCGCGGGCGCCTCGGAGCGGACATGGGTGGACCAGGACGGCCTCCCGGCGCGCGCCATGGCGGCAAAAAATTCACCAGGGCCCGGGATGGTCACGAAATCCAGCGATTCCACCGCAGCCAGCTCCTGCTTGGAAAGATCCGCCCGCAGGGGCGTCAGGGACAGAATCAAGGCAACGGATACCCCGGTTGCCGCTCGCAGATTCCATGTCATGCCCGGAAACCTAAGCCGTCCTTCGGTATTTGGCGAGAAGGTTTCGCTGGCAGTGATGGCGGCGGGAGGGCACGGTGGATTCCATGACCGGGGATTTTTCAAATGCGGAGACCGGAAGGCGGAACGCGGAGAGGCAGAGAGGCGGGAGGGCACGGTGGATTCCATGACCGGGGATTTGCCCATTTATGATTTGGATGACGCCATCGCGGGGGCGATGGGCCCGGGCGGGCGCATGGTCCTGAGCGCCCCCACGGGCTCCGGGAAATCCACGCAAATCCCGCAAATCCTTCTGGACGCGGGGCTCCTGGGCGATGGGCAATGCGTGATCCTGCAACCGCGACGTCTGGCCGCCCGTCTCCTCGCCAAGAGGGTCGCCGAAGAGCGGAATGCCCCCCTCGGCGCGGAAGTGGGCTATCAGATCCGCCTGGACCGGGTCTGCTCGGAGGAGACGCGCATCCTCTATGTGACCGAGGGCATTCTGCTGCGCAGGATGCTGGCTGAGCCGGAATTGCCAGGCATTGCGGCGATCCTCTTCGACGAATTTCACGAGCGGCACCTCTACGGGGACATCACCCTGGCCAAGGCTCTCGATTTGCAGGAGGGCCGCCGCCCTGACCTGCGCATTGGGGTCATGTCCGCGACCCTCGAGGGAGGCGCCTTGGCGGAGTGGATGGAACCCTGCGCGCGGCTCGAGTCCGAGGGCAGGATGTTCCCGGTCCGGATCGAATACCTTCCCTGCGAGCCCCACAAGGATCCGCCCTGGGAATTGGCTGCGGAAGCGGTGGCCGCCCATTTGGACTCGACCGAGGGCGACATGCTCGTGTTCATGCCGGGCGCCTACGAAATCGCGCGGACAATCCGCGAAATCCAAGGCCGGATTGGCAGCCAGTGCGCGGTCCTGCCCCTGCACGGGGAAATGCCCGCCGCCGAGCAGGATCGGGCCGTCGCCCCAACGCCCCATCGCAAAATCATCGTCTCCACAAATGTCGCGGAAACCTCCCTGACCCTCGAGGGGGTCCGGACGGTCATTGATTCCGGTCTGGCGCGGGTGGCCCGGCATGACCCCCACCGCGGAATCAATACCCTTCTCATCGAGCCAGTGAGCCGGGCATCGGCGGACCAGCGCGCGGGCCGCGCCGGACGGGTCGCGCCGGGTGTTTGTGTCCGGCTCTGGACGGAGCGCTCCCATGCGCGGCGGCCCGCGCGTGAATTGCCCGAGGTTCGTCGGCTGGATCTGGCGGAGGTGATCCTGACCCTCAAGGCTTCAGGAGTGGACAATCCCGCCGCATTCCGATGGCTGGATCCCCCGGAGGAAAAGGCGCTCGAGCGAGCCAGTCGGCTGCTGGGGGATTTGGGCGCCCTGGACGCCAACAGCGCCATCACGCCCATTGGGCGACGGATGCTGTCCTTCCCGGCGCATCCGCGCTATGCGCGCATGTTCCTTGCGGCCCATGACCTCCATTGCGTGCGCGCGGCGGCCCTCATTGCCGCGCTCACACAATCGCGAAATCTCCTCCTGCGGACGGATCGAAAGACCGCCGAGGAGCGACTCGAAATTTTTGGCTCGGGCATCTCGGATTTTTTCCTGCTCATCCGCGCCTACCAATGGGCCGCCCGGAAAAATTTTCGGACTGACGCATGCCGTCCTCTGGCCATCCACGCGGAATCCGCGCGCCAGGTTCACAAATTGTTTGGTCAATTCCTTGAGATCGCCCAGGGAGAGGGGCTCGATGTGGAGGCGGACGCGCCGAAGGATGAAGCCATTGCCCGTTGCATTCTCACTGGTTTTGCGGACCAGGTCGCCCGACGCCGCAGCGAGGGCGCCTTCCAATGCGACATCGTCCATGGCCGCCGGGGCGCCCTCGCCAAGGACAGCGTCGCGGTGGGCAGCCACCTCATCGTGGCCGCTGAAATCAATGAAATCGAGGGGCGCGATGGCGACACGCGCATTGAATTGTCCCTGGCGACGGAAATCCAGGAATCGTGGTTGCGGGATCTTTTTCCCGGAGAATTTTCCGAGACAACCGGTCCCGTTTTTGACGCAAGCCAGAATCGCGTCGTGCTGCGCCGTCGGAAGGTCTTCCGGGATCTTGTTCTTGAGGAGCGGGACCGCGACGCCGAACCCTCGGCGGCCGCCTCCGCCTGCCTGGCCCAGGCCGTCCTCGAAGGAGGGCTCCGCCTCAATGGCTGGGACGACGCCTGCGAGCAATTCATCCTGCGCGTCAATTTTCTTGCCTCGGCCCTGCCCGAGGCCGGATTCCGGCCCATCCGACCGACCGACCGTGAATTGATCATCGCCGAACTCTGCGAGGGAGCGGTCTGTTACCGGGACATCAAGGACAAACCGGTCCTGCCCGCCCTTGAAGCCTGGCTCCCCGCCGGCCACTCCGCCCGGCTCGCAAAATGGGCTCCGGAGCGCCTCCCTCTGCCTTCCGGGCGCCGCGCAAAAATCACCTACTCCGAATCCTTGCCCCCGACCCTTGCCGCCCGCATTCAGGACCTCTATGGGCTCGAGGCTCCCCTCCGAATCGCCAACGGACGGGTCCCGGTCACCCTTCAAATCCTCGCCCCCAACCATCGCCCCATCCAAGTCACAACCGATCCCGCCAGCTTCTGGAGGGAGGCGTATCCGAAACTCAAACCCGCCCTCCAACGCCGCTACCCCCGACACGAATGGCGGTAACCCCCGGAAAAACTCCGCCATTCCGGCAGGCGGCGGATTCTCAGAAAAACGCGCGAATTTTTTCGAGGATTTCCGCCATGCGGGTGATTTCCTCCGGTGTGTTGTAAAAGTGAAAACTGGCGCGCGCGGAAGAGGAGACGCCAAGTTTTTTGAGGGTGGGCTGGGCGCAATGGTGCCCGCCGCGCAGGGCGAGCCCGTATTGGTCGGCGAGGCTGACAATGTCGTGGGCATGCACGTCCTCGAGAACAAAGCTCACGAGCCCGCCGCGGCCCTCCCGCGGACCGAGAATCCGGAGGCCGGGAATGCGGGCAAGGACCCCGAGCGCCTTCCTGACGAGGAGCTGATCGTGGGCAAAAATGCGGTCACGACCGATGCGGTCGAGAAATTCTGCTGCGACCCCGAGGCCGATGCCCTGCGCAATGGGGGGCGTCCCGGCCTCGAACCGGTAGGGAGGCTCCTTGAAGGAACTGCCCAAAAATTCGGCTGCGGCGATCATTTCCCCTCCTCCGAGAAAAGGCGGCATGGCCTCGAGAATCTCCCGCCGCCCGCAGAGGATGCCAATGCCGGTGGGGCCACACATTTTGTGCCCCGAGAAAGCCAGAAAGTCGCACTCCAGCGCGGCAAAATCCACGGGCATATGCCCAACGCTCTGCGCGGCGTCCACGAGTGTCACAACACCCGCCGCGCGGGCCCGGGCGCACAATTCCGCAACGGGGTTGATGGTGCCGAGGCTGTTGGAAATGTGCGCGCAGGAGAGGATCCTGACCGGTCCATCGAGGAGGTTGTCGAGGTCATCCAGGAGCAGCGTCCCCTCCTCCGAAATGGGAATGAACCGCAGGCTGGCGCCACGGCGCTCCGCCAGGAGTTGCCACGGGACGAGGTTGCTGTGGTGCTCCATCTCGGTGAGGAGGATGATGTCACCCGGACCGACATTTTGGTTGCCCCAGGCGCGCGCCACGAGATTGATGGATTCCGTGGTTCCGCGCGTGTAAATGATTTCCTCCTCGGCGGCCCCAACAAAATGGGCGATCCGGAGGCGCGCCCGCTCGTACGCGTCCGTGGCGCGGTTGCTCAGCGCATGCAGGCCGCGATGGACGTTGCTATTGTCGCGCTCGTAGTAATGGACCAGCGCCTGGATGACCTCACGCGGCTTTTGAGTCGTGGCTGCGTTGTCAAAGTAAATGAGCGGGTGTCCATTGACGTCCTGATCGAGAATGGGAAATTCCGCGCGAATCGCGTTCCAGTCGGATTCCCCTCCGATGGGTTGGGTATTGGGCTGGGTATTGGGCTGGATACTGGCCGAACCGGAGGATGCGGAGTGCGACGTCCTCACGATCCCGGACGAAGGATGGCAAGGTCTGTAAAGGCCTCAATTTTTTGGATGGTCACCGAACGCGGACCGGAGTCCGAGGGGAGTTGCGCTGTTTCATTCGGTTTTTTGCCGAGAAGGGCCTGTCCGATGCCCGCGAGGTAGGAAACGACCCCCTTTTCCGGAATGCTGTCCCACGCGCCAAGGATGGCATATGTTTCGGCGCTCCCCCCGGGCAGGCCCAGGGTCACTACCGTGCCAATCGAGACCTGGCTTGTGTCCGGACTCTCAAAGTCGGTGCCGCGGGCATGGGCCAGATCCCGCTCCATTTCCGCCCGTCGCCGCATGAGGACGCGCTGTTGCTCCTTGGCGGCCTTGAATCCGAAATTTTCCCGCAGATCCCCCTGCTCGCGCGCCGTCGAAATATCCCGAATATTTTGGGGGATTTCCACGTTAACGAGCCGCTCGTAGGCGGCCTTGCGCGCCTCGAGGCTCGCCCAGGAAACGATCAGGGCGGCAACGACTTCCTCTTCCTCCTCGCCGCCGCCCACCATGGATTGGAGTTCCGGATGCCGTTTGAGGATGCGCCCGAGAAGCGAGCGCTTGTTGAGATCATCAAAAACCGGCGTGAGCTGGAGCCGGCGCACAGCGTCGCGGACCACCTCCGGAGGAGCGTCCTCGAGAAGATCCGTCAGCAGGGTCCTGTCATCCAGAAGCAGGTCATGCAATCGGGATCCGCGCTTTTCCGACAAAAGATCCTGTTCGAGCGAACTCAGAATCGCGGTCAGCAGACCCGCCGTAAAAAGCTCGGGAAATGCCCCCCCCCGCTCCTTGGCGAGCCAGATGAGAATTTCTCCCGTGACAGAGCGATCGGCAATCCATCGGCCCAGGGCGGCTTGGAGATCCTCTGATCGGCCCTGACGTTCACACAAGCGGGCAATTTCCACGACGAGCCGCGCGGGCGCCCGTTTGGCGAGATCGAGCGCCCGCTGGATCCACTCTTCGCCAAAGGCTTCAGGAAAGAGTTCCAAAGCGCGCCGCTGTTTCGCCGCGGGGAGTTTGGCGAACAATTCCGGAAGCCTGCGATCCTCCGCAGCCAAAAAATCAGCAGCCGACACGGCGCCCGGCGCAAGGGTCAGGGTCTCGTAGTGGGCGAGGATTTCATCGCGCGCCAGGAGCAACTCCAGCGCCTGGGCCGCCTGCGCGCGCAGGCCCTTCCGGGCCGCCTCGTCAATTTGTGTTACGAGAGCGCCAAGCTCGCTAGTCTCTTGGGCGAGGTCATCCAGATTCTTGAGAATCCCATCCATTGCGGCGACCTGTTCCTTGAGAAAGCGGGCGTTCTGAAATTGTTTGATGAGGCCCTGACCTGGGACGATCGGCTCATCCAGCCATTCAATCGGCGCGGATTTTTTTGTCGGCAGCAAGAATTGCCCATCGGCCTTGAGTTTCCTTTTTGTGGATTCCCACCACTTCTTGAAGCCCGCCGCGTCAAAGACCTCCGGGACCAGCGCGTCGCTGATTTCTCCGGCGGTTGCCTTGCCTCCCAGATCGGAGAGGATGGTCCGCACCAATCCGACGGGGTCTGCTGCAGCCTCGGCGCGAACCGCCTCCGGTTCGGTGATCCTCCGCGCAAGGACA
>WBZO01002743.1_pt1 | contig 17807 bp, 16 predicted proteins | sample 5204261 | NCBI WGS metagenome assembly WBZO01 (sample SAMN12412400, study PRJNA552823) | activated sludge metagenome | isolation source: activated sludge from anammox sidestream of wastewater treatment plant... | place: USA: North Carolina | collected 2017-09
GGGCTCCACATATGGCGCCATCCGCTCCGCGGTCGAGCGGCTCCAGGGACAGGGTCACGCGGTCGCGCACGCCCACCTGCGTCACCTCAACCCCTTCCCCAGCAACACCGGGGACGTGCTGGCGAGCTATCGGCGCGTGCTCATCCCCGAGGTGAACCTGGGACAGCTGCGGCTGCTCATCCGTGGCCGATACCTGATCGATGCCGTGGGTCTCAACCGAGTGCGCGGCAAGCCGTACCGCATCAGCGAGATCGAGGACGCGGCACGCCTGATGCTCGACGACCAAGGAGGCCGCGCGTGACCAGCCCTGCTCTCCCCGCGGATGGGAGGAGCGCCCTCCCCGTGCTCACGCGCAAGGACTTCGAGTCGGACCAGGAGGTCCGCTGGTGCCCTGGCTGCGGCGACTACTCGATCCTCGCCAACACCCAGAAGGTGATGCCCGACTTCGGGTATCCCCGCGAGAACATCGTGTTCATCAGCGGCATCGGCTGCTCCGGGCGCATGCCCTACTACATGAATACGTACGGGTTCCACACCATCCATGGCCGAGCCCCCACGCTGGCCACCGGTCTCAAGGCATCGCGGCCCGAACTGATGGTGTGGGTCATCACAGGTGACGGCGACGCGCTGTCCATCGGCGGCAACCACGTCATCCACTCCATGCGCCGGAACGTGGACATCAAGCTGGTGCTGTTCAACAACCGGATCTATGGCCTGACCAAGGGCCAGGCGTCCCCCACGTCCGAGCTGGGCAAGCGGACCAAGTCGTCGCCCGCGGGGACCATCGACGCGCCCATCGTGCCGCTGAGCCTGGCCATCAGCGCGGAGGCGACCTTCGTGGCCCGCTCCGTGGACACGTCCGCGGCGCACCTCCAGGACACCCTCACCGCGGCCGGCCACCATCGGGGGTCCGCCTTCGTGGAGGTCCTCCAGAACTGCAACATCTTCAACGACGGCGCGTGGGCCCTCTTCCGCGACAAGGAGACGCGGGACGACAGCGTGCTCATGCTCAGGCATGGCGAGCCGATGATCTTTGGCAAGGACCGGGACAAGGGCATCCGCATGCGTGGGTTCACGCCCGAGGTGGTCCAGTTGGGCAGGGACAGCGTGACGGAGAGCGACCTGCTGGTCCACGACGAGACCGCCGAGGACCCCACCTACGCCTACATCCTGTCGCGCATGTGGGCGCCCCGCTACCCGGTGCCGTTGGGAGTCTTCCGGCGGGTCGAGCGACCCACGCACGACCAGCTCCTGCAGGCCCAGATCGACGACGCGGTCGCTGCGAAGGGCGAGGGCGACCTGCGGACCCTGCTGTTCGCAGGGGAGACCTGGCAGGCGTCCTAGGTCCATGGCGCTCTGCCCGCGGGCCCGCGGAGCCCCGGCCGCGCCCGGGTGACCGCCGTGAGCCGGCCGGCAGAGGCCGCACGCCGACTCAGGTCGGCCCGCAGAAGCCGCGTGCCGTCAGTTCCAGGATGTCGGCGACCTGGGCCAGCTCGGGAATGGACACCCACTCGTCGGGCGCGTGCAGGTTGCCCCCCGAGGCGCCGATCGACAGGGTGGGGATGCCCGCCCCCTGCATGATCGCGCAATCCATCCACGCGTTCTCGCCCGCGAGCGCCACGACCCATCACCGAGGCGTGGATCGCCGAGGCGTGCGACTGGCTGCGGGACGGCTGAGGGCGCGCCAGGGCCCTTCGCGGATGGGCCGGCGCGTGGCACGATACGCACGTGACGTTCGACCCCGACGCGATCGATCTGGGTGACGCGGATGCGGGGACCCATGTGGCGGTCGTCGCGGACGACCTGATCTGGGCCTCGCGCCTGGTGGCGGCCGTGCAGCGCGCGGGCGCCATCCCGGTGCGCATGGGCTCGGACGAGGAGCTCGCCGTCGCGCTCGAGACGACCCTCGCGGTGGAGCCGGACCCAGCGGACCCGGACCCGCGACGCATCGTGGGCGCCATCGTCGACCTGTTCGGGCACCGGTACGACGGCGTGGAGGCGGTGAGGGCCCTCCGGGCGACGGGACTGCCGGTCATCGCCGTGGCCCAGCACGACGACCAGGAGACCCGAGGCCTCGCGTTCGATGCGGGCGCCCTCCGCGTGTTCTCGTACGGCAAGTTCTTCGAGGACGGCCCCGCGCTGGTCCGCCGCTGGCTCACCGAGCCCGCGGAGGACCGATGAGCGGAGCGATCCCCGCAGCGCGATACGCCGACCGACTGGCACGCACCGCGGCCGCGGCACGAGCCGCCGGGGTCCGGGCGCTGCTCATCGGGGTCGGCCCGGAGCTCGAGTGGCTCACGGGGTATGACGCCAAGGCCCTCGAGCGGCTGACGCTCCTGGTGGTGCCCTCCGATGGGGACGCCACCATCGTGGCGCCCCGTCTCGAGGTGGCCGCGGCGGAGGCGGCCGCCGCCATCGGGGCGGGTGCGGTGCGTGTCCGACCATGGCAGGAGTCCGAGGACCCGTACGAGCACGTCTGGGAGACGCTCCCGGACGTCCCGGGTGCCCGGCTGGCCGTCTCTGACACGCTGCGCGCCTCGTTCCTGCTGCGTCTCCAGGCCACCTACCCGCACGCCGCGTTCGAGGTGGCCGGGCCGGTCATTGGCGCGCTCCGGCGCATCAAGGACGCGGACGAGATCGAGTTGCTGCGCGCCGCGGCCGGGGCGGCCGACCGGACGATCATGGGCCTCGCCGCGGGGCGCCTAGTAGGCAGGACCGAGGCCGACGTCGCGGCCGAGGTGCGGGCACGCCTGGTGGACGAGGGCCATGACACCGCGAGCTTCTGGATCGTGGCGAGCGGGCCACGGAGCGCGTCGCCCCATCACGACCCCGACGACCGACCGATCGTGGGCGGTGAGCCGCTGCTGCTCGACATCGGGGGGCGTCGCGCGGGGTACTCGTCGGACATCACGCGCACGCTGTGGGTCACCGGGGGTGACCCCGCGAAGGGCCCAGACGATGGGTTCCGGGGCATCTTCGGCCTGGTGCGGGACGCCAACGCCGCGGGTCGTGCGGCGGTGCGACCGGGCGTCGCCGCGCAGGACGTGGACCGGGCCGCCCGGGCGGTCATCGACGCCGCCGGCCACGGGGCCGCGTTCTTCCACCGGACCGGGCACGGCATCGGTCTCGAGGGTCATGAGGACCCGTACATCGTGGAGGGCAACAGCCAGCCACTCGAGGTGGGCGATGCGTTCAGCGTGGAGCCCGGCATCTATCTCGAGGGCAGGTACGGCGTGCGCATCGAGGACATCGTGGTGTGCGCCGAGCATGGCGCCGACGTCCTGAACCAGGTGACACGCGAGCCGCTCATCGTCAGCGGCACCTGACCCACGGGCGGGGACGGCGCGGGTCGGGCAGGTCCGGGGCGCCCGGTCTATCATCGGCACCCGCGGGCGGCACCCAGGCGGCCCTCGTCACACTGACATGGACACGACCACGACACAGGACCCTACCCACGATCGCGGGCCGGCGGAGCGACCGCAGGCGGAGGCCGGAGCGCCCCACGGCCGCGGCCCGGATGGTCGTGCCGCGGGATGCACCCAGGCGCAGTTGCGCCGCTTCATCAAGTCCCGGCCGTATGTCCCCATGCACGAGTTGCGTCGTCGCTTCGAGTTGAACGGGCAGCCCGATGACGTGACCCCCATCCAGGCCGCCGACGGGACCATTTGGATCGGCCTCCCGCATCGCGAGTCCGGGTTCATGGCGGACCTGCTGCGCCAAGGGGACATCGGGGTGGAGCTGTGCCGGGACCCGTGCGTGCGCATCGTGGTCGGGGTGTACGCCATGCGACCGGTCAGTCGCTGAGCCCCACACACGCCGCGCCCGCCGCCATCAGGACGATCTCACCGGTTCGGGGTAGGGTGCGCGCGTGTCCTCGCTTGGATGGGCGCCGGTGACGGCCGGGCCCCGACCCCCCCGGATGGCGCTGGCAGTGCTGGCCGGTCTTCTTGGCGCCATCTTGTCGGTGGGTGCCGCCCTCGGTCAGTCGGCGCCCCCACCGGTGGGCTCCGCCGCGCCTCCCGTGCCGGGTGTCACTCCCACCCCGGGCGTGTCCGCCACGCCATCGGCGCCTCGGGTCCGCTCGCTCGCGGAGACGGAGGTGTTTGGCTTCCTGCCGTACTGGGAGCTGGCGACCGCGCGCGAGGCCATCGACCTTCGTCGCCTGACCACGCTCGCTTGGTTCGGGGTGGAGGCGGGTCGCAACGGCCGGCTGGTCTGGAAGCAGCGGGGTGTCGTGCCGCCCGGCGCGGCCGGTTGGCGCGACCCGCGCTGGCGCGCGCTCATGGCCGACGCGCAGGCCGCGGGCGTGCGTGTGGTGCTGACCATCGAGCGCTTCTCGTGGCAGGAGGGGCCGCGCAACCAGACCATCCGCCTGCTCCGCAGCAAGAGGGCCAGGAGTCGTCTGGCTCGGCAGATCCGGGATGAGCTCCTCGAGAGTGGGGCGGACGGGGTCAACCTGGACTTCGAACCGCTGCCGCGGGAGGTCCGCACGCAGTTCACGCAGTTCGTGCGGGAGCTGCGCCGGGTGCTGGAGCGGGCGACCACGCGGGCCGGGCTCCCCTCCATGCAGGTCACCTTCGACGTCACCGCGGACGTCGACGCGTATGACATCCCGGCGCTCACCGCAGACGACGCGGCCGACGCGGTGTTCCTCATGGCCTACGACTACCGGGGGGCGAGTGCCGAGTTCGCCGCGTCGCACAGCCCGCTTGACGACCCGGAGACCGGCTTTGACATCCGGACCACGGTCGATGCGCTGCTCCAGGTCGCCGACCCGGCACACGCCATCCTGGGTCTGCCGTGGTACGGCCGCGCCTGGACCACGCGGGGCCCCGAGCCGCACGCGCGCACCTTGAGCGGCGAGCGATACACGCCGGCGTCCACGTCCTGGTACCGCGACGCCATCGAGATCGCGCGCGCGCATGGTCGCAACTACGACCCGGTGGCCCAGACCGCGTGGACCGTGTACGTGGTCAGGCGTCCGGGCTGTGGCACCTGCCCCGAGACGTGGCGCCAGGTGTGGTACGACGACGTCGACGGCTTCGGCGCCAAGATCGCCTTCGCGCAGGATCAGGGCATGCGCGGTCTGGGCATCTGGGCGCTCGGGTACACCGGGGCATTGCCGGGGATGTGGACCGTCATCGGTCTCGCGACTGGCGCGCTCGCCGATACGACGCCGCCCGCGGGCACAGCCTCGATCGCCGAGGGCGTCTCGGGCACCGAGCAGGGCCTGCCCGTGGTCACGGGCGATGTCACCCTGCGCCTGGAGGCGCGTGACGAGGGAGACTCCGGGCTCGCCTTCGTGCGCATCGCCAACACCGCGGACATCGGCGACGACGGCGCCCTCGTCGACGGGAGCACCTGGCCCGCGACCGACCGTGTGGCATGGTCCCTCGAGGATGGGCCGGTCGTGGTCCCGCCCAGGGTGCGCCCGATCGTGACCCCCGGGCCCAGCGGGCCACCCAGCGTGCCCACCGTGTCGGCCGAGCCCGCCGCGTCCGCCCCCGCCGCGTCCGAGCCGGGGGCATCCGCGTCCGCGCCGGGGGCGTCGTCAGATCCCCACGAATCCGCGCCTGTGGCTACGCCCGGGCCGACCTCGTCGCCCGGCCTCCTCCCGTCACCGACGGGCGGCCCCACCCCCACGCCGGCGCTCGTCGCGGGCGTGCGATCGATCCACATCCAATGGCGGGACGTGGCGGGCAACTGGTCCGCACCGGTCTCGATTGACGTGTGGTACGCGCCTGAGGGCTCCGTGATGCCCTCGGCGACACCGAGTCCCGCACCCGTGACGTCAGCCGTGCCGCCCCCGTCCGCATCGGCACCCGTCGACGGCTCGGCGGCATCCACTCCCCCGGACGCATCCGCCCCCCTGACCAACCCATCGGCGTCGCCGAGCGCCCCTGACGGGTCCGGCGCCCCGGCTGCCGAGCCACCGCCGGAAGGTGTCTCGACGCCCTGACGTCACAGGGCCACCCTGCGGACCACCAGGAAGTGGGACAACCCGAACGCCTGGAGCGGTGTCCGTTCCGCTGCGTACAGCGCGCGCCGGAGGAGCGGACCGAGCGTGGCGTGACGCGAGGTCATGTTGTCGAACCCGGGATAGATCACCCCGTGGTGGACCACCCTGACCGGGAGCCCCGCGAACAGCGCCCGGATGCCGTGTCGGGTATAGGCCCGGACGTGGGGCGCGAACCGGTCCCGGAGAGGGTCGGGGAGCCAGTTGACGAGCGGGATGTTGCCGAACACGTACCGGCCGCCCAGGTACGCCCCGTGGGTCTCGAACGGATACAGCCGGTTGGGGGCGAACGTCACGATGTGACCGCCCACGCGGGTGACCCGGACGGCCTCCGCGATGGTCCGTCGGTCGTCGTCCACGTGCTCGATGACCTCGTTCGAGAACACCAGGTCGAACGACTGGTCCAGGAATGGCAGGGCCTCGCCACGCGCCACCTGGATGTTGGGCAGCTCCAGGCTGGCCTCGCGGACGCGGTCCTCCTCCACCTCGACACCGTAGACCTCGTCACTGAACGCCCGGAACCGGCGCACGTAGGTCCCGATGCCGCAGCCGATGTCGAGGATGCGCGCGCCATCCAGGTCGACCCACTCGCCGACCATGGCAAGCCGACGGTCCTGGCCGTACCTCCAGGAGTAGGACGGTCGGCCGCGGCTGATGGAGGTGGGCGAATCGGTCGCGGCGGCTTCGGGTGTGGGGTCCGGGGCGGGCCCCGGATGGGCGACGGGTTCGAGCATGGCCGCCGATGGTAGCGCCCCGGCGCCGCTGGCCGTGGCGGGTGGCGCACAGGGCCGGTGCAGGGTGTATCGTCGCCGCAGGGACGCCTACTCGTGGCTCGCCGGCGAGGAGCCTCGCGGTCCACGACTCGCGACCCCACCGCGTCGGTGGGATGGAGGTGTTGTCATGCGACGTCTGGTGAGTTTGTGCGCGTCGGTCCCCATCGCCGCTTTGGCGCTCGCCCCGACATCGGGCCTGGCCCAGTCGCCCTCCGGGGGTTGGGACCCCGGGACGATCACGGGCACGGCCACACTCTCGGGCTGGGAATCGTCACCAGCTGAGGGCGACGCGCTCGAGGCGACGCTCGGGGGATTCCACGACACGTACCCGAACATCACGGTCGACTACAAGCCGATTCCGGGCGACTATGCCGCGGCGATGGCCGCCAACTTCGCTGCCCGCGACGTCCCGGACCTGTTCTATGTGAATGCGGACGTGGCCCCGGAGTGGATCAAGGAGGGCTATCTGCTGGCTCTCGATGACCGGATCGCGGCCTCGGGCTTCGACACCAGCCACTTCTTCCCGGGCGCTGCGAGCGTGTTCAAGGGGGCCGACGGTAGGACCTACGGCTTCCCCAAGGACTTCAACACCATCGGCATGGCCTATCGGACGGATCTGGTGCCCAGCCCCCCCACCACCCTCGATGAGCTGATGACGGTCGCGGAGGGTCTCAAGGGCAAGGATGGGCTGGGTGCGCCCATGTGCCTCAACCCCGGGCTCGACCGTGGGCTCGCATTCCTCTATGCGCAGGGCGGCGAGCTGCTGACCGCGGATGGCACGGCATCGGCCATCACCACCGACGCCTCGAAGGCCGCTGTGCAGTGGTACCTCGACCTGTTCAAGGACGGCCTGGGCAAGACGGCTGCGGACCTGGGTGACGGGTGGTGTGGCGACGCTCTCGGCAACGGGCACGCGGCGATTGCGTTCGAGGGCGGCTGGCTCGACCCGGCCATGTCCAGTGGCCACCCGGACGTTGCCTATGCCTGGGCGCCCTTCCCCACGGGCTCGTCAGGCACCCCGGTCACCATCTCGTACACGGCCAGCTACTCCATCGGCGCTGACTCACCGAACCCGGACGCGGCGTTCGTGCTCCTGACCTATCTCACCGGCGTCGACGGCATGACACTCTGGACGCAGGGCGGCGTGGCCCTGCCCTCGCGGGACGACGTGCCGCAGCCCGCGGGCAAGGAGGTGCTCTCTGCCATGAGCGCCGTCGCGCGCCCAGGGGCAGGCTTCATGCCTGGCTATTCCGCCGTGCAGAAGGCGTTCCAGGATGAGTTCACCAACCAAATCCAGTCGGGCTCGTTCGATGCCACCCCGGTCGTGGATGCGACGAACGCGGCCATTGGAACCGCCCTCGGCGGCTCGTGAGTGCCACGCGATCCCTGATCACGACCCGCTGACGCTGCCTTGAGCAGCGAAGGACGCATCATCGGTCGCCGGTCCGGTCCGCCGGGCCGGCGATCGGAGGCCATCGCCGGCTACCTGTTCATCGCCGTGCCGATGACCCTGTTCCTGGTGCTCCAGGTCGGCTCCATCGCATATGCGGGCTGGATCAGCGTCTGGGACTGGAACCTGCGCACGGGGCCCGAGGGGTACCTGGGCCTCGACAACTACACCCGCGCGCTGCGCGACCCGGTGTTCCTGCGCGCCCTCCAGAACGTGGCGTTCTACGCCTTGGTGTGGGTGCCGCTCACGATGTCCCTGGGGCTTTCGCTCGCGCTCATCGTCAACCAGAGGCTCCGGGGGCGGACGTTCTTCCGGGCGGCGTTCTACTTCCCGGCCATCGCGAGCTCCGCTGCGATCACCCTCCTGTGGATCATGCTCATGGCTCCCGAGGGTCTGTTCAACCAGTTCCGCGGGGCAATCGGCCTCAACCCACTGTTCGAGCTGTTCGGGTACGGCCCGACGCAGAACTGGATGGGTGACCAGCGGACCGCTCTGATGTCCGTCGTGATCCTCAATGCGTGGACCACCTCCGGCACGGTCATGCTGTTCTATCTTGCATACCTCCAATCCATCCCCAATGAGATGTACGAGGCCGCGGCCATCGATGGCGCCGACTGGTGGCACGCCTTCTGGCGGGTGACCTTCCCGATGCTCCGACCGGGTCACTACTTCGTGGCCACGGTGACCCTCATCGGGGCGCTCCAGCTGTTCGACCAGGCGCTCATCGGGGGAGGGGTCAACGGCGACCCTAACAACGCGCTCATGACGCCGGTGCTGTACTTGTATAACACCGCGTTCAAGCTGTTCGACTTCAGTTACTCCGCCGCGGTGGGAGTCATCCTGTTCGTCGTGGTGCTCGCAGCCACGCTCGTGCAGCGCCAGCTGTTCGGGAAGTCGCCGTCGTGGTGACACGGGGATGCCGGGCGTGACCACGCCGGCGGCCCGAGTCGGCGGTGCCCGGGTGGTCGAGTCGGCGGGCGGACAGAGGTCCCGGCGCGTGCGGCGCCGCATCGCGTACGGGCTGCTGATCGGCTACAGCATCGTGATGTTCGTGCCGTTCGCGTGGTCTGTGAGCACCTCGTTCAAGACCCTCCCGGACGTCAACGACCTGAGCTTCGTCCCCGATCCGTTCACGCTCGATGCGTGGCGCTACGCGTGGGAGAGGCTCGACCCGGCGCTCCCGGTCCTGTTCCTCAACAGCGCCATCCTGGCGCTCGCTGTCATGGCCACCAACCTGGTCTTGGCGAGCCTCGCCGGGTATGCCTTCGCACGTCTCCGCTTCCCGGGTCGGGAGGTGCTCTTCGTGGTGGTCCTGGCGACCCTCATGATCCCTGACCAGTTGCGGCTGGTCCCGGTGTACGTGCTGTTCAACACCCTCGGCCTCACGCGGGGGGACCTCCAGTACGTGGCCGTCATCACGGTGCTCGCAATATCTGCCACCAGCGTGTTCCTGCTGCGTCAGGCGTTCCTGTCCCTGCCCCGGGAGTTGGAGGAGGCCGCGCGCATTGACGGCGCGGGGTTCTTCACGACCTTCCGACGGGTGATGCTGCCGCTCGTGGGCCCGGCCCTCGCGGCGGTCGCGATTCTCCAGTTCCAGGGAACCTGGAACAGCTTCTTCTGGCCGCTCATCCTGATGCGCGACCAGGACAACTGGCCGCTCCAGCTGGGTCTCGTCCAGTTTCGGCTGGCGGGTGGCTTCACCACCAACTGGCCGCCGCTCATGGCGGTCGTGGTCATGGCGACCATCCCCATCCTCCTCCTGTACATCGTGTTCCAGCGCTACTTCGTGGAGGGCGTCGCGGCCGGCGCGGTCAAAGGGTGAGGGACGAGGCGACCGCCGCCGGCCCCCACGGCGCCCGCCCGGCGCTCGGTCGGTCGACCGAGGCGCTACCCGGGCACGGGCCGCTTCCAACGGTCTCGGTCTGGGGGGCCGTCGGGGCCGCGGTGCTCGACCTCCTGCGGAACCCGATGCCGCTCGTCCTCGCCAACGTCGTCTGGGGTGTCGTGGCGCTCGTCGCTTGGACCGCGTGGCTGGTATCGCCCTCTTCGGGGTTGCTGGCCAGCGTGATCCTCGCCTGGCCGGCGGCTGCCTTGGGCGGGGTCGCAGCCAGAGTCGTGCGGGGTGACCGGGTCGGCCTTGGGACCGCCATCCGCTGGCCCTTGTCCCGCCCCGCGGTGCCGCTGCTCGCGCTCGCGCTCGCGCTCGTGGCGCTCGTCGCCTGCGTCGACCTCGAAGTGGCCATCCGCCAGGGCGACCTCATCAGCGTGGCGCTCGCGACCGTGGCCGGGTGGTCGCTCCTGGCGCTGGCAACCCTCGCCTGCGTCGCGTGGCCTCTCCTTGGTGACCCGCGAAGGATTGGGCAGGGCACTCGCGACCTCCTGCGCCTCACGCTCGCGGTCGCCCTCCTCCACGGGCCCCGGGCGCTCCTGGCGTCCACGTTCGTGGGCCTCGTGTTGGTGGCGAGCGCGATCATGGTCGCGCCGCTGCTGACCGTGTCGCTGGGTCTCGTGGCCCTCGTGCTCTGCAGGGTCGTGCTGCCCCTCGCGGACCGGATGGACCCGATCGTCGATCAGGCAGCGTCCTGATCACCGGCATTGCGGCTTCCCGCGCGCGGTCCGCCATGCGACAATGCGGCCCGCGCGCCTGTCCCATCGCCACAGGCTCGCCTCAGGCGCGACAGGGAGGCAACGTGGAGGATCCAGCACCACACGACGCTTCGGGCCCCGCGGACGCGAGCCCCCCGGTCGCACCGAGCTCGGCGGACGCGAGTCCCTCAGCCGAGCCGGGTCCCAGGGACACCACCCCCGCGGCCGGTCCCGGCCCCGCGGATGCCACCACGATCCGGTGCGACCAGTGCGGTGAGACGGTCCCCAACCTGACCTACTGCGTCCGCTGCGGTGACCCCTTGGGTCCCGAGCAGCGCAAGGGACGCGCCGGCCGCGTCCGCGACACGTACGCCGCAGTCCCCGGGGAGCGCGCCAACTCCCTCCGGCTGGTGTCCACGATCTACCCGTCGCTGCCGCGCGAGGAGATCCGGACGTTCCAGATGGCGCTGGTGGCAGGCACCATCCTCATCGCGCTGCTGGGCGTCCTGGGCTTCTTCCCGGTGGCCATCGCGGCAGCCGCCGTGCTCGTGCCGCTCATCACCATCATCTACCTGTACGACGTGGACGTCTACGAGGACGAGCCCATCCGGGTCATCGCGCTCACCTTCCTGTGGGGCGCCCTGACGGGTGCGCTGTTCGCGTACGCGATCCAGCACTGGTTCCCCATCACCATCGCTGATGTGGTGGGTTCCGGCACGTCCGCCATCAGCGGCGGCTCGGGTGGCGCCCCGTTCCCATTCGTGCATGCGGTGGCGGCACCCATCGTCTCGGTCGTGATCATGATCGCCGGACCCTTGGTCCTGCTGCCGTATCGGCGCTTCAACGACGTCCTGGATGGCGCCACGTTCGGTGTCGCCTCGGGCGTGGCGTTCGTGGGTGCCCAGACGCTGGTCAGCGCCGCGAGCCTGTTCGCATCCGGCCTCCAACCGGCGGGCGACCCGGTGCCATGGGTCTTCCGGCTGCTGGTGCTCGGTGTCGGCGCGCCAGTCATCGCGGCTGGTGCCCTGGGTGGCCTTGGGGGGGCGCTCTGGCTGCGCTACCGCGCGCCCGTCAAGGACCGTCATCGTCTGGGTCCCGTCGGCCAGCCGGTCATCGCGTTCGTCGTCGCCGCGCTGTTCCTGGTCATCGCGGCCACGGCGGAGGCGCTGCTGGCCAACGACCTCATGGGCGAGATCCTCGCCTTGGTCGTCGTGGCGGTCGTCGCCGCGGTCGCGCTCCTGTGGCTGCGACGGGTCATCCATGTGGGTCTGCTCCAGGAGGCGGATGAGTTCCCCATCGGCCCGCCGATCGTGTGTCCGGAGTGTGGCAAGGAGACGCCCCACCACACGTACTGCGCGGAGTGTGGTGTGTCCCTCAAGGCGCTGCCCCGCTCGCGCCAGCGATCGACGATCACGAGTCGCGAGGCTGTGGGCGACGTGCGGCCGCCCCACGTCACGACCCCGGCCGCGCCGGACATCACCGGTGCGCCCACCGGCGTCACGACCGCGCTCGCGGGCGGCGCGGCGGTCGCGTCCGTGACGACCCCTCGCAGACGCGGCTGGCTGGACCAGCGGGCGACGCTCGCGCTGTTCGCGCTCCTGCTCCTGGGCGCGGTGCTCATCGCTGCGCTGGTCGCGTTCTCCCAGGGGCAGCGACGGGACCAACCACCGTGCCCCGACCCGGGGGTCCCGTGCGCCAGCCTCGCGCGGCCCCTCGAGGCACAGGCGCCCTCCGCCCCCGGACAGGTCGATGGTCGTCATCCGTTCGCCGACTGGCAGCGGCACACCGACGAGGCGACGGGTTTCTCCGTCGCGTTCGACCCGACGCTCTGGTCCGTCGCTGGGGAGAACTCGGGCTTCGTGGTGCTCGAGGCGCTCGGCGGGAACATCTCGCTCCTGTTCGACGTGGGCAATGCCTCCGACTGGGCCCCCGACGCCCTCGTGCGCGCGGAGAAGGACGTGTGGGCCAAGCGGCTCCTGGGGTTCGCTGATGACACCGAACCGGCACGGCTGTTGCTGGGCGACGCGATCCTGGGCTATCGCGATGGGGTCGGTGGCCTGTTCAGCGGCACCATCGACACATCGCAGGGCCCCACCCTCGACATGACGGTCGCGGTCGTCGCTGCGACCGATGGCCAGATCACCGCCGCCGCCGTGCTCATCACGCCCGTCGCCCTCCCGCTCAAGGACGGCACGAGCGTGGAGGTCCGTGGCATCGCGCTCCAGTGGGCCGACGCCGTCATCAACTCCTTCACCTGGCCGACTGACGAGGTGGTCCAGTGACCCGCAAGCCGCTCATCCGTCGTGCCCCCGGCGTCGTCGTGTCGCTGGTGGCCTTGCTGGCCGGCATCCTCGCGACCGCCGCGATGCCAGCGACCGCACAGGGTCCCGCCGTGACCGGTGCCACCACGCTCTCGGGTGAGGTGCCGGCACCGGTCAACCTGGGGCCCATGGACCCCACGGAGCAGGTGGCCTTCGACCTCGTGCTCGCGGCACGCGACCCGGACGCATCGGCGCGGTTCGCCGCGAGCGTCAATGACCCGACCTCGCCCGACTATCGGCGGTTCCTGACCGCCGCGGAGATCGGGCTGCGCTTCGGGCCCACGGACGAGACCCTTGCACGTGTGCGCGAGATCCTTGACACGGTAGGCATCCGGCCCGTGTCCATGCCACCCCAGCGCACCCGTCTGTCCGTCTCGGGCACCGCCGCGGCAGTGGGCGGCTTCCTGGGCGTGCCCATCGAGCGCTGGCAGGACCCCCGGAGCGGTATGACCTATCCCGCGACGTCGGTCTCACCGGCCGTGCCGCAGGCGCTCGTGGGCGTCGTCTCGGCGGTCTCAGGCCTGTCGCCCTGGCTGCCGATGTCGCACATCGACCCGGCCGACGCGCCGCCGATCCCGGCGCGGGGCCTCACACCACAGGACCTCGCACGTGCCTACGACTACGAGTCGCTGTGGGCGCAGGGCATCGACGGCACCGGGACCAGCGTGGGCATCCTCCAGTTCGGTCTCGACACCGACGAGGACCTCGCGGTCTTCGACGCCACCTTCGGCCTCACCGGGCCCACTCCGAAGCGGGTCCCCGTCAACGGTGGGCTCTCACCCGACGCGCCGGCCAGCTTCGCGGGCGAGGCGACCCTGGACACCCAGGTGGTGCGGGCCGTCGCGCCAGGGACCCAGATCATCGTCTACGGGTTCCCGGCCCGCGGCACCAGCTTCGGGGCCGCCATGGACGCCATCGTCGCAGCCGGTGAGACGCAGTTCGTGTCGCTGTCCTACGGTCGCTGCTACGCGAATCCGTACGTCAGCCTGGACATGGTCGCGGACCTGCATCGAGGCCTGGAGGCCGCCGCCCAGGCGGGCGTCACGCTCATGGTCGCGTCAGGCGACGACGGTGCCTTCGCCTGCCATCCGTTCGACCTGACCGACCACCGCATCGTCCTCGACTACCCGAGCTGCTCCGAGCACGCCCTGAGCGTGGGCGGCACCATGCTCGAGTTGAATGCCGACGGGACATACCTGCGAGAGACAGGCTGGGAGGACTTCCTCTCGACCAAGGGCAGCGGCGGCGGCGTCAACAACGTCACCGGGCCCGACGGACCCCTCGAGCCCAAGCCCGCGTACCAGCAGGGCGTGGCCGGCATCGATCCCTCGCTCGACTTCCGCCACTGCCCGGACGTGTCCGCCGTGGCCGACTCCACGACCGGCTATCTCATCTTCCAGACGGACCCGGAGACAGGCGAGGGCGCCTGGCAGCGGACCGGGGGCACCAGCGCCTCCGCCCCGTTGTGGGCCGCGGTCATGGCGCTCATCCAGCAGAAGGCCCAGGCCGCTGGCATCGAGCGCATCGGGTTCCTGAACGACCTCCTATATCGGATCAAGGCCAGCCACCCGGAGGCGTTCCACGACGTCGCCCGAGGAGGCAATCTCGTGCACAACGCCGGCACCGGGTGGGATGCCGCGACCGGCATCGGCTCGCCGGTCGTGTCGGTGCTCGCGGACGCGGTCATCGAGACGCTGGGCGGCACGGTCCAATGACCCTGGGCGGCACGGTCCAATGACCCTGGGTCACGGCCGTCGGCTGCCGTCCCGGACCGACATGGCACCGACCCTACGGGACGGGCCTATGGTCGAGGGTCACACCTGACCGCTCGGTCGCGTCCGCCCGAGGGCGGCTTCGGCTATCGCCATCCCATCGAGGTCCGCTACGTCGACACCGACGCGCTGGGCCACATCAACAACGCGGTCTACATCAGCTACTTCGAGGCGGCCCGGGCCGGGTACTACGCTGCGGTGGCAGGGCACCCGTTCGGGACCGGCCCTGAGGCCGCGCGCGCGATCTTCGTCATCGCCGAGGCGCACATCACGTATCGGGTGCCCGCGTTCTTTGGCGAGCCCATCGTGTGCGAGGCGCGCGTGTCATGGGTCTCACGCTCCTCGTTCGGGATGGAGTACCGGGTCGTGTCCGAGGGCGGTTCGATCGCGCCTGCCCGGCTGGTCGCCGACGGCGGCACGACCCAGGTGATGTACGACCTCGCGCGCGGGAGGCCCACGCGCATGCCGCGGGACCTCGTGGACGCCCTCGGGCGGTTCGAGGGCCGTGAGATCCCGCGCCGCGGCTGACGTCGCAGGGCGAGCGACTCCCGTTGCCGAGCGCCACCTGATGCCCGAGCGCTATCCGATGAGCGAGCGCCACCCGACGCCGGGACGGCGCCCGGGCGGCGTCATGGCAGCTCGAAGCGGCGGAAGACCGCGACCGCGTTCTGGCCCCCGAACCCGAAGCCGTTGATGATCGCGGTGTCGACGCGCGCGTGACGCGCGACGTTCGGGACGTAGTCCAGGTCGCACTCCGGCAGGTCGGGGTGCTCGAGGTTGATGGTCGGCGGGATGACGCCATCGCGGATGGCGCCGATCGCCGCCAGCGCGCTCATCACCCCGGCGGCCCCCAGCAGATGGCCCACCATCGACTTGGGGGAGCTCACCGCCAAGCGGTAGGCATGATCCCCGAAGGTGCGCTTGATGGCGCGAGTCTCGGTCACGTCGTTGAGTGGCGTGGAGGTGCCGTGGGCCACGACGTAGTCGACCTCGTCGGGCGCGACGCCGGCGTCGCGGAGCGCCTCGGTCATGGCGCGTGCGGCACCTCGACCGGTGGGCTCGGGCGCCGAGATGTGGAACGCGTCAGCGGTCAGCGCCGCGCCGATGACCTCCGCCTGGATCGTCGCGCCTCGTGCCAGCGCGTGCTCCGCCGACTCCAGGACCACCACGCCGGCACCCTCGCCGAACAGGAAGCCATCACGATCGCGGTCGAAGGGGCGCGACGCGTGCGCCGGGTCGTCGTTGCGCTTGGACAGCGCCCCCATGTTGGCGAGCGCCGCGAACGCGACCGGCAGCAGGGGTGCCTCCGACCCTCCGACCAGCACCACATCCACCTCGCCCCGCTGGATCATGCGCAGCCCGTCCAGGAACGCGATGACCGAGCTCGCACAGGCCGCGACCTGGGTGATGACTGGTCCCGTGAGCCCATACTCCATGGACAGCTGGCATGCGGCCATGGACCCCGACAGGGCGGGGATGGCGAAGGGGCTCACGAAGCGGGGGCCCTTCTCGTGGAGCACCGCGGTGCCATCGATGACCTGCTCCTGGCCACCGCCGCTGGTGTTGACCGCCACGGCGACGCGATCGCGCCGCTCGGGGGACCAGTCGCTGAAGTCCAGCCCCGAGTCACGCACAGCCTCGGTCCCCGCGGCCATGCCCAGCTGGATGAACCGGCTCATCCGGCGCGCCATCTTGCGGTCCATGGCCGTCGCAGGGTCGAAGCCCTTGACCTCGGCGGCGATGCGCACTTCGAAGCCACTGGCGTCGAAGCTGGCGATGGGTCCGGCGCCGCTCGTCCCGGCCACGAGGTTGTCCCAGAACGTGGGGTGGTCGTTGCCGATGGGGGTGACGGCGCCGACGCCGGTGACGACGGCGCGTCGGGACAGGTCAGGTTCAGGCACGGTGGCAGGCTCCTCGGCTGGGTCGATCGGTATGGTACCCGTGGCGACACGGCCACAGGGGCGACCGGGAGGGACGAGGTGAGAGGACGCGCGCTGGGGCTGGGTCTGCTGGGCATGCTCCTCCTCGGATCCATGCCCCTCCACGCCGCATCCCCCTCATCCCTGCCCGTCACGGGCGCGCTCCCGATACCAGCCGGGGCAGTCCCGGGTGGCCCTTCGGTCCCCGTGGCGGACGGTGGCAGCGATGCCGTCGCGGCCTATGACGGCGTGGCACTGCTGGACATCGCATCCACGTGCTCCGGGGTCCTCATCCGACCCGGTGTCGGACCGATCCCCGCCGACGCCCCGGCGTATGTCCTCACCAACGGCCACTGCGTGGGTCTGTTCGACGCCACGACCGTCATCCGCGACCAGGGGCTGGTGGACGGAGCGGGCCTGGGCATGGGCCTGGCACGGTTCGGGGTGACCGCCTCGGACATGCCCGACGCGGACCTGCCGTTCGCGAGCGCGGTGAGGGCGATCCGCTGGGCGACCATGAAGGGCACGGACCTCGCGATCGTGGAGTTGGCGGACCCGCTCGCCGACCTCGTCGCCCACGGCATCGACGGCTACCCGCTCGCGGAGGCTCCCGCCGTGGGCACCCCGCTCGTGGTCGTGGGTGGGCCGAGCGCGCTCGATGGCAGTGGTCGCATCCTGCGACTCGCGGCATGCACAGCGGGCCCCGCGACCGACCTCTTCGAATGGCGCTGGACCTGGTTCGGCTTCCCGTCCAACGACTGTGCCGACATCCGGCCGGGCAGTTCCGGCTCGCCGGTGTTCGACCCGGAGGCCGGGACGCTGGTCGCGCTCGTGAACACCACGACCCAGGGGAGCGGCGACATCACCGACTGCTCGATGGGCCGGCCATGCGAGGTCAGCGGCGAGCGCCTCGTCAGCGTCGAGGATGCGGTCTACGGACCGGGCGTCGGACGGCTCGGCGGCTGCTTCG
>WBZO01003602.1_pt1 | contig 17806 bp, 17 predicted proteins | sample 5204261 | NCBI WGS metagenome assembly WBZO01 (sample SAMN12412400, study PRJNA552823) | activated sludge metagenome | isolation source: activated sludge from anammox sidestream of wastewater treatment plant... | place: USA: North Carolina | collected 2017-09
TCTTTCGGTCTTTTTTGCATTGGAAGATCATCCGCTAAACCAGCCGAATTCAGCCACTTAAATTTTCACATTTCGTGATCTACTGATTGTAATCTTATTTCAACGGTCGCCGAGGTGAAACTCCGGTTTACTTGACCGGTTGCAACGTCAACGCCACATTTCTGGCCTCGTCGTTCTCAATTTCAATTTCCACTGAAGTAGCCTGGAAGCCGCGCGCGGCGGCGGTAATGCGGTATTTCGCTTTCTCCGCCTTCAGGCGGAAAGCGAATTCACCGCCCTCGCGCGAAACCGTCTCCTGTTTAAATTTCTTCCCGCCGTCAAGCCGCTCGATCGTTACGGTTGAGTTGGGCAGCGTATAGCCTGAGCCATAAAAAACTGCGCCGCGGACAACGGCGTAAGGATCGCCTTCTCGCGGGAGTTCGATTGCGCGGCTGATTTTGGTTGTTTCGCCGGACGTGATTTCCAGCTTTCGCGTTGTGAAAGTTTTATAGCCCTGCTTTTCAAATGAGAGCGTGTATTGGCCCGCCGGCAGGTCGGCGAATTCAAAATCGCCTTTGTCGTTGCTTTTTGTTTCACGCGTCTCTTCATCTTTCTTCTCGCGGATTGCGCGCACCGTCACCCCCTCGAGAGCCTTTCCATTCGGTTCTTTCACCTTGCCCTTGAGAATGCCGGCTCGAATGCCCGCTCGAACATCGGATTGCGCGTCGGCCTGTCCGAGTAGAATGACAGCCAGAACCGGCGCGCAAATGATTGCGTATCTGAATTGCGATTTCATGAGACTCCTTGAGGAATACAGTTTGCTGGTTCAAATTGCGCGCCCGGAGCTATTCGGTTACACAGCCTGTATTGATTGCGCCGCGACGCTGGAAGGGATTATAACAAGACTGCTATGAAATTTCGTTTGCTGATATGCGCGATTGTCCCGGTGGCCTTCGCGCTTGCCCTCCCTGCCTCAACCACCGCCCAAAAGCAAAGCGCGCCGGAGCAGCGTCCCGGATTAACCATCCGAATGGACACTGACCTGGTGATAATTGACGTGACCGCGACGGACAAAAACGGCAATTACGTGCGCGACCTGAAAGAGAATGAGTTGGAGATTTATGAAGACGGGAAGTTGAAGAAGATTGACTTCTTCGCTGTAACAGATGAGGCGGCGCTCTCGCGCCCGCTGGCCGTGGTTTTCGCTCTCGATACTTCTGGAAGCCTCAAACCGGAAGAGACCGTCACTTTACGCGAAGCAGCGATGAAGTTCACCGAGTTAATGCGCGGCGATTCGGTCTTTGCGGCGTTAACTTTCAACTACGACGTGAAGGTTTTGCAGAATTTCACCAGCGACCCTCGGAAGCTGGAACGCGCGTTCGCCAAAGCTGATCGCTTTGAAGGTTCGACGCGAATCTATGACGCAATTGACCGCGCAGTTACCATGCTCGACCGGAATGCGCCGCGCGCTCGTAAAAACCGTCCAGTGCGGCGCGTCGTGATAGTCATCAGCGACGGGTTCGATTCGGCGAGCGTCATTGGCCGTCAGGAATTGGCGCGCCGGGCGAATGCGGCGGGGGTAACTGTTTATTCAATCACTCTGCCGTCTTACATGCTCTCACCCACACGGTCGGGCGAGCGCGTGATCACGCCGCTCGACGCGACGCGGGTAGTCAGCGTAACAGGCGGGCGCGACTTCGCCGCCGACGCCAAAGACTTCGCGCCAATTTTCAAATCGCTCGCTGAAGAAATTCGCGCGAGTTACACGCTGGCTTACTATCCTGATTTGCGCGACGGCAAATTTCACGACGTTCGGATCAAGACTTCACGCCCTGGAATTCAATTGCGCGTTAACCGCACAGGTTATACTGCTCCGGCTAAGTAGTGGGTGAGCAAGTCAGGCCGACGCCGATCCATCCTCAATATCTGCCTTCCCCTTCGTCGTCGTAATATTCTTCCTCATCGTCTTCCGACGCGATATCCAGTTCGATCGGATCGAGACCGACTACTTCCAGCGCCGTCTCACATTCCTCACAACGGATGATTTCCCCTTTGTCCACGTCATCCTCGACGTGAATCTCCGCTTCGCACTCAGGACAAACTGCTAATGGCACGGTTAAGACCCTCCTTGAAATTCCGGCTCGAAATTTCCGCTTACGATTTTGACGAAAAATGGAATGAAAGCACTGAGCACGCGATGCTTTCAATTGAACATCCTGCTTACTGAGATAAAGACAGGCGCGACGCCTTGCGTCGAGACTCCTCAACGCTGCGGCCTTTCACGCGGCGACAGAATCTAAACTAAACTCGCCGAGTTTGGCAATCGCCACAGCTACATGTTCATCGCCTGTTTCTTTTATATCCGGCTCACGTGTCGGCGGCCTTGCGAGCAACGGCTCGGAAAACCAATGCCCATGCGGTCTCCACGATTCACTTGCATTTTCAGCCTGAAAAATCAGGTGTTTCATCTTGCGCGCCTATACTTGCTACGGTATACTGCCGCGCGTTTTGGCACAATATACATGCGATGACAATTTGTTATTTTCACTCGTCACGATTGTGACTGATTTGCCTGAGGTCAACGTCGTGATCAACAAAAGAGCCGGAGTCCGCATTACTGTCTCCGGCAAATTACAGAAAGGTTGCTCCTCAAGCCGGACATCATCAATTCCGTCGAAGCGCAGCCTGAAGTAAATCACTTCACAAGGAGAAAAAAACATGGCAGCAAAACTGATGACCAAGAGCCAACTGGCCGCCCACCTCGCGGAGAAATTCGGACTTTCCAAGAAGGCCGCGAACGACGTTCTTGATGAACTCGCCGCCGTCGCCGTCGCTCAAACTAAGAAAGCCGGCGCTTTCACTCTGCCCGGAGTCGGAAAACTCGTCAAAGCCGCTCGGAAAGCCCGTATGGGCCGCAATCCCGCGACTGGCGAAGCGATCAAGATCCCGGCCAAGACTGTCGTCAAATTCCGCGTCGCCAAGGCCGCCAAGGACAGCATCGTTCCGCCGAAGGCCAAAAAATAACCTCTCACTCAGATTCGTCTTTCAAAAGGCGATGCTCCTCTCTTTTATAACGGAGCATCGCCTTTTGCTTTCAGAAATTGAAAGTTTTGGCTTTCGAGTTTAGAGTGACGAACTGCCCGTCAAATCCCAAATATAAAATCTCGATATCAAAAACTTCTATGACCCATAAAGTAACACTTATCCCCGGAGACGGCATCGGCGCTGAAATCACCGGCGCGGTCGTCCGCATCATCGAAGCTTCAGGCGTCGAAATCGAATGGGAGAGCTTCATCGCCGGCGCCGAAGCTCTCTCTCGTTACGGCGACCCGCTGCCCGAACCTGTTCTCGAATCCATCAAACGAAATCGCATTGCGTTGAAAGGCCCACTGACCACGCCGGTCGGCACAGGCTTCACCAGCGTCAATGTGCGGTTGCGAAAAACACTCGACCTTTACGCCAACCTGCGCCCGGTCAGAAATCTGCCCGGATTGGTCACGCCCTTCGGCGATCTCGATCTGGTTGTCGTGCGTGAAAACACTGAGGATTTGTATTCGGGCATCGAGCACGTGGTCGTGCCCGGCGTGGTTGAAAGTCTGAAGATCATCACCGAGAAAGCCTCGACCCGCATCGCGCGTTTCGCGTTTGAGCACGCCCGCCGCGAAAACCGGAAGAAGGTCACGGCGATTCACAAAGCCAATATCATGAAATTGTCGGACGGTCTCTTTCTCGATTGCTTCCGCAAAGTGGCGGCTGAATATCCCGACATCGCCGCCGATGACAAAATCGTTGACAACGCCTGCATGCAGCTTGTGATGAAGCCGCAGCAATTCGATGTGCTACTGCTTGAAAATTTATACGGCGACATCATCTCGGATTTGGCCGCCGGGCTGGTCGGCGGGCTTGGCGTCGTGCCGGGAGCAAACATCGGCGAATTCGGCGCGGTCTTTGAAGCTGTCCACGGCAGCGCGCCCGACATCGCCGGAAAGAACATTGCCAATCCGACGGCGCTATTGCAAACATCGGTGATGATGCTGCGGCATCTGGGCGAACGCTCAGCGGCTGATTTGATCGAGCGCGCAATGATTCACACGCTGGCGGACAAACAGGTTCGCACGCGCGATCTGGGCGGGACAGCCAGCACTACTGAATACACGGAAGCGGTTGTCGCTTCAATGAGAGAGCTTTCCCAAGCTGAAGGCCGTTGAGACAGGATTATTTTCCGTTGCGCTCCGACTGCCGCAAAACCTTCACAGCTTTATTGTGATCAACCGAACTTGCCGAGAACCTATGCGAGCCGTCGTTCTTCTCGGCGTCAACTACGAAATATAGATAATCGGTCTGCGCAGGATTGAGCGCGGCTTGCAACGAACGTTTTCCTGGCGAAGCGATGGGGCCTGGCGGCAACCCGGCCTGCTTGTAAGTGTTGTAAGGCGAATTCCGGTCAAGGTCGCTCTGATAAATCTTGCCGCGATATTTGCCTTCGAGCAGCGCGGCGTAAATCACTGTCGGGTCGCAAGCCAACTGTATTCCCAGCTTCAATCGGCGATGAAAGACCGATGAAATCAGCTCGCGCTCGCTATCCACTTTCGCTTCCTCTTCGATCAGCGACGCCAGCGTCACCACCTGGCGCGTCTTCATATTCAACTCTTCCGCGCGCGCTTGCATCTCCGGCGTGTAAACCTCACGGAAACGCTTGACCATCACCTCAACCAGTTGCGCCCGTTTCGCGCTCGCCGTGTAATCGTAGGTGTCAGGGAAGAGATAACCTTCGAGCGTTGTCGCCTGCGGATCCAAGTCGGCAATCAACGAAGTATTTTTGAACAACGCCAGCCAATCTTCAGGTCTGGTCGCAGGATCTTTTAGCTTAAGCCCGGACAGCAGGTGCGCGATGTCGAATTGGTTGAATCCTTCCGGGATCGTGAATTGCCGCGTGGCCACGCTGCCGCGCGCCAACTGGTTGATCACTTCGCGTGCGGAGATTGGCGATTTGAATTCATAGTCGCCGGCTTTAAATCTCTTTCCATTCGGGAAGATACGAAGCCAGATGCGGACCGGCCACTCGTGTTCCAGAACACCTTCATTGTAGAGCCGGGCGATAATCGCCGAGGTGTTGGCGCCGGGTTCTATCGTGATGATCTTTTTCGCGGCGTTGTGCTCATAAGGGGTGTTGATCTCACTCCTCAGCCACATTCCGCCGCTGATCGCAGCGACAGCGATTAAAAACAGGTAAAAGGTAAACGAGCGTGATTTCTTTCGGGGTTGGGGATTAGGTCTTGGTCGCATTGCCTTGATTTTATTGCCTTGATTTATTGTGAGGGAATTGATGATGAATTATCGGATGGGGGCTGTCGTCTTTGTCCGTCAATGTAATCCTGCAGAATGATCGTCGCAGCGTATTCGTCTGATTTCGCGCGGCGCTCCCGTAAACTCACGCCCATTTCGCGCAATATCTGATCGGCTTCGATGGAGGTCAACCGTTCGTCAACCGCCACAATCGGGATCGAAAATTTCCGCCGTAAATCCGAGATGAATCTTTCCACGCGCTCTGCCGCTTGCCCGCGCGTACCGTCCATGTTCAACGGCAACCCGACGACCAATGTGGTCACATCGTTTTCAGCGGCCAATTCACAGATTCGCTCTATGACCTGTGGGTATTTCAATTTATCGCGGCGAATCGTCGTCAACGGGCGCACGGTCAACAGCAATTCATCCGATACCGCAACGCCAATGCTGCGCGCGCCGTAATCAACCGCCATCACTCGCATACCAGAAACCACACGAAGAACCTACCCACGTCTTATTCTTGTTGAAGTCAACTCCCATCATTGCGCCCTTGCTTAACCGCGTCAAAATGGTCACGGCCTTAGGCTCAGTTTCGCCTTCAGGCCACACGAACATCAAACGCGCTTCGACCTTGCTGGGTTCATCGGGAGTTTCAATGACCGGAGCGTACCTTACCTTCTCCTGCAATAAATAATCACTTCGTTCGTTAGCCGGAATCGCGTCCAGGTCTTCGCGAGTGATGCTGACCCTCACACCGCTGCCCGCAAACGAAAACAGCGGCTTGAGCACGAATTGGTCCAGGTCTTCGGGATATTCTCTCAATTGATCCAGAAACCAGGCGCGAGGAACCGTTCGATGTTTCAGGAACGGGAGCGAGAACTTGCTCATCCGAAAATACCAATTCGGATGGCCTGCCCATTCGACATCCAGTTCATCACGAAAATCGAAGCTGGCCCGCGCGCCTTTGCGCACGAACTCATCAATGATCACGCGGTTGTAAATGCGGCGGATTTCAATCTCACGCCCCTCGCGTTTGTAGAACAGCTTATTGCCGCGCTTGATCACATCGGTTATGCAGACAAACGGAATACCGGTCAACTTTTCGGTCACGAGGAAATCCGGCAGCGTTTTCTGATCCAGCGGATCAATCTCCATCAAAATGACCTGATCAGGATCATGGTCGTTGAGCAGAATTTCGCGGAGTAGTTCGACGTAATTCTCATCCGTCAATCCGTTGAGCAGATAACCCAGTTCGTTCAAATCGTAATGCTGCTTGTAAACCTGCGGCAGGATGTACTGGAAAGCATAAAGCGACGCGCAGCCCTGCAACTCGATCAGCTTCGGAACCAGCGCGCCGCCTTCGTCTCGCGTGACGGCGAAGTCAACCTGAATGAAGTCCGGATGCTCGCCTTCGTTCGGCGTGTTGAAAGCAGCCGGAATCGCGCGGGTAGACGCCGCCTTGTATTCGGGCGCGCAAAGTTGCGCGATGATTTCTCCAGCAGATTGGCGCATTTCGGCAAGCAGATCGCCCGGCACAAACACAGGCGTCTCGCACGGGCGGAACTCGACCTTCGTCTCGACCGCTACATTGAGCGATTGCAGGAACCGCCGATACTTCTCTTCGGTAAAATTGCTGTTGAAATGGGCGCGCAATTCCGAGATCACGTCGCTCTCCGTTCTATGTTTGATTGTTTGGAACGCAAGATGAAACCGCGAGTGGGAAGCAGCGGTGATGATAGTCGCTGTCGCGGCTCACGTCCAGTCACGCCGACTTCGATTTCTTCTCGCCTTCGGCCATGGTCTGAATTTTCGATTTGTGCCGAATGATGTAAGCGATGAATGCTCGCGTCGGCGATGGCTGGAACCGTCCCAACGACACCAGCGACACCGAACGGCGCAGCCGGTGCCCACTGATCTGAAGCTGCGCCAGCTTGCCCGCGACGACCTCATCGCGCACCGACCACGCCGGTAGCAGCGATACACCCAGGCCACGTTCAACCATTCTTTTGATGAAAAAGGTGTCGTTCGATTCCAGCGCCAGATCGGGCCGCACGCTGATCTGATCGAAGAATTGGTCGGTTGCGCGCCGGATCGAGGCTCCTCGCTCGAACAGAATCAGCTTCTCCTTCTGTATCTCCACAACAGATGCGACACGCTTCCTGGCAAGCTTGTGCTCACTGCTCACGACCAATGCCAACTCGTCTTCAAAGAGTTTCGTCACTTGCAAGTTCGGCGAATAGACAGCCAGTGACGCGAATCCGACATCCGCCGCGCCGTTCAAAATATCAGCGACCGTCTGTTCGGTGCTCACTGTCGTGCGGAACGCGAGGTCAATGCCGGGGTGCGAGTCCATGAACGATTCAAACAGCGGCGCGAAAAGATAGACGAAAGCCTGCGTGGCTGCCGCGACGCGCACGCGGCCCGTAGGCGAGCGTTCACGCCCGGAAATCCTCTCACGCATTGCTTCGGTTTCGTCCAAAATCCGCTCAACATATTCGAGCGCGATCTTGCCGGCCTGCGAAAGCTTGACGCCGCGTTTGGCGCGGATGAAAAGCGGCTCTCCCAACTCTTCCTCCAGCGCTTTGATCTGATGGCTCACCGCCGATTGCGTCAAATGCAATCGCTCGGCGGCGCGCGTGAAATTGAGCGCCTCGGCCACGGCGCGAAACGTGCGGAGTTGTGACATTTCCATTTCGATCTCCATCTCAGAGGGCAATCTGCTGTCTGCCATTAGGATAGTTGATTGGATTGATTACAACAATGAGTTGGACAGATGGCGAACAAATTACCATAATTACGCTGGCGCTAGTGATGGCAAGGCGTTGTTGCGATTTTTGTAACTGACGCTTGCACAAGCGCAGGAGAAGGAGGGGGCAGTTCCCAATCAAACCGGATTCCGCATCTGAAAAGCGTCCGGGACTTGACAATGGAATAGCTCTCTACGAAGGCGCTTGCTGGGATTGATTTGAAAGCGCGCCTTGAGCGACAGGAATTCTCTTGAAGGATGAAATATCTGTTTCATCATCTCTCTGCTATGGTCAAAGAGGCTGCGATCAATGGGATCGCAGCCTCTATTTTTTTACGCCTCTGACGCCGAGGGTGTAAAAAAGTTTGTGTAAACGGTCATCATGCCTAAAATGAAGATTGTAGAAACCGAACCGCCCGCCGTGGCTTTTCGACAAACTTTTCCAATTGCACGAACATTCCGCCCGAACCGCAGCACGGGGCGTAGACTTTGCCTTTATGCAGCGCGAGCACATCAATCAGCACTCGCATGATCGAAGCGGGCGTGTAGAACTGTCGGATGAATCGGCGAAGCCTCGCGCTAGTTCCGCTTTAGAACTAAAGGCACGAGTAAGGAACTCGCGCCACATCTCATCACTTTGCCTCAGCGCTTAAAAGAGGCGCTCACGTGTGAGCGAACAATTGATATTGCGTCGCTCGCTACGCATAGCGCAAACTTCAGCCGATGGCACCTTCGGAACCAATCATCGAAGCGCGAGCCGTGGAGAAATTTTATCCGCAGCCTGATGGCCGCCGCATTGAGGTCATCGCGCCGACCGATCTGGCGATTTATCCCGGCCAGATTGTCGCTTTGCTTGGCGCGTCCGGATCGGGCAAGTCAACGCTCCTGAGGATGCTCGCCGGGCTGGCGCGGCCTTCAGCCGGCGAAGCGCTCTGGCACAATCGCCCTCTCGACGGCCAGGCGCCTGATGTCGCCATCGTCTTTCAAAGCTTCGCGCTCTTTCCGTGGCTGACGGTGCTCGGCAATGTCGAAGCCCCGCTCAAAGCGCGCGGCGAGAGCGCCGCCCGTCGTCGCAAGCGCGCGCTGAAGATTCTCGACGTGGTCGGCCTCGATGGTTTCGAGACGGCTTATCCGAAAGAGCTGTCGGGCGGGATGAAACAGCGCGTCGGATTTGCGCGGGCGCTCGTCGTCGAACCGGAAGTGCTGTTTATGGACGAGCCGTTTTCGGCGCTCGACGTGTTGACGGCGGAGAACCTGCGCGGCGAGTTGCTGGAGTTGTGGCTCGACCGGAAGATGCCGGCGCGCGCGATCTTCATCGTCACGCACAACATCGAAGAGGCCGTGCTGCTCGCTGACCGGATCATCGTGCTGGGCCGCCATCCGGCGTATATCCTCACAGACTTTCAGGTTGATCTGGAGCATCCGCGCGACCGCAAGTCGGGAAGGTTCGTCGAACTGGTTGATTACATCTACAAGGTCCTCACCCAGCCGAAGATCGAACACGCGCTGCCTGCCGTCGGGCCTCCTCACGCCGCCCTGGCTGAACACCACGCGGCGAGGTATCAGATGCTGCCGCACGCGCGACCGGGCGGCATCGCGGGCTTGCTCGAACTCATGATTGATCGCGGCGGGCGCGATGATATTTATCACCTCGCCGATGAGTTGGCGATGGAAGTGGACGATCTGCTGCCGATCATCGAGGCCGCGACGCTGCTCAGCTTCATTCGTCTCGAAGAAGGCGACGCCGAGATCACGCCCGAAGGCCGCGCTTTCGCCGCCGCTGACATCCTGACGCGCAAATTGCTTTTCAAAGACGCCGCGCTCAAACACGTGATTTTGCTGCGGCAGATCGAACGCGCCCTGCGCGCCAAAGCCGACCGCGCGCTGCCTGACGATTTCTTCCGGGATATTCTCGATGAACACTTCGGCGAGGAGGAAGCGCAGCGCCAGCTCAGCACGGCGATTCACTGGGGGCGTTACGGTGAAATCTTCGATTACGACGCCGGGGGCGGGCGGCTCTTTTTGACCGAGCCGTAGCGAGGCCGGGCGCCTTCGGATTGCATGACAACACCCACAATAACGAATGCGATTTTCCGCGAACGCGCGAAGTCGCGCCTGATTGATCTGTTCATCTTCGGCGCAACGCTGGCGATTTTCTACCTCATCCTGAGCATTGGGCGAACCTGGCTCGGCCCGTTCACGCCCGCCGCTCCGATCTCGCGCAATCCATCGGCGTTGCCCGCTTACGCCGCCTATTCGCTGCTCCGCATCGCCATCGCTTATGCGCTCAGCCTCGCCTTCGCGTTGGTCTACGGCTACGTTGCGGCTTACCGCGCGCGAGCCGAGAGGCTGATGCTCCCGCTGCTGGATGTCCTGCAATCAATCCCGGTGCTGAGTTTTCTGCCCGGCGTGATGCTGGCGATGGTGGCGCTGTTTCCGCGCCGCGAAATCGGTGTCGAGATGGGCGCGATCCTGCTCATCTTCACCGGCCAGGCGTGGAATCTCGCTTTCAGCTTTTATTCATCGCTTAAAAGCATCCCGCGCGAACTCGACGAAGCCGCGCGCATCAATCGCTTCAGTTGGTGGCAGCGGTTCACGCAACTCGAACTGCCGTACTCCGCGATCGGGCTGGTCTGGAACTCGATGATGTCAGTGGCGGGCGGGTGGTTCTTTCTGATGGCCTGCGAGATGTTCGTGCTCGGCTCGCGAGATTTCCGCCTGCCCGGTCTCGGTTCGTATTTGCAGACGGCGGCGAGCGCGGGCGACACGCAAGCCATCCTTTGGGGACTCGGCGCGATGATCGGCGTCATCGTGATGCTCGACCAACTGGTTTGGCGTCCGTTGATCGCCTGGAGCGACAAGTTCAAATTCGAGCAGGTTGAAAGCGCGGTCACGCCGCGTTCGGCGGCGCTCGATATGCTACGCCTCTCAAACGCGCTGGCTTTCTTCCAGCGCAAAGCGGTGGCGCCGCTGAACGAGCGTATCACGCTCTTCTTCGCCCGCCGCGCTGACGCCCGATCCGAGTCGGAGCCAGCTTCGCGTTGGACGAGATGGGCGGCGCGCGCGCTGGCGGCGATTGCGCTCGCCGGCATCGGATATGCGGTGGTGAAAGCGATCCTGCTGATGGCGCATTTGTCCGGTGGAGAAATTGGAGAGCTTGCGCGCGGCGCGGTCGCTACATTTCTGCGAGTGAGCGTCGCGCTGCTCATCGGCGCGGCGTGGGCGATTCCGGCGGGCGTCAAGATCGGTTTCAATCCGCGGCTGGCGCGAGTGGCGCAGCCGCTGGCGCAGATTGCGGCTTCAGTGCCCGCCACGGCGCTCTTTCCAGTCGTGCTGCTTGTGTTGATTCAAGTGGGCGGCGGATTGGGCATCGCTTCGGTGCTGCTGCTATTGCTCGGCACGCAATGGTACATCCTGTTCAACGTGATCGCCGGGGCGATAGCGATTCCGTCCGATCTGAAAGAAGCCGCCAGTGTCTTCCGCTTCAGTCGCGCGGATCGCTGGCGGCTGCTCATCCTGCCGGGCATCTTTCCTCATCTCATCACCGGAATGGTAACGGCGGCGGGCGGCGCGTGGAACGCCAGCATCATCGCGGAGTATTTCCATTTCAAAGGCCGGATTCTCTCGACCACCGGCCTGGGCGCGACCATCAGCCACGCGACGGACACAGGCGCTTTCGATCTGCTGCTGGCGGCTACCGTGGTGATGGCTGCGATGGTGGTGACGATCAATCGGCTGGTGTGGCGAAGGCTGTATCGGCTGGCCGAGACGCGCTACAAGCTGGAAACATAGCCAGATACTCCTGCGGCCTTCGGCGGACGCGATCAATCTTTCCCTTCGCTCCGTTTAGCTGAAACTTCGTCCGGCTGTTAGCGCTCGCTTTCGATGACGCCTTGCTTGAAACCGCGAATGGCTTCGGCGATTCCCTTGCCGAATTCCGGCAGCGTTTGGAGTGCGGCGGTGACACGTCCCACTCCAAACGCTTCGCGATTATCAGATTTGGAATCTATTGGGATTATTGAGAAGTGAGTCGGCTTCCGCAATTGTCGAGCAAGCGCCAGGGCTGTTGGACGGCGATGACGGAAGCCGGAGTTGCGGCGCAAGAATTACTTGCTCGGTTTGGCCGCCATGCTTTTCGCCGCCTGATGCCTTCTGTGTCTGCGATGCTTCTTTGTGGTCGTGTTCGATTTGGCGGTCATGCTCGACGCAGCCGGCTTCGATTGATTGGTTGACGGGGTCTGCGCAAAGACGGCAGCGCCTCCCATGAGCAGGGCCGCGAGCGAAAGTGATGCGATCGTCTTCTTCATAGCAATTCTCCTTCTTCTTCAGATGAAAAGTATCCATGCTTGCCACTATGCGGGCGCAGTCTTTATCGGCGCTTGCCGGCTGCCGCGCTCACGTTTGCTGCTTGTGCAACCGATGTGCCAGCCTCCGGATGGCCGGGTTTTGCGAGAGAGGCTCGATAATGCTGTAGTTACCGGGTTCCACAAATTCATCGAGCGTGTGATCGCGTGGCGGATTGGACGCGATGGGTTGCGACGCGGCAGAATCGCCACAAACCTCAGTCTTTCGACAAAACCGCCATCCCGATCCGGCCCGATCCGGAATCACAAATGAAAACTGTATCCGAGCATTACCAGCCAGAAGGCCAGCGCCTGCAAAAAAAACAGCGATGAACATGGGCTGATGTGGCATGCGTCCCGGCGGTGGCGCTTGTGGCACATCCATTGCCATTCAACAAAGCGTTCGGCGCAAGAGCCGCCAGAGAGGAGTTGTGATCGCCTGGCGAGAAAGTGATTACGTCAAGTTTTCAGATCAACTGAGGAGAAGAATTATGAACAACATTCAACCACGATTTACCGGAAAGAGATTGATCGCGATTGCGATCTGCGCCGCGCTGGCCGCTGCGTTTGTTCTCGGCAATGTCATCGGCTCCGCGTCCCGGCGCCAGGCGCCGTCGTTGATTCCTACGGTCAGCGCCAGCAATGGCGCGAGCGGAACGGCCGCCCTGGCCACGAGCTTTGCGGCTGTTGTCAAAAGCGCGCAGCCTGCGGTCGTCAGCATCGCGTCCACCAAAGTCGTCAAAACGAACGGCGCTGACGAAGGCCTGTCGCCGCTCTTCAACGATCCGATGTTCCGCCAGTTCTTCGGGCAAGGACGGCAAAACCCGTTTGGCAAGCCTCGTGAAGAGCGCGAGCAGGGGCTGGGTTCGGGCGTCATCGTCAGCCCTGACGGTTACATCCTGACCAACAACCACGTCATCGAGGGCGCAAGCGACATCAAGGTCTACACCTCCAACAACCGCGAATTGAAAGCGCGCGTCATCGGCGCTGACCCGAAGACCGACATCGCCGTCGTGAAAGTCGAAGAGAAAAATCTGCCGACGCTCGCGTTCGCCGATTCAGCGCAAACGCAGGTAGGCGACATCGCGCTGGCCATCGGCAATCCGTTCGGCGTCGGCCAGACGGTGACGATGGGCATCATCAGCGCGACCGGGCGCGGCAATCTGGGCATCGAAGACTATGAAGATTTCATTCAGACCGACGCGGCGATCAATCCCGGCAATTCGGGCGGCGCGCTCATCAACACCATCGGCCAACTGATCGGCGTCAACACGGCGATCCTGTCGCGCGCGGGCGGCAATCAGGGCGTGGGTTTCGCCGTGCCGGCCAATCTGGCGCGCACGGTGATGAATCAACTGCTCAAGAACGGCAAAGTCACGCGCGGCTACCTGGGCGTGCTGATTCAACCCATCACGCCGGAGATCGCCAAAGCGTTCAACCTGGTTGATGCGCGCGGCGCGCTCGTCGGCGAAGTCACGTCCGGCGGTCCGGCGGCCAAAGCGGGTCTGGCGCAGGGTGACGTCATCACCGAACTTAACGGCGCGCGCGTCGAAGACAGCCGCGAACTGCGATTGAAGATCAGCCAAATGGCTCCCGGCTCAAGCGCGAAGCTGAAGGTCATCCGCGACGGCGCTCCGCGCGAAATCAGCGTCACGCTCGGCGAACTGCCGAACGAGAAAACCGCCGCCAGCAACGGAAATCCGGAGAACAGTTCACCTGACGGTTTGTCGGTCGAAAACCTGACGCCGCAGATCGCGCGCCAACTCGACCTGCCCTCGAACGTGAGCGGCGTGATCGTGACTGACGTGCAGGACGGAAGCCGCGCGGATGACGCGGGGCTGCGTCGCGGCGATGTCATTCAGCAAGTCAATCGCAAGCCGGTCAGCAACACAGCCGAGTTCGACCGCGCGATGAAGCAGGCGGGCGGCAAATCCGTTCTGCTGCTGGTCAATCGCAATGGACATACGAGCTTTGTGGCAATCGCGGCGCAATAAGCGCAACGGCGGTCAAAGGTAGACAACCAACTGCGAGCGGCGAAGCAATGAAACAAGCAAGTCAGTCAGCTTCAACCACTGCTCGCAACAATCGGCTAGAGGAGAGGAGGAAAAGTTATGAGAAAACCATTGATGTCAGTTTCGATGTTCAGACAAATTGGAGTCGCCTTTGCTTTGCTCATCGCGCTTGGCATTGGCGTCTCGGCTCAAGGCCAATCCGCCGGCCACGCCATCATCGGCGAGGTCAGGAAAGTTGACCGCGAAGCCGGAAAGATAGTCGTCAAAACTGCGGACGGAACCGAAGAGACGCTCAAATTCACCGGGCGAACGACCGTGCATGGTCTGAAGGAAGGCGGCAAAGTGACGGCGCTGGCGGGCAGGGAAGGTTCGCACGTCGTCGTCCATTACGTGGGTGAAGGCGCGGAGAAGACGGCGGTGGGGATCGAGTATGTCGGCAAGGAGGCGCCCAGGGTGATCGAAGGCACGGTTGTCGGAGCCGGCAAAATGGCGCGCACCGTAGTCGTCAAAACACCGGCAGGCGCGGAAGAGACTTTGCATCTGACGGAACGTTGTATGGTTGACACCGGCAAAGGCGTCGTCAAAGGAACTGAATACACCGCCAGGGAAGGCGAGCGCGTCACCGCGCATTACTCGGAAGCAGGCGGGCGCAAGTTCGTTCACTTGTTAAAGCGCGTCGGGAAGGCGCTATAACCGATTTTTCTGTCCGGTAGTTTCCTGTTGGCCGCGTCGAACAGGAAACTGCCGGACAGAAAAATCCCGGCGGTAGCAGCGCGCGGATGCAGTTCAGTCGGAGACACGCGCCTCTGGCGCGCAGGCAATCGCGCCTCGCGATGATCAGGAGTTCATAGGCGCGAACTGAAATGTCGCCGGCCGTCCGTCATTGATGGATATTTAACAGCTTGCTTATGACTTCCTTAGCTCGTTGTTGCTAAAGTCAACGCCGAGCTTATGAAAACGACTGAGAGAGTATCAATTCGTCGGCAGTCCACGCGCGCAGGCGCTTTGACTGAGACAAAAACCAGAGAGGAGAAAATATGAAAAACAGACTTTTGATGATGTCGGCGATGCTGATGGCCGTGGGCCTGTGGATGGCGCTGGGAAGTTCCCAGGTCTATGCGCAAGACCCGGATATGGTGGCCAACATTCCTTTCAAATTCATGGTCGAAAATACGCGGCTTCCGGCTGGGAAATACATGATCAAGCGGGTTGACGATGCTGACTCGAACGCGCTGGAGATTCGCAGCGCCGACGACCACGTGTCGGTCGTGTTCCTGGCCGAATCCACACAGGCAAACCAGACGCCGAATAAATCGGAGTTGGTTTTCAATCGGATCGGAGACAAATATTTCCTCAATCAAATCTGGTCCGCGGACGATAACACCGGAGAACAACTACCGGTCTCGCGCATGGAAAAGAAGCTGGAAATGGGCGGAACAAAGGCCGAAATCCATCGCGTCGCAGCAATGCATAAGATCAAACATCACATGAAACGTCAGGCGGAGAAGGAGTAGGCAATCGGCCGAACAGAATCAAACGCCCGGACAGCGAGGCGGCTCTCATCATCGCTCTTGCGAAAGTTATGCTTAAGGTGAAGCAAGCGACCTCCTCGTCCTGGCGTTTGCCGCATTGACGCGAGCATCACAGCCGGGATCGTAACAACAGCCAGTCAAAATCCAACACTGCGGCCAGCGCCACGACATCTCGTAACTCCACGAAATGCCGTGTGGGAAAGCTCGCCCGCAACCCTCCTCTACTTCCTCGGCAAATCTCCAAAGTAGCTGCGAATAAAGCGTCCTACAGCTTCAGGCCATCCCGGCGGCAATCCGGCACGGAGATTACTTACGAGTGGTTGGCTCGAATCAAGGAGGGATAGTCATGAACGAATTCGACAGGCGCGATTTTTTGAAGCTCGCCGGGCTGGGTGGCGTGGTGTTCGCTTCGGGACTGCGCGCGCGCGTTCTCGGAGATGGCCTGCGCAAAGATGAAGAAACAAAGGCGGAGGAATTTTATTTCGTCCAGCTTTCCGACACCCACTGGGGCTTTGACGGTCCGAAAGTCAATCCGGACGCGCAGGGCACATTGAAGAAAGCCGTCGCGGCGGTCAACAGTCTCGATACGCAACCCGACTTCGTCGTCTTCACCGGCGACCTGACTCACACCACTGACGATCCGAAAGCGCGGCGAGAGCGGTTGGCCGGTTTCAAAGAGATCGTCAGCAAGCTCAAGGTCAAGACCGTCCGCTTTATGGCCGGAGAGCACGACGCCTCGCTCGACCGGGGCGAGGCCTATCAGGAATTTTTCGGTGACCTTCATTACAGCTTCGATCACAAGGGCGCGCATTTCATCGTGCTGGATAACGTCTCCGATCCGCAGGCGATCATCGGCGAGGCGCAACTGAAATGGTTGCAGGCCGACCTCAAGCGATTGAAACGCGACACGCCCATCGTCGCGCTCACCCACAGGCCGCTCTTCGATCTTTACCCGCAGTGGGATTGGGCGACACGCGACGCGGCGGCGGTGATTGACGCCTTGATGCCGTACCCGAACGTCACGGTTTTTTACGGACACATTCATCAGGAACATCACCACCTGACCGGCCACATCGCGCATCACGCGGCGAAATCGCTGATGTTTCCTTTGCCGGCCCCCGGCTCCGCGCCGAAGCGTGCGCCTGTTCCGTGGGACCCCGCTGCTCCATACAAAGGTCTGGGCTTCCGTGAAGTCGAAGCCGAAGTCAAAAAGGCGAAATATGAAATCACCGAGCTACCAGTCACGAAAGGATAGACGCATGAATCGAACAATCATTTTGCTGATGGCCCTGACCGCCGCGCTTGGAACCGCAACGCTCGCCAGCGCGCTGAAGATCGCTCCCGCGACCGAAACGGTAATCCAATTGAAGGCGAAAAATTTCGAGTTCACTCCCGGCGAGATCACAGTCAAGAAAGGCGCGCCGGTAATTCTGGAACTGACTTCCGAAGATCGAGCGCACGGCTTCAACCTGCCCGATTTCAGCGTGCGGACTGATGTCAAGCCCGGAGCGGTGAGCCGAGTCAGCTTCAAGCCGGAGAAGACCGGCAGATTCGGCTTCACCTGCGACGTGTTCTGTGGCAGCGGCCACGAAGATATGTCCGGAACTCTGGTGGTCACGGAATAGCTTCGCCTTCGCGGCAGCCGCAACGAGGAGTTCACAGATGAGGAAGCCCTTTATTCAAGGAGTACTGACCGGCGTCGCGGCAATAGTAGTGGGCGGAGCGATGATCGCTCTCCTGGTGATGAAGCTTGGCGCCGTGCCAGTCAACGCCGACCGGCAGCCGCCGGCTCTCGAAGCCCGGCTGTTCGGCATGGCGTTGCATGCCTCGGTCGCGCGATACGCCGGAGCGCAGCCCAATCCGTTGCCCGCCACCGATGAGAACTTGAGCGCGGGAGCGGAAATCTAC
>WBZO01003603.1_pt1 | contig 17806 bp, 19 predicted proteins | sample 5204261 | NCBI WGS metagenome assembly WBZO01 (sample SAMN12412400, study PRJNA552823) | activated sludge metagenome | isolation source: activated sludge from anammox sidestream of wastewater treatment plant... | place: USA: North Carolina | collected 2017-09
GGCGCCGATGACCGCTCCGATTCCAAGTGAAATCAGATTGTACGGCCCCAGCGCGCGAACCAGGCCGTGCGCGCCGTCCGAGCGCGATTCGGCAAGCAGTTGATCGAGCGGCTTGGTGGCAAGCAGCTTTGACATAATTTTTCTCTCCTGTGTTGATGATGTGTGGTCAGACGCGCGCGATCTTAGGCGGGATGAATGAGGCGGCGAAGAATTATGTGATCAGAGGGAAAGATCGAGTGACGAGATGGCCGGATGGCGTGGTCGAGCGGCTCACAGCTTGCCGAGCAAATGATGAAGCTGGTCTCGGTAATTGCGGCTCAGACGCAGTTCGGCGCCGCTGCGGAGAATGATCCTCCAGTCGCGGTGTGACCAGGGCTGCAATTCCTGAATGCGATCAATATTGACCAGCCCCGAGCGGTGGATGCGCGGGAATTTGCGCGGGTCCAGTTGTGTGGCCAGATGGGTGAGCGTTTCGCGAATCAGCGATGACTGTTTGCCGAAATGGACGCGGACGTAATTGCCCTCGGCCTCGATCCAGTCAATCTCGTCGGTTTTGAGAACGAAGACCCGGTCGTTGTTCTTGATAACAAGGCGGTCGAGGTATTGCGGCTTGTCTTTGATTTCGGAGAGCAAGCCGAGGATTTGCTGGTTTACATCGTCGCGGCGTTTTTCCAGCAACCGATCTTTCGCGCGTTGCAGCGCCTGAGCAAACCGCGCGCGGTCGAACGGCTTGAGCAGGTAATCAACCGCCTGAACGTCGAAAGCCCGCACCGCGTACTGGTCGTAAGCCGTGACGAAGATGAGCAGCGGGCTTTGCCCGCCGTTCAGCGTTTCGGAAACGGCCAGGCCGTCAAGGCCCGGCATCTGCACGTCCAGAAAGATCAGGTCGGGCGCGAGATCGCGGACGGCTGAGATTGTCTCGGCGCCGTTCGCGCATTCGCCGATGATGACGACTTCGGAATCGTCTTTGAGCAGTTCGCGCAGGCGTTTGCGGGCCAACGGTTCGTCGTCAACGATCAAGACTCGAATTGATTTGGAATCAGGCATCAGTTTTCGGTTTGAAAGGGGATTTCCAAAGTCACGACAAGGCCGCCTTCCGCCGCGTTCATCATCCCGAAAAGATGTTCGTCGCCGTAAAGTTGGCGCAGCCGCGCCCGCGTGTTGGCAAGCCCGACGCCATCGGCGCCGTTTTTCACGGTCAATCCGGGGCCGTTGTCCTGCACTTCTATTTTTAAGCGGCCATTGTTGCGATGCGCTCTGATCGCGACGACTCCTGCGCTCGTTTGCTGAGCGATGCCGTGACGGATGGCGTTTTCGACTATCGGTTGCAGGAAAAGGTTCGGCACGCGCGCTTCCATCGCCGCCGGTTCAACTTCCATCCGAGCCGTCAGACGATCCTGAAACCGCAGCTTCTCGATGTCCAGATAACATTCCAGGAATTTCAACTCCTGCTCCAGCGTCGTCTGCTGCTCGCCGGAGTTGCGCAAGGTCATTCGCAGGAACTCTCCCAGGCGGGCGATCATCTGGTCGGCGGCTTCCACATCTTCGCGTATCAACGCCGAGATCGAATGCAGCGTGTTGAAGAGAAAATGCGGATGAAGCTGCATCTTCAGCGCCGCGAGTTGCGATTGCGCAAGTTGAGCTTCGAGTTGCGAAGCCTTGAGCTGGCCCTCCTGATACCGCTGGTAATAATCGAAAGCGTAGCTGGCGAGGAGAATCGTCCAGTAGATCAAACTCCACCAGGCGAAGCTCGACAGAAAGACGGGCTGGAATTCGGCGAGCAACACCGAAACCGAATCTGGCCATGCGCCGCTGCCGAGCCGTGATGAAATAACGACGTAAAGCAACAAATGAGCGAACGAAAAGATGAATCCGGCTGGCACGTGAAACAGCAATCCGTCCAGCCATTCTTTGCGCGGAATCGGGAACGTGCGGGCGAGCCACAGAATCAGCGGAGACGAGACGACCCACAACAACCAGAAAACAAGGCCACGCAGTAACGCCTGACCCAAACTGATTGGGCGATTTTCGTAAGCGTGTTGCAGATAGACTTGAATGGCGAAATAGAGTCCGGGCAGCGTCCACGCGCCGAAGATGAACAGCCACTGTGTCGAACGTCGTTGCCACATACGAATCACGCCAGGAATCGGCCAGAATCTATTTGATGAGGCGGTATCTTGCCCCAGTCTTCGATCCTGCTCAAGTTTCGTATCGGCGAAACGATGGGTTAGAATCAGCGGCGCAATGAAACCAAATTTGCGAAGGAGTAAAAGCCGTGAGGAATTTTCTTGAAAATCGCTTGGGCAAGGAAATCGAGGTTTGCTGTCAGGGAATTACCGTCAGCGGTAAAGTGACTAAAGTCGAAGGAAATGTCCTTTACCTGGAAAAAGACGAGATGACCGCCCACGTTAATATCGAAAAGATCATCATCGTTTGGGATTCGCAGGAGAAGAAGGCGCATTCTCCGGGCTTCCTGACACAATCGAAATAACAAAACCGGCGCGAGGCGCGAGGGAAGCTCTGAACTTTCCTTACGCCTCGCGCTGGCGATTCACCTTCTTGCCGCCATTTTTCTTCTGACCGGCGCGAAAATGCGCCGGTAGCCAATCACACGCTCTCCCCAGTATCCATCGAAGTATGAGCGCACGATGCCCTGAGATGTCGTTGCGTGATAGAACGAATGCGCGTCCCGCACAATGCCGACATGGTTCAGGCCTTTGAAAAAGACCAGCGTGCCGAATTCCGCGCGCTCTTCTTTGGTCGCTCTGGGTAAAGTCTGCCAGAGCTTGCGTGAAGAGCCTCGCTCGAAATCAACGCCCGCGTCTTGAAAGACTCGCCAGACGAATCCCGAACAATCGTAACCGCGATCATCCGTCCCCCGCGAGCGGTAAGGCAGACCGAGGCGGCTGGTCACCGCTTCGTACAAAGACGACTCGATCTCATCGCTGTAAACCGGACTATATCCGGTGAAGTTGGCGGAGGAGGTTCGAGCCGGATTCGTCCTGAGGGACGCGCGTCCGTAAAGAGCGTAAGCGGGAAAGAAATTGAAGTAGTCGAAGCCGGTCGAGTGAATTGAGACGATGTGATAAGCCTCGTTGCCTTCACTCGCCTCGGCTTTCTTCAAACCAGTTACCAACAGGGCGCCTGCAAATAAGCACACTACTAGCCGATATGCCTGTCGCATATATCCAGTCTCCTTGTTTCCTTGAAATGAACTTTGGTCGAAAGGGGCAGCCGGAAAATGTGAGGTTGGCAACGAAGGGGTTGGAGTTGTAAGGGGCTAGAAAGGGGCCAAAAAGCGGGCGTATATTAGCCGCAAAGTTCTAACCTGTCACTTGAAAAATTAAAACGCGGGATAAAAAGCTCTGTTCAGATGGCGCGAGGATGAAATAGTAAGACTTTTGACAAGGCAAGCCCGTCAAAGGACTCGCCTTGTCGGAAGCTGTCGCCGGCTTATTCGATCGGGCTGATGGAATCCGGAGGAAGCGGAAATATAGGCGCAGGCGCCCGGCGGTAACCGGTGATGCGCCGTTCCCAATAACCGGAAAAACGGGAGAGCGTTACTCCGTGCGAGCGCGAGGAGTGATAGAAGGATTCCGCATCACGGACAATCCCGATGTGCTTCAGCCCGTTGAAAAATACCAGCGTGCCGAATTGTGTGGTCTCCACACCTTCGGCTTCGGGCAATTGGCTCCAGAGCGTACGCGCAGCGCTTCGCTCGATGTCAGCGCCCAGTTCTCTAAAAACGCTCCAGACGAATCCAGAGCAATCGTAACCTCGTTCATCCGAGCCGTAGTAACGATAACGGACGCCGAGCCGCTTTGCGATTGCGTTCTGCAGCAAGGCGGACGCATCAGTCGGGAAGATGAACGGTGGTGGTAAATGATCATAGCGAAAAGTAGGCAAAACCAGCGACGTGAAATCGCTGGGGATAACTTCGGGCATCTGGGGCGTCTTTGCATGCTTGCCGGTTGCAATGCGCAGAAACACATTCGAGCTGACTTGCGCTTTGGCGGTCATACTGGAATGTGTCAACAGGATTGCAAACAGGCAAAAGCAAAGCATCCGCCGAAAAGCTCTGATCATAATCAAAATCTCCAATGGTCTGTCGCTATTCGTTGTTTGCTTTGCCGAGGATTTCAAAGTGGCGTCATCTTAACCGCAAAGATGCGAATTGTCACGGCGGTAAAGACCTGAAAAATCAGCAAGTGGGATGGCCAATTCCATTTGGCGAAGGTATACTTTGACGCCGCGCGGAGCATTGCGGTTTCGATTTTTTGACTCACGACGCCAACCAGACGGCGTGAACGGCGCAAAGCTCCTGGCCCCCCCGAACGAAAACACAAACGAAAGAGAAAAAGCAGCAATCTATGAAGATAGCCATTTTGGGGACGCGAGGTATTCCAGCGAACTATGGTGGTTTTGAAACATTCGCAGAACAACTCGGAACGAGACTGGCAGCGAGAGGACACGAGGTAACAGTATACGGGCGCAAGCATTACTCAACGACTAGCGCTCCCACATACAACGGCGTAAATCTGATAATCCTTCCAACCATCCGCCACAAATATTTCGATACTGTCATTCACACTTTTCTTTCCGTTATGCATGCCGCGCCACGCAGGTACGACATCATTCTGATCTGCAATGCGGCAAACAGCATCTTCGCTTTCATCCCGCGACTGTTCGGAACGCCGACGCTGGTCAATGTTGACGGGCTTGAACGCAAACGCAAGAAGTGGAATTGGATTGGGCAGACGTACTATTTGATCTCCGAATGGCTCTCGACATTTTTGCCGACAGCCATCGTGACCGACGCTCAGGTAATTCAGGATTACTACGCGACTCGCTACAAGAAAGAGTCTGAGATGATCGCTTACGGCGCCGAAGTCGCGCGCCGCGCCGCGCCGGAAAAACTGTTGCGATTTGGCTTGAAGCCAAATCAGTATGTGCTTTACGTCAGCCGCCTGGAGCCTGAGAACAACGCTCATCTGGTCATTGAGGCCTATCAGAAAGTGAAAACCGACCTGCCGCTGGTGATTGTCGGCGGCGCTCCATACGCCGAGGAATACATCGCCCGACTCAAGAGCACAAAAGACCCTCGAGTTAAGTTTCTCGGTTTCGTCTTTGGCGAGGATTACCGGGCGCTGCAACAGAACGCTTATTGCTACGTCCACGCCACGGAAGTCGGCGGAACGCATCCGGCGTTGATCGAAGCGATGGGCGCGGGCAATTGCGCGCTCACGCTCAATACGCCTGAAAATCTGGAGGTCATCGGAGATGCGGGAATCATCTACAAATCAGCACATGATTTGGCCGCGCATCTACAACACGTCATCAACGATCCTCCAATCATCGGCGAATACCGCCGCCGTGCGATGTCGCGGGTGATTCAGTTTTACAACTGGGAGCAGATCACTGACCAGTACGAGGAATTGCTGGCGCGACTTGCTGGCGTTGAGGTTCCGGCGGGCGCGCCAGTCACGGCTGATTCTATTTCTTACCCGTTGTTTGTCGAAGAACCTTCTCCCAAAATGAGAAGCGCGGCCAAATCAAGCCTCTGAATGCTGGATGTGGAATGCGGAATATCGAATGAGAATTCCGCATCCCGCATCCCGCATTCCGCATTCCGATGAATTACCAATCCGGCGCGAAAATTCCCTTGTGGCGGCCTGCATTCGCTCTAGTCAGCGAGCATCGCGGCCTCGTACGTTCAATGGTTCGGCGCGACCTCACCAGCCGGTACAAAGGCTCGATCATCGGCCCCGCCTGGGCGATCATCACGCCTGCTGTGATGATCGTCATCTTCACAGTAATTTTCTCAGGAATTTTCGGCGCTCGGTTCGGCGCTGAAGGCGGCCATCTGAGTTTTGCTCTCTATCTGTTCTGCGGGCTGCTGCCGTGGATTGCCTTCAGCGATGGCATCCAGCGCTCGACCTCTTCGCTGACCGATAACGTCAATCTGGTTAAACGAGTCGTTTTCCCTACCGAAGCATTACCCGTAAATCTGGCTCTTTCGGCTATAACCCAGCAGATGCTCGGCACAGTTGTGGTGCTGGTTGGGGCCTTGATTCTTGAACACGCGATTCGCCCGACAGTTCTGCTGTTACCGGTGTTGCTGATCCCGCAATTCCTGGCGACTGTCGGCTTTGGCTGGTTGATGGCGAGCCTCGGAGTTTTCATCCGCGACATGCCACAGTTCAATCAGCTTGCCCTGACCGCCTGGATGTATCTGACGCCGATTTTCTATCCTGAAAACATAATCCCGCAAAAGTATCAATGGATGGTCAATCTGAACCCAATGGCCCCATTGATTCGCAGTTATCGCCGAATCCTGTTGGAGGGAAAAGCGCCGGATTGGCGCGGGCTTGGCGTGACATTGATTTTCGCCATTGTCTGTTTTGTCCTGGGCTATTGGTGGTTTGAGAGGACGAAGAAGGCTTTTGCGGATGTCTTGTGAGAGATGATCGAGTTGAAGACGCTGTGGCGCCGATGAGCTAGCTTTCCGATTCTCCGCCGTTCTGATTCCTGACGCCGCGCTTGACTGTGGAACGGACAACGACCGTCCGACGGGTTGGAACCAGAGCCTGGTAAGCTTGCGGGTCTTGTTGGAGCGGAGCGTTCTGCGACATGTAATCGCGCAACATCTCGAAGAAGCGATTGAACTCGCGCTGCATCTGATCCATCTTCTCGCGCATATTGAGAATAATCTCGACCCCTGCCAGATTCACTCCCAGGTCACGCGTTAAATTCATAATTACTTCAAGACGTTCGATATCCTCATCGGTGTATAGACGCACATTGCCATCAGACCGCGAAGGCTTGAGCAGCCCTTCACGTTCGTAAAGCCGCAGCGTTTGCTGATGAACGCCGTAATGATCAGCCACCGCGCTGATTGTGTAACCTTTGGCCTTCTTCTTCATAAGAAATCATTTGATTTCATTCCAGCCCCATTGCGACACGAGGGTTTTCGGGGTTCCGTTTTGCGAACTCCCGCAACAAGCTCTTCGAGTCCTCGTCAATGATCTTCGGCAGCACGACTTTGACTTCGACGTACTGATCGCCGCGCGTGCTGCCTCGCAAACTCGGCGCGCCCTTTTCGCGCAGCCGGAAAACCTGCCCCGATTGCGTGCCTGGCGGAATACGCAACTGAGCCTTGCCGCTCACGGTCGGCACTTCGATCTTCGCTCCCAGCGCCGCCTCAGGCAGCGTGATGGGAACGATGCAATGAATGTTGTCGCCTTTGCGCGTGAACACCCGATGCGGCGAGACATTGGTGATAATGTAAAGATCGCCCGGCGAAGCGCCCTTCGGGCCAGCCTCGCCTTTGCCGTTGACTCGCACGCGTGAACCGGTATCAACGCCGGCGGGAATGCGCACCTTGACCGTTTCGTATTTCGGCAACACGCCTCTGCCATGACAGCCTGGGCAGGGTGGGCGCCGTTTTCCGGTTCCATTGCAATCGGCGCAACTTTGATCGAATCGTAAAAAACCGCCGCCCGTGGAAATCTTGCCGGTTCCGTTGCAGGCCGCGCACGAAAGTAGCCCTGTTCCCGCTTCACCCAACCCGTGACAACGCGCGCAGATTTCGCTGCGCCGCACATTGATGTTGGTCGTCAAGCCGTTGATCGCCTCTTCGAAGCTGAGCGCGAGCGGGATTTCAATATCCGCGCCGCGTTGCGGATGAGATTGCGCCTGCGCCGAAGCTCCTCTCGCGCCACTGCCGAAAAGCTCACTGAAAATGTCACGAAAGCTCGCGCCGCCGCTGGGGCCTGTTCCCCCGGGGCTGGCGCCTGCGGCTCCGGCTCCTGTAAAAACGCTCCAGTCGAAATCGAATCCCGCGCCGGCAGGCCCGCGCGCCGCCTCACGAATGTTATCGCTGTAAGTCCCGAATTTGTCGTAGACCTCGCGCTTCTTCGAGTCTGACAGAATGTCGTAGGCCTCGGAGAGTTGTTTGAATTTCTCCTCTGCCACCTTGTCGCCCGGATTGAGGTCAGGGTGATATTTGCGCGCAAGCCGGCGATACGCCTTGCGAATCTCCTCTTGAGTCGCGGCGCGCTTAACCCCAAGCGTTTTGTAGTAATCTTCGCGTTGGGCCATAAAATAACCCGGGAGTGGGGAATATGGAGTGGGGAGTGGGAGATCGGAAATCCGTGAATTTCTACTCCCGATTCCTTACTCCCAACTTCCTACTCCCGATCGGTTTCATTCCGTTGTGATTTCGATCTGCCTCGCGCCTTTTTCAGCGCGTTTAGGCAGGACAACCTTCAGCAGACCTCGTTGCAGTTCCGCAGTGATATGTTCAGCGTCAATCCGCTGGGAGAGCTTGAATGTCCGCTCGAATTTGCCGTAGGCGCTCTCCAGCCGATGAAAGTTCTCGCCATGAACGTCACGCTCCCACCGTCTTTCGCCGCGCAAGATCAGAGTGTCGTCTACCACCTTAACGTCAAGCTCGGCCAGCGACACTCCAGGCACTTCGGCGGTCAGGACAAAACTCGTCGGAGTCTCATAAATGTCTACCGAAGGCGACCACGTGGCGTGCGCCTGTTCGACGCTGAACCCGCTCACCCCTTTGACCATTTGAGTCAATTGCTGTTCAAGCGCTGCCAGGTCGCTCAAAAGGCGATGTTGCTTCATAAAATCCAGAGAGCATGGAATAGGGAATAGAGAATGGGCGCCCCGAATCTCACGGGATGCCCACCCCCTACTCCCTGTTCCCCATTCCCTGCCTCCTACTTGTTTTCGTCAACATCAATGTACTCGGCGTCAATCACATCGTCGCCGGTTTTTCCTGCTGAGCCGGACGGGCCGCCCGGCCCTTGCGCTCCAGCGCCCGCCGCATCTGACGCCTGCGCCCCGCCGCTTGTCTGCTGCTGATAGAGCGCTTCGGCGATGCGATGCGAAACGCGCGTGAGGTTTTCGAGTTGCGCCTGGAACTGATCGCCGTCGTTCGCGTCAACGACTTTCTTCGCTTCGGCGATTGCGGATTCGACTTCCGAAATCAAACCGACCGGAATTTTCTCCCGGTTATCCGTGATTGTCTTCTCGGTCTGGTAGATGAGCGAATCCAGCCGGTTTTTGGTCTCGATCACTTCGCGCTTGCGCTTGTCTTCTTCGGAATGCAAGTCGGCGTCGCGCATCATCCGGTCAATCTCATCTTTCGCCAGTCCGGACGATGCGGTGATCGTAATCTTTTGCTCGCGTCCGGTGCCCAGATCGCGCGCCTGAACATTGACGATGCCGTTCGCGTCAATGTCGAACGTGACTTCGATCTGTGGCATACCGCGCGGCGCCGGCGGAATGCCGATCAGATGGAATTTGCCCAGCGTGCGGTTATCGCCAGCCATCTGGCGCTCGCCCTGCAGGACGTGAACTTCCACTGAAGTCTGATTGTCCGTCGCGGTCGAAAATATCTCAGACTTGCGTGTAGGGATCGTCGTGTTGCGCTCGATCAGTCTGGTGAAAACGCCGCCGAGCGTTTCAATGCCCAGAGAAAGCGGTGTCACGTCGAGCAGCAACAGGTCTTTCACCTCGCCCGAAAGGACGCCCGCCTGAACACCTGCTCCAATCGCCACGACCTCATCCGGGTTGACGCCTTTGTGCGGGTCTTTCCCGAAAAAGCTCTTGACCATCTCCTGGATTTTCGGGATGCGTGTCGAGCCGCCGACCAGCACAACTTCGTCAATCTGGCTGGCCGAAAGTCCGGCGTCTTTCAACGCCTGACGGCAAGGCTCAAGCGTGCGCTGCAAAATATCATTGACCAGCGATTCGAATTTGGCTCTGGTCAGTTTCATCACCAGATGTTTCGGCCCCGACTGATCGGCGGTGATGAACGGTAGATTGATCTCCGTTTCCATCGTAGAAGAGAGTTCGATCTTGGCCTTCTCGGCGGCTTCTTTCAGGCGTTGCAACGCCATCTTGTCTTTCGACAAGTCAATCCCCTGATCTTTCCTGAACTCATCAATGATCCACTGGATCAATTCTTCGTCAATGTCGTCGCCGCCCAGATGCGTGTCGCCGTTGGTTGATTTCACCTCAACCACACCCTCACCAACTTCCAGAATCGAAATGTCGAACGTGCCGCCGCCGAAGTCGAAGACCGCTATGGTTTCGTCCTTCTTCTTGTCCAGGCCGTAGGCCAAAGCCGCAGCCGTAGGCTCGTTGACGATGCGCAACACATCCAGACCGGCAATCTTCCCGGCGTCTTTCGTGGCCTGGCGCTGCGCGTCGTTGAAGTAGGCCGGAACAGTGATGACAGCCTGGGTGACCTTTTGTCCCAGATAATCTTCAGCCGCCTGTTTCAGCTTCTGCAGGATCATCGCCGAAATCTCAGGCGGAGAATATTCCTTGTCACCAGCCGTTATGCGCACGTCGCCGTTCGACGCCTGAGTGACCCTGTACGGGACCTGCTTCATCTCATCGCCGACTTCGTTAAACCGGCGCCCCATAAAACGTTTGATCGAATAGACTGTATTTTCAGGATTCGTGACAGCCTGACGTTTCGCCACCTGCCCGACCAAACGGTTACCGTCTTTGGTGAACCCCACAACCGAGGGCGTGGTGCGACCACCCTCAGAATTGGTGATCACGACCGGCTCACTGCCCTCCATAATCGCAACAACGGAGTTGGTCGTGCCCAGGTCAATTCCTATAACTTTGCTCATTCTTCCCCCCTTAACAAAGAGACGTTAAACCCAATGTCTGCAAAAATGTAAACTCGGATAATAGCGTTACATTAAGAACGCTGGCAGTATAGGAGTTGAGTGTGGAAGTGTCAAGTTTTCTGCTTATCGGCGTTGAAATTTGCGTTATTTGTCTTCAGGAGTGGCTTTCCCATCTTTAATTCTGGATCGTAGTTCGCCAGTGGTGACTACTGCGCGGCGTGGATGGCCAATTGGAGATTGTTCAAGTATGAGGCCGGATGATTGCGCCGGGTCTGAATCCCTGTAAAAATCGGATTGCTGATAGAGTTCTTCAAGAAAATTCAGTACCACTTTGGCGATAGCAATAACCGGCACGGCCAGGATGATTCCGAGGATGCCGAAAAGATTGCCTCCGATCATCAACCCGACCAACACCCACATCGGATGAAGATCGAGACTGCCTCCGAGCAGTTTGGGTGTCAGGTAATACCCTTCGACGCTCTGAACGAGAACGAAGACGACAATGACGCCTATGATGCGACCTAACCCTGCCCCATCCAAAGCTACGAACGACAGCGAAAGCGCCAACCCCGTCAGAGTGCCGAGGTACGGAACAAAGTTGAGCAATCCGGACAACAGCCCGATTGTCAGAGCAAGCGGCACACGCACCACCGCAAATCCGATCGCGTACAGAACCCCCATGACCAATGCGATGGCCAGTTGACTGCGGACGTATGACGAAATCACAAAATTGATTCGGCTGATCAGTGTGGAAGCTACTGTGAGATAGCGTGGTGGAATGAGCCGATCCAGACGGGCGCGCATCGCCCTGTAATCGGCCAGCAGGTAATAGACGAAGAATGGGATAAGAAGCAGGTCCAGCAGCGAGGTAGTGACGTCAACAATCCTGAACAACCCGCGCTGCAACCATCCGCCGGTCAGGCTGAAAATGCGCTCGCGCTGCGCCGGGTCCTGGTATCGTTCGACCTGTGATTTCAGAAACTCGTAGACCGGCGGGCTGACCTGCTCGACTTTTCGCAGCAGGGCTTCCACGCGCGGTTGATCCCCCACAAGGGCGCGCGCCTGATCGTAGGTTTTTACCAACTGCCCCCAAAAACTCGGCAGGATAAAGATCAGGATAAGGATCAGCGTAACTGTGGCGCTGGTAATGGCCAGTAAAACCGATGATGAACGAGACCATCCGCGCCGTTCAAACCAGGTCACGACCGGAGCCAGCAGATAAGCCAACGCCAGCGAACTGAGCATCGGAACCAAAATGATTCGAGCGCCGATGAAGACGGCTACGAGAAAGATCAAAGCGAGCAGGACAAATGGAATCCAGCGCATCCATTCGAGCGGGCTTCGTTCCGTGTGAGCGGGGGGCCGATTTTGTTGGGAGTTTGATTCTTTCACTCGCGATCATCTTTCTATTCTTCGGGCTGATTCTGGCTCATCAGTTTGTTGATGTGAGCGATATAGTGCAGCCCCGAAAACACTGCGATTCCGAGCGTGGCGTAATAGGCTACAGGAAGATAACCGGCCAGCAGATTGAAAGCGTTGGCCGCAAGGAAAAAGACGATCATCACAATCTGAACGAACGTATTCAATTTGCCCGGTATCGAAGGGCGAAACTTGCTGAAACCCGTAGTCATATTTATGACCGCCGCTGCCAGCACAATGATCACGTCGCGGCTGATGGCCGCCGCCGTCAGCCAGAACGGGATTGGGTCGGTCAAAGTAAATCGCGGCAGCGAGAGGATGACGAAAGCCGTCACGAGCAGCAGCTTGTCGGCCATCGGATCGAGAATCGCGCCAAGCTGGGTCTTCTGGTTGAAGCTTCGGGCGGCAAGTCCGTCAAGCCCGTCCGTAGCGGCGGCCACGAAAAAGATTCCGAGCGCCCACGTAAATCGCTGGTAGTAAAGAACGGTGACAAAAACTGGTATTAGTATGAGCCGAAAAACTGTAAGCAGATTGGCGACGGTCAGAACCGATGACATTGCGGCATCATAGCTTTTCGATTTTTCTTTTGAAAGCCTTTTGAGCAATAATGATCAAGCCTCGCGCAAGCATTGGCGTTACAGTCAATATCAATTATGAGAACCTTAGTTGTCGGCGACATTCACGGCAAACTCAACCTGTTCAATCTCCTTTTGGAAAAAATGGAGTACCACGCAGGCGAAGACCGACTGATTTTGATCGGTGATCTGGTGGATCGCGGAGAAGATTCGCGCGGCGCCGTCGCGCGCGCAATCGAATTGAAGCGTGAGGCGCCCAACAATGTGATTATCCTCAGGGGAAATCACGAAGCGATGATGTTGGCAGCGCTTTCGCACCCCGAAAGCGAACAGGCTGAGTTGTGGTATTACAACGGCGGAATCGAAACCCTTCAAAGTTACATGGACGAAGACGGCGGGTTTGACGTGCCCGAAGAGCACTGGGATTTCCTGGCTTCCCTGCCCACCTGGTACGAGGACGATCACGCCATTTACGTTCACGCGTCGTTGCCGCAGGGCGACAACGGAACCTTCCTGCATCCTGGCGAAACTCCCGAAAGCCCGGAGCTTTATTGGGCGCGCAACCGCCGATTTTTCGCGGAGTACAAAGGCAAGACGGTTGTCTTCGGCCACACAATCACCGGCATGGTTTTCGGCGAGAAGGAGAAAGTCTGGTTGCGCGACAGTTTGATCGGCGTTGACACAGGCGCCTACCTGACCGGTGTGCTTTCCGCCGTCGAATTACCGTCGCGCCGCGTCTTCAGCGTCAGCGATCACGTCGAAGACGAAGAGAGCGGCGATTTCGCCGGCTCACGCCGCAGGTCATGGTTCGGATTCTGATCTCACTTCTCGCATTAACCGCTTGCCGCAATCATCTTCCTGATCACTCCAATGCGCCCACCGAATCTCATCATTTCAGAAGGCCTGGTTGACAGCTTCCGCGCATATAAGCTGAATGCGTACATCTTTGACTCGCGCCAGCAGATGAGCAAAGCGGCGGCGGCGTCAGTCGCCGCGGAGATGCGCCGGTTGATAGCCGAACAAGGCCGCGCTGTCGGCGCTTTCGCCTCAGAGCCGTCGCACAATGAATTTCTCGATGAGTTAGTAAAAGCGGAAGAGATCGAATGGACGCGGGTTATCGGATTTCACCTCGACGAACTTCTGGGAGCGAACGAAGACGCGCCGCAATCGCACAGGCGTTTTCTGGTTGACCGGCTGGTGAAGCGAGTCCCGATGGCCGAGTTCCACGGGTTGCGCGGAGAAGCCGCGAACCCGGAAGCTGTTTGCGCGAATTACGTCGCGTTGCTCAAATCCCGCCCGCCGGATTTCGTCACGCTCGACGTAGGAGAAACCGGTCGTCTCGCGTCCATCAATCCGCGCGTTTGCGATTTCAACGACCCGGCAATCGCGCGAGTCGTCGAGATTGATGAAGCGCCGCGCCACGCAATTTCACTGACGATCCCGGCGATCATGGCCTGCCCGAAATTGTTCCTGATCGTCCCGGACGCGACAAAGCAGGATGCTGTGCTCCGGATGATCGAAGGCGAAATCACGCCAGCCTGTCCCGCCTCAATCCTCAGAACTCACGAAAACGCGCACTTGTTTCTTGATCGAGATTCGGCGGCCAAGCTCGCCCGCTGAAACTCATTTGAAATTCGGATTGGGTGTCATAAACACCAACAACGTCAATCTTCGCGCGCTTGTGTTCTTCACGCCGTGCTGCGATCCCGCTGGAGCCATCACGATCTGATGCTCGCCCAATTCCCGCGTCTCGTCTCCAACGACAAACGATCCGTGGCCGGCCAGCACGTAATAGATTTTGTCTTCGTCCTGGTGCGCGTGGACTTTCTGTTCCTGTCCCGGTTCCAGGCAATAAACGTCGCAGAAGAAATTCTTCGTCTCAAACAAATTGATCTTCTGCATCCTGACGTTTGAAAACTCCGCCGCCGCGAAAACGTCTTTGACATCCATTTCGATTTCCTCCTGCTGTCTTTTCGCTCAAGGCAAAATCGCAATGATCCGCACAGGCCCACCCGTCCCACCTTTGATTTTCATCGGCAACGCGATCAGCGTCGCGCCTTTCGCGGGCAGGCGATCCAGATTCGCCACGTTCTCCAAACCGTAGATGTTCGCACCGTTCAGAACCCGATGCGCGATGAAATCTTTCGAGGGGCCGTGATCAATGCTCGCCGTGTCAATACCTACGCCATCAATTCTCCGCTGTTTTGCCAGAAACTCAGCCGCCTCGCGCGAAATGCCAGGGAAGTGCAGATTGGTCGTGTCGCCCGGCGTGTCCGTGCCCAGATACTTTTTCTTGTCCGGCCAGAACTTCCCCCAGCCTGACCGAACGAGCAGGATTGAATTGTCGGGGATCTGCCCGTTCGCCTTCTCCCACAATACGATGTCGTCCGCCGTCAGACGATAATCGGCGTCTTTGACGCAAGCCTCCGAAACATCAATCACAACGACTGGCCCAACCAGGCGCGCGAGTGGAATCTCGTCCGCCGCCAATCTGCCTTCGCCGAAATGGACCGGGGCGTCCAGATGCGTGCCGCCGTGCTCGCTCGCGGCGTATCGGGCAGCCGTGTACCAGTAGCCGCCCGCCGATTTTCCCCACGATTCCTTCTCCCATTGAAACGGTTTCGCCGTCGGCCAGTAGATGGTACTGTCGTCGAAGTTGTAGGTCAGATCAATAACCTTCGATTCGTCAATCCCGCTATGCTCCACGATTGTCCGGCTCGGAGTTTCAGTCACGCTTTTTTCGGGAGCGTGTGAAGTGCGGTTGACGGCGAAAAGAACGATCCCGACGACGAGCAAAGCCGCGGCAATCGCCAGAATCAGTTTGTGCATAATCTTCTACCTCCCGGTTCAAGTTTGGGGCGAGGCTACGCCGCGATACATTTCGGCCAGCAATCGCGGCGTCTTCGGCAACAGAAAACGATCAAGGTTCGTGATCTTGAACCCAGCGCCTTCGATCAACTCGTCAATCCTCCGGTTCATATTGCACCCAACGCCGATGATCTTCTGAATCGGATTGAACCGATCCTGCCGCCGCGCCACCCTTGGATCATCACTGCGTCCATGCTCGAAAAACACGAACCGGCCCTCCGGCTTCAGCACGCGCCGAATTTCAGCCAACGCCGCAGAGGTGTCGCCGATTGAACAAAGCGTCAACGTGCTCACTGCCGTGTCGAACGTGTGATCGTTAAAAGGCAGCCGCCCCTGCGCGTCGAGCCTCATCTTCGTCACGGGAATCGGACAATCGGCGATGCGTTGTTGGACCCGCTCGCGCAGCATGTCTTCCGAATCAATCACCGTCAGTTTCGTCACCGCTTCAGGGTAGTAAGGCAGATTCAGTCCCGTGCCGAAGCCTATCTCCAGTGTCTCGCCGCACGCCGGTTCCAATGCGCGGCGGCGGTATTTGCCGAATTCAGGAGCGCCCAAACTCCAATCGAGAATGCGTGGGAAAATGTATCTCGCGTAAAAACCCATATTGAACAGGCCAGTCTTAACAAAGCGCAATTCCGCCTGAGAAAATAGACAGGATTTCCCAAAGCATCAGGGGGACAGGGACACCCCACTTATGGCGGTTTTCAGATGCGTGCGCCCTGAAGGCCGTAGTGGCGAAACCAACCCAGGATGTATTCATCATCCAGAAGCTCAACGACACGCTTGGTAAATCTGGCAGTTTCCAGAAAGCTGAGAAACTTCATCAGCGGTTTCCTCACAATCCCAGTTTCTTCCACTTCTCATCCACGATCAGTTTCACTTCTGCGCCGGTGTTGTTTTCTTTTGGCCAGCGGCGGTCGAACCCTTCGTTCTTCCATTTGCGCGTACCATCAATGCCCATCTTCGATCCGAAGCCGGTTTGTCGCGCGGAGTGATCGAGCACATCTACCGGCCCAAGCATGAACTGAATGTCGCGTTCGGGATCAATGTTGTTCAGGACTTTCCAGACGACTTCCGACGGATCCTGCACGTTCACGTCTTCGTCAACGACGACGATGCATTTGGTGAACATCGCCTGCCCCAGTCCCCAGATCGCATTCATGATTTTGCGCGCGTGGCCAGGATATTGTTTGCGTATCGAAACCAGCATCAGGTTGTGGAAGACGCCCTCGAAAGGCAGGTTCATGTCTACAATCTCCGGCAACTGGCGTTTGAGAACCGGCAGCGTGACGCGAATGATTGTCCAGCCCATCCAGCAATCTTCCATCGGCGGGCGGCCAACGATTGTCGTTTGGTAAATCGGATTTTTGCGGTGAGTGACGGTCGTGACGTGGAAAACAGGATAAGGCTCTTCGAGCGTGTAAAAACCGGTGTGATCGCCGAACGGCCCTTCGATGCGGCGTTCAGCGGGATCAACATAGCCTTCCAGAACTATCTCCGCCGTCGCCGGAACTTCCAAATCAACCGAAACGCACTTGACCATCTCAATCGGTTTTTCCCGAAGAAAGCTGGCGAAGATCATTTCGTCAAGATCATCGGGCAACGGCAAGGTCGCAGCGAAATTTGTGATCGGCTCGGCTCCGATTGCCACTGCGACTTCCATCCGGTCGGCCCCTCGCTTTTCCTGATCGCGGTGATGCGCCGCGCCGTGTTTGTGGATCTGCCAGTGCATCCCCGTAGTCTTTTCGTCGTAAACCTGCATCCGGTACATCCCGCAGTTGCGTTTGCCCGTGCGCGGGTTGCGCGTGAAGACCATCGGGAACGTGATGAAGCGACCGCCGTCGGCCTCCCAGCATTTCAGGATCGGAAAGTCGAACAGCGAAAACTCACCTTCGCGTTTGATCACTTCCTGGCAGACGCCCGATTTCACTTCGCGCGGGAAATACTTTCCCAATTCGGCCAGCTTCGGCAACATCTTCACCTTTTGCAGCAAGCCTTCGGGCGATTTGAAATCGAGCCATTCAGTCAAACGCGCGGCTACGTCGTCAACGCTGTCAACTTCCAGCGCCAGTTCCATCCGCCTCCGACTGCCCAGCGCATTAATCAAAACGGGAATCCTGCCGCCGTCCACGTTTTCAAACAGCAGAGCTTTGTTATTCTCTTTCGATTTCGAGACGCGGTCGGTGATCTCGGTGATCTCCTGGTCGCTTGAAACGGGAACCGAGATGCGTTTGAGTTCCTTGTGCTTCTCTAAAATCTTGATGAATTCGCGCAGGTCTG
>WBZO01003604.1_pt1 | contig 17806 bp, 11 predicted proteins | sample 5204261 | NCBI WGS metagenome assembly WBZO01 (sample SAMN12412400, study PRJNA552823) | activated sludge metagenome | isolation source: activated sludge from anammox sidestream of wastewater treatment plant... | place: USA: North Carolina | collected 2017-09
CCCCCGTCTCGTAGCCGACGGCATCGAGCCCGACGATCGGAGGCTGCGTGGCGACGCCGTCGGGCACCTCGAGCTTCACGTCGACGACGCGCCCCTTCCACTTCCGTGCGGTGCCCTTCTTCACGCTCGCGATCGCGGGCGCCGAGCTCGCCGCCGCAGGACGGCCCTGCTCGTCGAGGTGCAGCGCTCCGCCCTTCTTGTCGCACGCGTTCTCTCCGCGCGCGGCGAGCGTCGAGCATGCGCCGCAGTTGCAGCCGTCGCAGACCGGCAGCTCGGTGTCCGCCGATCCCGGGCCGCCCAGCCCCTTCTCCGCGCGCAGCCACTGCTCGACGGTGACCTCGTTCGGGGTGCCCGGCCCGCTCCCCAGGCGCGCCTTCTCGAACCGCGCGGCCGCGTCCTTCCCGACGTAGCGGATGTGCCAGTGCTCGTACCGATACCCGGTGCGCGGGTTGATGTTCACCGCGATGTCCCAGCGCGTGACGCAGCTCTGCTTCGGATGCCGATCGTCGGGATGAATCGGATACGGCATCACGAACCCGAACGTGACCGCGTGCTCGCGGATCCATCGACCCGCCGGCGTGCACCCGAACCCCTCGCGGAAGACGCCGCGCTCGTCCTTCGCCCACTCCTCGGTGAACAGGTCCACGGTCGTGCCGAGCTGGTGCTGGCTGTGGCCGGGCAACGCCGACTGCTCCGTCGCCTCGCAGAACGAGCTCTTCTCCGCCCACTTGTTGAACGTCCCGCACTGGAAGCCGTAGCTGCGGAACGCCGACTCCACCTTTCCGGGGAAGCCCTCCTTCTTCATCGCCTCGAGCAGCTCGGCGAGCGCGCCCGACGCTTCCTTCCGGAGGCACTGGACCTTCTCGCACTCGCTCGCGGTCTTCGGCTTCCCGTCGCGGATGTCGACCATGTCCGAGGGCGCCCAGTCGGGCGCCAGCTGTCCGGTCGGCGATCGATTCACGATCGCCAGGAGGTCGTCGCCGTCGACGAACGACGTCTTCAGGTCCTTCTCGCTGATGTGCTTCCCGGCGAGCACCGCGCATCCGACGCGCGACGCAGTCTTCGGGGTGCCGAACGTCGCAGGCGCCGCCGCATCCAGCACCGCTTCGGTGGTCGCGATGGGCGCGCCGGCGTCCGCTTCCTTCGGTGCGGGCGGCGCAGGCGAAGGCGCAGGCGGCTCGCTCTTGCTACATGCCGCGAGCAGAAGAGCGAACGGCCACCATCTCCGCACGACGCTCCTCTATCACACGTCCTTCGGATCCGTGGCACGGCGGCCGCCGTTGCGCCTCCGTCCCTCGGGGCGCGGCGGCATCTCGCGGCGATCCGGCGAAGCGCGCCGATCGGCGACCTTGCGGCGATCCCCCGTCTTCGAGAGCTTCTTCGGCGTCATATCTCGGGCATGCCCGAGAGCGCGTACGCGGGCCAAGTATTCTTCAGTTAAGCTCCCGGCGTGGTCGATCCGAAGGCCTGGGTGCTGCCCTTGCTGACGCTCGCGTGCCTTCTCGCCGTGAACGTGATCGTCACGCTCGTCCTCTACTTGAACGATCGGACTCCGCTCCATCGGCTCCTTGCATCCGTCTGGGCGTCTGCCACCATCGCCGTCTTCGCGCAGGGCGCGCTGCCCGAGCCGCCGGCGACGATCATCGCGTTCGGGATCCCCGTCTTCGTCCTGGATCTCTTCCTCGCGGACTTGCTGCGGCGCGCGCTCGGCCTGCGCTGGCACATGCGCCTCTACGCGATCGGCGCGTTGCTCGGATCCGTCGTCGGCGTCGTCGCATGGGCGCTCCGTGCGCCGTTCTGGGCCGTCACGCTCCCCGCCGCCGTCGCCGTGGTGGTGCCGCTCGTCGACGTCGCATGGCAGGCACTGACCCGTCGCGAGAGGCTCACGATCAACGCGCGGGTGATGGTCTTCTCCGTCGTGCTCATGATCCTGCACGACCTTGACTACCCGTTCGTGCGCGGCGACCCGCGTGCCATCCCGTATGCGTTCGCGATCGCCGTGACCATCACGTTCACGCAGTCGATCTGCGCACCGCTCTTGATCCTCGAGGGCACCGCGGCCGAAGTGCGCCGCCTCCAGGCCCAGGCGATCGAGCGCGAACGCTTCACGGCCCTCGGCGAGGCGGCCGCCGTCGTCGCGCACGAGGTCCGCAACCCGCTCGCGACGATGACGAACACCATCGAGCTGCTTCGGAAGGAGCCGCTGTCGAACGGAGGACGCGAGCTCCTCGGCATCCAGCGCGACGAGATCATGCGCCTCGATCGTCTCGTCCGCGACCTGCTGTCGTTCAGCAAGCCCATGGAGCCGAAGCTCGTCGACGTCGACATGGGCGCGCTCGTACGCGAGGCGGTTCGCTCGCTCCGGATGTATGCCGAGAACGCGCGCGTCGAGCTCGCCGTGGAGCCGTCGAGCGAGCAGCTCGTGCGCTGCGATCCCGACAGCGTTCACGTCGCGCTGGTCAACGTCGTGCAGAACGCCATCCAGTCGTCGCCCGAGGGCGGAGCGGTGCGCATCGCCATGGCGAGCCGCGGCGTCGAGGTGAGCGTCGTCGTCGAGGACGCAGGCGACGGAGTCCCGAACGACGCCATCGAGCGCATGTTCGAGCCCTTCTTCACGACACGCGCGACCGGCAGCGGGCTCGGCCTCGCGATCCTCGATCGGATCATGAAGGCTCACGGCGGGACGGTCCGCGTCGCGAACCTTCCGGGCAAGGGCGCCCGTTTCGAGCTCGTCTTCGTGAGGTGAGCGCGCTCAGCCCTTCACGCCGCCCGCGGTCAGGCCGCTCACCAGCTGGCGCTGGGCGACGTAGAAGAGGGCCATCACGGGGACGCTGACGAGGATCGCGCCCGCCGCGAAGGCGCCCCAGCGCGTGTCGTACTCGCTGACGTAGCTCTGCAGCACGACGGGGAGGGTGAAGGCGCTCTCGCGGCCGAGGAGCGTCGCCGCGAGGATGAACTCGTTCCACGCGCTCATGAACGCGAAGAGGAAGGTGACGGCGAGCGCGGGGCGGGCCGCGGGGAGGGCGACCTTGAGGAAGGCCTGGGTGCGTGTCGCGCCGTCGACCATCGCGGCCTCCTCGAGATCGACGGGGATGGCGAGGAAGGCGCCGCGGAGCTGGAAGACCGCGAAGGGGACCGCGGTGGCGGCGTAGACGAGCACGAGGCCGCTGCGGGTGTCGAGGAGGCGGAGCGCGTCGAGGATGAGGTAGAGGGGGACGGCGCTCGCCACGCCGGGGAACATCTGCGTGAAGAGCAGGGTGCGGAGGCCGGAGCGCTTGCCGACGAACTCGAAGCGGGCGAGCGCGTAGGCGGCGGGCGTGGCGATGAGGACGGCGACGCCGGCGGTGGCGACGGAGACGACGATCGAATTGAAGACCTGTCGCCCGAAGTAGCCGCTGCCGGTGACCTCGCGGAAGTTGTCGAGCGACCACGCGCGCGGGAAGGGGAGGGCGTGGGGCTCGGGGTTGCCGCCCGGCGTGAACGCGACGGCGATGACCCAGAGGATCGGGTAGAGCGCGTAGACGACGGCGCCCACGAGGAGGGCGCGGACGAGGAAGCGCTCGAGGCGCTCGATCGGCTTCATGCGCGCTCGCCCTTTCCGCCGAGCACGCGCGACATGACGACGAGCAGGCCGAAGATGATGACCGCGTACGCGGCCGCGTAGCCGAACTGCGCGTTGCGCGCGAACGCCCAGCGATAGGCCTCGCTGACGAGGATGTCCGTCGTGCCGTCGGGCTCGCCGCCGGAGACGAGGAAGATCACGTTGAACATGTTGAACGTCCACACCGAGCCGAGGATCACGGCGGGCAGGAGCGTCGGGCGGAGCAAGGGGAGGGTGACGAGCCAGAACGACTGCCAGCGCGTGGCGCCGTCGACCTCGGCGGCCTCGAGGACGTCCTTGGGGATCGAGGTGAGGGCGCCCATCACGACGACCATCATGAAGGGGAAGCCGAGCCACACGTTGGTGGAGACGTTCGCGGTGAACGCGCCGGAGAAGGTGGCGAACCAGGACTTCTGCGTGCCGAGCAGCGCGTTGATCGCGCCGTACTGCTGGTGGAACATCCCCTTCCACGCGAGCGCGGTGACGTACGAGGGCACCGCCCACGGCAGGATGAGGAGCACGCGATAGACGGCGCGCAGCTTGAGGAAGGGGCGCGCGAGCGCGACGCCGAGCACGAGGCCGATCGCGACGTGGAGGAAGACGTTGACCAGCGTCCACGCGACGGTGACGAGGAGCGTGAAGTAGAACGAGCCGCTCGTGAGCCACTGCGAGAGGGGGCGGCCGCGCGCCGTGAGGATGTCGACGTAGTTGGCGAGGCCGACGAACTGCGCGTCCTCGCGCGTGCCCGCGTAGAACGAGGTGAGCGCGCCGGCGACGAGCGGGAGCACGACGAGCACGACGATCGTGAGCACGGCGTGCGCGAGGTACTTGTACGCGGGGACCGAGGCGCGGAGCTCGCGACGGAAGCCGGGCCGCGTCGCGCGTCGGGTGACCCAGATCGCCACGAGGAGCATGCAGATGCTCGAGAGCGCGATCATCGGCGCCGCCCCCGACGTGCGCGGCGTGGGGCGCATCACGTCGTCGTAGCGGGCCTTCGCCTCGGCGAGCGCCTCGCGCGGAGAGGCGGTGCCGCGGAGCACCTTGCGCATCGCCTGGAGGGCCGGATCCCACGCGGGGTTCATCGCCATCGACACGGGCATGGGGATGGCGTCGGCGCTCGCGAGGCGGAACGCGCGGAGCGTGTCCATCGCGGGTGTGCTCGGGTGTCCCGGGCGGTCCCAGAACGAGCGCGTGGTGACGATCTGCTTGCCGGTCTCGGCGCGCTCGGCGGCGGAGGCGTCGTCCGCGAGGAAGCGAGCGAAGCTGCGCGCGTCGGCGCTGCGCGCGCCCTCGGGCGTGAGGAAGGCGGCGTCGACGGTGAGGTACGGACGCATGCGCCCGGCGCCCTCGATCGTCGGGAGCGCGACGACCTGGTAGTGGAGATCGGCCGGGAGGTCGGCGGCGAGCCAGGGGCCGCCGATCGCCGTCGCCGCCTTCTTCTGCGAGAAGAGCTGCTTGACGAGATCGCCGCTCGGCTCGGGCGGGACGACGCCCTTCGCGGTGAGCTCCCGGACCTTCTCGATCGAGGCCTCCGCCTCGGGCCCGACCATGAGGAATCGGTCGTCGTCGAAGAACTTCCCGCCGAACGCGTGGAGGATCGCCGCGTGGTAGTAGACGCTCTGCGACTCGTAGACGAGCGGCCACACGCCCGCGGGCAGGGACGCCTTCGCGCGCTCGATGTCGCCGAGCGACTTCGGCGGCTCGGGGAGGAGATCGGTGTCGACGTAGAGCGCGGCGCACTTGCTCGCGAGCGGCACCGCCCAGCGCTTGCCGTCGTGGGTGATCGCCTGTACCGCCGTCTCGTCGTAGAGCGCGACGTCGGCGTCGGGGATCGCGTCGCCGGCGGGGGCGACGAGGACGTGGAGGAGGTACTCGCCGAGCCGGTTGTGCGGCCCGAGGAAGACGTCCGGGCCGTTGCCGCGCGGGATCGCCGCCTCGAGCTTCGAGAGGTAGGCCTCGTAGGGGACGGAGAGGAGCGTGACCTTCGTGCCGTGCTCCTTCTCGTAGCGCGCGGCGATGTTCTCGAGCGCCTTCTGCTCGCCGCCGCGATACGGATGCCACACGACGATCCCGCGCGGGGGCTCGCCGCAGCCGGGTGCAGCGATCAGCGCGAGGACGAGGAGGGCGAGGAGAATCAGCGCGCGTCGCACGAGATGCCGGTCTTCGGATCGAAGAGGTGCACGCGGGAAGGCTCGGCGGCGAGCTGGACCGTGGTGCCTGGGCGCACCGACTTCGCGTCGTCGGGCTCGAGCCGCGCGATCACGTTCGGACCGCTCTGGCGGATCCATCCGTGGGCGAACGCCTCGAAGCCGAGCGCCTCCACGAGCTCGACCTTCAGCTCGGCGATCGCGGGCGCGCCGTTCTTCGCGAGCACGAGATCGTGCGGGCGGATGCCGATGGTGACGTCGCGGCCCGCCGTGAGCGACGCGCCGAAGCGCTCCTCGTCCACGAGCGCGCGAACCCCTCCGCCCTCCGCGTACAGGCGGCCGCCGTCCTTCACGATGACGCCGTCGACCATGTTCATCTGCGGCGAGCCGAGGAACGTCGCGACGAACTTCGTGCGCGGCCGCTCGTAGACCTCGAGCGGCGGTCCCTTCTGCTCGACGAGGCCGCCGTTGAGCACCCAGAGCGTGTCGGCGAGCGTCATCGCCTCGACCTGATCGTGCGTGACGTAGAGCGTCGTCGCCTTCAGCCGATCGTGCAGGCGGCGGATCTCGACGCGCACCTCCGCGCGGAGCGCGGCGTCGAGGTTCGAGAGCGGCTCGTCGAACAGGAAGATGGTGGGGCGGCGCACGATGGCGCGACCCATCGCGACGCGCTGGCGCTGACCGCCCGAGAGCTGCTTCGGCAGGCGATCGAGGAGCTTGCCGAGGCCGAGCATCGCGCTCGCCTCCTCGATGCGCGCGTCGATCTCGCTCTTCGGCGTCTTGCGGAGCTCGAGGCCGAACTTCAGATTGTCGCGGACCGTGAGGTGCGGGTAGAGCGCGTAGCTCTGGAAGACCATCGCGATGTCACGGTCGCGCGGCGGCAGGTTCGTGACGTCCCTGTCCGCGAGCGCGATCGTCCCCTCGTCCGCCTGTTCGAGACCGGCGACCAGCCGGAGGAGGGTGGACTTCCCGCAGCCGCTCGGTCCGACGAGGACGGCGAAGCTGCCCTCCGGGATCTCGAGGTCCACGCCGCGGAGGATCTGTGTCGTTCCGAAGGCCTTCTTGATCCCTCGCGCCGCGCATCGGAGCGGGCGCGGCACGGGTGCGAGGGACGGATCGCTCTCGGTCACCAGGGGCTTGCCCTGGGCGGGAGTCGTGCGCGGTGCTGCTTGGATCGCCTCGGACATCTTCAAAGCCGCGGGATTGTAACGGCGACCGAGCCCCGCCCGCCGGTCGGAGTACGTAACTCACTTTTGAGTGACGGACGAGTGGAATTTCCTGGACCGAGCCACCGTATGGAGGCAGTGACGTGACGGTGAGGCCCGGAATCCCTGCGGTGGCACTGGCGCTCGCCCTCCTCGGGTGCGGCGGGGGCGGCGATCCGTCACAGGCCGGCGCCTCGAGCGGCGGCCCGAGCGTCCAGCCCGCGGGCCCGGGGCCGGGCCCTGTCGACCCGCCGAACGATGCGGGGCCGGGGGGCGATTCCGGCGCCCCCGATCCGGCGAGCTGCCTTCGCTCCGCGCAGGCCAGGACCGCCCCGATCGCGCTCTGGGACGCCTTCCTCAAGGACGTCGCGCCCCTCTCGGGCGCCGCGCGCGCGGCCCGGGTGGACAAGCTCCTCGCGGACGTCGCCGCGCAGGGGGGCGCGCCGCTCGAGGATCCGAAGGGCGACCGCGTCGTCTTCCTCGCGCGTGGCGCGTCGTCGACCGGATCGTGGAAGGTGGTGGGCGGGTTCGTCGGCTGGGACAAGGCGAAGGCGCTCGCGCTCGCGATGCTGCCCGACACCGACCTCTACTCGGTCGAGGCGAAGATCCCGCGCGGCACGAGCCACGAGTACAAGCTCCTCGTCTCGCCCGACGACGGCGGCTTCCGCGAGGACCCGCTCGCGAAGAACGTCGCCTGGGACGGCATCGATCGCGGGTTCGGGGTGAAGGGCGAGCTCAACGCGATCGTCCACCCGCAGGACATTCCGAAGGACAAGGGCCGCCTCGTCTCGCTCGGCAAGGTGCACGCGACCAAGCTCGCGAACGATCGCGACGTCTGGGTCTACTTCCCCGCGCGCTACGACGACGGAAAGTGCGAGAAGCTGCCTTCGATCGTGTTCCACGACGGCATGGAGTCGCTCACGCGCGGCGGGTTCGCGACCGTGGCCGACGCTCTCTATGCGAAGCGCCCCGAGCTCTCGGCGGTGCTCGCGTTCGCCGGGCTCCCGAACCAGGACGTGCGCATGGCCGAGTACTCGTTCGGCATGAGCGACTCGAAGGGCCTCGAGTACGTCGACTTCGTGACCGAGGAGCTCTGGCCGCGCCTCGCGAAGGAGAACCGGCTGTGCGGCAAGCAAGGCGCGCGCGGGATCTCCGGTGCGTCGCTCGGCGGCCTCATCTCGACGTTCGCGGCGTTCGAGAAGCCGGCGTCGTGGGGCTGGGTCGGCGCGCAGAGCTCGTCGTACTTCTGGAACGACGACGCGATGCTCAAGCGCGTGCAGCAGAGCCCGAAGATCCCGGTGCGCTTCTATCTCGACTCCGGCTGCCCGGACGACAACTGCGACGTCACCGATCAGATGGACGCGATCATGACCCAGAAGGGCTACGACCACGTCCGCATCAAGGAGATGAACGCCGAGCACGACTGGTCGTTCTGGCGCGGACGTCTCGACGAGCTCTTGACGCACTTCCGCGAGAACCAGTCCGTCTGCGATTGACGTGGCACCCGCCGTGCAGCGCGGGCAGCCATGCTGAACGTCAACCGGATCGGCGCCATCGCGAACGTCCTGTTCGGCGCGTGGCTCATGCTCTCGTCGCTCTTCTGGCGGCACGCGCCGGCCCAGGCCTACAACACGCTCGTGGTCGGCGGCCTCGTGGCGCTCTTCGCGCTGCTCGCGCTGCGACGCACCGCCTTCGCCGAGGTGGCCAACGTCGTGCTCGCGGCCTGGCTGTTCCTCTCCCCGGTCGTGCTGCCGGGCGGCACGGCGGGGATCGTCGCCCACCACTTCCTGCTCGCGACCTTGGTGTTCGGCTTCGCCGCGCCGCCTCTCGCCAAGCCCGAGCCGGTGCTGGTCACGCGGCGAGGTGCGCGCTCGTAGCGAGCGCCGTTGCCACATCGACGACGCGCGCCGCGGCGCCGCGCGCGACGATCGCGCGCGCGCGCGAGCCCATCGCTGCGAGGACGCCCCGCGCGCGGAGGTCGGCCACGGCGCGGCCGACCTCGTCCGGAGCCGCCGACACGCCGGCCCCGCCCTCGACGACGAACGCCTCGTTCACCGCCTCGTTGCCCGGGACGGCGGAGGCGATCACCATCGGCCTGCCGGCCGTCATCGCCTCGGTGACCGTGAGCCCGCCCGCCTTGCCCACGATGACGTCCGTCTCGGCGATGCGTGCGGGCATGTCGCGCTCGAAGCCGACCACGCGCGTCACGACGCCCGCTCGAGCGCACGCCTCGCCCACCTTCGCGGCGACCTTCTCGGAGGCGCCGCACACGACCGTGAGGTCGATCTCGGGGACGCCGGCGAACGACGCGACGATGCGCGCGATCGGCCCGACACCGAAGCCTCCGCTCGTGACGAGCACGCGCAGCCTCCGATCGCGGCGCGAGAGGATCGGCGGTACGCGCTCGAAGGCCGCGCGCACCGGGATCCCCGTCACCGCGATCGCGCGCGGGTCTGCGCCGTGTGCGGCGAGCTCCACCGCGGCCCTTGCCGTCGGCGCCGCCCATGCGTCGACGCCGGGCTCGACCCAGCACGCGTGCGCGATGTAGTCCGTCACCACGCCCACGAGCGGCGCGGAGAGGCGGCCCTTGCGCCGCTCGCGGCCGAGGACGGCGAGCGGCAGGTGATGGGTCGAGACGACCGCGCGCGGCCGGAGCGACTTCACGTGCGACGCGAGCCCCCTGAACACCACCGCGTCGAAGCGCGCGCGCACCGGGTCGAGGACGCCGTCGCGGTGGTTCGCCGCGAGGTACATCTCGCCGTAGAAGTCGGGCAGCGCGTTCTGCCCCGTGAGATGCGCCGCGAGGTACGCGTCGCCCGCCCACCTCGGCGCGTGCGCGAAGGCGTCGACGACCTCGACGGACAGACCACGTGCGCGGGCAGCCTCGGCGACCGCCAGCGCCGCCGCCTTGTGACCTCCGCCCACCGGACAATGAACGACCACCAGATCGGTTCTCATGCGTCGCATGCTCGACGGAGCAAGCAACGCGCCGCGGCCGGAGCCGTGACATCTCCGCGGATCTACTGGTTCAACCAGTGAACCGGCTGCATAGCGGCCGGCCCACTACGCGCGCACGGCCGTTCGCGGTCGGTCAGCCGAAGAGGTCCTTCAGCTTGTCCATGAAGCCCTTGCGCTGCGGCGTGACCTCCTCGCGGAGCTCCTTCGCGAGCTCCTCGAGCAGCTCGCGCTGGCGGGCGGACAGCTGGGTAGGCACCTCGATGGTGATCTCCACGCGCTGATCGCCGCGGCCGATGCCGGTGCGCTTCGGCATGCCCTTCCCCTTGATGCGCAGCACGGTGCCGGGCTGCGTGCCCGCGGGCACGCGGAGCTTGCCCTTGCCGTCCAGCGTCGGCACCTCGACCTCGGCGCCGAGCGCGGCCTGGGTGAAGGTGAGCGGCACGCCGCAGACGACGTCGTCGCCCGCACGGCGGAAGAAGGGGTGGGGGGCGACCTTGATCTCGAGCTCGAGATCGCCGGCCGGCTTGTCGCCGCGTGGACGGTTCCCCGCTCCGCTCACGACGCGCGTCGCGCCGTGCTCGACGCCGGGCGGGATCGTGACCTCGATCGTGTTCTCGCTCGTGACGAGACCGCTTCCGCGGCACGTGTTGCACGGCTGGGTCACGACGGTGCCGCGTCCCTTGCAGCGATGGCAGACCCGCTCGACCGCGATCGGCAGGATGCCCTGCTGGAACCGCACGCGTCCGCGCCCGTTGCACGCGCTGCACGTCTCGGGCGTGGAGCCCGGCGCGGATCCGGAGCCGCGGCAGTCGCCGCACGACACGACGCGGTCGTACTTCATCGTCTTCGTGCAGCCGAACGCGGCCTCTTCGAAGGTGATGGTGAGCTCGCGCTTGATGTCGCCGCGATCTCCGCGGCCGACGCCGAAGACCCCGAGCAGGTCGCCGAGGATGCCGTCGACGGCGATCTCGCTGAAGTCGACCACGCCGCCCGCGAACGGCCCGCTGCTCGCGAACGGCGAGCCGGGCTCCTCCGCGCGATGGCCGAACCGGTCGTACATGGCCTTGCGCTGCGGGTCGCTCAGCACCTGGTAGGAGGCGTTGATCTCCTTGAAGCGGACGGCCGCGTGCGGATCTCCGGCGTTCTTGTCCGGGTGATGCTGCGCCGCCAGCTTGCGGAACGCCGCCTTTATCTCTTCGGGGGTCGCCGACCTGGAGACGCCGAGGACCTCGTAGTGGTCGCGCTGCGACATCTTCGAAGCCCTTCACGTAGCACGGTCAGACCGCCTTCGGGATGGTGAACGACACGGCCGTCCCGCGGCCGGGGGTGCTGTCGATGTCGAGCTCGCCGCCGAGCGCGGCCACGAGACGCTTGCATTGTGCGACGCCAAGGCCGGTCCCCTCGGTCCGCGTCGTGAAGAAGGGGGTGCCGAGCTTCGCGAGGACCTCGGGCGGCATGCCCGGCCCGGTGTCGCGCACGACGAAGCGGACGACGTCCGGCTGGGCCGCCGCATGGATGATCACCGAGCCGCCCCGTCGCCCCTCGAGCGCCTGCTGCGCATTGCGCACGAGGTTGAGGAGGATCTGCATCAGCTCCGTCGCGGTCGCCTGCACCCGCGGCAGATCGCTCGAGCCGTCGTACTCGAGCCGGGAGTAGGTGCTGGTCGCGCCGTGCTTGCAGAGCACGAGGATCCGCTTCACCACGTCCGACGGGTCGGCGTTGCGTGGACCGCCCGGCGCGGCCGTCTTGTTCTGGAAGGCGCGCAACGACGCGATCAGCTCGGCCATGAACATGGTCGCGTTCCGCACCTCCGTCGCCATGACCGGGAGCTCGGCGGCGAACATCTCGAGGTTCGTGCGCTCCTTGTCCGTCAGCGTGACCGGCGTCCCTGCGGCGACGCTCCGGAGGACCGGCTGCAGGCGCGCGGACATGTCCTCGAGGAACTCGACGTTCGGTGAGAGCGCCCCCAGGAGCCCGCCGAGATCGTGCAGCACGTGCGCGGACACCTGCCCGAGCGTCATCAGGCGTTCGCTCTCGACCAGCCGCACCTGCAGCGCGCTGTTCTGCCGGCCGAGGACGTAGGCCTCGAGCGACCAGCGGAGGATCTCGTCGAGCTCCTTCCGATCCCACGGCTTGACGATGTAGCGGACGACGAGCCCCTCGTTCACCGCGCGGAGGATCGGGTCGAGATCGCTGTACGCGGTGACGACGATGCGAATCGTGTCCGGCGAGGCGGTCTTGAACCGCGTGAGCAGCTCCTCGCCCGACATGCCGGGCATGCGCTGGTCGGTGACCAGCACGGCGACGGGCTCGCTCGCGACGAGCGCGAGGGCGGCCGCCCCGGAGTCGACGCTCTTGACGCGGTAGATCTTGCCGAACGTCTGATCGAAGACGATGCGGTTCGTCCGCTCGTCGTCGACGTAGAGGATCAGGTGCTCCTTCGGATCCATCGGTCACCCTGCGATGGGCAGCTCGACGCGGAATACGGTGCGTCCGCCCGTCTCGGCGATGCCCAGTGACCCCCCGTGTTGCAAGACGATCTCTCGCGCGGTCGACAGTCCGAGACCATTCCCGGCCCCCGGCGGCTTCGTGGTGAAGAACGGATCGAAGATGCGCTCGCGGAGATCCGTCGGGACCCCCGGGCCGCTGTCCTCGAACTCGAGGATGACGCGATCGGGCGCCTGCTTGCTTCGCACCTCGACCCAGCCGCCGCGGCCCGCCGCGTAGGCGGCGTTGTCGAGCAGGTTCGTCAGCACCTGCGCGATGAGCGGCTCCGCGCAGCTCACCGGCCCACAGTACTCGAGCCGCTCGCGCAGCTCGACGCCCTCGAGCGCCGGCTGCGCCGTCGCCTTCACGCGTCGCAAGAGATGCTCGAGCGTGATGCTCTGCTTGTCGAGCGCGGCGCCCCGGCGGAAGCCGAGGAGCTGGCGTGAGAGGTTGCCGATCTGCTCGCTGCACTGCTCGATGACGAGCAAGAGCTCGGCGGCGTCGGTCCCCGGCGCGATCGCGTCGGGAGGCAGCACCGCTCGCAGCGGCTCGACCGCGTTGACGATGCCGTTGGCCGGATTCCTCATCTCGTGCGCGAGGCCCGCCGAGAGCGTACCGAGCGCGGCGAGCTTCTCGCTGTCGAGGAGCTGGAGCGCGAGCGCCCGCAGCGCGAGCTGCGAGCGGATGCGCGCGCGGAGCTCGGCAGGCTCGAACGGCTTCAGGATGTAGTCGACGGCGCCCGCCTCGAAGCCGGAGAGCCGATCGCCGATGCCTCCGGCGGCCGTGAGGAGCAGCACCGGCGCGACCCGGCTGCCCGCGAGCGCGCGGAACTGACGCGTCAGCTCCACGCCGTCCATGCCCGGCATCGAGATGTCGGTGACGAGGAGATCGGGGCGGTGGAGCTCCGCGAGCTTGAGCGCGCTCAGGCCGTCGGCCGCCGCGATCACGCGGTACTCGTCGGAGAGCATGTTCGCGATGCGCTCGCGCAGCCCGGGATCGTCCTCGGCGAGGAGCAGCGTGGCGGTGGGCGTCTCCGCCGGCTCGTAGACGTTCTTGGTCGCGGCGGGCTCCGTCGCGAGACCGTAGTCCTCGGGGCCCAGCGACACGCGGAGGCGGCTCGCGGCCGGGGGAGCGTCGCTCGCTGCGAGCGGGAGCACCACGCGGAACAGCGTACCGCCGTTCGAGAGCGACTCGGCATCGACGTTGCCGCCGTGGCCCATCACCAGCTCCTTGACGAGCGACAGCCCGAGGCCGCTCCCGGCGACCTTGCCGTTCACCGAGCGACGACCGCGCTCGAACCGGCCGAAGAGCCGCTTGCGCAGCTCGGCGTCGATGCCGATGCCAGTGTCGCGCACCTCGAAGAACGCCTGCTGCGTCGTCGCCGCGACGCGGACGTCGACGCGGCCGCCCTTGGGCGTGAACTTGAGGGCGTTCGATAGGAGGTTCGTGACGACGCGCTCGATCGCATCGCGATCGGCTCGTACGGTGCATCGCCCCTCCGTCTCGAGCTCGAGCTCGATGCCGCCGGTGCGGGCGGCCGGCTTCCACGCGTGCACGAGCTGACGGACGATCTCCGAGAGATCGCAAGGCGCCATCCACAGCTTGATGTCGCCCTCGCGTCCCTCGGCGAGGAGGAGCAGCTCGTCGACCATGCGGAGCAGCTGTCTCGCGCCTTGCTCGATCGCGGCGAGCGCGCGCGCCGTCGTCGGATCGGCGTCGCTCTTCTGTCTCGCGCGCGCGTCGCTGACGGCGAGGAGGATCAACGAGAGCGGCGTCCGCAGATCGTGGTTCACGTTCGCGAAGATGCGCTCGCGCGCCTCGCGGGCCTCCTCGAGGTGCTGGACGGTCGCGGCGAGCTCGTCGCGCGCCTGCGAGAGCTCGGCGGTGCGCTCCTCGACGCGCCTCTCCAATCCGCGCCGGTACTCCTCGACGACGAGGTAGCTGATGGCGTTGTCGATCGCCATCGAGATGGTGGGCTCGATGAACGCGAGCAGCTCCTCGCGCTCGGCGCGGTCGGCATCGGCGCGCGGATGGACGCGGAGGTGCCCGAGCTTCGTGCACGGGCGCTCGAGGGCCTCCGCCCCGGCCGGCGGCGTCCCTAGCTTCACCAGCCGCTTCACCGTGACGCCGTCCACCTGGGTGTCGATCGCGACCTCCGAGGCCGCGAAGCCCGCCTCGTCGACGAGCGCGCGCGCGATCGCGTTGAGCGTGCGATCGAGCTCGATGTCCCCGTGGATCAGCTGGCTGACGGCGTGCGCGGTCCGGAGCTTCGTCGCCTGGCGATCGAGCGTCTGCCTCGCGGCCTCGAGCTGCTCGAAGCGATCCTGGAGCTCCTCGTGGGCTTCTTTCAGCTCACCCGCCGCCGCACGCGCCGTGAACGGCCAGAGCAGCGCGCGACGAAGGCGCGTGAGCAGCGACGCTCCCTGCGGGACCTTGACGCGGTAGAACGCGCCCCGCGCCACGCGCTCGAGCTCCACACGTGCTTCCGGATAGCCGAGCAGCCGAGGCATCTCGGTGAGGTTGCCCTTCGTGATGGTGAAGAACTCCCAGCACATCTCGTAGCCCTCGGGCAGGGTGAGCGAGAGTTCGAGCTCCGTGGGAGACAGCCGGCGCGAGGACGGCTCGAGGTGGGAGAAGAGCTGGACGCCCACGCCGCTCTTGGTGAAGACCCACTCGTAGAACTCCATGGGCGAGAAGAGCAGGCGTGCGATGACGGACGCGAAACGGGTCATCGGTGTACGCAGGTGCATACGACCCATCTCGACGAGCTCGTCATCCGTGAACGCGCGGCGCACGTTGCGCATGACGTCGACGAACGTTGCCCAATCGATGCGTTCGTTCTTGTCGTGCAGCGTCGCGAGGGAAACCTCGGCGCCCTCGACGAGAGTCTCGGCCGGGAGCTTCTTCGCGGCGAGCGGGCCGTAGAAGATCTCGAAGACCCGGCACGAGACTTCCTTCATCGCTTCATCGTCCCCAGCGCAGCACCATTCCCGAATACGTCAGCCCCGCCCCGCCTGCGTACATGAGGACGACGTCGCCGCGCCTCAATGATCCCTCTCGTGCGCCCGTCGCGAGCCCGACTGGAATGTTCGCTCCGAACATGCTCCCGAACCACTGGAATGTGTCGACGGAGCGTGCTTTCGCGAGGCGGAGATGGTGTTGCGTGACCTCACGGAACCATCGCGTCGGCTGATGTGGGGCATAGAAGTCCACGTCCGCCGACGAGAGCCCGGCGCTGGCGAGGGCTTCGCCGGCGACCTCGGCGCCGAGGTCGGCGATCTCGAGAAAGCTCCGCCGTGCCGCCTCGTGATCCGCGGAGTACACCTGGATCTTCCCGTCCTGGTACCAGCACTTCTCGGGGACGCTCGCGACGATCGTCCGGTGGTACTCGCCCTGCGTGCGGTGCGAGTGACCGAGGAGGCCGTAGCCGTCGTCGACGGGACCGACGATCGTGGCCGCGCAGCCGTCACCGAACCACGCCGAGTGCGCCTGGTCGTACGGCAGCATCGGCGAGATGTTGCAGGTCTGCACGAGCAGCGCGTACTTCGTGCGGCCGCCGGCGATCATCTGCTCGGCGAGCGCCATCTGCATCATGAACGCGTTGCAGGCCGCCTCCGTCGCCATCGTGAAGCAGCGCGACGAGAGCTTCAGGTTGTGATGGAGCAGGCACGCGTTGTTCGTGACGAGGAAGTCGGGCGCGAGCGTGTTGCAGAGCACGAGGCCGATCTCCTGCGGATCGATCCCCGCGTCCGCGATCGCCGCGCGCGCGGCCTCGAGCTCCATGTCGGAGGCCTTCATGCCGTCCTTGAGCACGCGACGCTCCACCGAGCCATGGAAGGGATCGCTGCGAAGCGCGGCCATCGCTTCCGCGACGGCTCGCCCTCCCGGGGTCGTCGGCTCGATGCGGACCTTGTCCGTAAGAGGCGCAGCGCGCTTCTCCATCCACTTCGCGACGACCGTCTCCGACCACCAATCGTTCTTCCGCACGTCGGGCGGCAGGTACGTGCCGATCCCGAGCACACCAACGGACTTCTTCATGACGAACCTCTAGTTGACGGACTTGCGGTTGGCGGTCTGCTTGATGAAGTCGACGCGCGCACGGGACAGTCGGATCGAGCGGTCGATGCGGATGTCGAGGACCACGGGCACCCGTCGCACCATGGCGGAGAGACCGAGGTCCAGGATCTGGCCGGGACGCTCGATGACGACCGCTTCGGCGCCGATGCCTCGCGCGACCTCGCAGATGTTCATCGGACCGGTCCCGAACGAAGGGGTGCGCCCGTAGATCGCGCCGTGCCCTGCCTCGACCATCCCGTAGCGCTCGTCGTTGAGGACGGCCACGATGATCGGGAGCTCCTCTTGCGCGGCGGTGGCGACGTCGCCGATGCCCATCGCGAAGCATCCGTCACCGCAGACGGACACGACCGTCCGATCGGGCCGTCCGGCCTTCATCCCCACGGCGGCACCGATCCCCGACTGCATCGACGCGAGGCCGAGCATCGACACGAACCCGTCCGGGCTGTCGATCTCGAGATGGTGCAGGGCGATGAACGTGTGATCGCCCATGTCGGCGCTGTAGAGCGTGTTCCTCGGCAAGACCTGCTGCAGCTCCCAGAGAGCGCGCTGCGGCGCGATCTTGTTCTCGCTGCCGACGAGCACCGTGTCGCCGGTGTCCTTGCGCACGACGCCGAACCGCCGCGCGATGCGCGGGCGGAGGGCCATCGCGTCGAGGTGCCGCTGGATCTGCTGGAGGACCTGATCGACGAACCCGGCGACGCCGATGGTGACCGGATAGCTGCGCCCGATGCGCTGCGCTTCCGCGTCCAGCTGGATGAACTCCTCGGTCGCCTTCAGGAGGTCGCTCCAGTTGTTGGTCGCGGCTTCTCCCAGCCCGGTGCCGATCGCCATCAGCACGTCGACGCCCTTCGACAGGTACTCCGTCGCCGACGGGTGCCCGCCCCAGCCGAACACGCCGAGGCTGAGCGGGTGAGTCTCGGGGAAGACGCCCTTCGCCTTCGGCGTCGTCATCACCGGGAGCTGGAGGCGCTCGGCGAGCTCACGGACGCAGCGCGGTCCATCGCCTCCGCGTGCGCCCGACCCGACGAAGAGCACGCCGCGCTTCGCGCCGGCGAGCGCGGACGCCACGTCCGAGATCGTCGAGGCCGCCGGCTCGAAGACGAGCTTCGGCTGGACGTCGATGGTCGGCTGCTGGGTCTGCGCGGTCGACACGTCGAGCGGGATCGTTACGAGGACGGGGCCGCGTGTGCCGCTCATCGCCGTCGCAATCGCGCGGCTCAAGATCGCCGGTGCCACGTTTGCGTCGGGGACCTCGACGGCCATCTTGGTCATGCTCTTCGCGGCGTGGACGACGTCGAGCGAGTACGCACTGGTCTCCTGCAGGGCGCCGC
>WBZO01003605.1_pt1 | contig 17804 bp, 12 predicted proteins | sample 5204261 | NCBI WGS metagenome assembly WBZO01 (sample SAMN12412400, study PRJNA552823) | activated sludge metagenome | isolation source: activated sludge from anammox sidestream of wastewater treatment plant... | place: USA: North Carolina | collected 2017-09
GAAAGCTACAGCGAGCAGGACGATCGGTCACCGTATTGGTTGCGGTTTGAGTGACCGTGGGAGTCTCGGTCACCGTATTGGTTGCGGTTTGGGTGACCGTGGGAGTCTCTGTCACCGTATTGGTTGCGGTCTGAGTGACTGTAGGAGTCTCGGTCACCGTATTGGTTGCGGTCTGGGTGATGGTAGGAGTCTCGGTCACCGTATTGGTTGCGGTCTGAGTGATGGTAGGAGTCTCGGTCACCGTATTGGTTGCGGTCTGAGTGATGGTAGGAGTCTCAGTCACTGTGCTGGTTGGAGTCTGAGTGATTGTCGGTGATGGGGTAACCGTTGGAGTTGGGGTATTGGCTGTATAGACAACGTATTGGCTCCATAAATGGCTTGTCGATATCGCACTGCCGCTGTTGAAATTAGGCGGGAACGGGCCATAGTCCTGATCCAGAGTAAAGCCATCCCCTGGATTTCCGGCTGTATAGCTGGGTGCATTTTCGGTCCCACCCATCTGGAAGGTGAGCCAATAAGTTCCGCTTAACAGCGACAGAGAGGTGGGTGTCCCGCTGGAAATCGGGACAGTCAGCCAGTCGTTGGGCGTCACGATACCGGTCGAACCCGATTCCCACAGCAGGTTTCTGGGGTTCTGGTTGTCATAAATTGCCAGACGGACATTCCCTGAAGGAGAATGGGAATAAAACCGGATATCATCCAGATGTCCCTCCTCAACCATGGTCATTTCGGTCCCATAAATTGCCCCGAACAGTGCATAATCAACTTTCACCACTTTCCCAGCGGATGTAAATGTTCCATAATATACGTAGCCTGCACTTGGGTCGATTACAGCAGATTCTAAACTATTTTCACCACTGTCGAGAGTGAGAGCCTCTGCCCGGGTAGGCGGATTAGCGCCGCTGCCAAGTGCTACTTTCACCACGATTCCGGGTGCAGTTCCTGTTCCAAAATAAGCGTAGCCCTCCATAGGGTCGATTTCGGCGGATACCAGGTTATCTTCACCACTGTCGAGAGTGACTGCCCCGAGCCGTGTGGGGGGATTACCGCCACTGCCAAGCGCAACTTTCACCACGATCCCGGGGTAAGTCGATGTCCCGAAATAAGCGTAGCCAGCGTTTGTATCGATCACTGCAGATACCAAGTATTCTTCACAACTGTCGAGAGTGACCGCCCCAATTCGTGTGGGGGGATTACCGCCACTGCCAAGCGCAACTTTGACCACAATTCCGGGTGAAGTATCTGTCCCGAAATATGCATAACCCGCGCTTGTATCAATCACTGCTGAAACAAGGAATTTTTCTGCACTGTCGAGAGTGACTGCGCCGATACGTGTGGGTGGATTGTTACCAGCCCCAAGCGCAATCTTAACCACGATTCCGGGGTCTGTTCCTGTTCCAAACCAGGCGTAATCAGCCCCAGAGTCGATAACCGCGGAGTAAAGAGAATTTTCTCCTGCATTGAGAGTTACGGCACCCACCCGGGTGGGCGGGTTGCTGCCACTGCCAAGCGCAACTTTCACAACTATCCCGGGAGAAGTGTCCGTTCCGAAGTATGCGTAACCCGCACTGGTGTCAATTGCCGCAGACACAAGGGAGTCCTCTCCAGTATCAAGAATAATCATACCCACACGGGTGGGAAGGTTATTGCCAGCTCCAAGCGCCACCTTGACCACGATTCCAGGAGATGTATCCGTTCCGAAATATGCATAACCCTCAGCAGGATCGATCACCGCTGAGGTAAACATATCCTCGTTATCGTTGAGAACTACTGCTCCGAGACGCTCAGGGGGTGTTTCGTTACTGCCGAGAGCAACCTTGATAACTTTTCCTTCGGGGGAGATATCTCTTCCAAAATATGCATAGCCTGCACAGGGATCAATTACCGCGGCTGCAATCTTGTTTTCATCATTATTGAGGACGATACCACCGACTCGAGTGGGTGGATTATTGCCAGCACCAAGGGCAACCTTCGCCACCCTGCCGGGTATGGCTACTGTATAGGATCCAAAATATGCAAAGCCTGCGCGAGTGTCGATTCCCGCTGCCTTGAGATTGTATTCCCCAGGACCAAGGGTCACCGCACCTACACGGGTGGGAGGGTCGCTCCCGGCACCGAGCGCGACCTTTACCACGAATCCGGGGTTGGTCCATGTTCCGAAGTATGCATATCCCGCTGCGGGATCGATCAATGCTGATACAAGACTTTGTTCACCACTGTTGAGAGTGACCGCCCCCACCCGGGTGGGCGGATTATTGCCAGTACCGAGCTCAACCTTCACCACTCTCCCAGGGTTGTTGGTCAAAGTTGCTGTCCCGAAATACGCATAACCCGCTTCAGGGTCGATTACCGCAGACGAAACTAGTTCCTCACCGCTGAGGAGTGTCACAGCTCCCACCCGTGTGGGTGGATTACTGCCACTGCCAAGTGCAACCTTCACTACCTTCCCGGGTATTGTCAGTGTTCCGAAATATGCATATCCCGCTCCAGAATCAATCGCAGCACATGCAAGGTAATCCTCACCAGGGTCGAGAGTGACTGCCCCCACCCGTGTGGGTGGATTGCTGCCCGCTCCAAGCGCGACTTTGATTACCCTGCCGGGTGTTGTATACGTTCCGAACCAAGCGTAACCCGCGTTGGCGTCGATTACTGCAGACCAGAGGGAATCCTCCCCAGCGTTGAGAGTGACCGCCCCCACACGGGTTGGGGTGGTGTTTCCACCTCCGAGAGCAACCTTTATGACTTTGCCAGGGGTTGTATAAGTCCCGAAATACGCATAACCCGCAGCGGAATCGATTACTGCGCTCACGAGTTTTTCCTCAGAAATATCCAGTGTCGTTGAGGCTACTCGAGAAAACGTATTGCCACTTGATCCGAGAGCAATCTTGATAACTTTGCCTGCAGGGGAGATATCTCTTCCAAAATATGCGTAACCTGCACAGGGGTCAATCACCGCGACTGCAATCTCGTTTTCACCATTATTGAGGACGATACCATCGACTCGAGCGGGTGGATTATTGCCAGCACCAAGTGCAACTTTCGCTACCCTGCCGGGGATAGCGGTAGTCTTTGAACCAAAATAAGCAACACCAGCACCAGCGTTAATTACTGCTGCTCTGAGATTATATTCCCCTGAACCAAGAGTCACCGCACCCACCCGAGTGGGTGCAGCATTGCCAACACCCAGATCTACTTTTACCACAATCCCGGGGTTGGTATCAAATGTCCCAAAGTATGCATATCCAGCGGCGGGATCGATCACTGCAGATACAAGTTTTATTTCCCCGCTGTTGAGAGTCACCGCACCCACACGGGTGGGCGGATTATTGCCAACACCCAGATCTACTTTTACCACTCTTCCTGGGAGGTTGAAAAAGGACGAAGTCCCGAAATATGCATACCCCGCTCCGGGATCTATTACTGCAGACGATAATAAATCTTCGCCACTGTTGAGAGTCACAGCGCCCACCCGTGTGGGTGGATTACTGCCACTGCCAAGAGCAATCTTCACCACTTTTCCAGGCATCGTAAATGTCCCGAAGTAGGCATAACCCGCATTGGCATCGATCACTCCACATGGTAAGTAATTTTCATCACCTTGAAGAATGACCGTCCCCACACGGGCAGGTGGATTGCTGCCTGCTCCAAGCGCGACTTTGATCACCCTACCGGGTGATGTATTTGTTCCGAAATAGGCGTAACCCGCACTGGCGTCAATCACCGAAGAAAAGAGGTAATCCTCATTGATATCCAAAGTGACTGCCCCCACTCGGGTAGGGGTGGTGTTTCCAGCTCCGAGAGCAACCTTTACGACTCTGCCAGGGATTGTATACGTCCCGAAGTAGGCAAACCCCGCACTGGAATCGATCACTGCTGTCACGAGTTTTTCCTCAGAACTATCCAGTGTGACAGAGGCCACTCGAGTAAACGGATTGCTGCCCGCGCCAAGAGCGATCTTCACCACGATCCCGGGGGAAGTATCGGTTCCGAAATAAGCGTATCCTGAACCGATATCTATCACTGCGGACTTAAGGGATACCTCACCACTATCCAGTGTCACAGATCCTATCCGTGAGGGTGGGTTGCTGCCACTGCCGAGGGCGACCTTCACCACCATCCCGGGGATATTCGTTATTCCAAACCAGGCGTAACCAGCGACAGGATCGATCACAGCGGATGTCAGATTTTCCTCGCTTCCAGGTAGTAAGAGGGCATTTACCCTAACAGGCGCGCTGTCGCCAGGACTGAGAGCGACCTTCACAACCCTCCCGGGTTGGGTGTACGTCCCGAAATAGGCATACCCTGCGGCGGGGTCGATTACAGCCGACTGGAGCTTATCTTCATTGGTGCTCAGCTGGACCGCGCTTTTCCTGGTGGGTGCAACATCTCCCACTTCGAGTTTGACTTTCACTACCCAGCCCGGTGATGTATCGGTTCCGAAATAAGCATAGCCCGCACCGGGATCAATCACCGCTGACTTCAGATTATTTTCTCCACTGAGGAGAGTAGCCGAGCCCACCCGGGTGGGGGCTGCATTCCCGATTCCGAGTTTGACTTTCACAACGATTCCGGGTTGGGTATCTGTCCCGAAATAAGCATAGCCCGCACCGGGGTCGATAACAGCAGAAGCAAGGTTTTCCTCCCCACTGTCGAGAGCGACCGCGCCAACGCGTGTGGGTGGATTGCTGCCAGCGCCAAGAGCAACCTTCACAACAATTCCGGCGGGAGAGGTTGCTGTTCCGAAATAGGCATATCCCGCCTCTGCATCAATTACTGCAGACACAAGGGAATCCTCTCCACTGTCAAGTGTGAGACTTGCTACCCGGGTGGGGGGATTATTACCGTTACCGAGCGCGACCTTCACCACTCTCCCAGGGGAGGCGCCAGTTCCGAAATAGGCGTAACCGTTTGCGGCATCAATCACACTGGAAAGCAGATTGGGTTCGATGATTCCTCCCGAAGCAGCACCGATGCGTTTCATGAATTCCGATGGATAATCTGGTGTCCCCACATTGCTGTTGCCAGCGGCCGGGTCAGAAAAGGTCAACGACTGGTCCGTGAAAACATGCCCGGATTTGTCGGTGACTTTCAGGGACAAAGTGTAGACCTTTTCTTCCAGATCATGGCCGGTCCATTCCGCGGTAAAGTGGCCCATTGTCCCCCCGGCATTCACTCCTCCCTGCCTGGCTGAAGGCTGAAGCTCGACCCATTCGATCCCGCCCATATCCGCTTCAACCCTGGCCACCCCGGCCTGGGCTTTCACGATCGCCGAGATCGTGATTTTCTCTCCGTTCTTGACCGAAGGCTTCGAAATCATCGGGATGACATGGATAAGCCCATCTCCGTTGCCAACCACTGAGGGCGATTCTCCCTCATCGGAAAACTGAGTGACCTGAGAGTCATTGCTGGGTTGGCTCAAAGGGGGCGGCGTATCTGCCTGTACAGGAAGATCAGGAAATATGCAGGTGATGAGGTGAAAAATGAAAGCAACGCAGACCTTGGCGAAAAAAGATTTGAAATTGAACATCGAGGTACCTCCACGGTTTCAAATCAGCAATCAAAGCCTTCGAGTTCTTTAAAACAGCCTCTGGAGAAAAACCTCCATGGATCTGTTTGCCCTTACCCGAAGATAGACAGACTTCATAATATGGTACGATATTTTACGATGTGTTTATACATTTATTTTGTCTTTAGTATTAGTTTTCTTCTAACTTTAAATTTTTAAGTTATTTATGGGTCATGGCTATATGGTTTCGTGCTGTTTGGACAATATCTTTCCATTCTTAGGTACCGCTTCATGCCTGTCTGCATGGACTGGAGGGCAGCGCTTTGCACCTTGAGGAAGACTCTTCACTGAAAATCCTGAAACAGTACTTGTCGAGGGATCGCCGGGAGGGCTACATTCTCTCTCGATGAAACCAGGTGTTTATTTCAGCTTCCAAAGCGGAAAGGTCTGGTGCTGTTGAAATGATGCAGTGCTCACGAAGCAGGTGTGCTTTACTGATTTATTCCCTTGTGTTCCTGATTTCCTTTTTTGGTACAGCGGAGGCCACAGATCCTGTGAAGAAAGATTGCCCCATGAAATCAAAACAGCCCCTCCACTACCGTCCCGCAGAGGGACGGCTCGCTGACACGATCCCCTTTTTCTGGAAGGGGGACTATCATATCTTTTACCTGCGCGGAAACATCGGCAAAGTTCCCTGGGAGCACCTCGTTTCGAAGGACCTGATCACCTGGAAAGAACTTCCCACCGCCCTGGTTTCTGATGGGGACCCGGATGGTCCGGATGGGGAGCACATGTTTACCGGAAGTGTGACCGAGAGAGATGGCACCTTCCATATTTTTTACACCGGCTGGAACCCTCGCAACAAAGCGGGACGGGAATGGGTCATGCATGCCACCAGTTCGGATTTGATCCACTGGACCAAACATCCGGAACACAAGTTCCGCGCCGATGAAGTCCATTACCAGAACACCGATTTTCGTGATCCCTATGTGTTCTGGAACCCGGCGGATGAATCCTTCTGGATGATCCTGTGCGCCCGCGATGCCAAAACCGGCCAGCCTGTCCAGGGAAAAGCACGCTCGAAAGATCTCCTCCACTGGAACCAGGAGCCACCCCTGGCGCTTGACCCTCCGCTCGGTGAAGGAACACCGGAATGCCCGGATCTCTTCCAGATCGGGGATACCTGGCACCTGCTGAATTCTCCCTGTGCGGGTGTGACTGACATGCGCTACTCCAGCGACATCAATGGCCCTTTTAAGCTCCCGAAAACCCCCTCGATCGATACACCGATTCTGTATGCGGCCAAACGCATGTTCGATGGCGAGCGTCACATCATCACCGGCTGGCTGAGGGATCTGGGAGGAGGCAAGGACAGCGGCGATTTCCGGTGGGGAGGAGCCCAGTCGCTTCCTCGGGAGGTATACGCCGGGCCTCAGGGGCAGCTGTTTTTCCGCCCCATCCCTGCGGCGATCGAACTGTTCACTCAAACCTGTGTGGATCTGAACTCCCCGACAAGCTCTGCTGAAGGGGTTGAAAAGAAGGACAACGAGGTCCTTCTCTCTACGAAAAGCCGGCTCAGTTACCATGTGCCGGAAGACTTCTTCCTCGAAGCACTGGTGCATCCCGAAGGAAATGCCCAGGTCCAGTTGTGCTTCAGAGTGCAGGAGGACCCCAAAGCCGGATACTGCCTGACATTGAAACCCTCCGAAAACCGTGTCTCCCTTTCCAGCCCGGCCTTCAATTACGAACGAGCCATCTATCCCGAATCGTGGAAGGAGATTCGTGTCCAGGCATTTCTCGAGGGATCCACCCTGGAGTGCTTCATCAATGATGCCTATGCCTTCAGCTGCCGCTGCTATGACTACACCTCGGGTGATTTCGCGATCGGTGCCGAGAATGGGTCGGCGAAGGTTTCACAGTTGCAGATCAGGACACAGGGGGATTGAAAGCATGCGCACCAGATATCTTCGTGGCATCGGGCTGATGGTGGCGCTGGCATCCGGATTACTGCTCAGTTGTGGTGACAAAGAACCTGCATCACAGCCTGCTTCCGGAAAGAAGCTGTTCGGTGTGGTGTTCCAGACCATGAACAACCCATTTTTTGTTGACCTCAATGCCGGCATGCTTGAGGTCATCCAGTCTCATGGGGATGAGCTGGTGACACTTGATTCCCAGTTCAACAGCCTGAAACAGAAAAATGATATCTCCGATCTAATCCTGAAGGGGGTTTCCGCCCTGTTTATCAACCCGGTCAACTGGGAAGGGATAAAGGGCAGCCTGCTGCAGGCCAAGGAAAAGGGAGTTCCTTCAATCGTGGTCGATGCGCCGGTCAAAGATGATGAGCTGGTGCTGTGCCAGGTGGCTTCGGATAATGTGGAAGCGGGGCGTCTGGCCGCACGCGCCCTTCAAAAGGTTCGTCCTGATGCGCAGATTGTAATCCTTCATCACTCAGTCAACAAAGCCTGCATTGACCGTGTCGAGGGATTCAAAGAGGAGCTCGCCAAGTTCCCGGAAATGCGGATTCTCGATATCCAGGAGGGGCATGGAACCACTGAGGGTGGACGCCCGGTCATGCGCGATTTGCTCGGAAGGTTCCCAGAGATTAACGCGGTATTTCCAATCAATGATCCGAGTGCGCTGGGAGCCATCTCCGCTCTGGAATCCGCCGGCAAGCTCAAGGATGTCACTGTGGTTTCAGTCGATGGATCACCGGAGGCGATTGCGGCCATCAAAGCTGGAAAGCTGCACTCGACATCGGCGCAATCCCCCCGTGAAATCGGACGTGTGGCTGCAGAAAAAGCCTATGATTTCCTTGCAGGGAAGCCAGTCGATAAGAACATAGTCATTCCGGTCAAGTTAATCACCCAGGAAAACGCCGATGAAGCTCTTAAAGCAAAATAGGCTCCTCTCTCGAATGATAGAACCTTCCCCGAGGTTCGACCCAGTCTGTGAACGATAATGATGCCAATCCAGTGATTTTCCTGCGCCGCATATTCCCGCTTCTGGTGGCGATGGCAGCCCTGCTTGGGATTTTCCAGGTGTGGGTGCCCAATTTTCTGAGCGCCGCCAACATGATCGACCTGGCGCAGCAGATATCGGTCAATGCCATTCTCGCTTTCGGAATGACTCTAACCATCCTGATCGGTGGGATCGACCTGTCAGTGGGGGCTGTAATCGCCCTGGTGGGGACTGTGACTGTTGCCATCCTGTCGCTGGGTGGAGGCGAGCCACAGACCTTCTTCCAGTTCATGGTTGCCCTGTTTTCCGGGTTAGGGGTGGCCTTGTTGTTCGGGGGATTCAATGGGATTTGCGCTTCAAAGACCGGCATCCCTCCATTCATTATTACGCTGGCGACGATGCAGGTGGCGCGTGGGTGTGCTCTCCGCTTCAATGAGGGCCGTCCGATGCCTGTTCCGGACAGCCAGCAGCTTTATCTGTCACTCGGCAATGGCCGTCTCTTTGAGTTCCTTCCGGTTCCCGTCGTGATCATGCTGATCATTTTCGTCGCTATGGCTCTGTTGCTGCATAAAACCCAATTCGGCCGCCACCTGTTTGCGATTGGAGGGAACCGCACCGCCGCCTGGCTGTCCGGGATTCCCCTTCTCAGAAGGGAGACTGTGGTCTACATGATCTGTGCGGTTCTGGCCGGGGTGGCCGGAATGATTCATTCGGCGCAGCTGTATTCGGCTGAACCCGCATCAGGTGCCGGGTTTGAACTCAATGCAATTGCGGCGGTGGTTGTGGGGGGAACCAGTTTTACCGGTGGGATTGGAAGCATGCATGGGACCTTGCTTGGAGCGGTCATCATCGGGATCCTGGACAAGGGATTGAACCAGGCGGGAGTCCATTTTTCGCTCCAGTATGTCACCAAAGGGGTTGTCATCCTGGGAGCAGTCTACCTGGATGTCCTGCGGCAGCGCAAAGGCTGAAACACACAGTGTCACCGCAAGCCGCGTTCAAAGGTCCGCAGATGGGGTGAGGGTTTTCTCAGCCGGCGACTTTGAATTCAACCCGGCGGTTTTTACTCCAGGCTGATTCCGAATTGCCTTCGACCGCGGGCCGCAGCTCCCCATAGGAAATGACATCGATCCGGCTTGCGCTGATTCCCTGGTTGATCAGGTATTCACGCGCCGACAAGGCTCGCCGCTCGCCGAGTGCCTGGTTGTACTCTTCGGTCCCGCGTTCATCGCAGTTGCCTTCGAGCAGAACCCGCAGGCTGGGTTTTTCCCTGAGATAGCCAATGTCACGGTCCAAAGTTGCCTGAGCCTGGCTGCTCAATTCAAAGCTGTTGTAGTCGAAATAAATGGTGGAAAGGTTTGGATCGCTGCTCCACTCACCTGTATACCCGCTCCGGCTTAATGGCATGTCACCAGTCGATTCACTCCAGCTGCCGCCGGGTGATGCAGTGGAACTTCCCTGGTCCAAGCCTGAACCTGAACTCACATAAGGCCCACCGGAGGAACCCAGTCCGGTATCCTCAAGGTTTTCCGATGGCATGGCGGTATCGGAAAGCAACGGTGGTTTTTTGTTCTTTTTCGAGCAGGCAGTCAAAGAGACTACCAGTAAAATGACGGCTAACAGTCTGAGCAGTTTCATTGTGAATAACCCGTTCCCGGCAACTCCTCAAAAGATGTCAAGAAAAACTTACAGTAGACAGAGATTGACGGAATCCTAACTGGATTCCGTGTAAAATCAAGGCCTTTTGATCTCTCAGGCGGACTCGTGTTCCTCAATATCAAAACCGGCACAGCCCTGTGAACAGAACCATGCCGGTTGTGAATAAATTAACTGTGTGAGTGCAGCAATCAGCCGGCGACTTTGAACTCGGCACGCCGATTCTGGGATCGTGAAGACTCGCTGCTGCCCTCGACTGCCGGGCGGAGCTCCCCATACGAGATCACATCGATGCGTGACGGGCTGATGCCGAGCTGCACAAGGTATTCCCGAACAGACAGGGCGCGGTTTTCACCGAGTGCCTGGTTGTATTCCTCGGTTCCACGGTCATCGCAGTTACCCTCAACCAGAATGCGTGTCTGCGGGTTGCTGCGCAGATATTCGGCATTGTTCAGCAGGGACCGCCTCGCGGAATCGGTCAGGTCATACTTGTCGTAGTCGAAGTAGATTGTTTCGAGGTTGGAATTGGAGCTCCAATCGCCTCCCGGGCGGCGGGTCAGTCCGGTTTCGCCGGTCGGTCCCCCCCAGGTGGTATCGATGTTGGTTCCAGTCCCACTGTCACCGAATGCAGGCCCATTGGCCGAGCCAGCACCACTTCCAACACCTCCACTGAATTCATCAGTGGGAGGCTCCAGCTCTGAAAGTGGAGGTGGCTGGTTCACACGCGGAGAACAGGCCACCAGCAAAAGTCCTGTCAATGCAATCACAACTGTTTTGAGCTTCATCATGGTCCTCATATCCCTTCTCCCGCCGGTCCCCCATGAATTCCCCATTCACAATACCCGGTCAGGTTTCAACACTGAGCGTATCCCATCTGGAACGCTTGATCACTGGTCTTGCGGGGTGGTTCCAGCTGCCACCCATTCTTACTGATCCGGATTTATGCCAGATCCCCTGGCTCCGGTTTCATCAGGATCACCTTTCAGCCCCACCGGCTGGAACAGGGTTGCTCAAAGGTGTTTTCGCAGTTTATTCCAGAACCAGAAACTCGGCGCGACGGTTTTTGGACCAGGCGGTTTCATCATGGCCTGGATCGGCCGGTTCCAGTTCGCCTTTGGAGACAGTCTGCATCCGGTTCGGATCGACTCCATTCTGGGTCATCCATTCGCGCACTGAATCGGCACGATGATCGCCCAGGGCGAAGTTGTATTCCTCGGTTCCGCGCTCATCGCAGTGCCCTTCGATGCGAATCGGGGCATTTGGATTCTGTTTCATCCATGCCAGGTTCCGCTGCAGGGCGACCTGCTGATCCGGTCGGATTGATGACTGATCGAAATCGAAATAGACAGTGTCGAGCATATACTTCGGCTGGCCATCAAAACGCGGCTTGCTGGATCCATCCAGGTCGCTTCCACTGCCGAATCCGCCACTTCCATCGAGCGCGCCATTCTGTCCACCGCGGCCATAGGCATCACTGCCCGAACGGCCGGCCCCATAAGCACCCGGCCCGAATGGCATGCAGGGTTGTTGGCACCTCGGCCGCAGATACCAGCCGCAACCCACCATCTGGGTAGCGGCAAGAACCAGAACCAATCCCAAGACGACTTTTTTTCGATCTGTCCAGACCCCTTTGTTTGACTTCATTTTTCTCCCCCTCAAGACTGCTAGGATTTTCCCCTAGTCCTAGTAACTACTGGTGCCTGAGCCTCCCGCTTCCGCGTCACTCAAGTATCCAGAATCCTCATACGCTGATCCACTTTTTGGAGCACTGGCGTATCCATTGCTGCTCTTGGCGAATGGATAACAGGGATCATAGCAACCGCTGTTGCATCCCTTGTTCGGGCAGAACCCCAATTCGATGCTGCCATTCGGCCAGCTGGTATTCCCGCATGGATTTCCGCAGGGTGACCCGCAAGGGCTTCCACAACGGTAGCTGGGGCAACACCCCACCAGCAGGACTCCCAGAGCCAGAATAGCGACCATCCCCAACATTTTTGCACTTAACCCTTTGAAACTGAACATCTTCTTCCCCCTAAGTTCATTTGAGTTCGAGATAAATGTTCATAACATGAACACTAGCAGGAAGTATCGTCAATTTCAAGTGAAAATTTATGCCTTCTTTCGAATTCTTTAGTAACTTTTTTTCAGGGGCCAAAATTTCTTCCATGACCCTCTGTTTTTCAACTTTTCAATACCGTCAACAACTTATCCACAGAGCCTGTGCTGGCGGGAACCTGGCTGTGCATTCGGTTCCTGCGTATGAAAACACCTCGCCTCAAGGCCCCCAGGCCGGAGATGTGCACTCCCCACGCACCCGCTCCCCACTGGTGATGTAACGTTTGTCTCTTCCATCCGCATCCATGATGACCAGCTGGCCGCGGTGGCTGAAAACGATATGGCGGCCATCCGGCGCCCAGGAGGGCATTTCGCAGTTGCCAGAGAGGTCCTGTGTCAGATTGCGGGCGCCTCCGCCATTCACATCGGCCACCCAGATATTGAATCCACCCCCACCGAGGCTGGAGGTGTAAGCGATCAGATTCCCGCGCGGGCTGACGGATGGATCATCATTCTGGCCGCCTTTGGCAATGGTTGTGGCCTGGCCGCCACCAGCCGGCATGCGCATGATCTGTGGTGCGCCGAAGCGGTCTGAAATGAAATAAATCCATTTCCCATCCGGGCTCCATGTGGGTGATGTTTCGACATGGCGCGAGCGGGTCAGCCGGGTGGCCTGAGAGCCATCGGCGCTGATGCGGTAGATTTCTGGATTCCCATCGCGTGAAAGAGTGATCGCCAGGTTGTTCCCATCCGGGCTCCAGCTGGCGGCCCCGTTCATTCCCGGGAAAGCAGCCAGGACCCGGATCTTTCCGGTGTCCAGGTTGTAAATGTAAAGATCGGGGTTGCTCTGGCGGAAAGAAGTGTAAACCAGTTTTCGTCCATCCGGCGCCCAGGAGGGAGAGAGGCAGAGATCACGATCCTGGGTAATCTGGCGGATGTTCCGTCCATCGTAATCCATGATGAAGATTTCACGGATCTTCTTTTTGCCACCACCGGTGTCGGCGCGCCAGTTGGAATTTTCAAAGGCAATGTAAGTGTGGGCGCAGCCCGGGAACCCCTCCGGGTCGTATTTTTGAACCAGTCCATCCACAAAATTATGAACCGCGCGTCGAACTTCACGGATTTTTTTCTCATTGGAATCGAACTGGATCGTGTATTCCAGTGCGTTCAGGGACTTCTCATCATAGACATCATAGGCATACAGGCGGATGTTGCCCTGATTGCCCTGGTTCTGGAATTCGCCTTTGACCAGAACGGCACAATTCAAATTCTGCCAGGCGGTATAGTCGATGGCCCGCACAGCCATATCCTGGCGATGCTGGGCGATCATGGCGGAATTATTTTGAATCGGTTCAAAATAATCCGAAAACTCGAGGTCATAGCGCATGGTTTTGTCGTACTGAACCTGGAGATCGTTGTCCGCGCCACCGGTTACCTGGAGATCGGAGATGGCCACCTGAAGCAAATCCGATTGGCCGCCCGAGCCTTCGATCACGAGCCTTCGATTGGCTTCAGCCGAGGCTTCCCGATCGGAGAAACGGCGAACAGCGCGCCGTGGCTCCTGAGCCAATGATGCCTCGGCCAGGAAGATCATGCCGAATGCAGCCAGCAAGCAGAAAGCGGCAATACGATTGATTTTCTGTTTATTCATCGGCCTCGGCTTTTCCCTTACAAATTTCATTTCACGCTCATTCCGCAACAAAATCACAGGTCACCCCCAAATCGCTGGTTCCAGGCGGCAATGGATCGAATGGTCTGACCGCTTCGACCGCCTTCACAGCGGCTCTGTCGATACCTTTGTGTCCAGAAGACTCGACTACTGAGATATCGATAATGTCTCCATTTTTGATAATCTTGAAATACACCACCGCGACACGCTTGCCCTGATCCCGGGTCACCCGCGGGGCATGGAAGTTCTCCTGAATGACATCCCTGAGACGCCCAAGGAACATCATGTCCCCAAAGGGAACAGAGGTCCGAAGTCCGCCATCCCCGCTGCCGTTTCCGCCAGGAACACCCCAAGGCACACCTCCTGGAGCGCCTCCCGGTGCACCTGTGGGCAGCCCTTCGCGTTTGACCGGCTGTGGAACCTGAGGTTTCTCGCCGGCATTCTGGATCGCCTTGGCCAGCTCCTTGGCAGCTTTGGCAATAGCTTCCTTGGTTGGGTTGGGTGATGGTGTCGGTTGTTCGGTTGGAGCCTCGGTGGCCTTGGGTGTCACAGATGGCTTGGGGGTAGCCGAGGGTTTCGGAGTTTTTGAAGGTTTGGGTGTGTGGGTCGCCTGTGCCGTTTCGGTCGGTTTTTCTTTGGTCGGTTTCGGTGTCGGTGTTTCGGTCGGAGCGATTTCGGTCCGGGTGGTGGTCACAGTCGGTGTGCTGGTCGGGTCGAGTGGGGTGGCTGTGGCTGAAGGTGTTGTCGAAGGCTTCCGGGTTCGAGTGGGACTCGGAGTAGCTGTTGGAGAAACGGTGGGTTCGGAATCCCCCACAATGGCCCGTGCATCGGTCGGCATGGGAGAGGGAGTCGCCTTTTTGGTCTTCTCGGGAGACTCGGTTTCCCTGGGAGTCGGTTCCTCCTGGATTTCCTCTTCTCCTGAGGGTGGAAAGTAAATGCCGATCATCGGAGCGGGAGGCGGATCCCCGGAGGTTATCAGGATCCCCGCCAGATAGAATCCGACAAAAACGAGTAGATGAAGGAACGCCGACAGAGCGATATAACGTCTCATTATTCCCTGTTACCATGTGACCACCGGTTCTTCATATTCTTTCACCCCGGCTGTTTTTCAGGTTCCCACCTTTGTCTGAACCAGTTCCACGCCAATGGACTCCACCCCAGCCGCACGAATCTCTCCCCAAATATTTACCAGATCCCCATATTTCAGGTCTTTGTCAGCGCGAATCTGGACCGGAACCTCACCAAATTCCTGACGCAGGTTCCGGATGGTTTGTTCAATGGTCCCTAAGATGACTTCTCCATGGTTGATCTGGATGTTCATTTTGTCATCACATTCCACCAGGATGACTTTGTCATCCGATTTGATATTATCGGCGACACGTGATTGTGGCAGTTCGATCACCAGGCCCTGTTTGAGCATGGGAGCGACAATCATGAACACAACCAGCAGGGTCATGGTCACATCCACCAGATTGGTGATGTTGATCTCAGCCTTAGGCGCTTCCCTGCGTGCGCGTCGAATGCTCACTGTTCCATCCTACCTTTTATAGCTGAACCGCGTTGGAGAGGGAACTGTACGCGGTGTATCGTCAGAATCTTCACGCCGCCCTTCACTCCGCATCTCCTGGCGCAGCTGGTGCCGGACCAGAATGTTGCTGATCATGCTGGCCAGATTTTCAAGGATGGAAAGCATCCGATTGATTCGAACCAGAAAGATGTTGTATGCCCCTGCGGCGGGCATGGCCGCCAGAAGCCCGAAAACGGTTGTCACCAGGGCAGCCGAAATTCCGGGAGCGATATCTTTGATGGATGGCGCGGTGGACTGATCCATGGACTGGAACACTTCCAGGATTCCCCAGACTGTTCCGAGCAACCCCATCAGGGGGCTGATCGAGGCGGTCATGGTCAGAACCGGAAGTCCCCGGGATAAAATGATTTCTGATTCGGCAATGGAGCGGGCTGAGGCGCGCTCGACTCCTTCGATGACCTCGGTGCGAATCACGGCCATGTTGGATTCACGCGGCGCCAGATGGTGTATTTCACGGTAGCAGGCCTGGAAAAGCCGTCCAGCCGGACTGTTGCGGCTCTGGTTTGTCTGTTCATACAGGGCATCCAGGTTGCCACCCAGGTGTTCGAACAACTGTTGAAACTTTTCCATCTCTTTTTCACTGCGGCGGAACTGGCGGATTTTAAATAAGATCACCGCCCAGGAGATTATCGATCCTGCGATGATGGCTAAAACAATGATGCGTCCAGCCCAGCTCGAATCGAGATAACCGGTTAACAGTGTTTCCATTCTAGTCGGTCAGCAACCTTTCTGTTGGCGCGCTCCATCTGGCATGCAATGCGTGATCTCGTTTCTGCTGGAACCATCACCCGGGGATCTTCAAGGATTGTCCCATTCGAATGCCGCGAGGATCCTCAATCTGATTTAACCTCTGAAGGTCGCCTTGTGAAACCCCAAACTTCTTTGCAATGGTTGAAAGTGAGTCACCAGGGCGCACCCGGTAGGTTTTGGAATCATTGCTGGCAACCAGCGACCGTTCCTCATTCCGGGTCGAAGGAGAAGTTTTCGAGGTTTTTTCGGTGGAAATCTCACCCGGGGACTGGGCGACAGTGGTGGGAGGATCTTCGACTGTGGTGGAGGTGGCTTTGCTGGTTTTGGTGGTGGCTTCGGCAGCCCCGCCACCCTCGCCGAATTCTTCCTTGAGCAGCTGAATCAATGTCTTGGTTTCGGACCTCATGCTTTCAAAGGTGGAGCGCAGGTAATCGACATCCCTCTGCATGGCGGCAGTTTTCCGATTGTTTTCCTGAACCTGCTTTTCGAGGGTGTTCATACGGTTCTTGTCGATCGATCCTCCGCCACCTGCCGGAGAGGTTTTTATATCCGCATAATTCTGGCGCAGGCCACCGACTTCTTCCTGGAGGTCGCTCTGCTTGAGGGTCAGTTCATTGAGGCGGTCTTCGAATTGCAGTACCCCGGCCTGGTTGCCGGGAGCCTTGGCGGACATGCTTTCCTTGTTTTTCTGATTGAGGGTGTGCAGCTTCCGGTCGAGTGTGTTGACATCTTTCTGAAGCCCCTCGATCTGCCGTGTGTAACAACCACAAAGGGTTGCCAGCAGGAACAGCCCGATGGACATACGGGCAAAATGGATGGTTTTCTGACAGACTGCATTCCAATGCGACATGATTCTCCCCCTTCAAACAGGAACAGCCCCTTCCCGCATTTCCCCAAATGCGCCCCTTGGAAGGTCGCTGCATCTATATCAGCCGGTTTCCTGCATGGGATCCCGGCCAGACAGGATCTCCCCCTTAGAGATCACTGTCGAATCGCTCTACCTCACGCAGGGCCATCCGGTGCAGGCGTGTTTCAATGACTGCACGGATATCCCGGCCTCGAAAAACAAAACACTTCACCAGCGGGAAGGATACAACAACTCCCCAGAAACCGATCGGCCAGTAACTCCACCAGGTGTCCGGATCGGTGAAATAATCAATTCCAACAAAAAGGAGGGATGAACACACATAAGCCAGAACCAGCTTGAGTGTGTTGAATTTCATCTCGGCCACCCGCCGTGCCTTCAGGTAGCTCTCACCGCTGGCTTCATAGAAGCTGTGCGGGAGATCCTGGGGTTGTGGCTGGGCCGTGGGCAGTGGCTTCGGATGAGCCTTCAGTGGCGGCGGGATGGGTTGAGCTTTCAGTGGAGGTTTTTCGTATCCGGGTTTCTCGAAAGATTTCGGACGAAAGAGCGGATCAGTCTGATCCAGGGTATAAACATCCCGTTGTGTTTCCTGGCTGGAATAGTCGACCGGTGTCGGCAAGGTACTCTCCCCCTTTCCCTGGCGCCGTTTTTTTTCCCACAAGTTTTCGCTGCGGGTGACGATCATTCGATATGTGGGGAAAGGCCTCGAGTTCCCAGCTCGTTGAACCCCACTCTATCGAACTGACACAGGACTGAC
>WBZO01003606.1_pt1 | contig 17804 bp, 14 predicted proteins | sample 5204261 | NCBI WGS metagenome assembly WBZO01 (sample SAMN12412400, study PRJNA552823) | activated sludge metagenome | isolation source: activated sludge from anammox sidestream of wastewater treatment plant... | place: USA: North Carolina | collected 2017-09
CGGAACACGCCGTGCAGAAACGAATGGGACAGACTGAGGCCGCATGCGGCGCGAATCCGGACGCTCGAAAAACGTTAAGCCGGATTAACGCCTTTTATGGTTAACAAAGACTAACCGGCCCATGCGCCATCCTTTGCGCCGCCCTTATTTGTGGGGCTTGCGCCTGGCGCGGCCCGAGGCGGTCTCGGCCGGATGCTTCATCGGCTCGCTGATCCGGTCGGCGATGACCACGATAAGCAACGAGCCCAGAAACACGCCGTGGATCCCGACCAGCCAGGCGAGCCGGTCGGTGTCGAACTTCTCGATATTCATGAAGCCCTTGAGCACCTCGATCGCCGAGATGGCGACGATCGACGTCATCAGTTTCTGCTTCAGTCCGCCGAAATCGACCTTGGTCATCCAGTCGGGCCGGTCGTGATCCTTGATCTCCATCTTCGAGACGAAATTCTCGTAGCCGGAAAAGATCACGATCAGCACCAGATTGGCGGTGAAGGACAGATCGATCAGCGCCAGAATACCGAGAATGACCTCGCGCTCCGTGGCGCGCGGAATCATGACCGCGAAATGGAAGAACTCCACGACGAAGTGATAAAGCAGAAGCGCCAGCGCCAGCACGAGGCCGACATAAAACGGCGCCAGCAGCCAGCGGCTGTTGAACAGAAATCTCTCAAGCCCGTTCTCGAACCGCATCGCCCCCTCCCCGGATCCGGATGCACGACTAAAAAATTAGCCCAGGCGCGCGACCGCGCCTAGGCCTTGCATTCTCCGTCCGCATCAAACGGCGTCAGTGCGCCGCAACGCCGGTGCCGATCGCGCACGCCACGCCGGTTCCACCGAGACCGCAATAACCCATCGGGTTCTTGGCGAGATATTGCTGGTGATAATCCTCGGCGAAATAGAATTCGGGCGCATCGACGATCTCGGTCGTGATGGCGCCATGGCGCTTTTCGGCGAGCGCCCTGGCATACATCGCCCTGGACGCTTCCGCTTCCTTGCGCTGCTGCGCGGAGAACGCGTAAATCCCCGAACGATACTGGGTGCCGACATCGTTGCCCTGACGCATGCCCTGCGTGGGATCATGGTTCTCCCAGAACGTCTTCAATAGCCGCGCGTAGGAAATCCTGCGCGGGTCGAAGACCACGAGCACCACTTCATTGTGGCCGGTGCGGCCGCTGCACACTTCCTCGTAGGTCGGATTAAGCGTCTGGCCCGCGGCATAGCCGGCGGCGGTGATGAAAATGCCCTCGCCGAGCTGCCAGAACTTGCGCTCCGCTCCCCAGAAACAACCCATGCCGAACATGGCTTTCTCGTAGCCCTCGGGATAAGGCCCCTTGAGCGGATTGCGGTTGACGGCGTGGGATATGGCGGTCGGGATCGGCGTGGCCCGGCCCGGCAAGGCCTCGCCCGGCGCCGGCATCGACAATGATTTCTTGAGCATGAACATGGCAGGTTCTCCCGCGATGGCTGCAATATAATGTGTGTGCGAAAGCCCCGCACGCCCGCGGCCATCACGTCTTCGCGCAAATCCGCGTGGCGGCGTCACAAATCCGCGATGAGGACGAGGCGCTGGCACGTCCGCCCAATCTGCGCTATCGGCAGGACGGGCGATCCGGGACCTAGAGAGGAAGCACCATGCCGTTTGCGAGGTTCGTGGCCGCGTTGTTGTTCGGTCTGTGCGCAGCCGCCCCGGCTGTCGCGCAGCAGACGCCGCCCCCCTATGGCCCTCCCATCACCCTCGAAATGGCCAAAAAAGTCATGGCCGGCGCCGAAGCCGAGGCCCAGCGCAGCAACTGGGCGGTCTATATCGTGATCGTCGACAGCGGCCGGAACATAGTTCTGCTGCAGCGCTCTGACAACGCGCAGCTCGGATCGCTGGAGCTTGCCAAAGGCAAGGCGCAGACCGCGGTCGATTTCAAGCTGCCGACCAAGGCGCTGGAAGACGCCATCTCCGCCGGCGGCTCCGGCCTGCGCCTGACCACGCTCAACAACATCACCCCGCTCGAAGGCGGCCTGCCGATCATTTCCGACGGCAAGGTCATCGGCGCGATCGGCGTTTCCGGCGTCCTGTCGGCGCAGGATGCCCAGATCGCACGCGCCGGCATTCAGGCCTTGGGGCGCTGATTTTTGGCGCCAAGGGACGCGATCAGTCGCGCCCGTAGCCGATCACGGGCTTTTTCCGGCGGCCGAGCAGGACCAGCAGCACACCAAGCACGCCCAGCACCAGCCAGGCCGGCTGGTTGAGCAAGGTCACCGCGGCCGGATCCCAGGCCCAGGCGCCCAAGCGCCGTTCGAGCATCGGCTGAAGATCGATCAGGCTGGTCTGATGGATCGCCGCCCAGACATCCTTGCCGCGCGTGACAAAAAAGCTCGACCGGTCGGCGATCGACTTGGTGCCGTCGTAAATCAGGAAAATGAACGCGGCGGCCAGAACCCAGAGGCCGGCGAAGCGAAACAAAAACCGTATCATGAGGATGCAGCCATGGACCGTGAACGCACCGGCGGCCGGGATTAGCGCGCCCGCGAATTGCCTTCAAGACAAAGACACATCATTGGGTTCCCGACGGGCGGTGTCCGGTTCAATCAAAGAGGCATAAAAGGCACCCGCGGCGCAACCCCGGCCCGCCGGGGCAGGCGCCGCTTCACCCATCGCGGGCGGCCTGCGTGCGGGGCGGCGCAAACCCGCAGCGAAAGGATTCCACTGCGGCGCGTCATGCGCTAGGTTCCCGCAAGCGGCGCCTGCCGCCCGTAAGGAGTTGGAATGTCCACGAAATCCGGCCGCCGCGGCAATCGCCCGACTTTCACCGACCAGGAAGCCCTGCTCTTTCACTCGGAAGGCCGCCCCGGCAAGCTCGAAGTCATCGCGACCAAGCCGATGGCAACGCAGCGTGATCTCTCGCTCGCCTATTCACCCGGCGTCGCCGTACCGGTGCTTGCCATCGCGGAAGATGAAAATCTCGCCTTCGATTACACGACCAAGGGAAATTTCGTTGCAGTCGTAACCAACGGTACGGCGATCCTCGGTCTCGGCAATCGCGGCGCGCTTGCCGCCAAGCCGGTGATGGAAGGCAAGGCCGTACTGTTCAAACGCTTTGCCGATATCGATTCCATCGACCTCGAAGTCTCCTCCGAAGATCCCGATGAAATCATCAATTGCATCAGACTGCTCGGCAAGGGCTGGGGCGGGATCAATCTCGAGGACATCAAGGCGCCGGAATGCTTCGTTATCGAGCAGCGGCTGCGCGAAATTCTCGACATTCCCGTCTTCCACGACGACCAGCACGGCACCGCCATCATCGCGGCCGCCGGCCTGATGAATGCGCTCGATCTCACTGGGCGCGACATGAAGGATGTCAAGCTGGTCTGCAACGGCGCCGGCGCCGCCGGCATCGCCTGCCTCGAACTGCTGAAGGCGACCGGCTTCTCCCCCGAGAACCTGATCCTGTGCGACACCAAGGGCGTGATCTATCAGGGCCGCACCGACGGCATGAACCAGTGGAAGTCCGCGCATGCGGCGAACACCAAGGCGCGCACGCTGGCCGAAGCGCTGGAGGGCGCCGACGTGTTCTTCGGCCTGTCGGCGAAAGGCGCGGTGACCAAGGACATGGTCAAGTCCATGGCGGCGAAGCCGATCATCTTCGCGATGGCCAATCCCGATCCGGAAATCACCGCCGAGGAAGTCGCCGAGGTTCGCGACGACGCTATCATGGCGACCGGACGCTCCGACTATCCGAACCAGATCAACAACGTGCTCGGCTTCCCCTACATCTTCCGCGGTGCGCTCGACGTGCGCGCGACGACGATCAACATGGAAATGAAGATCGCCGCCGCCCGCGCGCTCGCCGAACTGGCGCGCGAGGATGTGCCCGACGAGGTCGCCGCCGCCTACGGCGCGCGCCCGAAATTCGGATCCGACTACATCATCCCGGTGCCGTTCGATCCGCGGCTGATCTCGTTCGTGCCGCCGGCGGTCGCGCAGGCGGCGATGGATACCGGCGTCGCGCGCAAGCCGATCACCGACATGGACGTCTACCGCCAGCAATTGCGCACGCGGCGCGATCCGGTCGCCGGCGTCCTGCAGCGCGTCTATGAACGGCTGCGCCGCGCGCCCAAGCGCGTCGTATTCGCGGAGGGCGAGGAGGAGCAGGTGATCCGCGCGGCGGCGAGCTTCGTCAGCCAGGGGCTCGGCACCGCGCTCCTGTGCGCGCGCGAGGAGCGCGTGCGCGAGACCGCGCGCAATCTCGGCATCGAGCTCGGCGGCGGGATCGAGATCGTCAATGCCAAGCTGTCGCGGCGCAATGCCGATTATGCCGCCTATCTGTACGAACGGCTGCAGCGCAAAGGCTATCTCGTGCGCGACTGCCAGCGGCTGGTCAATCAGGACCGCAACCATTTCGCCGCCTGCATGGTCGCGCTCGGCGACGCCGACGCCATGGTGACCGGCGTGACGCGCAATTTCTCGGTCGCGCTCGAGGACGTCTGCCGCGTCATCGACCCCAAGCCCGGCCATCGCGTGATCGGGCTGTCGCTCGTGCTGGCGCGCGGGCGCACCGTGCTCGTCGCCGACACCGCGGTGACGGAAATGCCGACCGCGGCCGATCTTGCCGAAATCGCCGTGGAAGCCGCCGGCACCGCGCGGCGGCTCGGCTACGAGCCGCGGCTGGCCATGCTCGCGTTCTCGACCTTCGGACACCCGCCCGGCGATCGCGCCGCCCGCGTGCAGGAGGCGGTACGCCTGCTCGACCAGCGCCATGTCGATTTCGAGTATGACGGCGAAATGGCCGCCGACGTCGCGCTCAATCCGGAGGCCGCCGCCGCCTATCCGTTCTGCCGCCTGACGGGGCCGGCCAACGTGCTGATCATGCCGGCGTTTCATTCGGCATCCATCTCCACCAAGATGCTGCAGGAACTCGGCGGGGCGACCGTGATCGGCCCGATCCTGGTGGGCCTCGACCGGCCGGTGCAGATCGTCCAGCTCGGCGCCAAGGACTCGCACCTGGTGAACATGGCCGCGCTCGCCGCGTTCAATGTCAGCGGCTGAGCCGCGCGCAACCGATCGCAGGACCATCATGAGCGAGAAGAAACTCGGCGGCGTCATCGCCGCGATCGCAACCGCGGTCGATGCCACGGGACGGCCCGACCATGCGCGCTGCGTGCGGCTCGCGCGCCATCTGCTCGACAATGGCTGCGACGGGCTCAACGTGCTCGGCACCACCGGCGAGGCGACGTCGTTCTCGCTCGAGGAGCGCATGGGCCTGATGCGCGCCTATCGCGAGGCCGGCCTGCCCATGCACCGGCTGATGGTCGGCACCGGCGCCGCCGCCGTCGCCGACGCAGTCGCGCTCACCCGCCATGCCGCCGATCTCGGATTTGCCGGTGCGCTGGTGCTGCCGCCGTTCTATTACAAGGGCGTGCCGGACGACGGTCTCGCTGCCTATATCGGCGCCATCGTCACCGGCACCGCGGCAAAGGCCATCCCGATCTACCTCTACCACTTCCCGGCTTTGTCCGGCCTGCCCTGGCATGTCGCACTGATCCGCCGCCTGATGGACGCCTTCGGGCCGCGCATCGCCGGCCTGAAGGATTCGTCCGGCGACATGCCGTTTGCGCGCGAAGCCGCGCAGCTCTCCCGGCATTTCGACGTGTTTCCCTCGACCGAAGCCTGCCTCCTGGAGGCGCGCGCCGGCGCGTTCGCCGGCTGCATCTCGGCGACGGCCAATTGCAATGCCGATCTGTGCGCTCGCGCCTGGACCGCAGGCGAACAAAACACGCTCGCGCAGGCTGTGGCCATCCGCCAGCTCTTCGACGGCAAGCCCCTCGTGGCCGGCGTCAAGGCGCTGCTGGCCCATATCCATGGCGACGCCGCCCTTGCGACGGTCAAGCCGCCCCTCGCCGCGCTCCCGGCCGCCGACGGCGCCGCCGTGATTGCGGGTTACCAGCGCGTCCGGGCCGGACAGGGCGCGTAAACACCGCGCCGACCCCGGTTCGCGCCGGCGTTGACGCCCGCACGGCACGCCTCTATAAGCTGCCCGCATGTGGCGGCGGAGGACTTCCGCCGCCGTTTGTCTTCAGGAACATCGCGATGGCCAATACCAAGTCGGCACGTAAGGCAACACGCGTCATTGCGCGCCGCACCAAGATCAACAAGTCCCGCCGCTCGACCATGCGCAGCGCCGTGCGCGAGCTCGAAGAGGCGATCGCGAGCGGCGATCAGACCGCCGCGGCAGCCGCCTTCAAGAAAGCCGAGCCGCAAATGATGCGTGCGGCGCAAAAAGGCGTGGTGCACAAGAAGACGGCGAGCCGTAAAGTGTCCCGGCTCGCGTCGCGCATCGCCAAGCTCGGCAAATAATTTCCAAAATCCGGAAATCCGAGAAAGCCCGGCCTCGTTGCCGGGCTTATTTTATTTTGTTTCCACTTTTTTTGCGCACGCGCAGCGCGACCCACGCAATTTCCGCGCGCCGGGCGGGCCGCGATGCCTGCAACGAATGCCACCGATCACATCATGCGAGCGAAGTCGGCGGGATTGATCGCCCGGCTGCGACGCGCCGGGCGCGAAGGAAATTCCGCGCGGAGGCTACATTCAATTTCGGACAAAAAAATTCACGATACATGAAGAGTTTAAGTGGCAAGCGCCGTACGGGCCGCAAAATCCACCTTATGACACCGCTCGGGAATGCCGCATTTTATGGGGTTTTTCTGCGGCATGCGGCGCATGAGCGCATAAGCATGCGACAAAAAAACAATTCGGCGATTCAAGACGTTGTCGTGACACGTTACAGGGACTTCGCGTGTTGCCGGCGCCACAATCGATTTCGATCCCGCGCATTCCGCAGAAAATCCATTGCAGGTCGGAGCAAGGCGTGTATTTTCAAATTGCTTCCGCGCCAGCGGAAGTCTTCAGTCAAAGGTCTTTCTACGAACTCATCGAAGATGAGAACGGGCGACATATGTCTCGAAACGTATCTCGAAACGTGCCTCGAATCCTCAATTTCGAAGAATTCTTGGACCAGACCGCGTTGGCGTAAGACTTGCCACTGATCTTCGCGTTCGCCGGTTTTTGTTTGGCAAATCAGCGAGGAAAGGTTTCCGGTACTTCGAACGTCAGAAATGCAATAACCGCCGCGCCGGTTGCGCGGATGGGAGGGGGACTTATGACCAAATTACACATGCTGAATGCGGCGATGCGGCGAGCCCTGATCAATTTCGCGGGGACGGGACGTACTCACGGCCTCCCCTGCCCGCAGCCCGAACGTGTATTGCACACCGACCGCTCCTCCTGCGTCGTCAAGATCGGCGCCCTCGGCGTCGCCTCTCCCCCGATTGCCTGAACGCCCGCGGTCCGGTTCGAACCGGCGCGATCCAGTCTGACGAGCGCATCCGCACCGTTGCGCGGATTGCCGCCCGCCCGGCTTGACGCATCGGCAACCGGCCGCAGGCGGCGGCGCAGCCGGCACACCGGCCGCGCTTAGGGCGCAAGGGGCAACATCGGGAAGAGGCGACCGATATGGAAATCAACGATCAGGAGCGGTGGGCGCGTGTCAAAGGGCGCCTGAAGGCGGAAGTCGGCGACGACGTATTTTCGAGCTGGTTTGCACGCATGGATCTGGAAGGCGTGAACAACGATACGGTTCGCCTCTCGGTGCCGACGCGGTTTCTCAAGAGCTGGGTGCAGTCGCATTACGGCGACCGCGTCCTGAATTGCTGGCAGGCGGAAGAAGGCAAGATCCAGCGGATCGAGCTCACCGTGCGCTCCGCCGTACTGCGCACGAACGCCACCAAGCCGGCGGCCAACGGACAGGCGGCGCCGTTCGAAACGCGCATGGCAAAGCCCGGCGCCGACGAGCCGCGCCAACCAGGACATCAGTCGGCCATGACCAACGATGCGCTCGGCGGCTCGCCGCTCGACGCGCGGCTGACGTTCGAGAATTTCGTGGTCGGCCGCTCCAATACGCTCGCGCATGCCGCCGCCAAGCAGGTGGCGGTCGCCCGGCGCGGCGACAGCGTGATGTTCAATCCGCTCTACATCCATGCCGGCGTCGGCCTCGGCAAGACGCATCTGCTGCACGCGGTGACCTGGGCCGGCAATGCCGGCGGCGAACGCAAGGTGCTCTATCTCACCGCCGAGAAATTCATGTACGGATTCGTCTCGGCGCTCAAGACGCACACCGCGCTCGCTTTCAAGGAAGCGCTGCGCGGCATCGACGTGCTGGTCATCGACGACCTGCAGTTCCTGCAGGGCAAGAACATCCAGGCCGAATTCTGCCACACGCTGAATGCGCTCATCGACGCCGGCCGCCAGGTCGTGATTGCGGCCGACCGGCCACCGACCGATCTGGAGAATCTGGACGACCGTGTCCGCTCCAGGCTCGCGGGCGGACTCGTGGTGGAGATGGGACCGCTCGGCGAGGAATTGCGCCTTGAAATCCTCAAGGGCCGCATCGCGGCCGCCAAGTCCCATCACGAGAGCTTCACGGTCCCCGACGAAGTGGTCGAATTCATCGCCAAGTCGGTGACGCATAACGGCCGCGACCTCGAAGGGGCGCTCAACCGCCTGCTCGCGCACAGCAAGCTGACGGGCCAGCCGGTCACCCTCGAAATGGCCGAGCGGGAAGTACGCGACCTGATCCGCCCGCAGGAGCCCAAGCGGGTCAAGATCGAGGACATCCAGCGCATCGTCGCCCGGCAATACAATGTCAGCCGCTCCGACCTCTTGTCGTCGCGCCGCACCGCCAATGTCGTGCGACCCCGGCAGGTGGCGATGTATCTGGCCAAGACCCTGACCCTGCGCTCGCTGCCGGAGATCGGGCGCCGGTTCGGCGGCCGCGACCACACCACCGTGCTGCATGCCGTGCGCAAGATCGAAGGGCTGGTCGGCACCGACAGCGCCCTGGCCGACGAGATCGAGCTGCTCAAGCGCCAGCTACAAGAATAGCAGGCGCGGGCAACCCGAATGCGGCCCTTGCGATTTCGGGCCGGAAGCGTCAATTTGGTGCATCCCGGCCCCCGCCTCTGCGCGGGTGGCCGGGATCATCGTCACACCGGGGCGCTTCAAGCGTTCGTTCGATTGCGGGCGGGGTCTGAAATGAAGGTCACTGTCGAGCGTGCCCAGCTCCTCAAGTCCCTGGGTCACGTGCATCGCGTGGTCGAACGGCGGAACACGATCCCGATCCTGGCCAACGTGCTCATCCGCGCCGAGAAGTCCAAGCTCGGCCTCAAGGCGACCGACCTCGACCTCGAAGTGAACGAGACGATCGCCGCCGAGGTGTCGCCGGGCGGCTCGACCACCGTCCCCGCACACATGATCTACGACATCGTGCGCAAGCTGCCGGAAGGCTCGCAGGTCGTCATGGAAGCCTCCGGCGACCGCGCCGTGCTTTCGATCCGGGCCGGGCGTTCGCGCTTCACGCTGCAGACGCTGCCGGAGAGCGATTTTCCCGATCTCAATGCCGGCGAGATGTCCCACAGCTTCAAGATCGCCGCAGCCGATCTCAAGCGCATGATCGACAAGACGCAGTTTGCAATCTCGACGGAAGAGACGCGCTATTATCTCAACGGCATCTATCTGCACACCGCCACGGCCGGCAAAGCGGAGACGCTGCGCGCGGTGGCGACCGACGGGCACCGTCTCGCGCAATACGAGATTGCGCTGCCGGCCGGCGCCAAGGGCATGCCCGGCGTGATCGTGCCGCGCAAGACGGTGAGCGAGGTGCAGCGCCTGATCGAGGATACCGAAGCCGACGTCGGCGTTGAATTGTCGCAGGCCAAGATCCGCTTCAGCATCGGCGATGTCGTGCTGACCTCCAAGCTGATCGACGGCACCTTCCCGGACTATGCGCGCGTCATCCCGCTCGGCAACGACAAGGAACTCAAGGTCGACAAGGCCGAATTCGAGGCCGCGGTCGATCGCGTCTCCACCGTCTCGAGCGAGCGCGGGCGCGCCGTCAAGCTGTCGCTGAGCGGCGGGCGGCTGACGCTGTCGGTCACCAACCCGGATTCGGGCAGCGCAACCGAGGAGATCGAGGTGGAATACGATTCCGATCCGCTCGATATCGGTTTCAACTCGCGTTACCTGCTCGACATCGCCTCGCAGATCGAAGGCGAGACGGCGGTGCTCAAGCTCGCCGATCCCGGCTCGCCGACGCTGATCCGCGACAAGGATTCCAAGGGCGCGCTTTACGTGCTGATGCCGATGCGGGTGTGAGCGGCCGCGCGGCGGCTCTTTCCCGGATTTCGGGATAGACGGCCTGCGAGCCCGGTCTTCCGCCCCGCCAGCGTCGCGCCCGACAGCCATGCCTTTGATGTGCGGTCAGGGCGCCGACAGCTGGGACAGGCCCGCTCATGGCGGGTAGAACAGCAATCCCATGGCCGCCGTCCGCTTTCACCGCCTGTCGCTGACCAATTTCCGCAGCTACCGCGCGACGAGCGTCGCGTTCACGCGCGATCTGGTCGCGATCACCGGCGCGAACGGCGTCGGCAAGACCAATCTGCTGGAAGCGATCTCGTTCTTTGCGCCCGGCCGCGGCCTGCGGCGCGCCACGCTCGACGAGGTCGCCTTTGCCGAAGGCGACGGCTCGTGGGCGGTCTCCGCCGAAATCGAGGGCGCGCTCGGGCTCGCGACGCTCGGCACCGGCATCGCGGCACCCGCGCCCGGCGACAACGCCACGAGCCGCCAATGCCGGATCGACCGCGAGCCGGTGTCGTCCGCCGCCGCCTTCGCCGATCACGTCCGCATGGTCTGGCTGACGCCGGCGATGGACGGCCTGTTCTCGGGGCCGGCCTCCGAGCGCCGGCGCTTTCTCGACCGGCTGGTGGTGGCGGTCGATGCCGAACATCGCAGCCGCGTATCGGCGCTTGAGCGCGCCTTACGCTCGCGCAACCGCCTGCTGGAGAACCCGCGGCCCGATCCGCACTGGCTCGACGCGGTCGAGCGCGAGACGGCGGAACTCGCCATCGCGGTCGCCGCGCTGCGCGCCGAAACGGTCCGGCGCCTGCAGGGAAGCCTCGCCGCGAGCCGCACCGTCGACACCGTATTCCCGTTCGCCGAAATCTCCCTCTCCGGCTGGATCGAGGAAATGCTGCTAACGCATCCGGCGACCGAGATCGAGGACCGCTATCGCGCCGTCCTGCACGACAATCGCGCGCGCGACGCCGCCGCCGGCCGCACGCTCGACGGCCCGCATCTGAGCGACCTTGCGGTGGTCTATGGCCCGAAGAACATCCCGGCCGCCGACGCGTCCACCGGCGAGCAGAAGGCCGTCCTCATCCGGCTCGTGCTCGCGCATGCGCGGCTGCTCACCGAGATGACCGGCTTTGCGCCGGTGCTGCTTCTCGACGAGGTCGCAGCCCATCTCGATCCCGGCCGCCGCGCCGCCCTTTATGCCGCGCTCGAACGGCTCGACGCCCAGGTCTTCATGACCGGCGCCGACCCGCAGGCGTTCGCTCCCATCGAAGGGCGCGGCCAGCTTCTCGAGGTCGCCGCGGGGCGGATCGAGACGGCGCAATGAGGGCGCGCCGGAGGGTTCCGCAGCGCCCGCGCGGCTTGCGTCCGGCAAGCCGCCGGACCCCTTGAAAAACGAGCAAATACAGCCATTTAAAGCGGGTCCTTTTCGGCTGTACCTGCCTTCCTTTTCATGTCACATCACACCCGATCCACCCGCCGTTTCCGACGCTGATTCGAGGCTCCGCATGGCCGATTCCGCCGGTCCGAACCTGCCCAAAGAGGCATCCGATTACGACGCCGAGTCGATCAAGGTCCTGAAAGGCCTCGACGCCGTGCGCAAACGGCCGGGCATGTATATCGGCGACACCGACGACGGCTCCGGCCTGCATCACATGGTCTACGAGGTCGTCGACAACGCCATCGACGAGGCGCTCGCCGGCTTCGCCAGGGAAGTCGCCGTCACGCTCAACCCCGACGGCTCCTGCACGGTGCGCGACGACGGGCGCGGGATTCCGGTCGACATCCACAAGGGCGAAGGCGTGTCGGCGGCCGAGGTCATCATGACCCAGCTCCATGCCGGCGGAAAATTCGACCAGAATTCCTACAAGGTGTCCGGCGGACTGCACGGGGTCGGCGTCTCGGTCGTCAACGCGCTGTCGAGCTTCCTCAGGCTCACCATCTGGCGCGACGGCAAAGAGCATTTCATGGAGTTCCGCGACGGCGTCCCCCAGGCGCCGCTCAAGGTCATCGGCAAGGCGGAAGGCAAGACCGGCACCGAAGTGACGTTCCTGCCGTCGCCGAAGACCTTCACGATGACGGAATACGATTTCGCGACGCTGGAGCACCGCCTGCGCGAGCTGGCCTTCCTCAATTCCGGCGTCACCATCCTGCTTTCCGACATGCGCCACGCGGTCGAGAAGCGCGAGGAGATGCGCTACGAGGGTGGCGTCGAGGCGTTCGTGCGCTATCTCGACCGCAACAAGACGGCTTTGATCCCCGCCCCGGTCACCATCCGGGCCGAGCGCGACGGCATTACGGTCGAATGCGCGCTGTGGTGGAACGACGGCTACCACGAGAGCGTGCTGTGCTTCACCAATAACATTCCCCAGCGCGACGGCGGCACCCACCTCGCCGGCTTCCGCGGCGCGCTGACCCGCCAGGTGACGCAGTATGCGGAGCGCGGCGGCATCTCCCGCAAGGAGAAGGTCGATCTCACCGGCGACGATTGCCGCGAAGGATTGACGGCGGTGCTTTCGGTGAAAGTGGCCGATCCGAAATTCTCCTCGCAGACCAAGGACAAGCTGGTCTCCTCCGAAGTGCGTCCGGTGGTCGAGAACGTGATCAACGAGGCGCTGCAGGACTGGTTTGAAATCCATCCCGCCGAAGCCAGGGCGATCGTCGGCAAGGTGGTCGAGGCCGCGGCCGCACGCGAGGCCGCGCGCAAGGCGCGCGAGCTTACCCGCCGCAAGGGCGCGCTCGATGTCTCCTCGCTGCCCGGCAAGCTCGCCGACTGCCAGGAGCGCGACCCGGCCAAGTCCGAACTGTTCATCGTCGAGGGCGACAGCGCCGGCGGCTCCGCCAAGCAGGGCCGCAACCGCGAATTCCAGGCGGTGCTGCCGCTGCGCGGCAAGATCCTCAATGTCGAGCGCGCGCGCTTCGACAAGATGCTCTCGTCGGTCGAGATCGGAACGCTGATCACCGCGCTCGGCACCGGCATCGGGCGCGAGGAGTTCAATCCCGACAAGCTGCGCTATCACAAGATCATCATCATGACCGACGCGGACGTCGACGGCTCGCACATCCGCACGCTGCTCTTGACGTTCTTCTTCCGGCAGATGCCCGAACTGATCGAGCGCGGCCATCTCTATATCGCGCAGCCGCCGCTCTACAAGGTGACGCGCGGCAAGTCCGAGCAATATCTCAAGGACGAGCGCGCGCTCGAAGACTACCTGATCGGCAGCGGCCTGGAAGAGGCCGTGCTCACGCTCTCGAGCGGCGAGGAACGCGCCGGCACCGACCTGCGCAAGCTCGCCGAAGAGGCGCGCCAGATCCGCAACCTGCTCAACGGGCTGCACAGCCGCTACAATCGCAAGATCGTCGAACAGGCCGCGATCGCTGGCGTGCTTACCCCGAAGGTCACCGGCGACCCGAAGGCCGCCAAGGACGCCGCCGACTATATCGCGCGCCGCCTCGATGCGCTGGCGGAGGAAACCGAGCGCGGATGGAAGGGCACCTTCGCGCCGGATCAGGGCTTCCAGTTCGAGCGCACCGTGCGCGGCGTCAAGGAATCGGCGATCATCGACACCGCCCTGCTCGGCTCCGCCGACGCCCGCAAGCTCGACGAATTCGCGCCTTCGCTGCAGCAGGTCTATGCCAAGCAGGCGACGCTGCGGCGCAAGGACGAAAGTGTCGCGATCCACGGCCCCATCGACCTGTTCGAGGCCATCACAGGCACCGGCCGCAAGGGCGTGGCGCTGCAGCGCTACAAGGGTCTCGGCGAGATGAACCCCGAGCAGCTCTGGGAGACCACGCTCGATACCGACGTGCGCTCGCTGCTGCAGGTGAAGGTCAAGGAAACCGACGAGGCCGACGACATCTTCACCAAGCTGATGGGCGAACTGGTGGAGCCGCGCCGCGACTTCATCCAGGAGAACGCGCTGGCCGCAAGCGTGGACGCCTGACGCACACAGGGAGGCCGGATGCTGACATTCGGCCTCTTCCTTCTCGCGGTCGCGCTTTACGCTTTATTCCTTCTCTGGTGTCTGGCTCCGCTGCGGCGCTTTCCGCGCGCGGGCCTTGGCGGCTGGCTGCGCATCGTTCTCGGTCTCTGGCTGCTGACGGCAAATCTCATTCCGCTGCTGGCGCTGCCGTTCCTGATGCCGCTCAGGCTGATCGACCGTACCCTCGCCGAAAAATCGTTCGCGATCCCGCTGTTCGTCCGCACCCTGCCGATCTATGTCCGCAACGTGCTTGCGCATGACAGCGCGACCGCGACGGTCGCCGAGCTCGAATTCCGGATCAATATCGGCGGCAAGCATTATCGTCCGCGCCTGACCATCGCCTGCACCAGGCGGCGCATGCTCAGCGTCGACAAGATGGTCGACGTGCATGTGTTCGAGAATTATCCGACGCTGACGGGTGGCGATTTCATCGGTCGCGCCGACAATGCGATCGTGGTCGCAGGCCCGCCGAACAATTTCTGCTCGCCCACGGAGGATACGCCCCTTATACCCGGCCCCTATCCGCGCTTCAAAAGCGGGTTCGGCCTCGGACCTTCGGTCTTCGTCATCCGCGGCGAAGCCGACAAAACCACGCTTTACGAGTTGCGCTTTGACGGCCAGCAGCCGCGCATCGACGACATTTCGCTCGATCAGCCGATCCTCGTGCAGGTGACGCAGCGGCCGGCGCGGGAAGTGGTCCCGCTCGGCGCGCTGTGGCCGACACCGCAACATGGCGAGATGGGTCACCGCGTTCCCGAACTCATCACCTCATATCGTCAGATCGGCGTTCCCGCCAACGGCTGCATCGAGCTTGCCTATTCCGACATGGATTTCAGAACCCGAACGATGACGGCGCGGCGCTGGCGGATGACCGATTTGCGGAACATTCCGGCGGCCGAGCGGCCGGCCTATTGCCGCCGCGAGCTTGGTCTGAAGATCATAATTCCTGCGGCAATGCCGATGACACCCGTGCCCGAGCACTGAACGGCATCAGAAGAAATCGAAATACTCCTTCTGCTCCCAGCGCGTGATCTCCGGATCATCGTCCTTCTCGCTCTGGCGGAAGCGCGCGATCTCGGCCTCCTTGATCCGGCAGTAATAATCGACGAAGCCGGCGCCGAATTTCGTAACGAACAGCGTGTCGTCGCGCAGGGCCGCCAGAGCCTCCGCGAGCGACTTCGGCAAGGGCTCGGCCCTGGTCTCGTAGGGCGTGTCGGCCGAGGGACCCGGATCGAGCTTGCGCGCGATGCCGTCGAGCCCGGCATGGATCTGCGAGGCGACATAAAGATAGGGATTGGCCATCGGCTCGCCGACGCGGTTCTCGATATGCGTCGCCGGATCGCCGGGCTCTCCGAGCACGCGCAGCATGACGCCGCGATTGTCGCGCGCCCAGATCGCGCGGTCGGGCGCCAGCGAATAGGCGCGGTAGCGCTTGTAGCCGTTGATGGTCGGCGTGGTGAAGGCGGCGGCGGCGCACGCGTGGGCAATGAGGCCGGCCATGTAGTGGCGCGCGAGCGGGGAGAGCACGTCGCGGTCGTTGCCGGAGCGGAAAAGGTTCTTCCCGGTCCTGCGATCGAGCAGCGACTGATGCAGATGCCAGCCGCTCGAAAACAGGTTGGGCAGCCCCGGCCGGCACATGAAGCTGACGAGATAGCCATGCCGGCGCGCCACCTGCTTCATCGCAGCGCGGAACAGGATCATCTGATCGGCCGGCAGCAGGCCGGTGTCCGCCGCGAAGGTGAATTCGCACTGGCTCGGCCCGAGCTCGATCTCCAAGGAGCGCAGCGGCAGCCCGAGCGCCACGATATGGCGGCGCAGGATGTCGAGAACCGGATCGATCTGGTCGAAGCGTGTCTCGGTCAGATACTGGAAGCCCTGGGTGACGAGGCTGACATCGGCCGGCTCGGCCGGCCAGGTCGCGTCCGAAGGGGCAAGCCGCGGATTGTCGATGCGGAACAAATGGAATTCGACTTCCAGCCCCGACATGAAGTCGAAGCCGGCCTGCGCCGCCTGCGCGAGCGCCGTCCGCGCGATCTGGCGGGTGGAGAACGGCACCGGCTTGCCGTTCGTGAAATAGATGTCGCACAACATCCAGCCGGTGCGGTCCGCCCAGGGCAGGACGCGGAAGGTCGAGGGGTCGGCGATCATGACGAAATCGCCGCCGCCCTCCATTTCCGGCATGCCGAAGCCGCCGCCCGCGGTGAACACCGGAAACACGGTGCGGTGCGAGGTATCCTTGGCGAGCAAGGTCGTCGTCAGGTTGACGCCCGCGCGCATCAGCCTCTCGGCTTCGCCCGCCACCACGGTCTTGCCGCGCAGGACGCCGTGCTGGTCGGCAAAGGAAAAGCGCACAAGCTCGAGCCTGTGCCGCTTGATCGCGCGCGCAACCTCGCGCGCGGCCGCGCTCTGCTCCGCGGTCCACAGACCGTGGCGTTCGACAAAGCTCGACCCTGACGACGTCTTGCGCGTGGCCATTGCGGGCGACCGGACGACGATCAGTGGCCGTTCAGCCAGGACGACTGCCTGCGCCGGCGCTCCTCGGCGGCGCGCCAATAGCCCTGCCAGTCGTCCAGGGGTCCCACACCGTCCACCGCCGCGGGTCCGGTGATCGACGCCGCGCCGCCCTCGTCGAGCACCATCAGCGGCTTCCTGCCCTCGCCGGCTCCCGCGATCGCATCGCGCAGCAGGCGCCGGTAAGTGGTGATCGCGCGGTCGGCCTGGCCGAGATGCTCCCTGGTGCGGTCCTGGATCGCACCCTGCGATTCCACCGCCCACTGGTCGTGCACGTTGATGTCGGCGCCCATGCCGGTATAGGTCGCGTGCTCCTGCTCGTGCGGATCGTAGCCGTAATCGTTGCGCTTGTTCTTGCGCGAGACATAATCCGGCAGTTCGTACAATTCGAGCCGCTGGCGGCGCATCTCGGCCTTGTCGACCGGATTCCCGAAGCTCGTGAAGATCGCGTACCAGTAATTATTGGTGTCATCGACCGGCACATGCCACTGTGAAATCGTCATCTCGCCCGACATCGGGATGATGAAGGCGTTGGGGAACAGGAGGTTGGTGACCCGGATGTGCGCCTTGGCGTCGTTGATCTGACGGCGCGTGACGAGGCGCATGCCGTAATCCGTCGGCTCGATCTCGATCTGCGGACGGGTGTATTCGCGCATGATGCGCGTGATCGGCATGTCGGAATCGAGCGTCCGGTCGCGGAACTGCTTGCCGTAGCCTTTGGAAGGGTCTTCGTCCTCGAAGAAGCGGTGCAGGAACGAGGTATGCGAGGGATCGATGCCGACTTCGAGCGCCTGCAGCCAGTTGCACTCGATCAGGCCCTTGAACGCGAACACGTGGCTGTCGGGCGCGATGAAGCAATCCAGATGCGGAAAGGCCGGCGGTTCGCCCGGCCCGAGATAGGCCCACAGGATGCCGCTGCGCTCGACCACCGGATAGGCGGTCTGTTTTATGTTGGCGCACAGCGGCGAGCCGACCGGCTCGGCCGGCGTGTCGAGGCATTTGCCGTTCACGTCGAACAGCCAGCCGTGGAAGGAACAGCGCAGGCCACCATCCTCAAGCCGGCCGAAGGCGAGATCGGCGCCGCGATGCGGGCACTGGCGGTCGAGAAGGCCGTAGCGGCCCTTCTCGTCGCGCCG
>WBZO01003607.1_pt1 | contig 17804 bp, 19 predicted proteins | sample 5204261 | NCBI WGS metagenome assembly WBZO01 (sample SAMN12412400, study PRJNA552823) | activated sludge metagenome | isolation source: activated sludge from anammox sidestream of wastewater treatment plant... | place: USA: North Carolina | collected 2017-09
CCAGTCCACGCGCCGCCGATCCGAGAGCCATTGCGGAGACGACGCATCGCGATGTGATCCGCATTGAGAACGTCAGCGAAGCTTTGGATGAGGCGTTGCGGATCACGCCTCAACACGGATTGATTTGCGTTTGCGGATCGTTGTTTCTAGTCGGCGAGATCAAGCAGTTGGTACGGTACAGGGAGCGGTAGCGACCTGGTTCCTCCGCGAGTAGTCACTTCTGAAGCAACCAGGTCGCTACCGCTCCCTGTACCGTACCGTTTTGCAAATCCGCCGCTCGCAAATACAATCCCATCTCGCGCGTCAGCCTCTACGCAGCATTTCACCCGAAACTGAGCGACAAGAATGGACGAGGTTCGCATCTTCATCAGCTACGCTCGCGAAGACGAAGCGGGCGTCAAACAACTTTATCAGCATCTGGCCGACGCCGGATTTCAGCCCTGGCTCGACCGCGAGCACATCGTCCCCGGCATGAAGTGGGAACCGGTCATCAAAAAGGCTCTCAAACAATCAGACTTCGTGCTCGTCTGTCTTTCGGGCGCCTTCGGGCAAACTTATGGTGGAAGTTATTTGGCGGTCTTTTTCGTCTACAAACCCGAAAACCACACAGCCATTATCATCAGCGCGAGAGATGAGCGCGAAAGAACGGAAAACTTATGGCCGCAAATAACCGGAGCAGTATTTCACAAGCAGAGACCTATGAGCAGATCGGCGAGTTTTGGGACACGCACGACTTTACAGACTATGACGATCCAACGCTGCCGGATGTCGAGATGACTGTTTCTGGCGCGGTTGCGATTGAGGCCGAGTTGCTGGCCGCGCTTGACGAGCAGGCCGAGCGGCGCGGCGTGACAGTCGAGACGCTGGTCAATCTCTGGCTTCAACAGAAATTATCTGAAGAAACACCGCCATCGGCTGAGGAAACAGAGATTGCCGCATGATCGTGGTGAATCGAGGGCTGATCGTGACCAACGTGGAGAACCTTGATGTGAGCGTCATTTGGGAGAGTAATTCCGATCCCGAAAATCCCTACCGCGCCGAGATCGAAGACGAGCAACGCCTGCTTCGTCTCAATGACTTTCCCGATGAACATCTTTACACGTTGCTGGTGAATGGCGCTGCTTTCGCTGATTTTGACGATTGGCTGGTGAATTGGGTAAGGCCAGAGGAATTGCCAGCCAACTCAGGGCCAATTGGCGTCAGTTTCAATCGCGGCTGATGGCAGCGGGCCGAGTTTTTCTTCCGCGACCGTGATGAACTCTTCGGCTTGCGCAATTCGAAGAGCGGCGTCCTGCTCAGTGAATTTGCCGCCGGGTTCGTAATCGCCTTCGATTCTGGCGTTGTAAGCCGCAATCAGGTTGCGATGAAGGTGAGCGGGGATAACGCCTGGCTTGACTAAATGCTGGCCGACGGCGGAGAGCAACGATCAGTGTTTTGAAAAAGTCAGCCCCTGGCCGATGAGGAAAGCCTGCGCGACATAAAACATTGTGTAGTAGGCCCTCGCAATAGCGAAGTCGTAATATTTTCCGGCTGCAAGATGTCTGGACGCGTTGAGGCTTTCGTATGCTTTTTTCATCATCTCTTCCTGGACCTTCGTCATATTTGAACCCCCTCTCTGCGAACGTTGATCAGCAAGGGGCTTTCCGAGTGACAAAAAGTCTCTTCCGATCTGAAAACGATTGAGATCAACACGTCGTATTTGAGCGACAGCGCCGCGACGAAATCTCCCGTTCGTTCGATCTCTTCGCCTGGATAAACGTCTCCTTTCAACACCACCATTACATCTATGTCAGAGCCGGGCGTGGCGTCTCCGCGCGCTTGCGAGCCAAAGAGCACAACATCAACCAGACGGTCGCCGTAATGTTCAATGAGTCGCCCGCGTAATTCGTTCAGAATCTCCCGCAAATTCTCGTGCCTCATTCGCGCCTCCTGGATTTTTCAACGCGCCATTCATCTTACGCTCGGCTCATTTGCATTGCCAGAATAAATATCACTTGCCGGGGCGCTGCCTCAGCGCAGGCGCGCGCGCGATCAATTGCCAATCAACTTTAGCCACCGCGCCCCCCGTGTGATCGTAATACTCGACGACAATTCGATGATTGCCCGCAGTCAATGCAACATCGGCCACGAACGTCGCGGGCGCTTGATTCCGCCACTCGTCAATCTGCTTCTTGCCGTCAATGAACAAGCGCGCTCCGTCATCGGCTGTGACGGTGAAGCGGTAAGTTCCGGCAGCCATCGGCGCTGTGCGAGTCCATCGCGCTGAGAAATCATCGGCGGGTATCTGGCAGCTTTCGCCAGGGCTTTTCAATCCGAAATCAAAATCGAGCGCGTCTTCGCCGTCGTCGCGCGTCATCTTCGGCTGGCCCGTCAGATTCGGGTTGTCGAAATATTCGCCGCGCCAGTGGTCGGGCGGGACGTTGGCGAAGCACGGATGGCGCTCCCATCGGAGCTTCACGGCTGCGCTGCCAGCGCCCTCGTAATATTCCAGCGTGATCTCGTGATTGCCCGCCGTCATCACCGCGTCGAGAGTGTGCGACGCCATCTGATCGCGCCATTGATCCAGCCGCCTTTTCCCATCAATGTAAAGCCGCACGCCGTCATCGGCTGCGATTGTGAATCGGTAAGCGCCATCGCCGAACGGAGCGACGCGCGTCCATCGAACCGAAAAATCATCCTGACGGACGCCGCAACCGGCGTCCGGGCTTTTCAATCCCCAGTCAAAATCTAGCGCGCCCTCGCCGTCGTCGCGCACCATCGTCGGCAATCCGCTGAGGTCGCGGTTGTTGAAGTATTCGCCCTGCCAGTGGTTGATCACTACAGGCGAACTGGGCGCACACTGAATGAACTTGGATTTGCCGGATGGGGCTTGCGCGTGGAACGCAGGAAGCGGCATCAATGCAAACAGCGAAGCAATTAACACGCGAATCGAAATGGCGTGTGGCGCCGCAAAGGCGCAGAGAAAACGCAGAGGAAACGCAGAGCTTTCTTTCTCCCGCTCTCCCACTCTCTCACTCTTCCGCTTCACTTCACACCTCGCCAGAACGCCTGTGTTTGCTCGCTGATCGTGCGCGTGTTGTAGCGTCGCAGATATTCCCGGCGCCGCTTCGTCATCGGGTAACGATCCGTAGCCGCGTGCGGGTAGCTCTTCATTCCGTGAAACGGCAATTCGCCGATGGTTTCCGGGCGAGCTGAATTTATATCCATATCTTTGCCGAAGCCGTTGGCGTAAACCAGAAACGTGCGCTTCCATCCGTTTGGCAAAGCGGGCAAGCGGCGCGCGTCGAAATCAATCTGCATCTCGTCGCCGTTGCGCGTGATGACGAACATGTCGTCGGGCGCGAGCAGCAATTCGCGCACGTCGCCGAAGCGCGTGTAATTGCCCAGATGCGCTTTCCACGGCGCCGACGGCTCGACACGGGAGTAATCGTAAATCAGCGGCTTGCGTCCGTCGGGCGAATATTCGCGCGGGAAGCCGCGCCAGCGCAGATCGGCGCGCATCGGGTCGAGCTTCGTCACGCGCGTCGGAAAATCTCCGCCCGAAACATCAACCAGAATCTGATCCCAGTAAATTCGCATGCTGGTCACGATCCGCACCTGCGAATCGGCGCAGAGGAATTTGCCAGTCAAATCAACCGTCATCGTCTTCGGCAATCCGGCGGGAAAACCCATTTGCGCGATCACCGTCTGCCACTCGCCGGTCGCGTTTTTGACTTGAACGTAAGGCGGCGTGAGCGTGACGCCAGCCTGCGTCGCAGCCATATTCGATGTTGAATCGGCGTAATCAATCCACGCGGTCATCAACAGCAAAACTTGCTTCGCGTTTTTGACGTTGCCGAGGTCGAGCGTGATCGCATGCTCGCGCGCGTAGCCTTTGAACTTCAGCTTCTCGAAATCTTCGGGATAGCGACGGTCAACATCTTTGATCAACGACAGAATGTCGGCGCCTTTGTCGTCAGTCGCTTTGATCAGAGGATGAGCGTTTCGTGTCGCGTAGATTTTGAATTCAGGATAAGGCGGCGCGGGCATCAACCGCTCGTTCGGATAGATTTCAACGTCCGCCGGATGATCAACGGCCAACAGTTTCACAGCGTCGAAGTAGATCACCTCCTCGAGCTGGTTGTTCATCCGAATCGAATAAACGCCGTCGCGCTCTTTCAACTGATCGCCGGTGACGCGGATGTATTCGTCGCTGTCGGGATAGCTCCACGTGTCGCCCGGTTCGCGCGCGCCGATGGCTGAGCCGCCCAGAAAGTCGGTGACGAATTCGTAACGGCTCCCGTTCCACGCGTACAGAATCGGACACGAAGTGCCTTTGCGGTCGAGTTCTTCAAACGTGTTCGTCGCCGAAGGCTTGACGCTCAGTTCGGATTGCAGAACACCCGAAGGCCAGAGCAACTGCAATGCGTCAATCGTCGTGCGATAGCCCAGGCCGTAAATCAAGTTTGCCGGAGCGGGCGCTGGCGACGAGGCGTAAATTTCCAGCTTCTGTCGCAAACTGCCGCTGCGGAGTTCGGCTTTCGCGCCGATTGCGCCATTGTTGCTGGTCTTACCAGTCAACGCCAATCGAACAAAATTTTTGCCGAAACCTTCGCTCTGTAGCGCGACGACATTTCCGCCGGAGCCTGCGGCAATCAGGTCAATCCCGCCATCATCGTTGATGTCGCCGAGCGCGAAGGAGCGAGATGTCTCAAATCTCAAATTTGAGATTTGAGACGCCGATTCAGCCAAATCTCCGCCAAGCCCGCGTCGCAACATCGCGCCTCGCGCCGTCTTCGTAATCAGATCGAGCAATCCGTCGTTGTCGTAATCCGCGAATTGCGCGGCGAGGCTGACTTCATTGCCCGCGATCTCTTTCTTCACAAAGCCGCCGCGCCCATCGCTCAAAAACAGCGCGTCTTTCCCATCGGGATTCGGCAGGAAGAAGTCAATGAAGTTATCTTTGTTCAAATCGCCCACGCCCGCGCCCAGCGCTTTGCCGGAGAAGTTGGCGCCGACTTGCGCCGCAACTTCCTTGAACGACCCGTCGCGCTGATTGCTGAAAAGCTGGACGGGCGAGCCGTAATTGACCACCAGAAAATCAATGTCGCGCTGGTTGTTGAAATCGGTCGCGACAATCGCCGTGGTCTTGTTCTTTCCTCCGCCCAAGCCGGTTTGCGCAGTGATGTCGGTGAAGCTGCCATTGCCGTTGTTGCGATAAAGCCTGTTCTCTTCGCCAGCGAAATCGTCCGGGAAAACGGCGGCGTCTTTGTTCGGGAACTGCGACAGGTCGGCGAAATTGCCGATGAAGAGATCGAGGTCGCCGTCGTGATCGGCGTCAACCCAGGCGGCGGTCATCGCCCATGCGGCGTAGCTTGCGGGCAAGCCCGATTTCGCAGTCACATCAACAAAACTGCCATCGCCGTTGTTTCGCCACAACGCGAGAGTTTGATAGCCGAAGATCGCGATGTCCGTTTTGCCGTCGTTGTCGAAATCGCCGAAGGCCGCGCCGCTTGCCGGATTGCTGGCCGCTAGCTTCGACTTCTCGGTCACGTCTGAAAACTTGCCGCTGTCATTGTGAAGCAGTTTGATGAAAGGCTTGCCAGCCTCATCAACGCCCGACACGAAAAGATCGAGTCGCCCGTCGCCGTCGAAATCGCCCAGATTGACGCTGGAACTGAATGGCGCGACAAGTTCGCGTTTGACCAGTTCTCGGTTGAGTGGATCGTTGAATTCGGCCTTGTTGATCTTGCGTCCGAGCGCGCTGGTCAATGGTTTCGCGCTGGTTTTGATGTTGATGCCGGCGTTGGCTTCGACGAAGCGGACGTTCGGCGATTCTTTTGAAATCAGGTCAGGTTCGGCGCCCGTGCTGATGACGGCTTCGGCGTAGCGGCCTTTTTCGCCGTAAACGTTGCCGAGCGTTGTGGCGTAGCCCGAAGCGCGCAATTGTTGAAAACGTTGGAGGGCTTTCTGGCCTTCGGCTTGTTGGCCAGAACGGATCAGGGCCTGAGCGAGGCTGTAGACGGCGGTGGCGTTGAAAGGCTCCGATTCGATTGCGCGCTGGAACGCGGCGATGGCCTGCGGGTATTGCTGTTTCTGCGAATGAAGCTGGCCGATCTGGATGTTGGTCGCTGAATCGCGCGAGTCAATCGCGAGGACTTTGTTGAATTCGGCGAGCGATTCGTCGTAGAGCTTTTCGTTTCTGAGCGCGGCGGCCAGCGCGTAATGCGCGTGCGGACTGTCGGGCGCGAGCTTGACGGCGGCCCGCGCCTCTTCAACCGCCGCGCGCGAGTCGTTCAAATAAAAATGCGCCAGCGCCAGATTGATGCGCGCCATGGCGAAGTTCGCGTCGCGTTCGAGCGCCTGTTTGAACTGCTTTACAGCGTCTTCGTGCTTGTATTGCTCCATGAACGCGGCGCCGATGTTGTTCAGACGGTAAAGCTGTTCGCGTTTCAATCTGGAGTCATCTTGCTGAGAAGCCTGCGCGTCGCTGTCATGCGGAAGCCAGGAACTGGCGGCAAGCGCGGATGCGATGGCAATGACAATGACAGCCAGGGAAATATTTTTCATATTCGCAAACAGGAATTGTTGAATGTTGGAGGGGCAGATTAGCAGATCAACGGCGTAGTCTCAAAACAGCGAAAGCTTACCGGCGTGATGATTCAGGATTCGGCTGTTTGCGGCGATTCTTTCGCTTCAAGGTCGAGTCATTCAATCTCGCTTTGGGATCGCCCCATCGCGCGTCAACGGATGGGGCGCAAAGTCTGTCGGCGTTAAAGGAGAGCGTGGCGGCCAGATGATATTTGCCTTCGCCATAGAGATCATCAACGTGGCGGTCGTATTTGGCCTTCACTCTGGTGTAGACCTCTTCCGCCGTCAATCCGTCAGCAAAGGCGCGGTCAACCTCAGAGTCGCAATCGAAGAACACGTCCGAGTCTTCGAGATGGCAAGTGAATGTGTCGCTGTAGCCGAAAAACGCGCGGCATCCGTGTTTGACGAAGTCGCCGCCCAGTTCAAGCGCCGAATGGCAAGCCAGGAAGTGAGCGATCTTCCCATCAACTTCCTCCGGGCTGTAATCGCCGACTTGGAACACCGGGTCATATTCGTCGCCCGTGTAAGCGTCGGCCAAACCATGCCCGACGCCTGTCAGGTAATCCACGTTGTCCTGACGCGCGGCTTCGGCGGCGTAATAGCGCCGCGCCAACGCTCCCTGGCATTTGATGACGCTGAAGCCTTTCGATTCCAGGTAAGGATAGACATGTTGTTGGCGGTAATCGAATGCGGCGTGGGTGATCGCATCGTGGCTCGAATCAATGGCCAGAATCGAAACCTCAATCTCCACCAGGCGCTTGCGACGGTATTCACGTTTTCCGACTTTGGCTGATTTTGGCTCGTCTTTCACTGTCCCGCCGGCGCCTTTTTCCGCTGTTGAAGAAGTTCGATCTGTTCCATCAGCTTATTCAGCAGCCGTTGCTCGATTTCAATCAACACTCGCCCGACCTGAGATTGGGCTTTGACCTCGGCGATTGCGCGTTCCTTGCCGACGACCCCGACGCCGATCATACCGATCTCGAATTCCGGCTGCATCTCGATGCGGCGCGCCACCAATTCGGCGCGCTGCTCCATGGTCATCTGCGGTTGGGAAAGCATGGCGATGCCGCCTTCGGCAATTTCGCCTAATGTCATCATCCGTGAGCCGTCAGGCGTGTAGGTTACTGGCAGGTTCCACTGATGGTCAGGGATACGAACGCCTGAGCCTGACGCAAAATTTCCGGTTTTCTGTGTGGTCATAACGCCGCCTCCTTTCGAGGGGGTTCGTGCCGGTTTTTCAGAGTTACAAAAGGCTACGACGACAGTTAATTAAAAACTCTCCGGCGGGGCGCCTTGCCGCGCTAGACGGGAAAAAATTAGCACAGCGCCTCAGCCCTACTCAAGAAAATGATCGAGGGATCGAGGGCTGGCGCCGTTACTTCACCGCCGCTCCGAGCCGGTTCCATCTGATGCTGGCGAGTTTATTGACCAGGCCCTTGGCGCGCGGGTCGAAGGACAAATGCACGTACAGCGCGCGCGCGAAGATGTTTTCGCGCGGGACGAAACCCCAATAACGGCTGTCCTCGCTGTTGTCGCGGCTGTCGCCCATCACGAAATACTGGCCGTCGGGCACCTTGACTGGTTCATTCACACCGTAGGCCGCGCGATGATTGATCTCAAATTCGTCCGACCGTTCGACGTCGTAATAGACGCGGTACCAGGCGCCCGCGGGTTTCGGCTCGACTTTGACGACAGGCAATTCCGGTTCCTGGGGGCCGGTCAATCGAACGAGCGCGCGCTCTTCAGGCAGTTCCTTGCCGTTGACGATTACGCGGCGGCCTTTGACCTGAACCGTCTCGCCGGGCAACCCGATCACGCGTTTGACGTAATTGACTTTCGGATCGCTCGGCAGTTTGAAGACGATGATGTCGCCGCGTTTGATCTCGCGCGTTGGCAGCAGCTTGCCCAAAACCGGGGTCGGTTTGCCGAAGATGAATTTGTTGACGAACAGGTGATCGCCGATGTTGATCGTGTTCTGCATCGAACCCGTCGGCACGGCCACGGCCTGCGCGATAAAAGTCATCAGGAACAGCGCCATGATCACCGTGATCAAAGCCTGTTCGAGGAATTCGCGGATGGCCGATTTCGGCGGGCCGAATTGCGGATGAGTTGATCTTGATTCTCTGAGTTCTTTCTGGTCAATCATAAGTCAGTAATCCACTGGTGATTTCATATGAGTGATGAACTTTACACTAATTCGCGGCCAGCGGCCACATCTCGAACATCAACAGCGTCCAGATCAGCTTGCGATGATCGGCCACTCCGCGTTCGTGTTCGTCCAGCAGCCGCGTGACGTAATCGGCGTTGAACAATCCTCGCTTCTTCAACCTCTCCGGCGCAAAGGTGTCGCGCACAAACGTTCGCAACTCGCCTTTCACCCATTTGGCGACAGGCATCCCGAAACCTTTCTTGGGCCGTTTTATGATTTGTTGCGGCAAGCGGTCGCGCATCGCGCGTTTCAGAATATATTTGCCAGTAAGCCCGCGCATCTTTAAATCAATCGGCAGCTTCGTCAAAAACTCAACCAGCGTGTGATCCAAAAACGGCGCGCGTGTTTCGAGCGACGCGGCCATGCTCGCGCGATCAACTTTGAAAAGCACGCATTCGGAAAGGTAGTGCGTCGCGTCGAGCTTCATCATCTGTTCGATGATGTCCCCTCTGACATTATGGCCGTTCGGTTGATCGTAAATGCGAATCTCGTCGAACACCTGTTCGTCGGGGCAGGCGGCCAGAACTTCCGGCGCGAGCAACAATCGCTGTTGCTCGGCGGTGTACGAACCCATCCAGACAGTGTGGCGCGTGCCTGCGCCCAGCGCCGCTCCCTGCACGAAGCGTTTCGCTTTGAAATCGAACGACAGGTTTTCGGTCGAAACAGGCAATCGCGCGACCGCCGGTTCGATCAATCCTTCGCGCAGCAGTCGCGGCAGCGCGCGGTAATAATCGGCCACTCGATGCGCGGCGTAAGTCGGATAACCGGCGAGCAGTTCGTCGCCGCCATCGCCGCCGAGCGCCACCGTAACGCGCTCGCGCGTGAAGCGCGACAGCAGAAACGTCGGAATCAGCGAACCATCACCCAGCGGTTCATCCAGCAATCGCGGTATCTCCGGCACAATCTCCAGCATCTCGCGTTCGGTGAACCGCTGCTCGTAATGTTCCGTTCCGAGATGTTCCGCCACCAGCCGCGCGTACGAAGATTCATCGAAGGATTTTTCGTCGAAGGCGATTGAGAAAGTTTTGACGCGGCCTTCGGCGGCTTCGCAGGCGAGCGCGGCGACCGTGCTCGAATCAATCCCGCCCGATAACAACACGCCGAGCGGCACGTCGGAAACCAGGCGCATTCGCACGGCTTCGCGCAAACGGTCGTGAAGCTCTTCGGCGGCCTCATCCTCGCCGATCTTCAATCGTTCGCCGTCGTAATTCAGCCGCCAGTAGCTTTCGGTTCGCCATTCGCCTTTTTCAAAAATCAGCCGATGCGCCGGGCGCAGCTTGTGAACGCCCGCGATCATCGTGTGCGGCGAGGGGACGAACTCGTATTGCAGATATTTTCGCAGCGCAAGCAGATTGACGCGGCGCTCGACGGCGGGATGGACAACCAGCGATTTCAGCTCGGAAGCGAAGACGAATGAGTCAGCCGTTTGCGTGAAATAAAGCGGTTTTTCGCCCATCCGGTCGCGCGCGATGAGCAGCCGCTCGCGCCGCTCATCCCACAACGCGAACGCGAACATGCCGTTCAAGTATTGAACCAGGTCGTCGCCGTGATCTTCGTAAAGGTGAACTATGACTTCGGTGTCGGAATGGGTGCTGAGTTGATGGCCCCGCGCCAGGAGCCGCTGGCGCAACTCCTGAAAGTTATAAATCTCGCCGTTGAAGACTACCCAGACTGAGCCGTCTTCGTTGCTGATCGGTTGATGGCCTGTAGCCAGATCAATGATCGAAAGCCGCCGCATGCCGAGCGCGACGTTGTCTTTGAAGTAGAAACCTTCGTCATCAGGGCCGCGATGCCGAATAGCCGCCGCCATCGCGCGCGCCGTTCGTTCGTCAGCCGGATGATTTCGATCAGAGTTGATGAATCCGAGAATGCCGCACATTTGAAAAAGTCGTTGCGAGTCCTATCCGCGAGGTTTTTTCGCGGCGCGCGCGACCATCTTCCTTTCCAGACGCCGTTTGGGAACCGGCGTTGACAGCACGATTGAAGTCGCGGGCATCCCGTAAGGCGTGATCCGCTGGATCACGGTTTCCAGATGCGCGATTGACGTCACGTGGACTTTCAGGATCAACGAGTCGTCGCCCGTCACCCGATGACATTCGATGATCTCCGGGATTTCTTTGAAGAGCGAACCGAGGCGCGGCAGGACCTCGTGTTCGAGGCCGATGCGAATGAATGCGGTGACCTGAAAGCCGATCTTTTCGGGATTAATGTCGGCGCGATAGCCCACGATGATGCCCGCGTCCTCCATCTTGCGAACCCGTTCCATCACCGCCGGAGTTGACAGCCCGACGCGTCGTCCAAGCTCGGCGTAAGAAAGCCGCGCGTCTTCCTGCAACTCTTCGAGCAGATGCCAGCCGATATCGTCCAGAAGTTTTTCGTCGTGTGAACTCATAGATGGTTTGGAGCTTTCTATCACTCGCCTGCCACATTCAAAGCGTCAAGATAGAGTTGCTGGCCGATTCGCGCGCCGTGCGCGATCAGGTCGTCAAGCGTCTGCTTGACGGTTGGGATCAGTCCAAGTTGCTTCGCGAGCAGGATCATTCCAACCGTGCCGATAATGGGAATATTACGAGACAGGGCCTCACGTCTTGCGGCAAGGTCATCAATCAGCAGACGGCGGGCGCCAAATTCTTGCGCCAGGATAATCGCCGCGCATTCGCCGAGGCCGAGCCTTGTTTGAGCGTGAAGCGCGATGACCTTGTTTGAATCGGCGACAGCGCGGACTTCGATCCAATCAGTTTGTTGCAGAGTTTGAGCCGCCGGATGCGTTCCTGTTGCTATTTCGCTGAAGACCTCTGGCGGAATGAATACTCGCCCGTAAAGGTCACGCAGCAGATTCAATTGTCCGATCTTTGCGAGTTCGCTGATTGGGGTTGTATTTGAGACAACGACGGGATCGCCGCTATCGGAAGTCACTGAAGGCATCTGCTACCTCGCGTCCCAGGTCTTCGCGCGTCAATGTTTCGTCGAAGGGCGAGATGGCGTATGCCGACATCAATTCGGATAAACGCCAGCGATCAACGCCGAGCAATTCCGCCGCGCGCCCCGCGCTCAAATCTCCCTGCTTGAGGAGTGAAAGTATGAACGCTTCACGCGCCTTGCGTTCTGCGGCGTCCCGGTGCGGAGCCGGAATAGCGCCGATCGGAAGCGTGAACCTGAATTCAATTGCCAATTCATTCATAGTCTTTACCTCAGGCCTGATTTTAGCATTCAGTCTCCAACTTCGGCACATTCAAAGCTGGATTGCGCGGCGCTTCTTCATCTTCAAAATTGATCTTCGCCTTGATCGTGTAGATCGCTTTGCCCTGCGATTCGTGATAAGTGCGCACCACCATCTCGGCGATCAACCCCATCAAAAAAAGCTGAATGCCGAGCACGAGCATGACCATCGCCAGCACCGGCAGCGGCGTTTGGATGAAATCGGCGTGTTTCGGCCAGCCGGCGAATTTCATCAGGAACGCGAAAACCGCCGAGAAGATCGAGATGGCGAACGCCAGCACGCCCGCCCAGCCAAAGACGTACAGCGGTTTGGTCATGTAACTCGCCATGAATTTGATCGTCACCAGATCGAAGACGACTTTGACCGTGCGCGACAATCCGTATTTCGATTTGCCCGCCGTGCGGGGGTAATGCGCGACGGGAATCTCGGTCACGCGCGCGCCCGCCCAGCTTGCGTAAATCGGGATGAAGCGATGCATCTCGCCGTAAAGCTGCACGTCTTTCAAAACCTCGCGGCGGTATGCTTTGAGCGAGCAGCCATAATCGTGTAACCGGACGCCGCTGATCTTCGAGATCAATCCGTTGGCCAGCCGCGACGGCAGCGTGCGCGTCAACATCGCGTCCTGGCGGTTTTTGCGCCAGCCCGAAACCACGTCATAACCTTCATCGAGTTTCGCCAGCAGCCGTTCGATGTCAGCCGGGTCGTTTTGCAAGTCGGCGTCCATCGGGATCAGAACGTCGCCGCGCGCGCCGCTGATGCCCGCAGCCATCGCCGCTGTCTGGCCGTAATTGCGGCGAAACGCGATCACCCGCACCCGGCTGTCGCGCGCGGCGAACTGCCGCAGCAATTCCAGACTGTCGTCCGCGCTGCCGTCGTCAACGTAAATCACCTCGAAGCTGTGGCCGAGCCGCTCCATCGCCTGAAAGATTTTTTCGTTCAGGCGCGGCAGGTTTTCTTCTTCGTTGTAGACCGGCAGAAAGAGAGAGAGTTTCGGATTCATCAGTCAGATTTTTCTGGCGACGCAAATGATCGAAACGCCGAAAGGCAGACTGTGACGCCGCAGCCAGCCAGCCTCGCTCGAAAAAATCTTCGCCAGCAGATTGTTGATGATCGGATGATTGATGCGGTTTTCGGCCTGTTCGGCGCGGCCCAGCATCGTCAGAATTTTTCGACCGAGCCAGATCGGAATGAACATTCCGACGTTGGCGTAGCTGATCCGTTCGACGCGCAAGCCAGCTTTCTCGACCGCCGCGCGCAATTCGTTCAGACGATAACGCCGCCTGTGCCCCGATTGAACGTCGTTCGGCCCCCACAGCGATTGAAACGCGGGGACGAAGATCACCGCAGGCGCGCCCGGTTTCAACACGCGCCGGATTTCGGCCAGACCTTTCACGTCATCATCCAGATGTTCGACCACATCAAGCGCGGTAATCAGGTCGAACGATTCGGAATCGAAAGGCAGTTCGGTTGCGCTCGCTCGCAGCACGCGTTGATGCCCGCGTTTGCGTGAAAAGCTCAGCGGCAGTTCCGACAAATCAATCCCGTGCGGCCGGCCGTATCGTTTCAGATGATCCATCGTCGCGCCGGTGCCGCAGCCGATGTCGAGAACTCGCAACCCTGGGTACGCGCGCATCCCTGCGCGCCCAGCTTGCGATTGATCGGCCTCTAGCGGAAACCCGGCGCGCAGGGATGCGCGCGTACCCAGGGCGTCTTCAATCTGCGTGAAGACAATCGCCCGTCGCCCGACGAACCACCAGTGATAATCCTCGACATCGAACATCACCTCGTAATTGAGCGGGCGCATCGCCTCTTTGTTGTTGGGCCATGCCGAAGCGTCACTTTGCATATCGCGCCTCCGCTCGTACTGAAGCTCTGACACGCGCGAACCCGCGCCAGCTATTCTGATTGTGCCAGTGAATCTCCGCGCGCTCGGTCTCGTTTTCGCCGAACCAGCGGGCGAACTCTTCGCGGCTGATGTAAAACGCCACAGGCGCGGTCAGGTGATCGTGAACGATGTTGTGAATCTCGCGGAAAGGGAAGCGCGCGATGTAGCAAAGGTAATCGGCGTAAAACAGAAACCGCTTCAAGCCGGTTTGCGCAAACGGCGCGTAAATCAATTTCAGCATCGAGTACAAAATCAAAGTCGGAATGTAAGAAAGAAAATAGAGCAGGCGCGGCGGCAATTTCGACGTGAAGCTCTCGCGCAGCGGGTTGACGAAGTTCACGATCCATCCGTTGTTTTCGCGTCCGTAAACCCAGGCCGAAATCGCGCCGCCCGGTTTGACGCGTTTGACCAGCGCGTCGAACCCGCCGCGCGGATCGGGCAGATGGTGCAGCACGCCTACTGAAAACGCGTAATCGAAGCTGCGCTTCAGCGGCGGGTGGTAGATATCGGCCTGAATGATGTGAACGTTCGGCAAATCTTTTGTGTTTCGGTAAGCGGCTTCGACCGCCACGCTCAAATCAATTCCGACCACGTCGCGCGCGCCCCATAAACCGACCAGCCGCGTGTGACGGCCTTTGCCGCATCCGCCTTCGAGCACCAACTTGTCGCGGACGAAATCCTGAGTGACGGGCGCAATCCAATCCAGAAACTGCCGCTCGTGATGCTGCTCAACGTGATCGAAAGCCAGCCACTGCGCGCCGAAATTCTCCGCCGTCTCGCGCTGCTTTTCGTCGTGTTCGAGGTCGGCGAAACGCGGCACGCCAGAACGGATCGGAAAGATTGATTGACAACCGCCGCAGCGCAATCCGCCTGAGATGATCTCCTGATTTTCGCGTTCGGTTGAATTCAGCGACAATTCGCCGCCGCAATCGGGGCAGGCCAGATAACTGAGCAGACTCTCCTTCATTTAAAAACTTTGCTCTCCTCTTTTGAGCGGAATTTATCATCGCTCTCCATTCGGCGCGATAATTGATCGGGCGGATCAATCTGCCCAAGCCTTCGCCATCCGTCAAGCCGGGCCGCAATTTTCAGGTTTTAATCAATCTCGCTCTCCGCCAGGATTTGGCGGTAAGTCTGGCGCGCGTGTTCGTAAGCTTTCGCGGCTTCTGGGCGCTTTGACAGCATTGGAATCATAAGATTGCCCGCATTGTAGCGCGATGTTACTCTGCCTGCGAGGTCGAACGCGCATGACTCAAAACAGATTTCTGACCGCCGAATGGCGTTATCTGGCGATGCTCAACTACGAAATTGATCCGGCGATCCTGCTGCCCTATGTCCCGCGCGGCGCCGAACTCGACACGTGGAATGGCCGGAACTTCGTCAGTGTCGTCGCCTTCCTCTTTCTGAAAACACGCGTACTTGGCGCGCCGATCCCGTTCCACCAAAACTTCGAGGAGATCAACCTGCGGTTTTACGTGCGGCGCAAGGCCGACGATGGCTGGCGGCGCGGCGTGGTCTTCGTCAAAGAGATCGTGCCGCGATGGGCAATCGCCACGGTCGCCCGCGTTGTTTACAACGAAAATTACGTCGCGCGGCGAATGCGGCATCAGATTGATTTGGACGGCGAAACGATTGCGCCGAACGGCTCGGTCGGATACTCCTGGCGCGACGGCGGATCGTGGCATCGCGTCAGCGCGAAGACGGACGGCGAATCCCAGCCGCTCATCGCCGGTTCGGAAGAAGAATTCATCACCGAGCATTACTGGGGCTACGCGGCGCAGCGCGACGGTGGCTCGGTCGAATATCAGGTCGAACATCCGCGCTGGCGCGTTTGGCAAACGAGCGAAGCGGCGTTCGATTGCGACGTGAAGCGGGTTTACGGCCATCAGTTCGTCGAATGTCTGAGCGCGAAGCCGAGTTCAGCGTTTGTCGCCGACGGCTCAGCGATTGTCGTGCGGAAGGGCGTGAGGTTATGAGGATCGAAACTGGCCGCGATTACCTGCTCTTCGACGGCGACTGCGGCGTTTGCTCGTGGTCGGCTGAAATTGCGAAGCGGATGAATCGCCGGTTCATCGTCGAACCCTATCAGACATTCGACGAAAGCGAGTTGATGCGTTTCGGGATCACTTACGAAAAATGCTCGCGGGCGTTGCAGGTCATCACTCGCCGGGGCCGGGTTTACGCTGGCGCATTCGGCGTGAACTATTTTTTGTGGCGGTGTTTTCCCTGGTCGTTGCTGGTCTTTTTGATCTACGCGATTCCGGTGTTGCTGCTGGTTGAAGTGATCGGTTATCGCGTCATCGCCGACAACCGCCATCGCATCTCGCAGTGGCTTGGAATGCGCGCTTGTTTGATCAGGCAGCCCGGCGCGAAGCCGCATCAATAAAGCCTTTCATCCATTCTCGGATCTCATCGCGCGCACGACGGACGATCGCCAGCCGGCGATCGTCGTCTTATTTTCTGGCGGACGCCCGGTCGAGGTAATCAAGCAGCGTGTTCGACATCACTTTGACGCCGATAACCAGGCTCTGTTCGTCAACGTCGAATTCCGGCGTGTGGATCATCGCGGTGACGCCTTTCTCCTTGTTGCCGACTCCAAGAAAGTAGAAGAAGCCTGGAATGACTTTCTGGTACATGGAGAAATCCTCAGCGCCCATTTGCGGACGGGGAGAAATGACGTTTTTCTCGCCGAGTATTTTCCGCAGCGTCGGCAAAGTGGCTTCGACCAGCGCAGGGTCGTTGTAAGTGACAGGATTGTTCGCTCCGAATTCTATCTCGTAGCTCGCGCCGTAGGCCGAAGTCACTCCGGCCAGCGTTTGCTTCATCATCTCGATGGCTTTCGCCCGGACTTCTTCGTTGAGCGTCCGCATCGTGCCTTCGAGCTTCACTTCGTCGGCGATGATGTTGAACCGGTTGCCGCCGTGAATGCTGCCGAGAGTGATGACCAGCGGCTCCTGAGTGTTGATGCGGCGGCTGCGGATGGTTTGCAGCGCGGTCACGCATTCAGCCGCGACGACCACTGTGTCAATGCCGTCGTGCGGATAAGCGCCGTGAACTTTTTTGCCGCGAACGGTGATCGAGAAGCGATCCGACGAAGCCATCGCGGGGCCGGAGTTGTAGCCGATCTGTCCGACTTCGATGTTCGGCATCACGTGCAGGCCGAAGATCGCCGATGGGCGCGGGTTTTCCAGACAGCCTTCTTCGATCATGAATTTCGCGCCTCCGCGTTCGCCCGGCGGCGGGCCTTCTTCGGCGGGTTGGAAGATGAATTTGATCGAGCCGCGAATCTGATCGCGCATTTTTGAAAGCACTTCGGCTACGCCCAACTGCACGGTCATATGAACGTCGTGGCCGCAGGCGTGTTTGACGCCGTCGTTGCGCGATTTGTAGGGCACGTTGATCGTCTCCTGAATAGGCAACGCGTCCATGTCTGCTCGGACGGCTACCACGCCGCCGGGCAGTTTGCCTTTGAGCAGCGCGACGACGCCGTGTTTGCCCACGCCGGTTTTGACTTCATCCAGCCCCAGGGCGCGCAAGCGCTCGGCGACCACGCGCGAGGTGCGCTCCTCGCGGTTGGAGAGTTCGGGGTTCACGTGAAAATCGCGCCGCTGCTCGACGAGCTTTGCGCGAAGGCTTTCGGCTGCGCGGGCGATCTCTTCCTCGCGCGAAGACGATGCGCGCCCAACTGGCAGGGACGATTGCACGAACGCCGCGCCGGCCAGTAAAACCATAAACAATGACAAAGCCAGTATCCGCTCGAAGCTGAATTTCATCTGCGCCTCCAGTGTGCGAATGAGATTTACTGTTCTGTTTGAAGTGTGATGTGGTAAGTTCCGCGCGCACGTTACAGGATGGAGCCGCTCCGGTCAATTTGGACGTAGAAAAAAATGGCGATACCGAATCCTCAACTTAAAATCGAA
>WBZO01003609.1_pt1 | contig 17798 bp, 17 predicted proteins | sample 5204261 | NCBI WGS metagenome assembly WBZO01 (sample SAMN12412400, study PRJNA552823) | activated sludge metagenome | isolation source: activated sludge from anammox sidestream of wastewater treatment plant... | place: USA: North Carolina | collected 2017-09
GCGCGGCAATATCGCAATGACGTATTACGAAGCGGGCCACATGATGTATATCCACCTGCCATCGCTGGCGAAATTGAAACAGGATTTGACGGAATTTATTCGGGGCGCAAGCGCGACCTAAAAAAAAAGCGCGGCACATGCCGCGCTTTTTTATGTTTTCAATAACGTTTCCAAATAGTCCAGCGTCGCTTGCAAGTCGGTTGCGAGATTGCCACTTTAACGTTCAACCTCGGCATTGATTCCGAGCCACGCTTCAAGCATTTCCAAAGAACTTTCATGTCAGCGCGTCATCCTCTTCCAGCATCAACGCGCGATTGAGGTCTGGATTTGGCGCGGAAGCCAAGGTATTTGCGCGCGCGGCAAGATACGCGTTGAATTGACGATAATTCATGCCGTATTTAGATTCCAATGCGGCGATAAAAGCGCGGTGACGTTCAATTTGACGCAGAATGTAATCGCGCGCCATTTCACGCGCGGCGCTTTCGGGCGAAGCGAATAAACCGCGGCGCACAAATGGTTCAAAAATGGTCTCGGCTGTTGCAGCTATACACAACTCCTCCGTTCATTTTACGCCAAGCTGTATCCGCGCGCAATTAAAAATCCACCGTAATCCGCGTCGGTTCGACGTGGTCTTCGACGATGCGAACTTGCTCTTGAACCAAACCAAACCAATAGGCGGGGTCCACTTTGGGCGGCTTGTCCGTGATTTTGATGCCGCCGGAAATTGTCGCCACTTGGCCGGGCATCAAGTAATAAATCGTTTTGCCTTCGCGTTCGACGCGCGTCAATTCATTGTCCATGCCCAATTGCCAGCGGTACGGATATTGGCGTCCGATGGAATTGCCTTCGGAATCTACGCCGAGCCGCCAAATGCCCGGCTCTTCGTACTGCTCGATTGTCGAAAAATTTTGACTCGTGTTGTACACAAAACCCGGTTCGGGCCCCTTGGTGCGAATCGGCACCGTGCCGACATTTTTGACGGTCACGGTAAAAAATAATGTGTCGCCCAACGGCACGACGCGCGGATTAAAATCGCCCGCGCTGCCGATGATGGCGGCGCGCGGCGTACCGCCGTCTTGAATAACCAGCGGCGCTTCCGCGCGCACGAGATTGCCGTTCGCGTCCACCGCTTCGGCGACGACCGTATATTGCCCGTCGGGCGGCGGCGGCGCGCCGCGGTCAATGCCCGCATCGTAATCGTATTCGTGCGGCCCAATTTCGCTCAATTTATCTTCGGTCAACAGCGTCGTCTCTTTTTTCTCGTCAATCGGAAATTTCTGTTTGCCGTCGGTGAGATAGACTGTCACGCGCGCGGGTTTCGTCAAGTAATAGCGAATGATTACGCGGTCGTCGAGACCGTCTTGATTCGGCGTGAACGCTTGCGGAAACACGGTAAAGTTTTGCAGTTCGGGCAGCGAGGTATCGGCGTTGATGATATTGAGCGCCGCCGTTTTTTCTTCATGGATGCCGTTCGCGTCTTGCGCCGTGACGACGACCTGATACGCGCCGTCGTTCAGCGTGCGATTGTTCACCGAGCCGCCAAATAAAATTTGGAAATCGCCCGCCGCGCGCGGTTGATTTTCGCGCAAGACATATTTACCGTTTGCGTCTTGCAAATAGACGCTCACGTTCGCGGGACGCGCGAGCGCATACGTAATCAAGGTCGCGCGATTTTTTTCGCCGGGGCGCGGCGAAATCGTTTCGGGCGTGACGGCCATGTTTGTCAACAACGGCGTCGAACCGCACGCAGTGACGAGCAAGCACAAAAGCGCCCAGAGTAAAACGTAAAGTTTGTTCATAAGTTCTCGGTATGGGTAAAGCGCGCCGCGGCAGCGCAGGGCTGTTGAATTTTCATTGGCTAATTGCCAACTTGGACCTCGCCCACAATCAACGCGTCGCCCAACGCATTGCCGTTTGCGTCAAACACGGGCAAGCGCGTTCCGTTCGCGTCATACAAACCGATTTCGATTTTGTATGCGCCCGGCGGCGCGTGGTCGTCCAATTTTATCGCGTACGCGTCCACAATTTTTTGCTGCGGCGTCCACGCGTTCGTCGGCAGTTTTCCTTCAACGGGAATACGGTCTATTTGTCCCCACAAAAAATTGTTTTGCGCGGGATTGTATTGCTCGCCGAGCAAATGCGCAAACACGGTATAACTGGTAGGCAGCGGCGCGTCGGTTTGCCAAACCAAAGTGATGGGAACCAGTTCGCCCGCACGGACGCTCTGCTTGGGCAATGCCGCACCCGTCAGACGAATTGCCTCGCCAAAGCGTTCCGCGCGCGGCTGCGTCGTCGTTTCAATGTTTTGAACCTGCGCGCGCGGCAAAATCGCAAGCGCGCCGAGCGTTACCGCGCCGAGCCGCGCTTGCGCGACCACGCGCAATGCGTTCACATTCACGTCGGGCGGAATTTGGAGGTCCGCTTGCGCGCGTTCGTGCGCGCCGATTGAAATCGGCACGCTGGCGCGCGCCACAATTTCGCCGTTCGTTTTTTGCAACGCGATATTCAGCGTCGCCAAATCTTGCGCCGCCCAATACGTTACGACACGCACCACGTCGCCGGGCAACGCTTCATGCACCGGCAAATCTACGCCGACCAATTTCAAACGTTCGTCCAAGACGTCATTGCGCGCGGCGAGCGGCGAAAAATTTTTGGACGCGACATCTTTGACGTTGCGAATTTCGTTTGCGTACAACGTCAAGCGTTTGTCGCCAAAAGTTTGTTCGTACTGTTTCGGCAGCCGTTCCGCGATTTTTTGTTCCACCAAACGCTGCGGGTCTTGTTGCAGCGCGTCGGGAATCGTCACCACCCACACGCCGCGACGTTGCAGCGCGTCCGCCGCCACGCGCTGCGCGGTCGTCGCATCCACCGGCGCGCCGTTCGGCACGCCAATCCAATCAAAGGGCTGCGCGAGATAATACAACAGGGTCGGATATTCTTGGTCGGTATTCAAAACCAGCGCGTCGTCGGCATTGCCAAAATTATTGAGCATTTGCGCGAGCGTCGTGTATTCGTCGCGCAGCGTTCGTTCGCCGTAATAGGAGGGCAGGACAAACAATTGCGCGCCGACGATAAATGCCGCCAGCGCCAGCGCGACAAATTTCGAGTAACGCGCGGCAAACAGAACGCCGAACGCGAGCAGCAGCGCCAGCGCGGGCGTGAGCATCATCAAATAGCGCGCTTGAATTTTTGGCGCAAAAATCGCGGCGGGCGTGAGCGCCAAGAGATAAATCAACGCGGGCGGAATGAGCGCGATGAGGAGCGCATAGCCAACGCTCCAGCGCTTTTTGGCAAAAACCGCGTTTGGCGTTTGACGAATCAGAATCCAGCCCGCGCTCAATGCCGCAATCGCCAACAGAGCGATAACGAGCCATGTATAATTTTCAATGTACGTCGTCACGCCGAGCGTCAATACCGTTGCGGCGAGACGCAAAAATAATGTAAAGTCAAACGTCGGCGCGGCGGTCCACGTCGCGCCCTTTTGCAAATACAAATAGAGCCACGGCGCCAAGAGGATGACGACGGCGATTTGCGCCGCGCTCCAGCGCCACAATAGCGGCAGCGGATTTTTTCCGGCGCGCCATTGCGCCAACAATGCCAAGCCCACAAAGATATTGTTTGCCAAAATAATCAGCGCGGCGAGATAATGCGAAAATAACGCGAGGAACGCGGCGCCCACATAACCCAGCCAAAATAATTTCCAGCGGTTCTGCGGCGCGGCGCGGCGTTCCGTCAGCGTCCATTGCCACACAAAATAAACGCTTGCCCACGCGAAAAATGCCGACAGCGTGTAATTTTTTATATCCTGCGACCACCAGATATTGAAACGCGCGAGCGCGAGAAACAGCGCCGCGAGCAGTCCGACGCGCGCGCCGCCCATCGCTTTGCCGATGCGATACAACAGCGCGACGCCCAAGACGCCGAACGCCAGTGAAAAAAAACGTCCCGTCACCACATCGGGACCGAACACGCCTTGCCACAAATTCATCAACCAATAATGTAGGGGGGGGTGTTCATCGCTCGCGGTGCGTAACGCAATCCACGCCCAATCGTGCTGCCCCATCCACACCGTCCAACCTTCATCCCACCAAATGTTCTTGTCCGCCAGACGATAGACGCGCGCGAAAAACGCCAGCGCAACAATTACGAGCGCGGCGAGGTTCGACAAGGCACGAGTATTTTTTAGCATGATAGAGTGATGGAGTGATAAAGTGATGGAGTGAATTCTCGCAATCTCTCCATCACTCCTGCTCTCAATCTATGTTTCACTCGTTCCCACAATCGCCACGCCAATCACAATCACCAGCACGCCGAGCATGCGCAGCCACGTCACGCGTTCGTGCAAAAAGAGCCACGCTTCGACGACGACGACAAAATAACTCAACGCCAAAATCGGATATGCCAGCGAAAGCGGCACGCGCGATAACGCGCCGAGCCAAAACACCGCGCCCAAACCGAAACCGCCAAAGCCAATCCAAATCAACGGATTGAAAACGATGCGCGGCAAAACGGCGCGCAAGGCAGCGGCGCGAAATTCAAAACCGCCGACGCGATTCATGCCCAATTTGAAAAATAATTCGCCCGTCGTGCTGAATAAAATCGCCGGAATCAATAAAAGCAAGCCGCTATTCATGCTGTCCTCAACTTTTGCGCTGTTCGCTCAAGCCCACCAGAATCACGCCGCCCACAATCACCGCGACGCCGATGATTTTTTGTAGCGTCACCTGTTCGCCCAAAAAGAGCCACGCTTCGAGGACAACTACGAAATAGCTCATTGCCAACACCGGATATGCCAGCGACAGCGGCGCGCGCGAAATCACGCCCAGCCAAAAAACCGTGCCGCCGATAAAGCCCGCGAACCCAATCCAAATCAATGGATTGAAAACAATACTTGGCAGCGCCGCCAACACCGCGTCGGGCGTGAACGCAAAATCTGGGACTTGATTCATGCCCATTTTCAAAAACAATTGTCCCGTCGTGCTGAGCAAAATCGCGGGAATGAGCAAGAGCATTGCCTGAAAAATCGCGCGCGGCGAATGATATTTGGCGGCATCGCGCGCCGCCGCTGCGCGTTCCTCAAATTCCAATTGGTCGGGTGTAATCATCCGCCGCTACTCGCAATCTCGAAAGTTTTTGCGCGCGCCCGCCGCGCGCCGAAAAATAGATAAAGCGTCCACGCGCCCAACAACAATAAATTCAAAAACGAATTTGTCCACCGCGGCGCGGCGAGCTGCGTCTGCGGAGCGTCCAATTGCCAGCGCGCAAAAAGCGTCGGGTCATGCAGCGCGTAATTCAAAATCATCGTCGCGCTGATACCGACATAAAATAGCGTCAGAATTGTATCGCGTGTCATGGCAAGCGCAAGCAGAGGCAAGAGCGCGTACCCGTAGTTTTCGTGGATTTCCGTGGGCAGCATAAAAAAAACGAACGCGACAAACGCGCCCAACGCGAAAAATTCTTCCAACGGCGCGCGCCACGCCTTGACCAACGCGCCGAGATAAAACAAACCAAACAAGCCGAGACTGAACGTACGAAACGACAGCGGCGCGCCCGGAAAAAGCGCCATCGTATCTTGCAAGTCAATGTTGTCGCGATACAAAAACCACCACAGATTGTGCGCGTTCGCCGTGAGAATCGGATGATGACCGACGGTATCGCCGAAATAGGCGAGCAGACCTTGCGCGCCGCCAAACCATATCACGGGCAGTAGAACGAGCGCCGCGCCCACCGCGCCAAAAAAAATCGCGCGCGCGACGGTTCTGAAACCGCGCCAAGTTTTGGAATCCTTTGCGCTTTTGTACGCCGCCAACAATAAAAGCGGACCAAAAATTAGGGCTTGCGGTTTGGTGAACGCGGCGACGCCCAAAATAAAAAATGCCCAACCGACGCGGCGCGGAAAAATCAGCAAAATAAAACTCGTCAAAATTAACAGCGCGTGGATGGCGTCGGTCTGGCCCCAAAACGTCGCGTTCCACAACACGGCAGGGTTGAACCAATACGCGAACGCGACGAGCCACGCGAAACGTTCCGCAATAAATTTTCGCGCGACCGTAAAAATTAACGCGCCCGTCAACACATCCGCAAACAGCATGGGCAAGCGCAGCAACAAACGCTGGATGGGGTCGGCGAGAACGGCGGGATTAGCGCTCACGCCGCGCAGCGCGGGGTCGCCCGCGACCATCGGATATAAAAAGTCTGGCGCGAAAATGTCGCGATACAACAGACCCATTCCATGCAAAATATAATTCAGCCCCGGCGATTGGTCGGAAATCCACAAACCATCGAGCGCGGCGTACATCGAACCCAAACCGTAGGTGACCGTTTTGTACGACCACACCACATAATCTTGCGTGTCCACGATATAACCCGGACTCGATGCAAACCACAAACGAAACGCGAACGCCGCGCTCATTGCCAAAAATAAAAGGCGCACTGAATTGTCCGATAACGCGGGCGCGGGTAAAACGTTCGTCAAGCGTTTCAACGCGACGGCGAACGCGAGCGCGCCGCCAAACAAAAAGAGCGCGGCAAAAAATAACGGCGCCATAAAATACGCCGTCGCCACGCGCGCGTTAAACAAACCGAGCGCGCACACAAACAAAATCACGCCCGCCGCAAGCCAGCCGCCTATGCGCGTTCCGCTCCACACCGCGCCGACGACAAAACTCAACAGCGTCAATAGCGGCAGAAAAAATAGTACGCGCGCGGGCGGCAGGACCGGCGCGCCGCCGCCGCTAAATTGCGCGTCGTCCACTTGAACGCCCAGCGCGCGCGTATCCGGCGGCGCGGTGAACGTGGCGCTGATAATTTTGACGACCAACGCGCCGTTCCAACCGATTACGTCGCGCGTCGTCGGGAACGAAAATTCTTGAAACCCGTTTGTCGCGCCCAAAGCCGCGAGTTTGGTATCGTTCACCCATACTTGCGCCGGAGCGGTTTGCGCCGGAATCGCCATGCGCAATTTGAGCGCGCCGTCTTGCGCGCCGACGCCGTAAAAACGAATTTCTGAATTTCCCGCGCTCCACCGCCAAGCGCCGCCGTCAAAATTTTCGCGGAATGAAAAATTTTGCACGAACGGCGTATCGTCTCCGCTGCCAATATCAACGCGCGACGTATTGGGAATTTGATACACCAGCGTTGCCGTCGCCAGCGCGGCAAGAATCAAAATAATAATTGTAGAGACGTTACGGTGTAACGTCTCCCCGATGGCGAAAAACAATTTCACGATTCAAATTCGCGGAGCGCGTCGGCGACGGCGCGCACATCGTCGAGCGGTAATTCGGGGTAAAGCGGCAGCGAAAGAATTTCGCGCGCGAGTTTTTCGGCGACAGGCAGAGACCCTTCGGGCGCGAGCGATTGATATGCCAATTGCAAATGAATCGGCGTGGGATATTGAATTGCGGTGCCGATTTCGCGTTCTTTGAGAAAGACGGCGAGATAATCGCGCGACGCGCCCGCCGCTTCGTCGCACTGCACGACGTACAAATGATAGACGTGCGTGCCGTAACTCATTTCTATCGGCGGATGGACGCGCTGGTTAGGCAAAAGTTCGGCGTACAAATTTGCGCGTTCGCGGCGCGCTTGGGTCCAGGCGGGCAGATGTTTTAATTTCACGCGCAGCAGCGCGGCTTGCAATTCATCCAAACGCGTGTTGACGCCGTGCGTTTCGCTTTCATAGCGCGCGCGCCAACCGTACTGGCGCAGCATTTTAATTTTGTCCGCGAGCTGCGCGTCATTCGTCACCACCGCGCCGCCGTCGCCATACGCGCCGAGATTTTTCGTCGGGTAAAAACTGAAACAGGCAATGTCGCCGAACGAACCGACACGCTGATTTTGATACAGCGCGCCGTGCGCCTGCGCGCAATCTTCAATCACCGCGAGACGATATTGACGCGCAATGCCAATGATGGCGTCGAGTTCCGCTGCCTGACCAAAAAGATGCACCGGGATAACGGCGCGCGTGCGCGATGAAATCACCGTCGCAAACGAGTCCGCGTCCATCGTCATGGAATCCGCGCGCACGTCGCACAACACCGGCGTCGCGCCCGCCATCTCGATTGCGGCGACGGTGGCGACGGCGGTGTTTGGAACGGTAATCACTTCGTCGCCTTTGCCGATGCCGAGCGCGCGCAAAGCGAGATACAGCGCGTCGGTGCCGGAATTGACGCCGATGCCGTGTTTGACGCCGATGTAATCGGCAAACTCTTGTTCAAACGCTTCGGTTTCGGGTCCGAGAATGAACCAGCCGCTTGCGTACACGCGCTGCGTCGCGGCGTCAATTTCGGATTTGATGGACGCGTATTGCTTTTTGAGGTCGAAAAATGGAATGGGCATAGGTCACCAATATTCCGCGCGATGCTTGCGGTAATACTCGAGCGTGCGATGCAGTCCTTGGTCTAAATCCACGCGCGGTTCCCACTGCAACTCACCGCGAATCAATTTGAAATCGGAATAGTAATCGCCAATGTCAATCGCTTTGCGGTCGGGCGGAAAGGGAATAATGTTGTATTGGCCGTCGCCGTTCAGGGCAATCAATTTTTGCGCCAAATCCTTAAGGTTGATAATTTCGGCGCTGCCGAGATTGTAAATTTTGCCGTTGGCGTTTTCGCTTGTCGCGCTCAACAGCATCGCGTCCACGACATCGTCCACGTAATTGAAATCGCGCAGCTGCAAACCGTCGCCCCAAATTTCGATCGGTTCTTTGTCAATGACACGCTTGAGCCAAATGCCCAAAAAGGTTTGGCGCGCGTCTTTGACGCGCATGCGCGGACCGTACGTATTCGTCAACCTTAAAGAAACGGCGCGCACGCCGTACACGTTGTTGTACAAAATGTGGTACCACTCGCCCGCCATTTTGTTAATGCCGTTCACGTCGGTTGGATGCAGTAAATGTTTTTCATCCACCGGCAAATAATCGGGCTTGCCGTAGATTTGGCGCGTCGACGCGTACACGATTTTCACACGCGGATTGTGTTTGCGGCACGCTTCGAGAATGGACAATTGCGCGCGGCAGTTGATGTCCAAGTCGGTGTACGGGTTTTGCATCGAGTCGAGATGCGACGTTTGCCCCGCGAGATTGAACAAAAAATCGCGCCCGCGCACGAGATAGTCCATCGAAAATTCATCGCGCACGTCGGCGATATTGACCGTCACGCGATGCTTGATGGGTTCGACGTTGTACAGATTGCCGCCATATTCGGGAATGAGGGAATCCACCAGCGTGACGCGCGCGCCAAGTTCTACCAACCGCTGCGCCAGATTCGCGCCGATGAAACCGAGGCCGCCGGTGATGAGGACATTCTTTTTCTCGAAATCGTTCAAGTTCATAGGACTGAGGCACGAGGACTGAGGACTGAGTATTATGGAAACGATTGCGGCGCTCAGTCCTCAACCCCCAGTCCTCGTAACTGATTTGCGCGTTTCGGTGCATACTGCCGTTTCGCTTCCTGCTTCACCACCAACCGCCACCACCAGCCCCAAATCGCGATGAGCGTGCGTCCGACGCGCGAGAAATTGAAAAATTGCGACGTGCCGTACTGGCGGTAATAGTGATGCACCGGCACTTCGACAAAGCGATAGCCCGCGTCCTGGATTTTTTTCACCATTTCAAAGGTGATGGTGCCGCTGGAGCTTTCCAATTCCACCACGTCAAAAATTTTGCGGCGCATCAAACGAAAATCGCAATCCACGTCGCGGATTTTCAGACCAAAAATAAATTTGATGAAATACTGGTAGGCATAACCGATGACGATGCGAATCCACGGGTCTTGGCGTTTGATTTTGTACCCGTTCACCACATCTACATCGTCAGCGATTTTTTCGATGAGCAAAGCCAATTCGCGCGCGTCGTATTGCGCGTCGCCGTCGGTATAAAAGAACCATTCTTTGCGCGCCGCTTTCACCGCCGCGCGAATTTGTCCGCCATAGCCGTAGGGTTTTTCGTGCGTCTCGTACCAAAATTCATCGGGATAGATGCGTTGCAGCTCTTCCAACACTTGCGGCGAATCGTCGGACGAACCGTCGTCGAACACATAGACTTCGTAATCGTCCGATATTTCGCGCAAAACTTGGAGCGCGCGCAGCGCCATGATATGAATGGTGCCGGCGTCGTTGTAACAGGGAAAGAAAACGGAAATACTTGGTTTGGGCATTATCCTAACGCTCGACGGGCGGGGAGAGAAAATCGGGCGCAACGATGATAGCATAAAGGGGAAAAAACAGAAAACATTTCTAGTTGCCGTTTGCGCGTGACTATTATTTCTGCGCGATTTTCTATATAATGTTGACGTTATCCCCAAACATTTTCGGAAACCGCGCACTGTTTGGCGCTCGCCGTTTCGCAGTCCCGGTTTTCTGCCTAAAAAATCATGGATTTCTCATTCTCGGCCGAGTTACTCGACCTTAAAGAACGCACGCGCCAATTCATAGACGAAATAATTATTCCCGCCGAACCGCGTCTGCCGCAAGACGTGAGCGATTGGGTTGAACTGCGCGGCGAATTGCAGGACGCGGCAAAACAAGCCGGGCTGTTTGCGCCGCACATACCAAAAGAATATGGCGGCCTCGGTTTGAATTGGCGTGATTGCGCCGTACTGTTTGAAGAGGCGGGGCGTTCATTGTTGGGTCCGCAGGCGTTGAATTGCGCCGCGCCCGATGAAGGCAATATGCACATGCTCGAAAAAATCGCGTCGCCCGCGCAAAAAGAAAAATTTTTGCGTCCGCTCGCGCAAGGCAAAATTCGTTCCTGCTTTTCGATGACTGAACCCGACGGCGCGGGCGCGGACCCGAATCTTTTGAAAACGTCCGCCGCCCATCGCAACGGCAAATGGGTCATCAATGGACGCAAATGGTTTATTAGCGGCGCGATTGGCGCGAGTTTTACAATCTGCATGGCGCGCAATGAGACGGCAGACGGCAGACAACAGACCGCAGACAAGAAAAGCGGCGCGACGATGTTTTTGGTGGATGCGGATAATCCCGGTTTTCGTATCGTGAGAAAAGTGCCGACGCTCGATTTGGGATGGCCCGGCGGACACGCCGAAGTGGAATTTGTAGATTGCGAAGTGGGCGACGATGCCGTGTTGGGCGCGGTGGGTGAGGGCTTTGAATACGCGCAAGTGCGCTTGGGGCCCGCGCGCCTGACGCATTGCATGAGATGGTTGGGCGCGGCGCGGCGCGCGAATGAATACGCGGTGAAATATGCAAGCGCGCGCGAATCCTTCGGCAAAACCTTGTCCGAACATCAGGGCGTGCAATTCATGATTGCGGATTCCGAAATCGAAATGCACGCGGCGCGCTTGATGATTTGGCACGCGGCATATTTGCTCGACATGGGCGATAAAGCGCGGCACGAAACGAGCATGGCTAAAGTTTTCGTCGCCGAAACGGTGAATCGCGTGATTGACCGCGCGGTCCAGATTTGCGGCGCGCACGGCATCAGCGAAGATTGGCCCCTCGCCATGTTGTATCGCGAACATCGCGCGTTTCGCATATACGACGGTCCGTCCGAAGTGCATCGCATGAGTGTGGGGCGGCGCGTTTTCAGAAGGATGAAGGCGGAAGGATAAAGGATGAATAAATGCCCGTCTCTCCTCTTGAGTTAGAAAACGCGTTAACGAAAAAATTGCGCGCGCTGACGGGCGGCGCGGCGCGCGTGGAAAATTTGAAAATGCTCGCGGGCGGCGCGTCACAGGAAACGTGGGCGCTCGATTTGTTTTTGGAAAACGGCGAACCGCGCGGCGAATATCAACTCGTTCTGCGCCGTCAGCTCGGCGGAAAAATTTATTCCGACGCGTTGGATTTGGCGCGCGAATTTCGCGTGATGCAAATCGCGTATGCGTCGAATGTGCTGCTGCCCTATCCACAAGCGTTCCTTCCCGATTTGCTCGGACGCCCCGCCGCGCTGCTGCATCGCAAAAACGGCGAAACGATTGGGCGTAAAATTGTGCGCGACCCTGCGTTAGAGAACGCGCGCAAATTGCTGCCAAAACAAATGGGCGCGATGCTCGCGCGGACGCACCAAATTGATATTGATAAATACGCGCTGCGCTTATTTTTGCCCCAGCCGCCTGCCGAAAAATCTCACGCGCGATGGGCGATTGAGAATGTGGAAAAAAATTTGGACGCGATTCTGAACGAATCACACGAGCCGCATCCCGCGCTCGAATTGGGTTTGCGCTGGCTACGCAAAAATGAGCCGCCCGCGCCGAAACAACTCGTCTTGCTTCACGGCGATTATCGCATTGGCAATGTGGTCGTGAATGAAAATGGGTTGGTGAGCGTGCTCGATTGGGAATTTGCCCATCTCGGCGACCCGTATGAAGATTTGGCGTGGTCCCAAGTGCGCGATTGGCGATTCGGCAATGATACAATGCGTTTCGGCGGCATCGCGCAACCCGATGAATTTTTTACCGCGTATGAAAACGCGATGGGTACAAAAATAAATTATGACGCAGTGCGTTATTGGGAAATCATGGGCAATGTGCGCTGGGCTGTCGGCATGTTGAATCAAGCGCAGCGCCATTTACGCGGCGAAGAGACAAATTTGGAATTTGCGAGTATGGGACGGAGATGCGCGGAGGTTGAATTGGAAGTGTTGCGGTTGGTAGCGGGTAACAGGTAGCAAGTAGCAGGTAGCAGGTCTTGTCTTTTGGCTACAACCTACTACTTGCTACTTGCTCCCCAAATTATGCAAGACCATCCCACCTCTCTCGAATTGATACACGCCGTCGCGCAATTTCTCCACACGGAACTCGCGCCGACGTTAAAGGACCCGCGCATGAAATTTCGCGCGCTCGTCGCGGCGAATGTTTTGCAAATCGTGGCGCGTGAAACGGAAGTGCGCGATATGCAATTGCGCGCGGAACGCGCGCGTTTGAATGAATTGCTGAATGAAAACGCGGCGAATGAAAATGTGGCGGACGACGTGGAACAACTGACGCGCGCGTTAGCGCAAAAAATTCGCGCGGGCGACGCCGACGAAGGCGCATTTCACGACGCCGTATTCGCGCATGTGGAACAAACGGCGATTGAAAAATTACAAGTGGCGAATCCGAAATATCTGGAACGTGTCTTGAGGGAAACCAAGTTACGCGATTAAAAAATAAATTCGCGTCGCTTGGCGAGAAATTTTCAATGGAATTTTCAAACGAATTGCTCGCGCGCGCGCATTATTGGATGCGGTTTGCGCGCGCCTTTGACGACCGCCTCGATTTTTTGTTCAAACAGGGCAAACTCGTCGGCGGCCTTTTTTCGCAGCGCGGGCATGAAGCGATTAGCGTCGGCGCGGCGTTGGCGTTGGGTCCGCAGGATGTGATTGCGCCATTGCACCGCGACTTGGGCGCGTATTTGGCGCGCGGCATGACGGCGGAACGTTTGATGGCGCAATTTTTCGGACGCGCGACGGGACCGAGTCGCGGGCGCGATGTCAACATGCACGGCAACGGCGATTTGGCGCTCGGCATCATCGGCTTTGTGAGTCATTTGCCGCAAGCGCTGCCCGTTGCGGTGGGCGCGGCGCACGCGTTCAAATTGAAAAAAGAGCCGCGCGTGGCAATGAATTTTTTTGGCGACGGTTCGAGCAGCGAAGGTCTCACGCACGAGGCGTTGAATTGGGCGAGCGTGTTTCATGTGCCGATGATTTTTATTGTCGAAAATAATCAGTACGCGTATTCGACGCCGACGCGAAAACAGATGCGTGTTGAGAATGTCGCCGACCGCGCGGCGGGTTACGCGATGCCGAGCATTGTGATTGACGGCAATGATTTTTTCCAAGTGTACGAAACGGTACAGCAAGCCGTCGAACATGCGCGCAATGACGGCGGACCCGCGTTGATTGAATGTAAAACGATGCGGATGCGCGGACACGCGATTCACGACAACATGTCGTATGTGCCAAAAGAATTGCTGGCGGAATGGGAACAGCGCGACCCGCTTTTGAAATTTGAAACGCGTTTGCGCGAAATGAATTTGTTGGACGACGCGAAACAAAATGAATTGATGCAACGCATCGAACGCGAGATTGACGCGGCGCAGGCGTTCGCGGAAAATTCTCCGCTGCCCGACCCGACGAAATTGACGCAAGGGATTTATGCGGAATGAACGAGCTGCCAGAGATTGTTTTCTCAAATTGGAAACTGTGGTCTGAACGCGCACGTTTTGACCATTTGGGAGAACCCGGCGTGTACATTTTGGCGCGTTTTGAAAAATCGCCAAGAGAAAAGGCAAATCCGTTGTCCAAACAAGTGATCTATATTGGCGAAACTTGTGACCAAACACTGAAACAACGATGGCAACAGTTCCATCGTGCGGCGTTTCTTGGAAAGCATGGACACAGCGGCGGCGCATCTTATCGCGCAATCTTTGCTGACGATGGCAAATCGCTCTACGCGGCTATTTTTCCGTTGGGTAGAGCAACGCCTCCTTTACAATCGCTCTTGATTCGTCATGTAGAGCGAAAATTGATTTTGGACTATGCGCTAAAGTGGGGCAAACCGCCAATCTGCAATAGCAAATGAGCAAAAGAACATGACTTGGGATTCCATCATTCAACGTGAGAATACGAACAGCGCGCAGGAGATTCTTCACGCCACGCAGAATGACAAGGACACGCGCACATTGACGTACCTCGAAGCGATCCGCGATGCGCTGCAATACGAGATGCGGCGCGATGAACGCATGCTCGTGATGGGCGAAGATGTCGGCGCGTTCGGCGGCGCGTTCAAGGTGACGCAAGGGCTGTTTGAAGAATTTGGCGCAGAGCGCGTGATAGATACGCCGATGGCGGAATTGTGCATGGTCGGCGCGGCGACGGGGATGGCGTTCATGGGCTTGCGGCCCGTCGTCGAAATGCAATTCGCCGATTTTATTTCGACGGCGTTTGATTCGATTGTGCAATACGCGGCGACGAATCATTATCGTTGGAATGAACCCGTGCCGTGGGTGATTCGCGCGCCAAGCGGCGGCGGTTTGCGCGGCGGACCGTTTCATTCGCAAAATCCCGAAGCGTGGTTCGTCCATGCGCCCGGGTTAAAAGTGATCGCGCCCGCGACGCCTGCCGATGCGCGCGGCCTTTTATTGAGCGCGATGCGTGACCCGAATCCCGTGATTTATTTTGAATACAAAGCGCTCTATCGCTCGATTCGCGGGCATGTTCCCGACGGCGAAAATGGAATTGTCCCCATCGGCAAAGCGAACGTCGCGCGCGCGGGCAATGATTTGAGCATCATCACGTATGGCGCGCCGCTGCATGAAGCGCTAAAGGCAGCGGATGAATTGGCGCAAGAAAATTTCAGCGTCGAGGTTTTGGATTTGCGGACATTGAAACCGATGGACGCGGACGCGATTTTTGAAACGACGCGCAAAACGGGCAAGGCGCTGATTGTGCATGAGGCGAATCTCACGTGCGGCGTCGGCGCGGAAATCAGCGCGTTGATTTCGCAGCATGCATTCGAATTTCTCGACGCGCCCATCGTTCGCCTTGCCGCGCCCGACATTCCGCCGCCCTACGCGCCCATTTTGGAAGACGCGTCGCGCCCGAATAAACAGAAAATTTTGGACGCCGCGAAAAAGTTGTTGGCGTATTGAAAATGGCGAAAATCGTTCTCGGCATCGTCGTTTTGGTTCTCGCCGCGCTCGGCGCGTGCCAATCCTCCGCGCCGTGTCCGCCGCGGCCCGATGACGCGACGGGCTATTTGCAGAAAATTTGCCTGCACGTCGTCAATAACAAAATCAAGGTCGCCCCGGCGAATCCCGCGCAATACGACATTAAAAAAATCGAAACGCGGACAGAGGATGGCCGCGCGGTGGTATGGGTCTTTTTGGATTGCTGCGGCATGGGCGACATTGCGATTTTCGACAAAGAAACGGGCGAGTTGAAAAAATTCATGACGGGCGCGTATTAGCGGATGGCAGAGCGCGAGACGGCGTTAAGGATAAAGTTCAAAGTTGAAAGTTGAAAGTTGAAAGTTAGTTCAAAGTTGAAAGTTCAAAGTTGAAGGTTGAAAGTTGAAAGATCGAAAATCGAATCAGAAATCAGAAATCAAAGATCAAAAATCAAAAATCAAAAATCAAAGATCAGAAATCAGAAATCAAAGATCAAAAATCAAAAATCAAAGATCGGAAATCAGAAATCAGAAATCAAAGATCAAAAATCAAAGATCAGAAATCAGAAATCAGAAATCAAAAATCAAAAATCAAAAATCAAAAATCAAAAATCAAAAATCAAAACTCCCCGAGGTTATCATGCCAGAAAAAATCGGACTCATCGGGTTGGGCATCATGGGCAAGCCGATGGGCAAAAATTTGTTGAAAGCGGGTTTTCCGTTGACGGTGTGGAATCGCACACACGCGCGCATGGATGAACTCGTCGCGTTGGGCGCGCACGGCGCGGCGTCGCCACAAGAAGTCGCGGAAAATTCTGACATTATCATCACCATCGTCAGCGATTCGCCCGATGTGCAAGAGGTTGTGTTGGGCGCGAACGGCGTGATTCATGGCGCACGCGCGGGTTCCGTACTTGTGGATATGAGTACGATTTCGCCGCAGGTGACGCGCGAGATTGCGGCGGCGCTTCAAGAAAAAGGCGTCGAAATGCTGGACGCGCCGGTGAGCGGCGGCGAAAAGGGCGCGGTGGAAGGCACGCTTTCGATTATGGTCGGCGGCGACGCGGCGGTGTTGGAACGCGTGCGCCCGGCGTTTGAAGCGATGGGCAAGCGCATTGTTCACATCGGCGGAAACGGGATGGGCCAAGTTTGCAAATTGGCGAATCAAATCGCGGTGGTGTTGAATAATTTAGCAATGAGCGAAGCGCTGGTCTTTGCGGCAAAAGCGGGCGCGGACGTGAGCAAGGTGTTGGAAGCGATTTCGGCGGGCGCGGCGGGTTCGTGGGCGTTGAACAATTACGCGCCGAAAATTTTGCGCCGCGATTTTTCACCGGGGTTCATGGTCAGCTTGCAGCAAAAAGATTTGAATCTCGTGATGGAAGCATCGCGCGCAATGAATTTGTCTTTGCCCGGCGCCGCGTTGACGTTTGAATTGCAAAAAGCGCTGCAAGCATGGGGCTTGGAACGCGAAGGCAATTATGCGCTGATTAAAGTGATTGAACAGCTGGCGGGCGTGGAAGCGAAAGGACAAACCGCTTGAGCGAAATCGGCGGAACGAATGCGCTATTCCTTGCGCGCCGCGCTGCGCCCTTGGAATTTGAACTGAATCTGAAACCGCGCGTATTTGCGCCGCTCCTTGCGCTGGGCTTGGCGTTGTACGTATGGCTCGCGGTAGGTTCATGGCAAGCGACGTTGGCGCAGCCGTGGCTGCGGATGGGCGTCGCGTGGCTCCTCTTTTTAATCCCCGGTTGGGTTACGCAACAGCTGTTGTGGCAAGGTCGCGATGTGACGTTCAGCCAACGCCTCGCGGTTAGTTTTGGCGCGGCTGTCGGACTGGGCGCGACCTTTGGTTTGATTGCCACCGCGGTGCATGGCGCTTTGTGGTTCGTGGTGGGCGCGTTGCTGTTTGTAACATGCGGCGGCGCGCTCATTCTCGCCGCACGTGAGAAATGGCAATGGCAGCGGCGCTGGCGTTTGCAAATTTCGCGCGCGTCGTGGTTCATGCTCGCGCCGCTTGGCTTGGCTTGTTTGATTGCCGTGCGTTTGACGTACGGATTAATGTTTGCGGCGGACGACCTGACCTATGACACTTATGTGACTGGACATTGGCAAGTAACTGGCTGAATTGAAAGAGCACGGGATTAGCTCTAAAGTGTGAGCGACTAAACTTACACAAGGAGCCATCCCATGCTCACC
>WBZO01003611.1_pt1 | contig 17788 bp, 19 predicted proteins | sample 5204261 | NCBI WGS metagenome assembly WBZO01 (sample SAMN12412400, study PRJNA552823) | activated sludge metagenome | isolation source: activated sludge from anammox sidestream of wastewater treatment plant... | place: USA: North Carolina | collected 2017-09
TGAGGACATGCACGCGATTGGCGCGGAAGGAGGAGGCGGCTTTCGATTCACCGTGTTGCTGGATATGAAGACTTATACGCCTGCGGCTTTGGCGATTTCATTCGTCGAAAACATCCAGGAAACCGTCATTGTCGAAGCCCCTGGTTTTCTCGACCGGAGATTCATGCAGGAAACTTACGCGCGTGCGCGGGCTGAACGGAAAGCCAGAGCGAAGCCGCCGCAACAATACGAGATGCTGATCCGATTCTCCGACCGGCGTCCGGTTGGTGGCGCGCTACTTCCGTTCCGAGTCACAACTACGCTCAACGGAGAGTTGATCGAGGAGATAACGATCAACGAATTTGAGACGAACCGGCCCATCAACCCGAAAAGATTCGCGGGGCCGCCGGAGTCGAAAGATTGAAGGGGCGCTCGATGGCGCGGGCTTTTTCATGTTCTCGCTTCGCCGTTGCGGTACAAAGCGGCTCTGAAACAGGTAGACAGGAAGCGGGAAACTATTCAATCAATCAGTTCTCATCACACATCATTGTTCTGAATTCTGACTGAAACCTGACTGAACTATGGCTTACTTTCTGGGTATTGACGGCGGCCAGAGCCACACGACTGCGCTCGTGGCCGACGCTCAAGGGCGAATTCTGGGGCGTGGCGTGGCGGGCGCGTCGAATCACACGCGGGAACCGGGCGGGCGCGAGCGCCTGATCAATGCGATCAATCAATCCGTCGAAGAGGCGCTCCGCAACGCGGGATTGTTGAAGAGGAGAGGCGCCGCCGATTTTCGATTCGCAAGCGCTCATCTGGCGATGACCGGCGAGCCTGAGTACAAGATTGCCATCGTCCAGGAGATTTTACGCGCCGATCTGTTGATTGTCGGCCACGACGCGCCCGGAGCATTGGCGGGAGCGCTCGCGGGTCGGGAGGGCGTGATCGTGCTGGCAGGCACGGGTTCGGTCGCCTGCGGCGAGACGGATGAAGGCAGGTTCGTACGGGTTGGCGGACACGGTTATATGTTCGGAGACGATGGCGGAGCGTTCGCAATTGCGCGCGAAGCGATGATCACGGCTTTGCGCAATCAGGATCGCGATGATCCGTGCGGATTGACTCCGGCGATGCTCTCGCATTTCAGGCGGAAAACACTCAAGGATGTCGCCGAAGATTTTTACGCTGGCGCGATGTCACGCGACAAACTGGCTTCGTTCGCGGCGCAAGTGGGCAAACTCGCGGAGCGCGGCGAAACGGCGGCTGAAGAGATTGTTGACCACGCGGCGTGCGCGCTGGCTGAGATGGCCGTCGTGACCGCCATCAGGCTGGATTTTTCGCATCGCCCGATTTACATCTCGTACGGCGGCGGCGTTTTCAAAAACACCAGGTTGCTGACGCGCTTCGCCGCCGAAATCTCCATCTGGCTGTCGCGAACTCAGATCGTCAAGCCGCGATTCGGACCGGACATCGGCGCATTGCTGCTGGCTTACCGACAGGCGGGAAAGAAAGCGGCTACGAAATTGCTCGCAAACATTGAAGAGACGTACGCCAGGTTATGATCCATTCGGTTATAGAAAAATTGCGCGGTAAGCTCATCGTTTCGTGTCAGGCGCCATCAGGCTCGCCGCTCAACGATCCTTACATCATCTCTGCGCTCGCGATGGCCGCCGAGCAGAACGGCGCCGCCGGAGTTCGTATCAACACGCCTGAGCGCATCGTTGCAACAAAGGCGCGAGTCAGCGTTCCAATCATCGGCATAGAAAAAGTGGTGACTGAACATTCGGATGTTTACATTACGCCCACATTCGAGGTTGCCCGGCGAGTTTCCGAGAGTGGAGCGGAAATCATCGCGGTTGACACGACGCGGAGGCCTAGGCCCAACGGCGAAAGAGTCGAAGATTTGATCAGGCAAATTCAGACCGAATTGCAAAAACCTGTGATGGCCGACATCTCGACTTACGACGAAGCGCTTCACGCGGCTGACTGCGGAACTGAAATCATTGCGACGACGCTGTGCGGATACACCGCGGAAAGCAGAGGCGCGAAGCTCCCGGCGCTCGATCTGATCGAGCGGCTTGCGCGACGGCTCGATGCGCCAGTGATTTGCGAAGGAGGTGTCGCGGCGCCAGATCAACTTCGCCGGGCATTCGATTGCGGAGCTTTTGCTGTAGTGGTTGGAACGGCCATCACTGGCGTTGATCATCTTGTGCGACAATTCGCGGATGTATGTGAACGGAATAACTGAGCGCACGTTCCCGACGTCCCACCTCGTGACGAGGTTATTCGTCACGAGGTGGCTATTTTCTGATGAACAATTCGTGGCCCACGCTTTGCAGCGAGTTTAACGGTTCGCTTTTTTATTAAGGTGATTGAAAGGCGCGATCAGTTTGAGTATGATGCTTTCGCTGAAAGTAACACTTTCCCCAGCCCTTGAATAACACACAAATTGATCAAACAGGACTTGGCAGGATTTGGGCGGTTAGCAACAATACGAGCGATCTGGTCGTAATCAAAATCAACAATAGAAGCGGTAAATGCGCTCTTACGAGTTGTAAAATTTGCAAGCGGTAAGGCGCCGCAAGATTACAACAGAAAAATGTGGCAATCTGAAGCCTGGTAAGCGCGCTAGAGCAACTAGGGTTATTGAATTGAACATCTGAAGGCGCCATATTCAACAGATGTGGGAGACGCAGGAATCTTGATAGTAATTAAGCTTAGGACGTACATTGTGATGGCCGAATCTGTCAACAACTTTACGGTGAAAGCAGAGACTAGGAGGTGACGCCAATGACTACTGCGCAAAAAACAGCTACGAGTTCCGGTTACCTCAACCCTGATCTGAAAAGCCCCGCGGCTCAGGAATTCGAGGATAAGCTTTCCACGCTGATCGTCGGACAGGAGCGCGCTGTGCGGCGCATCACCGGGTTATATCAAATTTTTCTGGCGGGACTGACGCATCCGGGCCGCCCGATTGGAACGCTGATCTTCCTCGGTCCTACGGGTTCGGGCAAAACGCGAGTGGTCGAGGCAGCCTCTGAAGTTCTCTTCGGCGATCCGAACCTGATCACCAAGATTGACTGCGCAGAGTTTCAGCACTCGCACGAGATCGCCAAGCTGATCGGTTCGCCTCCGGGTTATCTCGGCCATCGCGAAACTTCGCCGATGCTGACGCAGGAGAACCTTGATCGTTCGCACACCGAAACGACCAAACTCAGCCTGGTGCTCTTCGACGAAATCGAAAAAGCATCAGACGCGCTCTGGCAGTTGCTGCTTGGCATTCTGGATAAAGCCACGCTGACGCTGGGCGATAACCGCCGCGTTGATTTCTCCAGGTCAATCGTGATCATGACCTCGAACCTCGGCGCGCGCGAAATGAGCGAGTTGATTTCGGGCGGAATCGGATTCGCCCCGAAAAGCGGCGTGATTGACGCGGAAGTTGACCAGAAGATTTATCGGACGGCGCTTGAAGCCGCGAAGCGCAAATTCTCGCCGGAGTTCATGAACCGGATTGACAAGGTCGTGGTCTTCCGCAGCCTCCACAGTGAACATCTGACCGAGATTCTGGAGATCGAATTGAGATCTGTTCAGAGGCGGATTACCGAAGGCACGGGCGAGAAGTTCGTTTTCAAGTGCACCGATGCGGCGAAAAATTTCCTGCTCGAAGAGGGAATTGATTTCAAATACGGCGCGCGCCATCTGAAACGCGCCATCGAACGTTTTCTGGTCTATCCGCTGTCGAACCTGATTGCGACAAATCAGGTGGGGATGGGCGATCTGCTGATCGTTGATTATTCGCCTGAGATCGGCAAACTCGTCTTTTCAAAAGACGCAGGCGGAGCGCTGATCCATGAAGAGTGGCGCCAGCGCGTCTTCCCGGTTCACGGCGAGCAGGAGGCCAGCGGCGCAACCGCCATCGCAGAGCCTGAATGGGCGCCCGCGCCCGCAGTGGCGAAAAAAGATCAGAATCAATAGCGAGGGGAGTGGGAAATGGGGAATAGGGAGTAAGGGAAAAGGCATTGTTCCCCATTCCTCACTCCCCATTCAGGGGATGATTTTCACCGGAGTTCTTACCGGAACCAGATCGAACAACACTTTCATCTCGTCGTTTTCAAGGGCCACACATCCCAGCGTCCAATCCTTGATCAATCCGAAAAGTTTTCCTGTCCCGCCGCCGTGAATGAAGATGTCGCCGCCGAGTTTCGTGTTCTGTGGCGGCTTCGTTTTTCCGCGGATGGCGCTGACTATCGTCTGATACTGAGCCTTCGTAATCAGGCCATCCTTCAAACCTTTCTCGGCGTCGGCGATGTTGGGATAACTGACGCCCAGCGAGAGATAGAATTTGCTGCGCGCGTTCTTGTGCGTGATGTAGTAATCACCTTCAGGCGTCGCGCCGTCGCCCTGCCTGCGTTTCGTCCCGGTTGGATTATTGCCGAGCGCGATCTGATAGGTCTTCGCCAGTCTCTCATTACCATTTTCCCGCCGGTAAAGATAAAGCTTCCGCTCACCTTTTTTGATGACTATGCGGAATTGATCTTCGGAGTCGCCGCGCTGTCGCGGTTGATTGCATTGGGCCGAGGATGTTTGAGCCGCCGCAACGACCACCAGGCCCGCGAAGAGCAGCGGAGCAAGGATTGAGTTTGAGCAGAGGGCGTTCATATTGAAGCGCTCGTTGGTTGAATGGCCTGATTGATTTCGACGGCGACGCGTTCGGCCTGTTTGATGCAATCGCCGAGAGAGACTCCGCGCAGGTAATTCCCCGCGAGCCACAATCCGGAAGCGGCGCCCAACTCCGATTCTATTCGCTCGACCCGCGCGGCGTGGCCCAGCGTGTATTGCGGAATCGCGCGTTCGTGCCGCGTGATCGGCAATCGGCGAGGCTCTCCGCTGACATCCAGAACTCTGCTCAGGTCATTGTGAACGATGCGGATCAACTCTTCATCGCCGAGTTTGACGGCCTCCGGATCGGTCGCGCCGCCGATGAGATTTGTCAGGCAGACCCAGCCTTCAGGCGCGCGTCCGGCGAACAGAGATGAGTTCCAGATCGAACCCAACGTCCGCACTCCTTGGCCGCGCGGCGCGAGGAAGCCGAAGCCATCAAGCTTGCGCCCTACCTGCTCAGCGCGGTAGGCGAGCGGAACCGACGCGATCGGCGCGTACCGGACTTCCGCGACCAGCGCGGCTATCTCCGGCGCGATGCCATCGAGCAAACCTGCGGCGACGTAGGCGGGCGTGGAGACGACAAGCGTCGAGCAGTTGATCGCTCTGTTCTCGCCTCGATGTTCGATCCTGATTTCAAACCCGCTCGTTGAACTGTTTTTGCTGATGCCGATGATTCGGGCGCCGGTCAACAGTTTGCCGCCGAGCGATCTAGCCAACGCTTCCGGCAACGCGCTCAAACCGTGACGAAACGAGCATAGGCGGTAAGGACGCAAAGACCGCTTCGGCTTGTCCTGTTGCCGGCGCGATTTCATTGCCGCTCGCAAAGCCCCACCAACGACGCTGCCCGCCTCCGATTCAAATTCGGCGAGTTTCGAGAAACAAGCCTGAACGCTCAACTGTTCGGGGTCGCCTGCGTAGACGCCTGAAAGAAACGGCGCGATCAGCCGCTCCAGAATCTCATCGCCCAGCCGCCTACGCGCAAACGATGCGATGCTCTCTTCGCCGCTTTCGCGTCGCGCTTTGACGAACGGCTCGCCGAGCAATCGCAGCTTGGCTGAAGTCGAAATCAACTTTGTTTTGATGAGCGCGGGCGGACTCATCGGCACGGCGTGCAGCTTGCCATCAATGTAGACGTAAGCCGGCGCACGCGGATCGCCCGTGATCAGTTCATCGGTCAGATTCAAATCTTCAACCAGGTCGAGAAATTCGTGCGAGCCGCGCACGCTGTTCGGCCCGCATTCGATCAGAAAGCCTTCAGTGTCGCGGCTGCAAATCGCGCCGCCCACGCGATCGCCGCTTTCGATGAGCAAAACCTCACGGCCCAACCTTTTCAAACGATGAGCCGCGACCAGACCTGAAATGCCCGCGCCGATGATTACTGAATCAAAATTCATGTCGAGTTGATTGATGTTCACGCTGTTTCGTTTTTCCGAAACAGATTATCCCAATCAACTCTTCCGGTAAATTGCATCACGACGAAGAGCGTGAGGATACACAGGATCGTGATCGCAAGCCCCGTGAACCGCTCGAAGAAGAACGTGTAGGAGAACAGAACCAGGTAGACGAATTGCAGGATGCCCGCTTCAACGAACGCGAAGCGATTGCCCACCGCCAGCCGCAGATACGACACGACCAGAGCAATCGAGATCACCGAACAGATCAGAAACGACAGGTGGATCGAGATGTGATCAACCAGATAAGCCAGCAGCAGGTGAAAGCTGAAGAACGCCGCGCCGATGAAAAAGTAATTCATCGGATGCAGCTTGATCTTCTTCACCGATGTCAGCACAAAAACGATGAAGAAGAAAAGGAAGAGCGAGACGGGCGCGGCGAAAGTGATCTGGCTGACCCAGGGACCGGGGTTGAGTTTATGCGGCATGACCATCCCGATTCTCACGCCCGAAAGCAGGTTGGCGTATTGCCATTTCAACTCCCACCCGGAGCCGCCCTGCGTTTTCTGAGTAGGCGAGAGGCTGCTTTGCGGAAAATCAATCTGGTCGAAATCGGTCTGCATCGTCAGCGAGAAGTTTTTGACCTGATTCACCTCTTTGCCGAAGTCGTACCACCACTCGTCCATTCCCTGCGAGCCGTAGCTGACCTCCACGGTTTCGGATTGCCCTGGCGCGAGTTTGATCTTGTGGCTGAGCGTGCCGGCGTTGAACGGCAGATTCGGGATCTCCTTCCCGCCGACTACCAAACGGAAATTATCGTAAACGCCACCTTGAGCGGGCGCCGAAAAATTGAAAAAGACGTCGCCCTCAGCGTCAGTGTAGTTCGTCACGCGGTACTTGCCGTCGAACCGAACACGATAGGTCGAATACCAGAGCAGACCTTTCTGGCGATAATCCAAATTCAAATTTACTTTGATGTCGCTGCTGTCGAGCAACAACGGATGACCGATCGTTTCGTTTTTGGTTTCCGTAATGGTCTTGCCGTCTTTGGTAGTTTCAACTTGGGTTTGCCGCATTGCCTGATAGTGGATTTGCGGCGCCGATTGCCGCTGCGGTGTTCCCCAGAGTTGACCTACGGCGTTTTTCAGGCTCTCGTCCTGTGTCGTCGTGCGACGCGTCACCGTGCTGCCCAGCACGGCCCAGGCTCCGGCGATGCAGAGAAAGATGAAGACTATGGCCGCCATTCGCGCAAGCATGATTCCTCCTCAGTATGCGTGGGACAATATGGCATCTTGCCCCACGAACGTTTCGCAGGTTGTTGTTGTTCGTCTATCGCGCGCGATTATCCGCGAGATGTTTCAGGCGGGCTAGCTGCAAGGCTACGATGAGTTGACGTGTTTTCCCGCGCGCCCAGTGTGGGAATCCACACACGGTCATTTCATGTTTGGGCGAGCTTTTCACAGACCAGATCAGCGAGCGCGATAATGAACGTTGGGTTGAGGTTTAACGCCGGAACGCGGCGATAAGATTTTATGCCGATCTCATCGGCCAGATTTTTGTAAAGGATGTCGAGTTCGTAAAGCGTCTCGATGTGATCGGAGACGAAGCTGATGGGAATCGCCAGAACCTGTTCGACGCCCGCCGCCGCCAATTCGCGCAGCTTCGCGTCGGTCGAAGGCTCAAGCCATTTGACCGGCCCGACCTTGCTCTGAAAGCTGAGGTGGATGGGGCCGATATTGCCTAGTCTCTCCGAAACCAGCCTGACAGTCTCCTCGATGTGTTGAAGGTAAGGATCGCCTCTTTCGATGTAACTTTGCGGAACGCTGTGCGCGCTGAAGAGCAGGTGAACGCGCTGCGGATTCGGGTCGGGGAATTTTTCGATCTCTTCGGCGATCTGTTCGGCTAACGCCTTGATGTAAGTTTCGTGCGTGTGCCATTGCTGGATTGGGCGCCGGCGAATGTGAGCAAGCCCGCCGCGCTTGTCCATCAGCGCGTCGAAGTCTTTGAAGCTCGACCCGGTTGTCGAAACGGAGAATTGCGGATAGAGCGGCAGCAGGATCAACTCATCAACGCCGTCACGAACAATCTGCTCAATCGCTTCTTCAGTGAACGGGCGCCAGTACCGCATCCCGACGTAGACGTTCGCCTCAACGCCGCGCCGGGCAAGCTCTTCGCGCAAAGCCGCCGCTTGCTCATCCGTGATTCGCCGCAATGGCGATCCGCCACCAATCTGCGTGTAGTAGCCGGAAGATTTTTTTTGACGCGCGGTAGCGATCAACCACGCCAGCGGCTTCTGCATCGCGCGAATCGGCAAGCGCACGATCTCAGGATCGGAGAAGAGATTGAAGAGAAATGGGCGCACATCGGCCAGTGTTTCAGGGCCGCCCAGATTGAAGAGAAGAACGCCAAGTTTCATAAAGTGGTGGTTGGTGGCTGGTGGTTGGTGGTTGGTTGAAAGCCGCCGCCAACCACCAGCCACCAACCACCAACCACCGCTCACAGAGTTCCCGCAATCACCGTCGTCGCTACTTCGGGGTGAATATATTTGCGGATGGCTTCGTCCACGTCCGTCTTTGTGATCAGCGAAACCAGCGAGGGATATTCGTCGAGGTATTTGACGCCGAGGCCGAACAACTCCGACGCCGCGATCTGGTTGGCCATTCCGGCGTTGGTGGCGAGGCCGATTTTGAACGAACCGATGATCGAAGACTTTTCGTCTTTCAGTTCGTCCTCGCGGATGCCGCTGGCGATGTAGTCGTTGACGATCTCATTCGTCGCGCCAATCGCCGGATCAATGTTTTCCGGCGCGACGGTGACGGTGATGACGAACGGGCCGTCGCCGATGCCCGATTCGGCAAAGCTGGAATTGATGCCATAGGTCAATCCCATCTCGTCGCGCACTTTCAAACCGAGGCGCGATGACAACGTTGATTGGCCGAGCGCGTTGTTGGCGATTCGGGCCGCTACGAAATCAGGATTCGACCGGCGCAGCCGCGACGCGTGGCCGATGACGACATCGGCGTTCGGTTTATCTTTCATCGCCACCATCTCGCGCGCTGGCGCGGATTGCAGCGGGGTTTCGGGAATGTCAATCAACGCTTCGGGCGCGCCTTGCCAGACGCCGAGTTTTTCTTCCATCAATGCTCGCACGTCATCGGCTTTAACGTCGCCGACTACGGCCAGTATCATCGTCGAAGGGCTGTAAAATTTCTGATGAAACTGGCGAATGTCGTCAACCGTGATCGTTTCGATCTGGCCGATCAATTTGTCGGCGGGCGTTTGATGAAACGGGTTGTTTTCGGGGAAGACCAGTTGCGTCATCCGGTCGTAAGCGCGAACGCGAGTGTCGTCCTGTTCTTCCTTGATGTTGGCGATGATGCGCATCCGCATCTTTTCAAGCTCGTCCGCCGGGAACGCGGGTTCGCGCAGTTGTTCGGCCAGCGTCGAAACGATCATCGGCAGGTCGCGGCTGAGCGATTGGCCGCTGACCGACACGGTGAACGTGTTCGAGGACACGCCGACGCGCGCCGCCGCCGATTCCATCTCTTCGGCTATCTCCAGCTTGCTGCGGCGGAGCGTGCCTTTGCTGAGCATGCTCGCGGTGATGCCAGCCAGAGAGTCTTTGCCCGCCGGGCTGAAATATTCGCCCGCGCGTATCGAACCGGCGATTGAAACCGTCGGGTTGGCCGAGTTTTCCAAAACGAGCAGTGTGGCGCCGTTTGAAAGTTGAAATGATTTGGTGCGAGCGACGAAAGAATTATTGCTCATAAACCTCAATGCTTTCTTCCTGCTTTGGTATGAACCAGCCGACGGTGCGGTTGTCTTCGGTGAGATATGTCGTCGCGACGCGTTTGATGTCGGCGGGCGTAACCTGTTCGACCATCTTCGGCAGATCAACGAACATCTTCCAATTCGCAGCCGCTTCGGCTTCGGCGATCACCCTGGCCACGCCCAGCGGGCTGTCGCGCAGATAGATCATCTGCGTCGTGATCATGTTCTTTGCCTTCTGCAATTCCTTCTCCGGCGTGTCTTCGGTCTTCATCTTTTCGATTACTTCGAGCGCGACGCGTTCGGCGTCCGCGTGCTTTATGCCGGGGCGCAGCGTGACGTGAAGCATGAACAATCCGGGATCAACAAACTGGAAAGCCTGCGCGCCCACGTCAACGGCCATCTGCGTTTCGACCAGCGCCTGATACAAACGCGAAGTGATGCCCGCCGACAGCAACGTGTCGAGCACGGTCAACACGGCGGTGTCTGGATGCGCGGCTTCGGGAATGTGCCATCCGACGTTGATCAAACCAAGCTGGCCCGCGCGGCGAAGCGTGAAGCGAATCTCGCCTTCCTGCGGCGGTTCGACTGTGTACATCGGCGGAATCGGCGCGTGCGACGACGGAATCTGGCCGAAATGTTTGCTCATCAGATCGAGCGCCGCCTGCTCGTCGAAATCGCCGACGATGATGGCAGTGGCGTTGTTCGGGTGATAGAACGTGTCGTAAAACTCTTTCAACCGCGAAGTCGGCACGCCTTCGACATCCGAACGCCAGCCGATGGTCGGATGATGATAAGGATGCTCGCGGAAGGCCATCGCCCACAATCGCTCGTGCAGGATGTTCGACGGCTCGTTCTCGCCGCGTTCGAGTTCGTTGCGGACGACGGTCATCTCCGACTGCCGGTCTTCGTCGGCGATGAACGAATTGCGCATCCGGTCGGCTTCCAGATGGATCGCCAGTTCAAGCTGATCGCTGGGCAGCATCTCGTAATACCGCGTGCGGTCGAACCACGTGTCGGCGTTGAAGACGCCGCCCTGACGTTGCAGAACCGAGGCGATCTGCGTCCCGTTCTGTTTGTTGTAAGTCGGCGTGCCTTTGAAAAGCATGTGCTCGAGCAAGTGCGTCGAGCCGGTGTGGCCAACCGCTTCGTTGCGCGAACCCACGCGGTAAAGAACCATAAAAGCGACCACGGGCGCGGCGCGACGCGGCGCAAGCAGCAGCTTCAGATCGTTCGAGTCGAATTTGTATTCGGTGATTCCGTCGTATTCGGTGATTTTGGTGTATGTCATGGCTTAAATCTGATCGTTGTAAAGACTCAGGTAGAGTTCTTCGTCGTAATCAATGATGGCGAGGCGAACGAGTCGCAACCAGCCGTTCCTGCCCAGGAAATTCCGTGGGAGATTCTCGAACTCGGAAAAATAAACGATAGACTGAAATTCAAGTCCAAGAGTTTTGATTGTCAATTCGTGGCCATAACCGAGGAAATCGCCGGTGAGTGTTCCCAATATCTTGGGCAGCCCCGATTCGATTTCGATTCCCAGCCTTTCTCCGATTTCTCGCGAGAATAAACAGACCTCCGCGCCACAATCAATCTTGGCGTCCGCAACGACAAAAAGATCGCCACGTTGCAGATTGGCTTCAACCGTGATTCCATCGTCCGACGATTTATACTTATGGCGCAGATCGAAGCTCAATTGAAATGGCATAAGAGATACCGGCGAGATTGCTCAGCTACCAAATGATAAGAGATCGAGCGTTAGGCGGTTCAACGTAGATAATCAGGGCATCAGGAACTCCATTCTGACGGGCTTCGTCAATTACGAGTCTACAATCGGTAGAACTGCTGACCAGCCTGTCTCCATCGAGGGCCACCCATTGATGGGAGTATTCTTTGCGATGCTGTTCCAACCACTCGTACTCTTTTGAGCGATCTTTGGGCGGAGGCGCTTTGCCGATTATTCGTGGGGTGAAGTTCAGTTTATCACCATCTTCAACAATAAAGATCAGCGCATCGAAGACACCGGCGTCATCCGCCGCTTTGGCTACATCTCTGAGACTCTTGCCATAACCTAGCAGGCGATCTCCATCGAGAGCTACCCATTGGCCAACGTATTCATTGCGATGACTTGCGAGCCAGGCTTTTTCTTTTGATCGGTCTTTAATCGGGAGCTTGTGCGCGGCGGCTTGCGGCGTAATCGGCAAATGAGCCTCGCCAACGGTTTCTGGCGCGCTCGCTGCCCCAGACTGATGCTTGCTTTTCACCTTCTTTTCCAAACACTCAAACACTTCCCGCTGCTGTTCCGAACTGAGTCGCTCAATTTCCGTAATAACCTTTTCAACCGCTGTGTCCAACATAGCGCCTCCTCCGAGCAATATATTCTGCTCCGAATTATGCCATAACAACCGCTGCCTTCACGCCACCTCTTTGATCCCCGCCTTTCTTCAAAATCTCTTTGACCAATTCAGTGATCGTCTCCGGCGCGCCCTTGAAAAGCACGTGTTCGAGCAGGCGCGTCGAGCCGGTGTGGCCGACGGCTTCGTTGCGCGAACCCACGCGGTAAAGAACCATAAAGGCGACTACCGGCGCAGCCCGGCGCGGCGCGAGCGGCAGCTTCAGGTCGTTCGAGTCGAATTTGTATTCGGTGATTCCGTCGTATTCGGCGATTTTGGTGTATGTCATGGCTTAAATCTGATCGTTGTAAAGACTCAGGTAGAGTTCCTCGTCGTAATCAATGATGGCGAGGCGAACGAGTTGGAGCCAGCCCTGGCGACCAAGCAGATTACGTGGCAGGTTGTACTCTTTCGCAAAATAAACGGTTGTGTGGAACAACTCGCCTAATGTTCCAATTGTAAGCTCATGGCCAAATGCTGTTAATGCGCCGGTCAGTGTTCTAAAGTCTTGCCTGACCCCGCTCTCGACATCAATTCCCAGAAGCTCCCCGACTTCTCTGCTAAACAGGCAATACTGCGCGCCGGTATCAACTTTGGCCTTACACTGAAACTCATTTCCTCCATAGCTCAGAACCACGTCCAATGTGATCCCCGCTTCAAGGTATTGGTACTTGTGGCGGTGGCTGAAGTTGAGTTGAAAAGACATAGTCAAAATCCTGCCCACGGAAGAGCGTCGCTCGGTTCGACTCGAACGAACAATGCGTCGTCCACGCCGTTTTGTTTCGCAGTTTCAGCGACTTCCTTAAGGTTATGGCCGTGACCGACCAGACGATCTCCGTCCAACGCTACCCATTGCCAGGCGTATTCATCGCGATGAAGCCGTAACCATTCATCTTCTTTCGTGCGGTCTTTAGGCTCGTATGTTCCAATAACGCGCGGGGTAAATGGGAATTCAGGCGGCTTCGAACGATCTTTGCCAATATCCTCGGCAACAATCTTTGGCGTAATCGTCGCGCCGGGCTGACGTTTGCCATTCACCTTCTTTTCCAAATGTTCAAACACTTCCTTCTGCTGGTCTGAATCAAGCTGATCAATTTCCGCAATGACTTTTTCAACCACGGTGTCAAACATAAAGCCTCCTTCGAACAATCCCCTTTGCCCCAAATTATGCCATGACGACCGCTGCCTTCACGCCACCTCTTTGATCCCAGCCTTAGCCGCTTCGATAAACGCGCGCGCGTTTTCGACCGGAACCATCGGCAGAATGCCGTGTCCCAGATTCATGATGTGACCCAGGCCGCCGCCTTTTTTCAAAATCTCTTTGACCGATTCAGTGATCGTCTCCGGCGTGCCCAGCAGTTCGCACGGATCGAGATTGCCTTGCAGCGCGACCTTATCGCCGGCTCTGCGCCGGGCTTCGGCCAGATCAATGCGCCAGTCAATGCTCAGAACGTTCGCGCCCGATTTGGCCATCTTCTCCAGAATGTGGCTGCAACCGTTGACGTACAGGATCGCGGGAATGGTCAACCCGCCCGGGCCGCGATGAATATGCTCGAAGACTTTTTGTTCGTAAGGCAGGGCGAACTCTTCGTAATCGGCTGCGGAAAGCTCGCCTGCCCAGGTGTCGAAGAGTTGCACGACCTGCGCGCCGGCTTCGATCTGCGCGTTGATGTAGAGAATGATCGCATCGGCCAGCTTGTCGAGCAGTTTGTGAATCGTCTTCGGCTCGCGATACATCATCCGTTTGATCTCGGCGTAATTGCGCGTTCCGCCGCCTTCGACCATGTACGACGCCAGCGTGAACGGCGCGCCCGCGAACCCGATCAGCGGCGCCTCGTGATTCAGGCGTTTCCGCAGCAGCCGGATCGTCTCCATCACAAACGGCATCGTCTCGACCGGGTCGGGGATGATCAGTTTTTCAACCTGCGCGTCGGCGCGGATCGGATCGTCCAGCGCTGGCCCTTTGCTCTCGATGATGTCGAGCTTCATGCCCATCGCTTCGACAACGACCAGAATGTCGGAAAACAGTATCACTCCGTCAACGCCCAGAATTTCGTAAGGCTGCATCGAAACCTCGTAGGCGAGTTCGGGAGTCTTGCACATCGTCATGAAATCGTATTTCGCGCGCAACGCGCGGTATTCGGGCAGGTATCGGCCCGCCTGTCGCATCATCCAGACTGGCGCGCGATCCACCTCCTGGCGGCGGCACGCGCGAATTAAACGGTCGTTGTTGATCATAAACTCCTGCGATTTTTAAATTAGGATGGCCGTATCTTAGCACATCGGTTGAGGGCCGGGCATTTGGCCGACGGACGGCGAAGGCAGGCATAAATGAGGCTGAAGTTATCCTCTTTGAGTGGCAAAAGCGATGCGCAGAGCATTGATGATCTGACCGCCGTGAAACCGCCCGTTCTCGATGAAAATCTTCCCGGTCTCCTTGCCTGCCGTCACGACTCCGGCCAGATAAATACCGCGCGCGTTCGATTCCATCGTCTCGTGATTGAATGACGGCTTCATCGTTTCAGGATCAATCTCGATGCCCATCGAGCGCAGAAAATCATTGTCGGTGTGATAGCCGGTGAGCGCGAAGACGAAGTCGTTCGGCAGTTCCGATTCTTCGCCTGTGGCAAGATTGCGAATGCGGATCGTGGACGGTTTGATTTCGGTGACGAGGGTTTGGAAATGCGCTTTGACTTCGCCGTTGGCGATGCGGTTTTCGATGTCGGGCAGAATCCAGTATTTGATCGTGCGGCGAAGCTGCTCGCCGCGATGAATCATCGTCACGCGCGCGCCGTGCCGGTAAAGATCGAGCGCGGCAATCGCCGCCGAATTAGCTCCGCCGATGATCGCCACCTCGCGGTCGTAAAACGGATGCGCGTCTTTGTAATAGTGCGAAACCTTCGGCAAATCTTCGCCCGGAATGCCGATCCGATTGGCGTAATCGTAATAGCCGATGGCGACGATGATCTTGCGCGAAAGGTACGAATGCTTTTCGCCCGTCAGCGTTGATTCAGTCTCGACTAGAAAGTTTCCGTCGGAGCCTGTTACCCGCGCGACTTTTTCATACTGGTTGACGCGTAACTGATAGGTATCAACGACGCGGCGGTAATATTTCAGCGCCTCGATGCGGACGGGCTTTTCGCGCTCGCAGACGAACGGCAGATCGCCGATTTCCAGCAATTCCGGCGTGGTGAAGAAGACCAGTTGCGCCGGGTAATTGTAGAGCGAATTGACGACGCAGCCTTTCTCGATCACGAGATGGCTGAAGCCCGCGCGCTGCGCCTCAATCGCGCAGGCCAGCCCAGTTGGCCCGCCGCCGATGATGATGATGTCGAGCGGCTCGATCTCTCTCGTCACTTGGTTCGATGATCCTCGTAAAAAAACGCCGGGCCGCAAACCAGCAAAAGTCTCATCGGCCCGGCGCCCGTGTTGGTCAGCGTGTGGCGCGCAAAACGCGGAATGTAGATCGCGTCGCCCGCGCCGACCTCGCGTTCTTCATCGTCAATCTTCATCACGCCTTCGCCTTCGATGATGTAGTAAATCTCTTCGAGCGCTTCGTGGTAGTGCGGCGTGACGCTCGCGCCCGGCGGCAGCGTTTCTTCGGCCAGGCTGCATTGATTGATCGGCGAGGACGTGCGATCAATGAGCGGACGAATCTCTGAGCCGTGCGGCGTGCTGATGACCTTCGTGTCGCGGCGATTGACGATGAGCATAATTTAGACCGAAGCCAGAACCTTCTCCAGAAATTCGCGGTTGGCGAGCGCGTTCGCCGTAGTTTCTTCCGGCGTCGCGCCCACCTTGCAGCATTCGACCATCACCGGGCCGTTGAATCCTCCGGCTTTCAGCTTCTTGAAGACGGCGGCGAAATCAACCTTTCCCGCGCCGAACTGGATCATCACGTCGCCTTTCATTTCGCCGCAGTCCTTCGCGCAGAAGCCCGTGATGTGTTTGGCGATTGGGGCGATCTCAGCCACAGGGTCTTTGCCGGTGTAATGGATGATGTTGCCCGCGTCGTACCAGATCGCGAAGTTGCGATGATTGACCTCTTTGATCACGCGCAGAATCTCTTCGGAAGAGCCGCTGATGCCGCCGTGCGGCTTCATCACCAGCTTGACGCCTTTCTCCTGAGCGTAAGCGGCGGCGTCGCTCATCACCTTGAAATAATGCGCGAACTGTTCAGGATTGTCCGCGCCGAACGACAGCACGAATTTCAGCGAGAGAAATTTGGCGTTGTCTATCTGCTTGCGGACGTCCTTGATCGAATCTTCGAGCGGGATGTTGTGGCGCGAATGCAGCGCGCCCATATTGGCCACAAGGCCGCTCGCCGCCAACCGATTCTTCAAGCTTTCCAGGTACTCCGGCGTGGCGTTCGCGCCGATGAACTGCTCTTCTCTGGTGCGGCTGAGCAGGCCCGTGGATTTGTATCCCGCGGCTCTCTCTACAGGACAAAAAATGATGCTGAATTGTGGTCATAGCTGATAAGGTCATCGTGCGATTAGACTTTCTGTCGCCAAACGGAAAGGAGATCGCACGATGACCGACATTCGCTCGCTTGAGCAAACGTTGCTTGAAAATCTACCTTGGAATAAAGCGCGCATCAAATTTGTTGCGCGCTTTCTCCTGGCGCTTTACGCCGTACAGACCGTCAATCTCTCGATCCTGGCCAATGCCTTTTCTGGCTCGGCGCAGATTGAGTCGAACTACAAACGACTCCAACGTTTCCTGCGTCAGTTCGAGATGCCGTACGCCGAGCTTGCCGAGTTTGTCGTCAGACTGCTCGACCTGCCCGGGCCGTACACGCTGGCGCTGGATCGGACGAACTGGAAGGTCGGGGTCGTTGACCTCAACATCCTGATGCTTTCGATTGTTTATCGCGGCGTCGGGGTTCCGGTCGTTTGGATGGTCTTGCCTAAAGCTGGGAACTCCGACACTGGCGAACGAATGACGGTCATGGAAATCTTCCTTGATCTGTTCGGCGCTCAAAACATCGCGTATTTATTGGGTGATCGCGAATTCGTCGGACGCGAATGGTTTGGCTTTCTCAAGCGCCATCGGATCAAGTTTCAGATGCGGCTGCATCGAGACACGCTCGTGCGTAACGGACGCGGGCAATATGTGCAAGCCTGGCGACTGTTTTGCCGCACGCGCATCAATTGCCCTTTGGTCATTCCCGAAGCGCGCCGGATGTGGGCAATGGAACTCTACTTGAGCGGCTGCCGCTTGAAGAACGGCGAGTACCTGATTCTGGTTTCGCCAGAATTTTGTGAAAAGCCGCAGCAGGAATACAAGAAGCGTTGGGGAATTGAAACGCTATTCGGAGCGCTGAAATCGCGCGGCTTCAACCTCGAAGACACGCACGTTCAAGACTCGGAACGCTTGAGCCGATTGCTGGCCTTGCTAGCGTTGGCTTTCACCTGGGCCTTTGTCGTTGGGCTCTGGCAAGCGAGTGTCAAAGAACTGAAACTGAAGAAACACGGCTATCCGCCCAAGAGCATCTTCCGTCGTGGACTCAATATCTTGTGTCGGTTAGTGACTAACCTCGAACACTTCGATGTTGTTGTTTGGCGGAAAGTTATCAAACTTTTGTCCTGTAGTTAG
>WBZO01003338.1_pt1 | contig 17784 bp, 13 predicted proteins | sample 5204261 | NCBI WGS metagenome assembly WBZO01 (sample SAMN12412400, study PRJNA552823) | activated sludge metagenome | isolation source: activated sludge from anammox sidestream of wastewater treatment plant... | place: USA: North Carolina | collected 2017-09
GATGAGGCCGGTGGCCGTGGAAGTCATGCGGACATTGTCATCGAACGCGACGGCGACGAAGATGGGTGGGGCGCCGGCGGGCGGCTGATAGCCTTCCGGGGCGACAGCGTAGATGGGGATCGCGAAATCGGGTCGGCTCTCGGGAGCGTATTGCGTGGCGACGCCGATGACGAGGTAGCCGCCGGCGGAGAAGCCCATGACGCCGATGCGCTTGGGGTCGAGCTTCCACTCAGCGGCGCGTTCGCGGACGGTCTTGACGGCGAGGAGGCCATCTTCGACGGCCGCTTTCTGGCTGAGTTGGCGGTTCATGGCCGGGGTTTCGCCGGTTTCCAGGCCGCAGCGGTAGCGCAGGACGAAAGCCGTAACGCCGAGTTGATTCAGCCACCGGGCGACTTCGCGTCCCTCGTGCTCGATCGCCAGGATGGAGAAACCGCCGCCGGGCGCGACGACGATGGCCGTGCCGTTGGAATCGGCCGCGGCGTAAACCTCCAGGGTGGGCCGCTTTACTCTTCGAACCCACTTTTCCGAAGGATGGTTGACGTGCTGGTTGGTGGACTCGGGGGTGTACCACTCTTCGCCAGCGGGGAGATCCGGGCGCAGGACGATCTCCTGCGGGGGCGCAGCGGCGGCCGCGAGAGCGAACAGGAGGACAGCAAACGTCGGCTTCATGGGCGGATTCATTCTATCGGATCGTGCGGTAGACTTCAGACATGCGGCAGTTCAGGCTCAGTCTCGTTCTCTGTCCGGCGCTTCTCACGCCGTTCGCGGCCCAGGCGAAGAGTCCGTTCGAGGGACGGTGGAACTTCAACATCACGACGCCCCGAGGGACGGGCGCGAGCTGGCTTGGAATCACCGGGAAACAGGGCGTTCTGGAGGTGAACTACCAGCCCACCGGCGGCAACGTCTATCAGCTGAAGGACGTGAAGGTGGAAGGCGGGAAGCTGATTCTGCTCGTCAGCGCGGCTTCCGGCAACCGCCCGGCGACGACCTGGGAGTTGGAGGCCAAGGGCGGGCAACTGGTGGGGGTCATGAAGCGCGGGGAGACTTCGACGCCGCTGACGGGGCTGCGCGCGCCGGAGCTGAAGCGCAAGGAGCCCAAGGCGTGGAGCACCCCCGAGCCGATCTTCAATGGGAAGGATCTGACGGGGTGGGAGCCGGTGGGTGATTCGTCGAGAAGCTTCTGGACGGTGAAGGACGGCATGCTGGTCAATGAGAAGCTGGGTGTGAATCTGAGAACCACCGGCAAGTGGGAAGACTACAGGCTGCACTTCGAAGTGTCCCTGCCGGAGCACACCAACAGCGGATTCTATTTGCGAGGCCGGTACGAACTTCAACTCGAGTGCTGCGAAAGCAGGGCGCCGGCGGAGCGCAGGAACGGAGCCATTTACGGCCGCATCGCCCCCGTGAATCCGCCCGCGCAGACGGCGGGGCAGTGGGACGTATACGACGTGACACTGGTGGGCCGGACTCTGACGGTCGTGCAGAACGGCGTAAAGACGATCGACCGGCAGGAACTCGAGGGGATTACGGGTGGAGCGATCGACGCCAATGAGGGTGAACCTGGCCCGTTCCTCATCCAGGGCGACCACGCCGGCGGAGTGAGATTCCGGAACATCACGCTCTCGACGCCGAAAAAGTGAAGGCGGACGGCGCGGCATGTGCCGATGGGGCCGGCGCCGCCTACGGCGCGGGTGCGGAGCACGGCCTCATCGTGCGAACGCCTGCGGATTCCACCGGTGTATAGTGGGGTCGGCAAGGAGTAGCGGACATGATCGGGTTCCTGGCGTTGGCGTCGATGGTGATGGCGCCGCAGACGGTAGTCTTCGAGGGACTGAAGGCGGAGCAGCGGTGGCCGCTGAAGGAATTGAATCCCACGCTTCCCTCGGATTGGACCGGCTACAACTATCTGGTGCTGGAGTTGCGAGCCTCATCCGCGCAACGCTTCAGCCTCATGCTCATCAGCGGCACTGTGACGCAGAGCAGGCAGATGCACCCGCTGCCTGGCGTCTGGATCCGCGCCGCCGTGCCGCTGCAATACTACCGCCAGCCGAACCGCGCGGGTTTCGATCTCGCCTCGGTGGGCAAGGTGCCGCGGAACTCGTTCTGGATCGGCACGGGCGGCGTCTACGGACCGCTCAATGCCGTCGACGCGATCGGGGTGGCGATGATCACGCCGCTGGGCAAGACGACGCTGGAGATCCGGTCGGTGGCGCTGGCCAGGGAGGACCCGGGGTCGGACGTGCTCGAGGGCAAGCCGGTGGTGGACGAGTTCGGACAATGGGTCCACGCCGATTGGCCGGGCAAGATCAGGAGCCTCGCGCATGCGAAGCAGGAATGGTCGGCGGAAGAGGCGGCGCTGAAGGCCGGTGATTTCGGGCTCTGCAAGTATGGCGGCTACCTGAACACCAAGGCGAAGGCGACGGGCTTCTTCCGCGTGGAGCAGGTGGACGGGAAGTGGTGGTTCGTCGACCCCGACGGGCATCTGTTCTTCTCGACGAGTTCCACCGGAATGGGCGCGGGCGGAGGCGATTCAAGACTCCAGGGGCGGGAGAACTACTTCCAGGCGCTGCCGCCGCTGGATCTGAACCCGCCGCCCGGCAGACGGCCGCAGAGCGGTTTCTACACCTGGAATCTGCAGCGGCGGCATGGTGCTCAATGGAAGACCGGATGGGCCGACCTGCTGCTGCGGCGCCTCGACGCCTGGGGGCTGAACACGATCGGCAACTGGAGCGACTCCCAGTTGTGGAACGCGGGAAAGAAAGCCTACCAGGTGAACCTGCGCGGGTGGGGCATGGAGTCCGGCTATATGGGAATGCCGGATGTGTACTCGGACGGTTGGGCGAAGATGGTCGACAAGGCGGCGGCGGAGCAATGCGCGCCGCGAAAGAACGACCCGTGGCTGCTCGGCTACTTCATCGCGAACGAGCCGCCATGGCCGGGACGCGAGTCCCTGATCGTGGACATCATCCTGGAAAAGCCGCCAAGCGCGATTCAACGCGAGGCGAAGGCGTTCCTGGCCGGCGGCGATACGCCGGAGCGGCGCCGGCAGTTCATCTACAAGGCGTACGAGAAGTACCTGGATGTGATCAATGCGGCCATCAAGCGGCACGATCCGAATCATCTGAACCTCGGGCTGCGGTTCGGCGGAGGCCTGCCGCCACAGGAGATGCTGCTGGCGTCGAAGTCGTTCGACGTGTACAGCATGAACGTCTACTCGACGGCGGTGGACGCAAAGGTGATGGAGGAGATCTATCGTGCGATCGGCCGGCCGATCATCGTCGGCGAATTCCACTTCGGCGTGCCGGGGCGCGGGCTTGCGCCCGGCCTGGTGCAGGTTCGCGATCAGGCCGAACGTGGAGTTGCCTACCGCTATTACGTGGAGCAGGCGGCGGCATTCCCGGCGTTCATCGGTTCAAGCTGGTTCCAATGGGTGGATCAGCCGTCGACGGGCCGGATGGACGGCGAGAACTACAACATCGGACTGGTGGACGTGACGGACCGGCCCTATACGGAACTGATCGAGGCGATGAAGACGACGCACCGGCGGCTCCACGAAGTCCACGCGGGCAAGACCCCCCCCTTCGATGCGAAGCCCCGGCCGCAGTAGGATCGCCGCAGCGGTGACAGGAGCCGCTTCAGATCGAGCGGACCGGCATTTGGACGAGGTCGTCGATGCGGATGGCTTCCTTGACGACGAACGGCTCGCCGAACTTGACGCCGATCAGGTTGCCGTAGAAGCGGGCGATGGCGCGCAGTCGGTCCGTGATCTCGCCCTTGTCGGGAAAGAGGCCGGCCGCCGACGGTTGCTCGCCGTACTGGGATTCGTAAGCGAACAGCGACTCCATGCGGCGGTCGAAATACGGAGTGATGTCGACCACGAAGGACGGTGTCACGTTGGCGTACAGCGAAGAGTAGACCACCTTGGAGGGGCGATGCGGCGGAGCCTGGTCGTCCAACTTGGCCAGGCCGGAGAGGAAGCAGGCCTCGTAGCCCAGTGTCGACGTGACGTAATGGTCGGGATGCCGCCCTTCCCAGTAGGGGAGAATGACCACTTTCGGCTTGAGCCGTCGAATGACCCCGGCCAGCGTCATGCGGAAGGCGACGTTGTTCTCCAGGCGCGCGTCGGGCATGCGGAGATTCTCGCGAAACGAGAGCCGCAACAGGTCCGCGGCGCTGCGCGACTCCTCGATCCGGATCTCGGGCGTGCCGCGACTCCCCATGTCGCCGGCGGTCAGGTCCAGAGCGCCGGTCAGGTACCCCATTTCGGACATCTTCAGCAGCGTGCCGCCGCAGGTCTGTTCGGTATCGTCGGGGTGCGCGGCAATGGAGAGGACGTCCAGCGCGGGGACGTGTTCCAGGTCGAGGGCCGGAGGGTAGAACATGAGTTTACCAGTAGAGGTCGCGGCGGAGACGGTAGCGCTCGCGGGTCTTGAACATCAGGATCAGCAGCACGCCGGCAAGGAAGCCGCCGATGTGGGCGAAGAAAGCCACCCCGCCCCGGTTGGCGATCTGCGCCACGCCGCCGAGCCCTGAAATGAATTGCAGGGCGAACCAGTAGAGCAGAACGTAGGCGGGCAGGTCAAAAGTGAACAGGATGATGAACCAGCCCGCCAGGACAATGCGCGAGTGCGGGAATTTGACCATGTAGGCGCCCATCACCCCGGCGATCGCGCCGCTGGCTCCCACCATCGGGATGCGCGAATCGGGCGCCATCGCGTACTGCGCCAGCGCGGCGGCCGCGCCGCATGCGAGGTAGAACAGCAGGAACTTGCCGTGCCCGAGAATGTCTTCGATGTTGTCGCCGTAGACCCACAGGAAGAGCATATTGCCGAGCAGGTGCATCCAGCCGCCGTGCAGGAACATGGAGGTGAAAACCGACATCCAGTTGAAGCGTTCGGGCACGAGTCCGAAGGCGGCGATGAAATCGTTCCGCGTGAAGGTGTCGAGCGAGAGCTCAAACAGAAAAGCGAGGGCATTGACCAGAATCAGACCCACCACGACCAGCGGTGTAGAATAACTGCGCTGGGAATCGTGGATCGGAATGACCATTTGGCAGCTCGCGGTTCCGGCGTCTCTCAGACGCGATGCGGAGCAAGATCGTCGAGAGAGCGTCTCGTGTTCGACTCCATCAACCGGCGGGCTTCGGACTCCGAGGCGAGGTGGCCGCGCGCGCCGAGCGCGGTGCAGTTGAGCGCCGCCATCGCGTTGGAGAACTCAAGGGATTCCGCCAGACAGAAGCCTTTCACTAGAGCGTAGCAAAAGGCGCCGTGGAAGACGTCCCCCGCGCCGGTGGTGTCGATGCAATTCACGACGAATGCGGGGGAATAGTGAAACTTCCCTTCGCAGCGCGCCAGCGCTCCATGCGCGCCAAGCGTCATCGCCGCGACCCGCATGCCGTACGTCTCCTGCAGCGTGACCAGGGCTTCGAGCGGGTCGGACTTGCCGGTCCAGCGCTCGGGAAACTCGCTGGAGGTGATCAGGTAATCGACGTTCGGCAGCACGTGTTCAAACCCCTTGTAGATGGTGTCCACGTCGACCGTGACCGGAATCCCGTGCCGCCGCGCGATGCGCGCCGCGTGCGCGACCGCCCGCGTATCGTGGCCGTCGATATGGAGCAGGCCGGCGCAGGCGATCTGGTCCTCTGAAATCTCCTCGGGTTTGATCTCGAGGCAATTGGGACGCGACCAGAAGACCGTGCGCTCGCCCGTGGTCTGATCGATCAGAATGTACGCGGATTGATTCGGACATCCCGGCCGCATCTGGACATGGTCGAGATTGACGCCGGTGGAGCGCAGACTCTCCATCTGCACGCATCCGCGCTCGTCATCGCCGATCGTGCCGATGTACTTGGCGCGGAGGCCCAGCGAAGCGCAGCAGACGATGGCGCTCGCCACCTGCCCGCCCGGGCTGAGGACCTCCCGCAGGAATGGCACCTTGCCGCCGTAGGACGGAAAGTGCGGGATGAGGATCATGGTGTCGGTGGCGTTGAGGCCCACACCGACGACGTCAAACGTTTTCATTGGCGGACAACCTGGTAAAGAAAGTCGGGCATGGCGTGGAACGCCGCATCGCCATCCTTGACGATACTCGAGATCCCACTGAGCCGGCTTGCGCCCGGAGGCGTTCAGGCATGAGCGGCGGCGGGAGCCGGTACAACCGCATCTACTTCTGCGGCAGCTCGTAAACGTAAATGGTGTAGGGGTGGCGGTGGGACTCGAACTTCTCGACGCGCGCAGGCTTCCAGCCCTTGATCTTGAACTCCAGCGAGACCACCCGCGCGCCCGGCTTGAGCTCCTTCTCGAGCTTCGGCCGGAGCTGCTCGTTGGCTTCGGTCATCAGATAAAGCGCGACGACCTGCGCCGGGCTGACGTCCACCTGCATCATGTCGCCTTCAACGACGCGGACCTGCTCCTGCAGTCCCTGCGCCTCGACCGAGGCGCGCGCGCGCTTGACCAGCGTGGGCGACAATTCGACTCCGATGGCCCGCGCCCCGAAGCGCTGCGCCGCCGACAACAGGATGCGGCCGTCTCCGCACCCGAGGTCGAATAGGGTCTCCCCGGGCTTGAGCCGCGCGGCTTCAAGCATCTTCTCGACGACCGGTTGCGGAGACGTCACGTAGGGCGCAAGCTTTTGGGCGACGCGCGGGGGCTCGACGGCGAACGCCGCCGCTGAGATCGAAACGAATACGGCCGCCGGCAGAACGTAGAGCGCGGATTCAGCGGACTTCAACCTCATATTCACCCCCAAACACTGTGTTCGCGGCGGAACGCTTTCCTGCCTTCCATCTTACAATTCGCGAGACCATTTCACTGACGGCGAACCAGAGATCGCGCGGCCGGCTGATCGTGTATTCCTGCCCCTTGAAGAAGCGGACGGCCTGCCCGATCGAGTCGCGCCACGGGTTCTGGTTCGGGTGGAGGTTGTAGTTGAGATAGAAGAGCGGACCCGAGGGTTCGCCCACGATCTTGAGGCTCTCGGCCGGGACGCTGCCTTCAAGCATGACTTTGGGGCCGGCAATGATGACCGCGTCCGGAGCGGCATCCTGCTCGCCCTTCAGTTCAGTCCGGAGCAGATCGCCCAGGAACTCGCCCTCGCTGTTCTTCTGCTTGAGCTTGTCGAATTCGACGCGGCCGAGTTGCAACGCCTTGAGCGCCTCGCCCACGGCGGGGAAGTCGATCTGGCCGCTGGTCGGCTGGCGGTACAGGACCTTCTGCTCCTGGAGATTGAACGCGACCAGCGAAACTCTCCCGATCCGGGGGTCGCGCTGGATCGTGCGGAGGATGGAAACCAGCGCCGAGGTGTCGGCGGGCTGAAGGCTGGAGGCGAGCGAATTTTGGGGCGCGAAATTGACCAGCACCTTGACGCTCAGCGCGTTCTCGCCTTCACGCTTGTCGGCCGGCGGATCGGCCATGAACTGCTCGGATTCGACCGCGGCGATGTCGCCGGGCTTCAACTCGAGGTTGAGGCCCTTGTCCTTGACCGGAAGTTCGGCCTCGGCATCCCAGAAAAAGGCGCAGACCCGTTCGGTCCGATCGCGCATCAGCCAATCCACGTGGTACTTTCCTTCGCCCAGGTCGAACGCCCCTTGCAGGTAGGCGTCGCCCTTGGCGTCTTGCTCTATGGATGGGACGCGGATCCGCTGCGTGAAGTATACAGGTTCTTTCTGCGAATCGACGGCGGTGACCCGGAAGACGATCGTCAGCAGGTTCTCCGAACCGGCGAGCTCTCTCATGGGCACCGTGATGTCGTAGCTGCCATGAAATCGCAAGTCAAAGCCTAGCAATGGCTTATTGGGGGAGACAACGCAGGGTAGGTCGTTCCGCGGCTCACGCGCTTCCAATACCGCCAGGTCGGCGCCGATCAGCGATGGGGCCGCGCCTGAGCGGCCCCGCAGGACCGTCTGGGCAGACGCAGGCCCAGCCATGCCGGCAGCGAAAGCTACTCCGAGGAATGTGGCAGTGGAAAGAAAAAATCTGTATTGTCGCCTGCGAATCGTCCGCTGTCGCATGGCATTGTTTCCTTGTTTGTCTCAGGGCGCCGCTACCCGCCGGGGCCGGACGGGGGGAACCCAAGGCGCAACCGCTATAGATGGATCATCTATCAAACAGGCGTCAAGATCAACTCCCCCCACGGACCCCAACGGTCCCCGGGGCGCATCGCCCGGCAGGCGCACCGCCGATTCCCGGCAGGCAGAATAGCCGGAATCGGGGATAGCCGGACCGGGCCCGTTAGTGGAATGCTGAGGATTGGACCGTCATGAGTAAGCAAACCCACGCCGCGCTCGCGCGCCAGGTGACGCTCGGAACCATCGGGCGGGTGCTGCTGGGTGGGTTCGGCTTGGTGATTCTGCTGCTGCTCGCCGCCGGGCTGCTCGGAGTGCGCAATATCGGAGCGATTCGCACCACTTCGGCGCAGTTGATGGAGGAACAGGTTCGCAACTCGGGCCTGCTGGACGCGGTGCTCCGCCAGCAGCGCGCGATCAATGCCGTCTACGCGAGCTTCGCGAGTTCACCCCGGCAGTTCGACCGGGAGGCGCTGCTCGAGCAGTTGGCGGCAAGCGATCGAGGCATCGAGAGGATCGCCGCGGCGACCGCGGACGAACCGGAACAGGTCTTCTGGAAGGACCTCTACTTCGCGGTGACCGCGTTCTCCGGCGAGGCGCGCCGGATGATCGACGTTCCCGAGCGGCGGACCGGGTTGCTGCAGCGGTTGCTGGGCGCGCACCAGACGGTCCTGAAACTCGTGGCCCGGCTCGTGGAGGTACAGGCCGCGCGGTCGCTGACCCTGAAGCGGCGCATCGAGGACGTGAGCGCAAGGCTGCTGCGCGAAACCGCGGTCCTGTTGGGTGCGGGGCTGGCCCTGGCGATCGTCTTCGCCGTGATCACGTTCCGGCTGACCGTGAAGCTCATCCGGCAACTGGAGTGGCAGACGGGCGAATTGAGCCGCGTTTCATGGCACCTTCTCGAGAAACAGGAGACCACGGCGAGGCGCTTCTCGCACGAACTCCACGACGAGCTGGGGCAGACGCTCACTGCGCTGAAGGCGAACCTGGTGTCCCTGGAACAGCGGTGGAGCGGCGCGGGCAATGAGGCGATGGACGATTGCCTTTCACTCACCGAGAGCGCCATCAGGAACGTGCGCGAACTGTCTCAACTGCTTCGTCCGACCATCCTCGACGACTTCGGCCTTGAAGCCGGCCTGCGCTGGCTTTGCGACCGCTTTCAGACAAGAACCGGGATCAGGGTGGCCTTCGATTCCAACCTCGGCGTGCGGCTGACCGACGACCTGGAGACGCATGTGTTCCGCATCGCGCAGGAGGCGCTGACGAACGTCGCCCGGCACTCCAAGGCAGCCGGCGTCGAGGTGAAGTTGAGCCGCGCCAACGGCGATGTGCGGCTCGTGATCGCCGACGACGGACAAGGCTTCGAGCCGCGCACCGGCGCCGGCCGGGGCCTGGGCATGGTAGGAATCAGGGCCCGGGCCAGGAGCGCTGGGGGAGAATTGAGCGTGGAGACCTCAGCGGGCAAGGGCGTGAGAATCGAGGCGCGGATTCCCTACCGCGCCCGCCAGGAGCAATCATGAGCGGCGGCAGCGGCAGGAAGATCCGGATCATGCTGGCGGACGACCATTCCGTCGTGCGCCAGGGCTTCCGTCGGATTCTCGAGGCTCAGCCGGATATGGAGATCGTCGGAGAGGCCTCCAACGGGCATGAAGCATTGAAAGCCGCCGCGGAGTTGCAGCCGGACCTCGTGGTGATGGACGTGGCGATGCCGGAACTCAACGGCATCGAGGCCACGCGCCGGCTGAGCGAGCAAAGCAGCCGGACGCGGGTGCTGGCTCTTTCCATGCACAAGGATGCGGTGTATGTACGGGAGATCCTGCGGGCCGGCGCAAGGGGCTATCTGTTGAAGGACGCCTTCGACAGCGACCTGGTGAACGCCGTGCGGGCCGTGGCCAGAGGCGAGGGCTATCTCTCGCCCGCCGTGTCGGAAGCCGTGCTGGCGGATTACCGGCAGCATGTGACCGACCCGATCGACCTGCTCACATCGCGCGAGCGTGAGGTGCTGCAATCGATCGCCGAAGGAAAGACGAACAAGGAGATTGCGGGCCTGCTCAACTTGAGCGTGTACACCGTGGACGCGCACCGCAGCCGCATCATGGAAAAGCTGAACCTGCACTCGACGGGCGAACTCGTGCGATTCGCCGTGCGCAAGGGGCTCGTCGACTGATCGCAGTCCGACGGCGCGGCCCGAGGGTCGCCATGAACAGAAGCGGCTGGCAGGCCCGCTCTGAGGAGCCGCGGATCAGAATGCGAACCGGGGAGAGACGGCATCGCCAGCCTTGAGGCGGAACGAACCGTTCACCGTGCCGGGTGGAACCGCCACGCGAACCAGATACCGTCCCGGGATCCAGTGCGCCAACGCGGCCAGGGAAGGCTCGAGTTCCACCTCTCCCTCCGCCCCGTCCATCAGGATGCTCACGGGCTGAACGCATCGCAGATAGGGCTCCCCGTCTCCCGCTCCCGTCCCGGTGAGAGCGGGCGGCTCCGTCATGCCAAGGCCTGTGGCCACGATCTCGAGCGAACCGCCGTTGAGCTGAGCGGCGAGCACACGCGGACGGGCCGCCACGGATGCCACGGTGAACGGAGCGGACTCCAGCCCGCCGCGGCGTGCGCGGAGTGTCCAGCGATCGGCGTTCGAGAAAGGGAGTTGGATTTCGACCATCTCCTGAGACGCCTCGAACAGGGGAGCGCTTGTTCCATTGACATCGATCGCGAGACCGCCGAGCAAGCGCGGGAGCGGAACGGCCTCAGCCCAGGCGTATTCGCGCGCCAGCCGCCGCCCCGTGAGCCGCAGCACATCGCCCGGGGCGGCCTCGAGAGGAGCTTCATCGAACGCCGGAAGGTTGGCCGCAAACTCGGCGGCGGAGAGCCGGAGATCGATCCCGGCGGTTTGGCCGGCTTCGATCCGGGCGGGTTGAGTGACCGAGGCGGGAGACTCGTCGGCGTACAACTGCGCGCTGTAGAGACCGGGCTCGAGGTCCACAGCTCCGAAGAAACCCGTGGAATCCGTGCGCAGAACGCGCGCCTTTCCGCCAGGCCCGATGAGTTCGATGCGCAGGTAATCGGTCCACGTCGCCGGCGCGCCGTCGATGATCACCTGCCCCGCCAGATGACCCTTTCCGGGCCGGGTCTTCCAGGCCAATTCAGGCGCTGCCGGGGTATCGGCTGCGGCCGCGCCCAGCGCTTCGTAGAAAGCGGGCTCGGGGCGCTGGGCGGTGTTGCCGGAACTGGTCGACGCGTAGCTGTAAAGCGCGAAACCGAGCGGAGCGTTCCCTCGTGCGGAAGGCCTCAAAACCCGCTCGAGCTGCGCGAACGTCTGCTCCCGGGTGTTGAGATAGTTGCCCAGACCGTTGACATAGCCTCGGTCGTATTGACGATCCTTCTGGTATTCGCTCCAGCGGTCGAGGTATTCGGGCGTCTGGCTTTCGCGGAAGTAGTTCATGGGCGCCGTGAAGTCGACGATGCCCTCTTCAAGCCAGCCGCGCCAGTCCTGGAAAACGCGCGCATACGCGTCGAGAGTCCGGAAGCCGGCGTCGGAAACCGGGCCATTGCCCCAGGTGATCGCCGCGGCGGAGAGCTTCGTTTTGGGGCGTCTCTGCTGGATCCGGATGTAAAGATGCCGGACCAGCGCTGTCACCTGGTCGCGGCGCCACTGGCTCCATGCGGCGTCGCCGCGCGCGGGAATGCCGCCGCGGCCATGGTGGCGGTTGAAACGGTCGATCGCTGCCGGCGAGTAGCCGTAGTCGGCGTCTTCGGGGTAACGGATGTAGTCGAGGTGAATGCCGTCGACGTCGTAATGGTCGAGGATGTCGAGAAAAGTCCCGGCCAGGTACGGCAGAACCTCGGGATGGCCAGGGTCGAGTCCCGAGCCGCGAACGCCGGCCGAAGTGTAGCTGTTCCACTGCTGGCCGGCCGGCGCGCCGGCCAGATGGGTCCAGTAGAGATGGTTCGGATCGCGCGGCGGCGTCGCGAAGGGCCACCCCGGATAGACGACAAACCAGGCGTGAACCTCGATGTTGTGCGGCCGGGCCTTGCGAATCAGGTCGTCAAGCGGATCAAAGCCGTCCGGGACGGCGGCGTCCTCGGCGAAAGGCTCGCGGCAGAGGCGGCAGTATGAGTCGGCGCGCCGGCGCATCTGAACGAAGATCGCGTTGGCCTTGGCGGCCGTGAGATTCGAGATCAGCGCGTCGGTTTCGGCGGGCGTCTTGAAGCCCTCGTGGAAGGCGTCGACCCAGAAGGCTCGATACTGCTGGGCTCCGGCCGGAAGCGCGATGGGAATCGTCGCCAGCAGCGAAACGCACAATCCGCGCATCATTGGGTCTTGCCTGCTATCATCTCATGCGGTGCAACCTGAAGCTTCCCAACCAATCGAACAACCGGGCCCGCTGGCCGCGGCGGTCCTCGTGGCGCACAACCAGCGTGGGGCGCTCGAGCGGTGCCTGAGAGCGCTGGACTCCTCGGCGGCGCGCGACCGGATGGAGGTGATCGTGGTCGACTCCGGCAGCAGCGACGGGTCGGGACGTATAGACGAGGACTTCGACGGAATCACGGCCCTCCGCCTGCCCCGCGACTTCGGGAAATCACGCGCCAGGAACATCGGAACGCGCACCGCGAAGGCCGATCTGCTGCTGTTCGTAGACCCCAGGGTGGAGTTGGATCCCGGCGCCGTCGCCGCAATGGCCGCGGCGCTCGAGCGCGACGAGAGCGCGGCCGCGGCGGTGCCGGTCTTCAGAACTCCGGACGGGCGGACCATCTCCTGCGCGCGATCGCTGCCCGGCAAGGCAGCCCTGAAAGCGGCGTCCCTGCGGGATGCAACCCTGCCGGAAGGCGAGACGCTGGAGGCCATCGCCGATTGGGCGTTCCTGTTGCGGCGCCCTGTCCTCAAGGGCATGAACGGCTTCGACGAAAAACGGTTCTCCGAACACTGGGCGGAGTTGGAAGTCTGCTGGCAGATCAGAAACGCCGGCAAGCGGATCGTCCTGGCCCCCGGGGCGTTCGCCGTCCTCTATCCCGCCTCGGGCGGAGCGCGTGACGAGACGCTGCTGGCGGCCGATCGCGTCTCCGGCGCCGCCGCCTATGTGGGCAAGCACGAGGGCTTCGTGGCAGGAATGCTGTTCAGGCTCTCGTGCGCGCTCTCAGCGCTGTTCTCGGGCCGGCTGGGCCTGTTCGCGTCCATCCTGTCCGGCACACGAGTCGATCCGACCTGAGGCCGCCTTCAACGCGGCGTGTTGTAAACGACCCCGGCCAGCCTTCCGGGCGCGATCCGATGATTGCACTCCTCCATCTCGACGAATGAAGTCTCGCCTCGCCGGACCACCACCAGCGTCGCATCGGCAAGCAGCGACGCAATCTCGGCGTCGGGCGCTTCCAGCAGCGACGGACCATCGAAGATGATCCAATCGAAGTCGCCCCTCAGGCTCTCCACACGGGCCGAAAGCCTGTCGTAATGCAGCGGGTCCATCAGGTCGCGCGGAGCGTCGCTCAGCGTGGTGACGTAAAGCTGCGTGTCGGGCATCCGCCAGACCGCCTCGCTCCAGGCCACCCCGTCGATGATCTGCTCCAGACCCGGTCCTCGCGGCAGCTTGAACCTCGTCTGGAACGAGGGCCGCCGGACGTTCAAATCGGCCAGCAGGATGCGAGCTTCCGGCGCGACGGCGATCATCAGCGCCAGGTTGAGCGCCACGAAGGACTTCCCCTCCCCGGGCCGCGGGCTGGTCACCAGAATCGACTTCGTCTTCAGCCCGTGCGCATCGCGCAGCAGCCTGACCCGCTGCAGCCTGCTTCGCATCTGGCGAAACTCATGCAGGTAGCTTTCGGGCGCATGCTTGCAGAGCAGCGGAAAGGCCCGCAGTTGGGCCGGTTCCAGACGCCGCGCGGGCCCGTCAGCGGCCGCCCGTGACTCATGGGTCTGCTGTGCCTGGTCGAGCAGCGCCATTCCTTCCGGGACCGAGAATGGCGGCCGCGCCTCCGGCGGTCTTTCATTCTGCAATTGGGTCGCCTGCACCTGCACTATGACTCCCTCCTCACCTGGCGGGCTTCCTCCATCCGCCGCAGCACATCCTTCGGTGAACCTTTGGCGAGTTGCGCCCGCAGGCTCTGGTACCAGGCCCTGGCCGTGGTCCTGGATCGCGCCGATGCCCGGTCGAGAACCTCCATGGCCTGCTGCCTGAGCCCCATGCGCAGCGTCACGTAAATCAGCGTGTCCTGGACCTCCTCCGAATCGGGGAGAATCTGATTCGCGTTCTGAGCCAGTTGGAGCGCGTAATCCAACTGCTGGCCGCTCCTGCCGAGAAGGTAGGCCAGATTGTTCAGGGCATATGGATTCGAGCCGTCGCGCGCCAGGGCGGCTTCATACGCCGACTTGGCCGCGGCCCGGTCGCCCAACGCGTTGTGCACCGCGGCGGCCCTCACCCAGACGCTCGCCGGCGCGCCAGGCAGCGCCTGGGCACGGCGGTACTCTTCCGCGGCGTCCTTGAGTTTGCCCGAAAGCGCCAGCGTGTCCGCCAGACTGGCCGAATAGAGCGGCGACTCCGGCGTTGCCCGCGCGAGCCCCGCATAGACGCCGCGCGCATCCTCGATTCTCCCCATCCGCAGCAGGATCTCGCCGCGCGCTTCGGCAAGCTCCCGTGAATCCGGATGGCTCGCGGCCGACCTGTCGAGCCGGGCAAGCGCCTTCACGCCATCACCGCGCTTCCACTCCGCCCAGGCCAGGACAACAGCGATTCCCGGCTTCTGGCCGCTGCGAACCTCTGCCTCCTCCAAAAGCCGGATCGCGCCCGCCGCGTCACCGCCGGCGATCCGCTGCCGCGCCCGCTCGACGGCAAGTTCGTCCTCGGCGGCGCCCGCCGCGGCCGCCAGTTCGAGCGTCGCGCCGATCTCCTTGGTCTGGCCGAGGTCGTGAAGCACCCGTGCCTTCAACAAAAGCGCGCTCGAATACATCGGCGCCCGCTTCAGCAGCTCGTCGAGTCGCGACTTCGACAGTGCGATGTTCCCCGTTCGATACTCGCTCTCGGCCAGCGCCAGCCACCCCGGCGCGTAGTTCGGATCCAGCCGGATGCAGCGCTCGAACTGCCGGCCCGCCTTGAAGACGTCGCCGATCTTCATGTACGAACGGCCGAGGTGGAAACGGACGAAGGCCGACTTGGGCATGCGCTTCATGATCATTTCCAACTCGAGCCGGGCGGACTTCTCGATCTGCGGATTGTTGGAATCGAGGCCCAACGCGGCACGGTAGGCCTGGAGCGTCATGTCCTTGGGCGAGCCGGCCAGCGCCGCCTGAATTCGCGCCATCGCCTCGCCGCGCTTGCCCGCCGCTACTTCCAGCTCGGCGAGTTTTCCGACGAATTCGCCCCTTCGGGCCGGGAAAGCGGCGGCGCCGCGCTCGTATAACCGGCGCGCCCGCTCCGTTTCTCCCCGGCTGACCCAGAACGACCCCATCAGGGCGACCGCGCTGGCATCGTTGGCCAGCCGCCGCTCGACCACCTCGGCATGGCGCAGCATCGCCTCGCGTGCGCCCGCCGATTCGAGATGCGCCGCGTACTGCATCCCCGAATCGGCATCGCCCAGCGTTTCCCACTTCCGCCGGAGAATCTCACCGGCTTCGGCCACCATCTTCCGGTCGCGCAACTGCAGATAGAGCAGGTCGTAAGCCTGGCCGTATCGCGAGGACGAGTCGATCAGTTCCCGCAGCATCCGCTCGGACTCGTCGGGGTTTCCAAGCCGGTAGCCGAGAGAGGCAAGTTCGGTGACAAGCTCGGGCTTGCGGCCCGACCGTCGGATCCCCTCCTCGATCAGTGCGCTCGCTTCGGCCGGCCGGCCGCGCTCGCAGAGCACGAGCGCCAGGCTGCGGTAACCCTCCGGTTGCGCCGGCCAGTGCTGCAGCAGGCGGTTGGCCTGCTCTTCCAGTTCCAACAGCGTGCCCCGCGTGCGGCCGGGATCGGAATAGTAGATGCGGTATAGCAGATCGGCCAGCCCGGTCTGCACCGGCCTGTCCGCCGGCAGGAGTTCCGCCGCGCGGATGAAGTGCCCGAGCGCTTCCTCCACCTCGCCCGTGCCGAGCAACAGTTGGCCCAGACCGTTGTGAGCCGGGCCGCAGCGCGCGTCGAGCTTGATCGCGTTGCGGTAGCAACGGTCCGCCTGCTCGAGATCGCCCTTCTTCACCGCGCTGCTCGCGGCGCGCAGCCAGGATTGCGTCGATCCCCCGGGCCCGCTCGAACAACCCGAACTCAGCGGCAGCATCGCAACCGCCAGCAACGCCGCTCCGGAGGTCCGGATCAGCTTCGGACGCCACCGCGACACCCCTCCCGGCCCGCCCTGCAACGCTCCCGCCCGGCTCCCGCCCGGCAACTCCGCCAGCAGCACCGCGCCCGGCCAAAGCTCGAGGTGGCGTGCCGACCTCAGCACCGGCCGCAGATGAAGTCGCGCCAGCGCCAGCGCAATGCCCGCTATCATCCCCAGCGCCCCGCCGAACGCGACCTTCACCGGCGACGACGGGAACTCCGTCCGCGTCGGCACGACCGGCGGATCGAGCAACTCCACCATTTCACCCTGGCCCTGACGGTCGACCTCCGATGCGATCTGCGACTCCTGCTCCTTCCTGAAAAGCCCTTTGTAGTGCTCGCTCAACGATTGGTACTCCCGCGTCAGCCGCAGGTACTCGGTGTCGGATTCGCGGGTCGAGTACGCCAGCGCGCGCAACTCCGCGGCGCGCTTGGTCAGCGTCGCTTCCTCGTTTTCATGGCCGCGGATGGTGAGTGAGACAGCATCCCTGTCGGCCCGCAGCAGATCGAGCCGCGACTGTGATTGCCGTCTCGCCCGCGCCCGCGCCGCTTCCGTGTCGCGGGCGGTCTGTTCTTCCAGTTGAGAGCGCAATTCCGCATAGAACTTCTTCGCCTCGGCGACGTCCGGATGATCCGCGGTGTAAAAGCTCTCCATGGACTCCAGCCGCACGCGCGCGTCGTTTGCGGCGATCTTGAGACGGCTGCCTTCCCAGGTGGTGTATTCGCTGTTGGCCGTAATGGACTGCGGAATCCGCCTGATCTCCTCCTCGACCGCGCGAATCTCCTCGACCTTGTCCGCCAGATCCCGCTTCAGTGTCCGCAACGCCGCCTGCACGTGGCCCAAACGGTTCTCCACACTGTAGAGCTGCTGGATCTTCAGCGCCCACTCATGGTCGCCCGCCGTCCGGTCCGGCCGGTTGAGCTGGCCGAGTTCGACCTCCAGTTCTTCCAGCCGCTGCCGCACCGACTCCGCCTGCTCCGAAAGAAACTGGGAGGTGCTCAGCGACTGGTCGCCCCGGTAGCGTTCATTGGTCTCGTAGATCGATTCGACCATCTGTTGCACCACCTGCTTCGCCACCACCGGGTTGGTGTACCTGAAGCCGATCTCGATCGTGGCGACCGGCCGCGAACCGCTGGCTCCCCGGTTCGCGATGCTCTTCACCTCCAGTGCGCGCTGGAAGCGCGGGACCAGATCCGCCGCCGTCTGAAATCGCCGCAATTCCGGATACAGCTTGGCGCCTTCGACCATCTTGCGGGCCGTCAGCGAGCTCAGCAGCGTCTGCGCCAGCGCCGCCGTCCTCTGCTCAGCCCAGGCGTCGCCGCTGGTGGTTACATACCGCTCGCTGACTTTCGGCGGGATAAACCGGATCACCGCCCGCGACACGTACTCCGACGGAAAGAACCGCACCCAGACCGCCGCCGCCGCGACGCCGGCCAGCGCGC
>WBZO01003612.1_pt1 | contig 17784 bp, 14 predicted proteins | sample 5204261 | NCBI WGS metagenome assembly WBZO01 (sample SAMN12412400, study PRJNA552823) | activated sludge metagenome | isolation source: activated sludge from anammox sidestream of wastewater treatment plant... | place: USA: North Carolina | collected 2017-09
TCACGAGGTTCCGGAATCTCTTTCAGACAGACAGGCAGTTTTCACCGAGCCGCTGGCCGCTGCGCTTCAGGTGCTGGATACGGTGCATATTCGCCCAACGGACCGCGTCGTTGTAATCGGGGCAGGTAAACTTGGCCTTCTAGTTGCTCAGGTGATCCGGCTGTTAGGGGTGGATCTGGCAGTTGTGGTGCGACGGGAGCGACAGGCGGCGCTGCTCGCTCGGTGGGGTATCAGCGCAGCCCAGCTTGACGAGCTTCCCGCTGCTCAGGCCGACGTTGTGGTGGATTGCACGGGACAGCAGGAAGGCTTTGCGGATGCGCTTACGCTCCTGCGGCCGCGTGGCGCGCTTGTGCTAAAGAGCACCTACCACGGCCTGCCCACGGCCGATCTGTCCGCTGTTGCGGTACAGGAGTTTCAGGTAGTGGGGAGTCGTTGCGGACCTTTTGAAGCGGCGTTGCGCCTGCTGCGGAGCAATCTGGTCGATGTTGAGTCACTGATCGACGACGTGTATCCGTTGACTGAGGGCCTGACTGCTCTGGCTGAGGCTGGCCTGCCCGGCACGCTGAAGATACTTCTGGAATTTGGGCGCTGACTCTGTAAACAGACTACAGGGCAGGGGTGACTGCCGTCCGGATCTTGCCAGAGGTCCGGGGGATAGTGAAAAAGAAGGTGGTCCCCACTTCAATCTCGCTTTCCAGCCACATGGTCCCGCCGTGGGCCTCGATGATGCGCTTGGCTATCACCAGCCCAAGCCCGGTCCCTTGCGTATATCCTTCCGTGTCCGCCACACGATAGAATCTCTCGAACATGTGCGCCTGTCCCTCCGGGGAGATTCCTTTGCCCGAATCCTGGATGGACACCTGCGCCAGCTCTTTATCCTTTTCTCTGACCGATTTGAGGGCGATATTAAGGGCGCCGTGTTCGCGGTTGTATTTGATGCCGTTAGTCAGAAGGTTGAGCAACACCTGCTTGATCTTGCCCCGATCGCCTTCGAGTCCGATTGAATCGCCCGAAATGCGAATAGATACGTTCCGCTCCGAAGCCTGGTGCTGGACAATGTCAATACTTTCCTGCACCAGTTCCAGGAGATCGAATGGGGCAATCTCCAGGCGGGCGCGTCCAGATTCCAGACGAGCCAGATCGAGAAACTCCGTTGTCATTTTGCTCAACCGATCTGTCTCGCGCTCCATGGTCATGATGATATCGGCACGCCGATCCTCCGGCAGGGACGGGCGCATCAGCAGCGCTGTGCTGGCTTTCAGGGCAGCGAGCGGTGTACGAAGCTCATGGACCAGTTCCGCGATGAAGTCGTTCTGCTGAAACAGGCGCGCGTTTTCAATCGCAACCGCAGCCTGCGCGGCCAGTGTCATCATTGTGTTGACATCGTCATCGGTGAAAGGCACATCGTTACGTTTGTTGACTGCTTCCAGGGCGCCAATAACTTTGGTATGGGCGCGCATGGGCACAGCCAGCATATTGCGGGTCTTAGTCTTGACTGCTTTTTCTACCGCGCCGAACCAGCGCGGATCGTTACGGGCATCCGGGACGAGCACATATTCACCATGGGTTACCACCCAGCCGGCGACGCTGCCTTCCTTAGGCACCACAATTGCGTCGCGGGCGCCGCTGCTGATATCGCTGGCGGCCTCGAAACGGAGCTCGCCAGTCTGAGGATCGATCAGGAGGATAGAGGCCGCTTCGCTGTCAGTCAGTTCAATAGCAGCCAGAATGATCTGGTCCAGCAGCGCATTCAGATCCAGTGTGGAATTTAACTGGCGGCTAAGCTCGATGAGCCGCTCGTAGCGAGTGATAAGCTCCAGATGATCCTGCATACTTTCAGGCTCACTGCCGCGGTCTGGCGTACTCTGTGCAGACATAAACCGTGCTACCTCCATATACCAGAGCCAAAGATTGCAGCAGAATATCTGCCATCTAATAACGGTATCAGCGAATCCTTACCCATGATCCGCGCGAGCGGATCGGGCGAAATCTCTTAGCCGCGCGCTAATACTGCGCCATGAGTGAGAGGCCTATTGACTGACCTTTTGCCCAAGCTGCAGATGCATAGCGATTTCTTCGGCTAACTTCTGATACTGGCTGGAAACAACCGCTCCCGGTTGCAGTGTGAGGATCGGGACGCTGGCCTCATTCGCCTGAAAGGCGAGTTCCGGGGCCGGGGAGATGATGGCCTGCATGTTACGGCCCAGAATCTGCTCCGCCTCCTGCCAGGAGACTTGCAGGCTTGACTGGGTCCGGTTGACCAGCACCAGACTTGTGCGCCCCTGGCCCACCCCCAACTCTTCCAGATCATCCAGCAAAGCACGCGCCATGGTCAGGGTTATCCGCATCGGATCCATGACCAGGATCACGTGTCCGACTTCGCGCATAATACGCTGCGTGACAGAAGGCAGGCCGGCCCCCATATCGAGAATTACAAGGCGGGACAGCGCACGAAGCCCACGGACAATCGCCAGGATACTATCCGGCGACACAGACAGCTGGGCTTCCTTCGGGCGTGTTGAAGAAAGCAGCAAGCGGATGCCTGTGCTGTGGCTGGTGATCTCGCCACTGATCAGCCGGGGCGTGATTTCCCCGGCGGGTTTTGTCATCAGATTTGCCAGGCCGGTTGCGCGCGCGAATCCAAGTGATACGCCCAGACTGCCCTGGCCAGGCCGCAAATCAGCCAGGAGCGCCGGCTCTCGCTTGACCAGCGCCGCGGCGATATTTGTGGCGACGGTCGTCGTGCCCACGCCGCCTTTGGCGCCCAGAATAGCCAGCAGCTTCCCCTGATCGCTCCCACCGCGCTTGGCTGCGCTCCGCGCCAGGATAGCTTTCACCCGCGATGCCAATTCAGCCGGATGCGTCGGCTTGGTGAGGTAGTCATCGGCTCCGGCTTCAAAGCCGGCAACTTTGTCATCTACAAGGGTTTTAGCCGTGAACATGATAATGGGGATGCTTTGCGTGCCGGAATGCGCACGAAGCCGCCGGCATACATCATAGCCGTCCATGTCGGGCATCATGACGTCGAGGATAATCAGATCGGGGGTTTCCGCCGCCGCTTTCTGCAGCGCCTGTAACCCCGAGTTTGCGGCGATGATCTCATATCCCTGACGCTGAAGCATCAGGCCAATCAGCTTGAGGCTATCGACATCGTCATCGACAATCAGGATCTTTTCTGCCATGTTCCTAGTTATCTATTGTTAGATTCCGGGCACGGCGCTCAGTCTAGCATGAAAGGAAAACCGGTGCAACCGAGTATATTCCGGGCAGGTTAACGCACTTCCAGTATCTGTGCCCCCTGACGAGAGACCTCCGTCGCCTGCCCTGTAGCCACAATGCCGCGGTCAGCGTAGAAGTTCTGGAGGGTATCCGCCACCTGCCTGGCAGTCTCGGCTGAGGCGCACACAGAACACAGAGTCGGTCCGGCCCCGCTGATGATTGTTACTAGCGCTCCGGCAGTCCGGGCAGCAGCCTGAGCATCGCGCAGATGGGGCATCAAGTGCGCGCGGGCTGGTTCAACCACGGCATCGCCGCCCATAGCCCGGGCCATGAGCGCGATATCTTCTGTATACAGCGCATGGAGCAGAAGGGCTACCTGCGCTGTCTGGTATACCAGAGATCTGAGCGAAACCTCCCTGGGCAGGACAGCGCGGGCCTGTGAAGTTGGCACTTCGACCGCAGGTGACATAATCGCCAGATGAAGCCCCTGTGGTACCGGGAGCGGGAACACAGAGTCGGCGGTTGTGCCAGTGACCAGGACGATGCCGCCCAGAAGGGCGGGGGCAACGTTATCGGCGTGACGTCCACTGACTATGGTTTCAGCCTCCACGCAGGCAGGGAGCAGCTCGAGCCTGCTGAGCGGCTCGCCCAGTAAGGCATTAGTCGCCAGCGCCGCGGCGACAGCGCTGGCTGAGCTGCTGCCCAGCCCACTGGCGAGCGGGAGGCCTTTCTCGAGGCGTAATGCGATACCTTTGCCCGGGGTAGCCGCCTGCAGAACATGATTTGCGGCCACGCAGGCTGTATTGCGAGCCGGATCTCTGGGGAGGGCGCCGCCATCTCCGGTGATTTCCAGTAAGGTAACGCCGGGCTGTTCTGCAAATTCAACTCTGACGATATCGCCGGGCGCGCTCAGGGCAAGCCCGAGAATATCAAAACCGGGGCCGAGATTCGCCACTGTGGCAGGTGCATAAGCTGTTGCAGATAAACGGGACATGTCGTCTTCGATCCATTGGTGTTATCATGGTGGACACATTGTGCCGCCAGGTCGCTCACTAGAGCCACTATAATCCCATGCGGGTCGAACATGCAAAGTCTGCTTAAGTGTATCGATTGCGGTGCGGAGTACCCGATTGACAGCATCATTTACACATGCCCTGCCTGTGAAGGCTTGCTTGATGTACAGCATGACCTGGACGCCTTACAGGGCAGGGTGTCGCGGGAGTTTTTCGATTCGCGCCTTGGGACGCTGGAACACCCGTATCGCAGCGGCGTATGGCGCTTTAAGGAACTCGTGTATCCTGGAGCCCCTGATGATTTGATTGTCAGCCACCCGGAGGGCAATACGAACCTTTATGCGGCTCCGCGGCTGGCGCGCTGGGCGGGGTTGCAGCATCTGTGGCTGAAGCATGAAGGGGAGAATCCGACCGGCTCTTTTAAGGACCGGGGGATGACAGGCGGCGTTACTCAGGCGCGGCTGCTCGGCATGACCCAGGTCGCCTGCGCCTCGACCGGGAATACGTCTGCATCTCTGGCTTCCTATGCAGCTCGTGGCGAACTGCGAGCGGTTGTTTTCTTTCAGGAAGGGCAGGTGGCGCTGGGGAAGCTCGCCCAGGCGGTGGCTTACGGCGCAACCTGTGTCCAGATTCCCGGCGATTTTGATACGGCAATGCGGCTGGTCCGGCAGGTTGCAGAGGAGTTAGGACTGTACCTGCTGAACTCGGTTAACCCGTTTCGGCTGGAAGGGCAGAAGACAATTGTCTTCGAGATTCTCCAGCAGCTTCGGTGGGAAGTGCCGGACTGGATTGTCGTGCCGGGTGGAAACCTGGGGAATAGCTCCTCTTTCGCTAAAGGGTTGTTTGAACTGCGCGAACTGGGACTGATCGACCGGTTTCCTCGTCTGGCTATCATTCAGGCTGAGGGAGCCAACCCGCTCTACCGGGGATACCGGAACCAGTTCGCCACCCATGAGCGTGTCAAGGCAAAGACGCTGGCGACGGCCATCAAGATCGGCGACCCGGTCAGCTACGACAAGGCTGTGCGCGCCCTGCACTGGACGGACGGCGTTGTAGAGCAGGTCTGTGACCAGGAAATACTGGACGCCAAAGCCATGATTGATGCAAGCGGGATCGGCTGCGAGCCAGCATCAGCCTGTTCGCTGGCCGGGGCGCGCAAACTGGTCTCCGCCGGGATCATCCGCCCACACGAGAGGGTCGTCGGCGTCCTGACTGGCCACATCCTCAAGGATCCGGAACTGATTGTCGGTTACCACACCGGCCAGTTGGAGGGCATCCAGGCGACCTATGGAAACTTGTTGCATCGCCTGGAGCCGACACTGGAGGCTGTCCGGAAGATGCTTGTTGAAGTGCAGCCCGGCTGAGCTAGAGCGTGTCCAACGCCTGCTCCAGATCGTTCAGGAGATCTTCAGTATCCTCTATCCCGATCGACAGCCGCACCAGATTGTCAGTGATACCCAGCTCAGCCCGCTCCTCCGGGGATTTGTCGTGATAGGTGAGGATGGCGGGCTGGCTAACCAGGCTTTCCACACCGCCCAGACTGGGCGAGATATACGGAATACGCAGGGCGTCTATAAATCGGCTGGTCTCTTCTAAAGTTCCCCGGACCGCGAAAGTCACGACGCCGCCGAATCCGCTCATCTGGGCCGTCGCTATAGCGTGATCGGGATGGCTCGCCAAGCCGGGATACCAGACACGTTCAATTCGCGGGTGATCCTCCAGGAAGGATGCTACAGCCTGGGCAGTGGCATTGTGCTGCCGTACGCGAATTGCCAGCGTCTTAAGCCCGCGCTCCAGCAGGAAGGCGTTCTGGGGATCGACTACGCCGCCCAGAATTCCACGCGCCTCTCGCAGCGCTTCCATGATTGCGCCGCTGCCAATCACTGCGCCGGCCAGCAGATCGTTATGCCCTCCCAGATATTTTGTGCCGCTGTGCACGACGAGGTCGATACCCCATTCCAGCGGGCGCTGGTTGATCGGGGTGGCAAATGTGCTGTCAATGAGGGTGCGGATGCCGTGACGCTTGCCAATATCAGCGATGCGCGGCAGATCTGCCACCCGCATGAAGGGGTTGGTCGGACTTTCCGAGACGATGTAGCGTGTCCTGCCGGGGCGGATAGCATTCTCCATCTCTTCGTAATCACCTACAGGGACGACGGACGTTTCAATGCCCAGCCGGCTGAGGTAGACCTCGCAGAACTGACGTGTTCGGCGGTAACAATCATTGGTCATGATGATATGCGCGCCGGTGGGGAGGCTGGCCAGCAAGACTGAACTCAGGGCAGCCATGCCGGATGCATAAAGTATGGCCTGTTCGCCGCTGTCAAGTACCGCCAGTTTGCGTTCGACCGCATTGGTGGTCGGGTTGCCATAGCGCCCATATTCCTCGCGCTCTGGCTCATCATGCTGCTCGTTGACGAAGGTCAGCAGATCGGCGGTGTCGTTGAACGTAAAGGTAGCCGTCTGGTAGATCGGGGTGGTGAGAACGTGATGAGGCTTCTGGCGGTCAACGCCGCCATGCACAGCGCGCGTTGAGGTTCTGAAAGAGGCGGGTGTCTCAATCAGGGGGGTAGGGTAAGCAGTGTGAGCCGGGTTACGTTGAACGGTCATTGGGACAGGCCTCCTGCCATGTCAGCCAGAAAGACGGCACATGGAACACCCGTGAGCCTTGCAGTCCGAAAACAAACAAGCTCCCACCGGTCTTGTCCAGAGGGAGCTTGTGCTTGATCTGCTTTGCAGACATGCTCTCATCTTCCAGATAATCATCTGTCGGAGTTGGCACCTTCTGTGATCTGGTTCGTACGCCAAACTGATCAACAAGGGTTGCCGCGGTTTCGCAGGGCCGATCCCTCCACCGCTCTGGATAAGAGTGTTCCAGAAATATAAGATTGGTAACGTGATGGGCATGGTAGCATATTCGTTTGCGGTCTGTCAAGCAGTTGGCGGCGCTTCATGCATCCTGCATGACTTCTGGCTGGCAGGACGCCTGATCGACGGGTCATAACGCCGTGAATGGGGCGTGTCGCGCGTTTCACTCACTTTTCATTTTGCGATTTTGTTTGACAAAGCGTTGTCTTCAAATCATACTAGACTATGTGCCGTCAAACCGGTGTGGTTTCGCGTTGTTTCTCACCTGCCTGCCGAATTAGATGAAAGGAGTAGCTACGACCTCTGAGCTAGAGTACCCTTGCATTGTTACTGTCAAAAATCCTGCAGGATAATCTGAGGAGGAAGAACAAAGATGGTGAAGAAACTGGGCGTGCTTTTTAGCACCCTGCTTGTTGTCAGCATGTTGTTCGGCGTTGTTGGTCCTGCACAGGCACAGGGCCCGGTCACCTTTATCTGGGGGGCATCCTCCGATCCGGTACAGCTCTACGGTGTCATAGTCACCGACGGCGAGTCCTACCGCGTCCTCAACCAGGGCTGCGAATCGCTTATGGCCTTTGATGGCTCGACCACCAATGTGATCCCCAGCCTGGCCACCGAGCTGACGGCCAATGAGGATCTGACTGTCTGGACCGCCAAGCTGGTCGAAGGCGCGACCTTCCAGGATGGCACGCCTTTCAACGCCGAAGCTGTGAAGTTCAACTTCGATGTCTGGCGCAACACCACCAACCCCCTCCATTTCCCGGAGATGGTTTTCGAATACTACGAGGCGATGTTCGATGGCTTTGACGATGCGTCCGCTATCGCGAGCGTCGATGTTGTGGACGAGTACACCGTCCAGTTCAACATGACCCGCCCGTATGTGCAGATGCCCAACACGCTGGCTATGCCCATGTTTGCCCTGCACAGCCCGGCGGCGCTGGAGCAGTACGGCGCGAACTACGGCACGCCTCCTGTAGGTTATTTCTGCACCGGCCCCTACAAATTTGTGGAATGGGTGACCGGCGACCATGTCACTCTGGACCTGTGGGATGGCTACTGGGGCGAGGTTGAGGGCAACGTGCAGCGGATTATCATCCGCACCGTCCCTGATGCCGCGGCCCGCTTTGCTGCCTTGCTGTCCGGCGATATTCACGGCAAGGAAAATGCTACCCCTGAAGAGGTGGCTCAGGTTGAAGTCTCCGACAATCTTTACTATGAGCTCCGTCCGTCCCTGAATATCATGTATCTGGCCTTCAACTTCAGGGTTGAGGAATTCCGCAATCCTCTGGTCCGGGAGGCTATCTCGCTGGCGATCAATCGTCAGGCCTATGTGGACACCTTCTTCACCGCTGCTGAAGTCGCCTCTACTTTCCTGCCGCCGTTGATGTGGGGCTTCAATCCCGACGTGCCGGCGCCGGAATACGATCCGGAGCGGGCCGCTGAACTGATGGCTGAAGCGGGCTATGGGGATGGCTTCTCCGAGATCCACATCCTGGCGATGGGTGCTGACGGTAAGGTTGTCGAGGGCCAGGTCGAACAGACCATCCCGTTGACGCTTTTCTGGCAGCCTGCGACTCGTCCATACAATCCTGATCCCGAGGGTCTGGCCCAGGCGATGGCCGCCGATCTGGCTGCTATCGGCATCAACGTTCAGCTCGACAACGCTGGTGACTGGGCGACCTATCTGGAACGTCGCCGTACTGGTGAGCTGCTTGGCCTGTACCAGCTTGGCTGGACGGGTGACAACGGTGATCCGGACAACTTCAGCGGCTACTTCTTCGCTGAGTGCAACCTGTCGCGCGAGGGCTTCTTTGACTTCCCGGCTATCTGCGAGACATTGACTGAGGCTGCCGCTCTTACTACCCAGGCGGAGCGCGAGCCACTGTACCAGCAGGCTGATGCGATGCTGGACGAGGTTGTTGGCCGTCTGTCTATCGCTCACTCCAATGTGCCGATCGTGTTGAGCAACGCGATCAGCGGCTATGTTGTGAATCCGCTGGGCACGGAGCTGTTCCGCTTTGTGACCGTCGAATAAGCTCGGGTCTACAGAGCAGAGGTTGAAGCAGGCCCCGGTCTGCCCGGGGCCTGCGTTTTCTGTTGCATGAGGAGTATCCGATCAGAGCCTGATAGAAACCGGTCGAGGATCCGCCTGATTGCCGGGCGAAAGCTGAAAGCCGGTATTCTGGAATAAGTGAAAGAATTGGGTATGACTCGTTACCTGATACGTCGCCTTCTTGAGACTATTCCCGTACTTATTGGCGCCTCTCTGGCGGTCTTTCTGCTCGTTCATGTCATCCCGGGCGGCCCGGAGGTCGCCTTGCTGGGGGAGAGAGGGAGCGAACAGAATGTCGCGGCGCTGCGCGAACGTCTGGGTTTGAATCGACCCCTTCCGGAACAATATCTTATTTATATTGGCAATGTGCTTCGGGGAGACCTGGGAAATTCCGTGGCGGGTAACATCCCGATCGCAAGCGAACTCAGCCACCGCTTTCCGGCTACCGCGGAACTTTCTATTGTTGCGCTTACGCTGGCTACCCTGCTGGGGATCCCCCTGGGCGTTATATCCGCCGTCAAACGCGGTTCCTGGGTTGACACAGGCACCATGATATTTGCCCTGATCGGGGTCTCTATGCCAATCTTCTGGCTTGGACTGCTATTATTATGGGTTTTCGGGGTGACGCTGCACTGGCTTCCTTTTATCAACCGGCTCAGCCCTAATATGGAGATTCAGGCTATTACAGGGTTGCATATCATTGATGCTTTGCTGACCCGAAACTGGGCGGGGTTCAAAGACGCTGTTGCGCATATTATACTGCCAGCCATCACGCTAAGTACCATTCCCATGGCCGTGATCGCGCGTATCACACGTTCGGCGATGCTGGAGGTGCTTCACGCTGATTATATTCGGACGGCGCGCGCCAAAGGCTTGCTGGAGCGCTCGGTTATCTCGAAGCACGCCTTACGAAATGCACTGCTGCCGGTAGTCACAGTTGTGGGGTTGCAGCTTGGCTCTCTGCTGGCCGGGGCTGTCCTGACTGAGACGATCTTCTCATGGCCGGGGATCGGCAGATGGCTTTTCCAGAGCATTCAGGGGCGCGATTATGCTATTGTGCAGTCCGTCACCCTGGTTATTACCACAGTATTCGTCGTGGTGAACCTGATCGTTGACCTGTCCTACGCCTGGTTGAACCCACGAATAAGGTACGATTAACATGGCTGAAGCGCACACGGCGGATAAGGCCGTCCCTATCGATCTTTCGCATGATTTCTATATCCCGGAATGGAAGTCACTCTGGATTCGCTTCAGGCATAACCGCAGTGCGCGCATCGGCGCCGTCATTGTTGTGTTCTATATAGCCATCGCGTTGCTCGTGCCACTTTTTGACCATTACAACCCGTTGCGCGATCAGAATCTTCCGGCCCGATTCACTGCACCTACCATCGATAACCCGTTTGGCACGGATAATATTGGCCGGGATGTGTTTCGTCGCGTCGGCCATGCGGCGGCAGTCTCCCTTACAGTGGGGTTGTTCTCCGTTTCGATCTCCGTGCTGATCGGCGTCTCCCTGGGAGAATTTGCGGGGTTTGCTGGCGGATGGGCGGACAGCGTAGTAATGCGCACTATGGACGTGATGCTGGCGTTCCCTTCGCTTTTGCTGGCGATTGCGCTTGTGGCGATTTTTGGCCCCGGGCTTCGTAACGCAATGATGGCGATCGCTATTATCAATATCCCGGTGTATGCGCGTCTGGCCCGTTCCATGTCGATCAGCATCCGCAATGAGGAGTACGTGACCGCCGCGCACAGTGTTGGGGCCAGCCAGAGTCATATTCTGATCAGACATGTGCTGCCGAACAGTCTGGCGCCGATCATCGTTGCTGCGACGCTGGGCCTGGGCACGGCTGTGGTAGAGACGGCCGCCCTGGGGTTTCTTGGCCTCGGGCAGCAGGCACCGTACCCTGAGTTAGGGAAGATGCTGGCGGAAAGTCAGCAATATCTTGTGACCGGGGCCTGGTGGGCGATGTTGTTCCCGGGGATCGCGATTACCGTAGTTGTGCTGGGGTTCAACCTGCTGGGTGATGGGCTGCGCGATACGCTCGATCCGCAACTTCGCGGTAGAGAGTAAGCAGGCATCTTTCCGGAATAAACAGCCGCCTGGATTTTTGGTTCCAGGCGGCTTTCGATTCGGTTATAGCTGGTACTGGGTTAGCCGCGGGCGTTCCTGACCTCGTCCGGCAGCCACAGGGCTTCGTCCGTCTCGGTATCGAAGACATGCATGTTGGCCATGTCGAAGGCGGTGCCCATGCTCATGCCAACCTTAGCGGCTGTGCGCGGATCGAGCCGGCCCAGGAATGTCTTGCCTTCCTTCTCGAAGTACACGATCATTTCGTTGCCCATCTGCTCGACAACGTCCACGTTGGCTTCCACGGTGGCGGTCAGCGTTCCGGGGGGCTGGTAATCCGGGTCGTGAATATCCTCAGGCCGAATCCCGAAGATAACAGGGCGTCCCACATGGTCGGCGTAGCGCGATTTATACTGATCCGGCACCTGCAGCTTGAAGATCGACGATTCGACGATCATCTTGCCATTTTCTTCCTTGAGCGTGGCATCAAAGAAGTTCATCGAAGGGCTGCCGATGAAGCCGGCCACAAAACGGTTGCGCGGGTAACGATACAGGTGGCTCGGCGTGTCAAGCTGCTGGAGGAGACCGGCGTTGAGCACGGCGATGCGCGTGCCCATCGTCATAGCTTCCACCTGGTCGTGGGTCACATAGATGAAGGTCGTCCCCAACTGCTGGTGCAGTTTCTGGATGAAGGCGCGCGCTTCTACGCGGAGCTTGGCGTCCAGATTGGAGAGCGGCTCATCCATCAGGAATACTGCTGGCTCGCGGACGATAGCGCGGCCTACCGCCACGCGCTGGCGCTGACCGCCGGAGAGCTGGCGGGGGCGCCGATCCAGCAACTGCTCAATGCCAAGTTCAGCGGCGGCGCGGCGTACGCGCTCATCAATGACCTGCTTGGGGGTCTTGCGGAGCCGCAGACCGAACGCCATGTTATCGTAGACCGTCATGTGTGGATAAAGCGCGTAGCTCTGGAATACCATCGCGATATCGCGATCCTTGGGGGCGACGTTGTTCACCACACGATCGCCAATCAGGATCTCTCCATCTGTGATTTCTTCCAGGCCGGCGAGCATACGCAGGCTGGTGGACTTCCCACAGCCAGACGGCCCAACCAGAACAAGAAACTCCTTATCCTCGATCTGCAGATTCAAGTGTGATACTGCGTCGACGTCACCGAATCGCTTGGTGACATTCTTGAAAGTTACACTTGCCACTGATCTTCTTCCTTTCGTTATTTGAATAGCCGATATAAAGATTTTGCTGTCCTTAGTATAATCCGAATCTTTTTTCTGTCCAAACACAATAGAGGCATTCAGGCAATTATCGCCGGGTTTATATGCGGTCCGTTTTTGCCCCTAATGAGAGAAATGACGCACGCCGGTGAAGATCATGGACAGGCCGGCTTCGTCTGCGGCCTGGATGATGCGCGAATCACGCAGCGCCCCTCCCGGTTGGACGATGGCGATGATGCCAGCTTCGGATGCTGCATGTATTGCATCAGGAGATGTCAGAGCGGCATCTGAAGCCATGACTGCGCCTCTGGCCCTGGCGCCCGCCTTGTGGATAGCCAGGTGGAGGGAATCCATCTGACTGGGAAGGCCGCCTCCAATTCCAACTGTCGCCGATCCGGCGGCTAACACGATAGCGCATGTTCTGGTGTAACGGGCACAGCGCCATGCGAAACGCAGCGTCTCGTTCTCCTCGGGCAGCGGTTTCCACTTCGTCACGGCGTGCCAGGACATCCCTGCCGGATGATCTACATCATTCATCTGAAGGAGGAATCCACCTCGAATAGACCGAGTATGCCATGGGGACTGCCGGCAGCCCGACGGTATCTGGATCAGGCTGCAATTCTGGCGAAGGCGCTCTAAAGTTTCCCGGGCTGATACAGTGAAATCGGGGGCGGCCAGCGCCTCCAGATAGAGATCGCCAAGTTCAGCCACGGCGCTGTCATCGATCGGGCGGTTGACAGCCAGCACGCTCCCCGACGCCGTCTGATGATCGCAGGCCAGGGCGGGGGGAAACGCCTGAGCAATAGTATTAGCAGTGGCGATACCGACGGGCATCTGATGCTTGACCAGGGCGACGGCTGCCTGTTCAAAGTCGGCAGCCAGACGAAAAGCGAGATCAAGATCAAGCAGATTGTTGAAGGATAGCGGAGTTGCGCCGGATATGCGGCCGTCAAGCGGGAACTGCCCGCTTTGTGCCGCATAGAAAGCCGCTTTCTGGTGAGGATTCTCGCCATAGCGAAGGGTATAAGTGCGGGTCAGGCTGAGTGAAACAGCCTGCGGGAGTTCGGCTGGCGCTGGCTGTTGCAGCTCTAGATTTTCAGACAGGAAAGCGTGCACGGCCGTATCGTAGTCACGCGTGTACGCCAGCGCTTTTACTGCGAGCTTCTGGCGGAGAGATAAACTTACTTCTCCCTGGCCGCGGAGTATCGCCCCGATCATATCGTAATCCTCCGGGTCGCATACAACGATCACCCGCTGGAAATTCTTCGCAGCGGCCCTGAGCAGAGCCTGCCCTCCAATATCGGTATTCTCGTAAGCGCTCTCAAAAGGGATGCCTGACTGGCGAGTGTTTTCTGCAAAGGGGAACAGCGTACATACGACCATGCTGATAGGCGCATAGCCGCATTTTTCCAGCTCTATATCATCGGCCGGGCTGTGCTCGCGCGACAGAATGCCGGCGAAAATAGCGGGGTGAAGCGTCTTGATACGCCCGCCTAACATTTCGGACATTCCGGTGACGTGCTCTATCGGTGTGGCAGATATACCTGCTTCTGCAAGGAATGTTGCTGTGCCGCCGCTGGCAATTATGTCCCAGCCAAGCCTTGCCAGATTCGCGGCAAACTCCTCCAGGCCGGTTTTGTCATAGACGCTCAGAAGGGCGCGCGGCATGGTTCCTCCAATCCGAATAGGGATTGCATCGACCAGACGATTGCTGCTGCTCGGTATACCGATTAGAATAGGACATGATTGAGCCAGGAAACGACCTTCGTGGAGAGTATGCTCAGATGTCTGATTCTATACGCAAGCGGCGCGACGCCAAAGCTATTCCTCATTTGAGACAATATGCTCCGGTGTGGCTGGAGAACGAGTCATTGTCTCGTAATAAAGATACTGTGGTCTTCAACGTTGTATTCCAGCATCCTACTTATGGCTGGGTCAGCCGGCGTTACCAGTACGACTCGTTCAACGATGTGCTCTACTATCAGGGTCAGCGTAAACTGACCGAGCAGGACGCCCTGCCAATCGCAGCTACATCCCCGTATGTGGATGCACTTCAATCCGACGTCCGTAATTCATACGGGGGGTAGGGGGCTTCCAGGCGCAGGGCGCGGCTTCGGGAAAGGCTCCGGGAGTGCTCTGAAGATCTCCAGAAGATGCCCGGCTATTGCCGACCAGTCGAACTCCTGAGCAGCCTGATACGCCGCCTGGCTCATACGTTTTCGCAACTGGTCGTCTTCCAGGATGGCAATCATGCGCGCAGCCAGCGCATCAGGCTCGCGGACAGGCACATGAAAGCCTGTCTCACCGTCGCGGACCAGATAAGCCAGGCCGCCCACTTCTGAGGCGATCACAGGTGTGCCACAGGCCATCGCCTCCAGAGCAACCATCCCGAATGATTCGTAATCAGAGGGCATAATCAACGCTTCGGCTGCGTTGTAGTAATAGCGCAGCCGATCCTGATCTCTGGCCCCAACAAAAGTCACGATATCGTGTAACTGCAACTCCTCCCGGATAGCCTGAAGGCGGGCAACCTCAGTATTGCTGCTGGCCGGATCGTCGAGATCGCCACCAATGAGCGTGATGCAAATATTCTTGCTCAGATCGGGCCGCCGCTCCTGAATCTTCCGGGTGGCCAGCAGAATGGTGTCGAGACCCTTGAGGCGTTCCACGCGACCTACGAAAAGGAACATGCGGCCGGCAAGTGGGATATTGATTTCAGCTCTGGCCGTGTCCCGATCTATCGGACAAAAGTGCCGGGTATCCACGCCGGGTGGCACAATATGGATTTTGCGCCGATCCGCATTGTACAGCCAGAGCATTTGCGCGTGTTCCGCCGGTGTAGCGGCGATCAGCCCGTCCGCCCAGGACATAATGTCGGTTTCCGTGAACACGCGAATATCCCGTACACCCGACGGATGTTCCGATTGATCCGGCGCGACTCGATTCTTCATATGGCCGAGCGTGTGGAACATTTGAAGTACTGGGATTTGCCATTCCGCCCGGAGGATATGAGCCACCCAGCCGCTCAGCCAGTAGTGACTGAAGACAAGATCATAAGAAAGCCGGTTTCGCGCCGCGAAAGAAAGGACATTCTCCGCAAACTGGGGCAGGTGCGGATAGAGGTCGTGGGTGTCTAACGGAGATTCCGGCCCGGCCAGAATATGGATGACGCGAGCTCGCTCAGACAATGTGTCGTTCACATGAGGCTGGCATGGATCCTGGCTGCGCGTGAAAACGTCCACTCCGATTCCCTGACGCGCCAGCTCGCGGCTCAGCTCGCGGACGTAAACATTCATGCCGCCCGTTTTCTTGCCACCAAGAGTCGCCAGCGGACACGTATGCACGCTGAGCATCGCGATACGGCGTATATCCCTGGCCATGCTTACGCCTGACTTGCTTTGCGCACCGCTTTGAGCTTGAAGAGCAAGGTGTCTTGCCCCCCCAGGTGATACTTATAAGTTTCGTTGCCGCGCAGGAAATCGAAGGTGTTCCGCCCCTGCTCGATCGCATATCGAATATCGCGAGCCAGGAGGACAATCCCTGGACTCTGGGACCCGAATTGCGCGGCATCCTGTCCTGAGTTGTAGACCAGAATCTGGTTGCTGTAGTCGAAGTTGAGATAGGTAGCCGCTGGAATGCCATCCAACGTGAGAAAACTGAGATGGAGCCAGCCCTGCTTCATCATCTCGGGGATTATCGCCTGGAAAAATGCCAGATTAGCGGCGTCCTGCAGAAAGAGGGCTTTTTCAGGATCGCTTGCGGCCATCAACCTGCAAAACAGATCAATCTGTTCGGTCAGGTTATGCTGAGGGCTGACGATATACCAGTCGGCGCGCTCCCCTACGCGCCGGATTTTCCTGCGTAATTCGTGACGCTGCTTCCGGTCCAGTTGCATGAGGTACTCGTCCCAGGAATGTGGGAGGGTTATCACCGGGCATACCTCTTGCTGCTCAATAGTGGCAGACATGCCATATTGTTCCAGGAGGGGCGGCCAGAGTTTCAGCGTCAATGAGTTAGCCGGGATATTGCACAGGTTGACGATATCGAACGTGTCGTCAGTTGTGGCTAGATGTTGAGCAAGGGCGGTCAGGAATGCTGTTTCGTGCCCCCTGGCCATTATCAGATTCAGGTAATCGCTGACATCTACGCAGCCAATTGTGCGAAGGATACGCCGATCTGGCTGATGTTGTACGAACCAGGGAGCAATCCCGACAACTTCACCGTCGTGCGTGCCGGCGATGATGTAGAGATCGCCGCGACGATATGCCCTCCACCAGGTCTTTTGCCAGGCGTGGGTCAGGAAGATGAGATCGCGCTCGCTGCTCCGCAAAAGAGGATCCCAGACTGCCTGGAGCGCGTCAAACGCGGTTTCATCGCGAAATATCTGAAGGTCCACAGTTATCTATCCTCTTTGATGTGGAAGTGATCTGTCGCACTGAGTACAAAGAGTCCCAGGAAGAAGGCTAGTATAGTGATGCTGTCGCCCATTATAGACTTGGCATCTCTCATAATCAAAAAACTGGCGGATCGGTATACCGCTGACAAAAGTTGCTTTTGATGCTGTGGCTGCCAGATGCGACTGACGCTCAACAGTGAGGAGTAGATACCTTGAGGGAACGCGGTTTGTAGCGGTAACGGTCGGGCCTGGTATAATGGCGCTGCTTTTTAATTGCCTTTGAGGAGCGTGATCCTTCGCGTGGAATGCCCGGTTTGCCAGACTGCATTGCCGGCATCGACCAGGGAATGCCCGGTCTGTGGTGCACGGATAGCGGAACTGCTCTCGTCCTCCGCGGGATCGGTCCGCGCTGACCCTGGGCCAACGAGGCGCCGACCGGCTGAGAGTCTGCCCTCCGGGGAAGATGATCTGTACGACCCGGGACTGCTGCGTTTTCCATGGTGGGGGTTCGCCATCCCGCTCCTGGCTGTGATTGTCGCCTGCGCGGGTTGCGTTGTCCTGGCCGGGTTGATTACCGCGCGACAGGGCAGGGGGATGTCCGGTCCGACAGGCGGTAACACGGCGGTTCCTACTATCTTCTCCGGGGATGCGCCATTTGTCCCCAACGAGAACAGCCTGCCTACACTGTTTTTGCCGACGCTCACGCCGACTGACACGCCGACATTCACGCCGACGCCGACTGCAACGCCGGGGCCATGCGAGCGTGTTGTGAGAGCAGGAGACTCCCTTATCACTCTGGCGAACAGTTGTGGGCATCGAGATCTGGATGTTATTGACGAGATTTTACGCCTTAATGGACTTCGGTCAGCGGAGAGTTTGCTCGTTGGACAGCATATTCAGATTCCCTGGCCCACCCCGACCCCGGGGCCGGCGTC
>WBZO01002815.1_pt2 | contig 17773 bp, 15 predicted proteins | sample 5204261 | NCBI WGS metagenome assembly WBZO01 (sample SAMN12412400, study PRJNA552823) | activated sludge metagenome | isolation source: activated sludge from anammox sidestream of wastewater treatment plant... | place: USA: North Carolina | collected 2017-09
GCTTTATGATATGAGGGATATATGTTTTATCAGGCGAATAAAAGGGATTTACTGAAGACTCAATTATAGGTTTAAGAGGTTGTAACTGAACTGCAACAAACAACAACAAAAGAAAAAATGGAATTGCTAAAGAAAAGGCTACCATTTTTGTATAAGATTTTTTACGAACTGTTACAACTGGTTCGATTACTGGTTTTCTATCTTCAAATTGTGGAGTTACAATTGGCTTTTCAGGCTCTATTACAAGTTCACTTGTCATCACTGGCTCTAAACCAAAAGCATCTAATAAAAAGTTGATATTTGATTTAGCCTCAAAACGTAAATTCGATTCAGTATCAATATATAATAAGCCAATATTTTCTAATTCAAAACGCTTTTTGGCTTGAAGTAATGATTGTATATAGTTTTTATAATCTTGTATTTGTTTATCGGCTTCCGAAACGGTAAGTTGATTTTTTTCCATTAAAGCCGTACTTAATAAACCGTCATTATGAACGAGGTTTTTATTAAATAAAACATGCTTATTAGGCGGGTACAATAAATTATTTCCTTTACTAAAACCCGCACTATATTGCCTAGCAACAAAACCTCCAAAATTTGGAATAATCACACAGTCGTGTTTATACAACAACTCGGCAACTAATTGGGTTATTTGAGTAAAATACAACATTTTTAAGCCTTTAAATGTACTAGTTTTTTAACGGTTTACGTAGCATAAAAATAATAAAAACACCCTTAAAACACTAATTATTTAAGAATCAATTATTTAAAAGAAATCAACAAAAGTTATGGTTTATACTAGATGAATCGTAAAATATGGCTTTAAAAAATTGATTGGAATAATTAAAGATTAGTTACTTTTGCGCTCCATGTTAAAACTTATTCATTTTACATATATTGCTTTAACAAGTTTTCTATTTATAGGGATTCAACCAGCTTTTTCACAAAAAGATGAACCCGAAGCAAAAGAACTCATCACTAAAATGATTAAATCCATTCGTGATGTAGAGCGCCTAAAATACAGTTTAAAAATAATTGAACGTGGAAAGAAAGGATTTAATCACTACGAATCTTCTGTAAAATTAAACCGAAAGCCTCGCAAAGTTTATTTATATATTAAAGGGATAGAGGTGCTATGGGTTGATGGCTGGAATAACAATAAAGCTTACGTTAATCCCAATTCCTTTCCGTATATGAACTTAAGTTTAGATCCGCTAGGTTCATTAATGAGGCAAGACCAACATCACACATTATATGAGATGGGTGTAGATTATTTTGCTAGTATTATCGAATATATCTCTTTGAAATACAATAGTAGGTTTAATGAAATTTTTAAATACGAAGGCGAAGAACGTATCAACAACCGACCTTGCTATAAAATTACCATAGATAACCAAGATTTTACTTATGAAAATTATACTGTAGGCGACAACGAAAGTATTACCTCGATAGCCCGAAAACTACATGTAAGCGAATACATGATTGTAGAAAAAAACACGAAGCTGAAAGATTATTTTGATATTTTAAAGAAAGGACAAGTGTTAAAAGTACCATCGGCATACGCTAAACATGTTACACTATATATCGACCAATTGTACTTTTTACCAATTAGTGTAAAGATAAACGACGATAAAGGGTTATTTGAACAGTATGATTATTTCTTTATGCAAGTAAATCCAAAGATTGATGATGCTGAATTTACGAAGGATTATAAAGGTTATAAATTTTAAAACTAGTATATTTGCAAAAAAATTATTGTGTCGGCAGTTATTATTACAAATAATTTAATTCTCATGCAACGGGTTATTGACGAAATAAAAACCTGTTACGACCCCGAGATACCTGTAGATATTTGGGAATTGGGCTTAATATACGAACTCGATTTGAACGACGATAATGAACTAAAGGTTACAATGACATTAACCTCGCCAAACTGCCCAGTTGCCGAAACTTTACCTGCCGAAGTAGAAAACAAGCTTAAACTTTTACCTGAAATAAAATCAGCCGAGCTAAAACTCACCTTTGAACCAACTTGGACCAAAGACATGATGAGTGAAGTAGCCCAACTCGAACTTGGCTTTATGTAATTGTAAATTACTTTTTTTGACAAACAACTTTATCTTATTTTTTTATTAATTGTATATTTATAGCATTGATAAAATTTTTGAGATATTTATTTTGTGCTGTTTTAATTGCGTCGTGTTTTGTTTCTGTAGCTCAAGAAGATGGAGGAAAACAGTTGCGTGTACGCCGAAAAAATCCACGTGTTAAAACACGTGTAGGTATTTCGCCTGTTGTGGGTCTTTATTTTGCCAATAAAAATCACACTTCTTCTCCAAAACCTAAAATGGCTTTTAATATTTCATTAAAAGAAGAGATTAGATTAAACTCAAAAAACACTGATTTTTTAATGCTCGGTATTGAGTACATGTACCACGGTGTTAGTTTTAACTCTTATTATTTTTATAGTGATAGTTTGCAACTATATACCAAAAACAGAATGCGCTATAAATATCACCTCAATATTCAAGAACTAAATTTTCCGATATTACTGAAACACTCTTTTCAAAAAGAAACAAATACCCTTGTCTCGTCTTATATATTTACTGGATATAGTTACCGAAGATTATTATCCTGTAATTTAAAAGTAGATGAAGACGGCAATATAATAGAACAAAAGCCTGAACGTTTGGTGTTTAAAAACCCAGGGCTTAGCAAAGTAAATAACTCTTTTTTATTGGCAGGTATCGGAATTCAAAAAAACACATTGCTCCGCCACAATGCTATTTATGGCGAACTCCAATTCCGATATAGCCTTTCTCCTTTTTATTTTTCAGAACCCTTTACAGCTAGTAGCTTATATATAAACGGGCATTTTGTTTTTGTAACCATTGGCTTTAAGTTTTAATGAATATTGCCTTACATAAAACTATAACTAGCATACAAGGAGCTATAACATTGCCTGGCTCTAAAAGTATAAGCAACCGTGTGTTGATGATAAAGGCATTATCTGGATTAGACTTTAATATTGAGAATTTATCAAACTCAGATGATACACATTTACTTCAAGAGGCACTCCATTCTTATCCGCACAATTCAGTTATAAATATTGGCCATGCTGGTACCGATATGCGTTTCTTAACCGCATTTTTAGCATTAAAAGCAACCTCTATACAATTAACAGGCTCCGAACGAATGCTGCAACGCCCAATTAAACCATTAGTGAGTGCTTTACAATTACTTGGTGCCGACATTTCCTATACAAATATAGAAGGATACCCACCTTTATTAATTAAAGGGAGAAGCATAAAGGGTGGGTATATATCTGTACAAAGTGATATAAGCAGTCAATTTATTTCTGCATTATTATTAGTAGCGCCTTATTTTGAAAACGGTCTTCAACTAGAACTTAAAGGCAACATTGTTTCAAAACCTTATATAAATATGACCATTGAGATAATGAAACAATTTGGAGCACAAGTAACTTGGCAAGATCATCTCATAAAGGTTGAAGCCAAAGCATATTCTTATCCTCATAAAACTTACACTATTGAAAGTGATTGGAGCGCTGCTTCCTATTATTATAGCATTGTAGCGCTATCTAAAATTGGAACACAATTAACATTAAAATATTTAAGCAAAAACTCATTACAGGCAGATGCAGCATCTGATAGCCTATTTTTAAAATTTGGAGTAACAACTAAGTACCTAAATAATTATGAAATTGTACTTGAAAAAACGGCAGACCAACACACGGCTTATTTTCAATATGATTTTACCGATGCTCCTGATATTGCACAAACCATCGTATGTACCTGTATTGCACTCAATATCCCTTTTAAAATTAATGGGCTTCAAACCTTAAATATTAAAGAAACAAACAGAATAGATGCTTTAAGAAACGAATGGCTAAAAGCTGATATACAATTAGATGCAACATTAAACTCAATGGAGTTCAATAAGCACATTTCTCCTATTCAATTTGTTGCCAACCTTAAAACCTATAACGATCACCGCATGGCTATGAGCTTTGCACCTTTAGCCTTAATAACAAACCTTGTGATAGAACATGCCGATGTGGTTTCAAAATCATATCCTCAATTTTGGGAGCATTTACATTACATTGGAATTAAACATCAAACAATATGAGTTTTACAGATATTATTAGCACGATTGGCGTTTCGCTGATTCTTTTAGCCTTTTTCTTAAATACATTTAGTTATTTATCAGCAACACACAAATGGTATTTTATTCTCAATATACTTGGTGGAGCCTTTGCTTGTTATGGAAGTTATTTATTACAATCTATTCCATTTATAATACTAGAAGCTACCTGGACCATCGTAGCTATTTTAGGATTAATTAAAACCATAAAATCATAAACAATAACATGCTTAAAAATATAATACGTTTAGCTCATACAATTATGAGGTAAATTGTATATTTGTTTTACATAAAATAAAAAAATAAACACAATGGCTTACAATTTATTAAAAGGAAAACGTGGAATTATTACTGGTGCATTAGACGAAAACTCTATTGCTTGGAAAGTGGCACAAAAATGCCATGAAGAAGGCGCCACTTTTACATTAACCAATGCGCCAATTGCAATGCGCATGGGAGAAATCAACAAATTAGCTGAGCAAACTGGGTCAAAAATTATTCCAGCTGATGCTACCAATATGGAAGAATTGGAAAAACTTTACACCGAATCGATGCAAGTACTTGGTGGAAAAATTGATTTTGTATTACACTCTATTGGTATGAGCGTAAATATTCGTAAAAACATTCCTTATACCGAATTAAATTACGACTTTTTTCAAAAAGGGATTGACGTATCTGCTTTATCATTTCATAAAATGCTAGCAGCAGCGCATAAATTAGATGCTTTAAACGAACACGCATCTGTTGTTGCCTTGTCGTATATTGCAGCACAAGAAACATATCCTTTCTATACCGATATGGCCGATATTAAATCTATGTTAGAAAGTATTGCCCGTACATTTGGCTACCATTACGGCAAACAAAAGAAAGTGCGTATTAATACCGTTTCTCAATCTCCTACCAAAACTACCGCAGGAAATGGCATTAAAGGGGTTGAAGATTTCTTCACATTTGCAGATTTACAATCGCCATTGGGCAATGCTAGTGCCGATGATTGTGCTAACTACTGTGTTACTCTTTTCTCCGACCTTACACGCATGGTAACTATGCAAAATTTATATCATGACGGAGGATATAGTTACACTGGTATTAGTACCGAGGTAATTAACCGTTTCTCAGAATAATACAACCTTTTTAAATCAAAATGCTCTTTGGGTAATACTACATGAAAACATATAGTTTAAATATTAGCCCCGAAGAGCATTTTGATTTTGACACCTTCTCTATCACCAGTACCGAAAGTGTTTTTAAAGTCATTCATGAACTAAATGAGGAACTAAACATCAAATTAGAACTTTGTGAACTATTAGAATTTACACATAAAGAAGGTGAGGAATTTTACTTCCCACTCTACTCTTTTTACCACGAAGATTTGAATATTGAGTTTAATATTCTTCCAAACCAAACCTCATTTCAACCCCAATCAGCTAAAGAAAAAGCCAATACTGACTTATTTTCTGGCAACATTGAGCATACCACCAAACTCATTCCCGAATTAGAAAAAACGGATTACTTTTTAATTATTAAAGGAGATAACCGCTACATGTACAATCATCAAATTTTTGAGGCTATCAAACTTAATCCGTCATTTATCTTGGTAAACGAAATGCACATTGAACATCTTAAAGATAAAAAAGCAAAATATAATTTATTGTTCTAGTTCCCAGAACTAGTATTATTTTCTTTTAGCTTTAAAAAACTGCGTTACAATCTCAGAACATTCTTGTGCTAATACCCCCGAAACCACAGTAGTTTTAGGATGTAAAACAGGCTCCTTTATAATTGAAAAGCCTCTTTTTTTATCACTTGCGCCGTACACAATTTTTGTAATTTGGCTCCAAGCCAAAGCTCCAGCACACATAACGCAAGGCTCTAAAGTAACATAAAGTGTACAATCTATGAGGTATTTACCTCCCAAGGCATTAGCAGCCATCGTTATGGCTTGCATTTCAGCATGTGCCGTAACATCGTTCAAACGTTCGGTATAGTTATGTGCCCTTGCAATAATTTTATTTTCTGCCACCACCACCGCACCCACAGGTACTTCATCAAGAATCAATGCTTTTTGAGCTTCCTTTAGTGCCTCATTCATAAAATATTCGTCAGTATAGGGTTGCATTTTAATAAGTGATTTAAAGATGTTTCAAGCTTGAAATATTAAAATTACATTCTATCAGGAACTTTAACTCCCAGACATTTCATACTACTATTTATAATTTGAGCAGTTGTCTCTGAAAGTTTGATGCGTAACTGCTTTACAGGTTCATGCTCTTCTTTTAATATCGGACACTCTGTATAAAACTGGTTAAAAAGTTTGGTTAAATCATACACATAGTTAGCGATTACAGCCGGATTATAAGTAGCTGCAGCATCTTCTAATGTATTTGAATAATTATAAATCATCTTTATAACTTCTCTCTCTTTTTCATGCAACACTAAGCTATTATCAATAACAATTGCTTGTGTATCTTGATTATATTTTCTTAAAATGGATTTTATTCGAGCATGTGTGTATTGAATAAACGGACCTGTATGACCATTAAAATCAATACTTTCTTTTGGATCAAATAACATTTTCTTTTTAGGATCAACTTTTAAAATGAAATATTTTAAAGCACCCAATCCTATCGTTTGATAAAGATCTTCCAGTTCACTAGGCGTAAACCCTTCAACTTTTCCCAACGCTGTTGTAGTTTCTTTTGCAGTTAAAATCATTTCGTGCATTAAATCATCAGCATCTACTACAGTGCCTTCTCTACTCTTCATCTTTCCTTCTGGTAATTCTACCATGCCGTAGCTAAGATGATAACATTCTTTAGCCCAATCATGCCCTAACCTTTCTAAAATTTTGAATAAAACCTTAAAATGGTAATCTTGTTCATTTCCAACTGTATAAATCATTTGTGAAATCCCAGGAAACTCTTTGTAACGCTCGATAGCAGTACCAATATCCTGTGTAATATATACTGATGTACCATCGCTACGTAAAATTATTTTTTCATCTAGTTTATCAGCTGTTAAATCAATAGCCACACTTCCATTTTCTTTTTTATAGAAAATACCCTTGTTCAATCCTTCTTGTACAACTTCTTTCCCTAATAAATAAGTATTGCTTTCGTAATAAGTTTTATCAAACTCAACCCCCAACTGTTTATAAGAAATAGCAAATCCATCATACACCCAGCCATTCATTGTTTTCCATAATTCTATGGTATCTTTATCACCAGCCTCCCATAGACGTAATAAATCCTGTGTTTGTTGCATGATTGGCGCTTGTTTTTCAGCCTCCTCTTTACTTATCCCCTTTTCTACTAACGCTTGCACTTGTTGTTTATATGCTTTATCGAACTCTACATAATATTTACCTACCAAATGGTCGCCTTTTATACCAGATGTTTGAGGCGTTTCTCCATTACCAAACAATTTCCAAGCTATCATACTTTTACAAATATGAATACCACGGTCGTTTACTAAATTTACTTTAATTACTTCGTGGCCTTGTGTTTGTATAATATTTGCAACCGAATAACCTAATAAATTATTACGTATGTGCCCTAAATGCAATGGCTTATTTGTATTTGGAGACGAGTACTCCAACATGATGCGTTTTCCAGTGCTGTTTGGCGCTTTAATGCCATACTGTGGTGTACGAGTTATTATTTGCAGTTGTTTAAGCCAAAACGAGGATGTAATTGATAAATTTAAAAAGCCTTTAACAACATTAAAAGTTTCCAAATCTTTATTAATTTGCAATAATTCATGCCCAATCATTTCACCTGTTTTTTCAGGGCTAGCCTTTGCTACTTTAATAAATGGGAAAGTAACTAAGGTAAAATCTCCTTCAAACTCTTTTTTAGTTTTTTGTAACACTACTTCACTTACCTGTATATTTAACCCAAAAAGTTTATTTACAGTTTGTGCAATACTTTGTGATAAATACAATTCAATATTCATAAAGCAAAAGTAAGTATAATTTAGCTTCTACAAGTCATTTATCCACTAATTTAGTTGAAACCAAATATCACATGAGCAATGCTATATCGAACCAAATTAAACCGTAAATTTGTTTAACTTATATTACACAAGCTAAAAAAATGATGAAAGAGAACCTACTTGCCTTTGAACGACTATTAAATATTATGGATGATTTGCGTGCCAAATGCCCTTGGGATATTAAACAAACTATGGAGTCATTAAGGCATCTTACAATTGAAGAAACATATGAGTTAAGCGATGCTATTTTAAAAAATGATAAAAACGAGATAAAAAAAGAGTTAGGTGACTTAATGTTACATTTGGTTTTTTACTCGAAAATAGCGAGCGAAACTAATGACTTTAATATAGCAGATGTTTTAAACTCACTCTGCGAAAAAATGATTTTTAGACATCCACATATTTATGGAGATACCACAGTTGCTAATGCCGATGAAGTTACACGAAACTGGGAAAAGCTAAAACAAAAAGAAGGCGATAAAGGCGCTTTATCTGGTGTACCTAATAGCATGCCATCTTTACTTAAAGCTTTACGTATACAAGATAAAGCCAGAGCCATCGGATTTGATTGGGAAAACCCAGAACAAGTGTGGGATAAAGTACACGAAGAATTACAAGAATTTAAAAACGAAATTGAAATTGGTAATAAAGAAAAAATTGAAGCCGAATTTGGTGATTTATTATTTTCATTAATCAACTATGCTCGTTTTCATCAAATTAATCCAGAAGATGCTTTAGAAAAAACCAATCAAAAATTTATTTATCGATTTAATTATATGGAAAAAAAGATTAAAGAACAAGGTAAATCTTTAGCTCAATCATCCCTCGATGAAATGGATGTGTATTGGAACGAAGCCAAAAAACATGAACATCTATAATCACACCGTTATTAACTAAAAAAAATTATAAACCCCATAAACATATTGCATTGAACAATCATCAGCTAAAAATTAATACCATGAAAATGGTTCTACTTATTGGGATTTTACTCATGGGTATAAAATTTTTAGCCTATTTTTTTACACACTCTAGCGCCATCTTAACCGATGCTTTAGAATCAGTAGTAAATGTATTGGCTGGGGTGTTAGCATTATTTAGTTTATACTATGCAGCAAAACCCAAAGACGAAGATCATCCATACGGGCACGGGAAAATTGAATTTATATCAGCAGGAGTTGAAGGAGGAATGATTACACTTGCCGGTATTATCATGAGCGTAAATGGTTTAATGTCATTCTTTTATCCTCATAGCCTCACCCATGTGGATATAGGTTTTTATCTTACCCTTTTATCTGGTATCATCAACTATATTTTAGCAAAAATTTTAATTCGTCAAGGCATACGACTTCACTCCTCAACTCTTGTTGCAGATGGTAAACATTTACTTACAGATACCTGGAGTAGCTTAGCCTTGGTATTAGGATTAGTTATAATATACTTCACTCAATGGTTTTGGTTAGATTACGCTATCACAATATTACTCGGTATCTTAATTATATACACAGGAGTTCAGCTCATAAAAGAATCTGTATTTAATTTATTAGACAAAATAGATTATGCCAAAATAGAAAAACTCATAAATATTATAAATAACAATCGCAGAGATGCTTGGATAGATATTCATAATCTACGAATTTTAAAATATGGTTCTGTAATACATGTAGATGGACATCTTACATTGCCATGGTATTTTTCGTTAGAAGAAGCACACAAAGAAGTAGATGACTTAGATAAAATTGTGAAACAAACATTGAATCAGGAAATAGAATTTTTTATTCATACAGACCCATGCGTCAGTAATTCTTGTACTATTTGCCTAATTAAAGATTGTAAAGTAAGAAAACAAGCTTTTGTAAAAAAACTAAATTGGAACTTGCAAAACATTTTACCCGATAGTAAACATAAGGCATAATGAATTCTACTGGATTTATGTTAAAATAATTAATTAACAAAACAAGAACATTTTCTAATGACCAACGAATGAAAATCAATGGAAAATCCCTAAACTAATCCTAAGAAGGTATTTTTTACATTCTACAAAATATAGCAAGAAAGCAAAGTTAAAATCCCGATATTTACCTTAATAAGTTTGTGTTATGTTAAACTATCTACGTATTCAAAATTTTGCATTAATTGAGCAAGCAGACATTGCTTTTAACAATGGACTCACGGTTATTACGGGTGAAACAGGTGCAGGAAAATCAATTATTTTAGGAGCTTTGCACGTAGCTCTTGGCTCCAGAGCCGAAACTAATTTACTGAATGATAAAACTAAAAAGTGTATTATCGAAGTGCAATTTAATATTCAATCTTATCACCTTAAATCATTCTTTGATATACATGAATTAGATTTTGAAGAATTAACTACTCTGCGTAGAGAAATTACACCCGAAGGAAAATCAAGAGCTTTTATTAACGATACACCCGTTAACGTTTCTTTATTAAAACAACTTGGTGAATTTCTTATTGATATTCATTCTCAACACGAAACACTCTTACTAAAAGAAACTGGGTTCCAGTTTGAGTTACTTGACCACTACGCCCAATGCAGCGATTTATTTTCTAACTACAAAAAACAGTATCTATTATTATTACACTTAAAAAAACAACTCGAATTGCTTAACCAACAAGAATTGCAAGCAAAAAAAGAATTAGACTATTTACAGTTTCAGTATAACGAACTAGAGGAAGCCAACCTCAAAACGGGTGAACTCCAAAGTTTAGAAGCTGAAAGTAAAACGCTTGAGAATGCAGAAATTATTAAACATTCATTACATAAAACTTCACAAATCATTAGCCAAGGCGATGATACTATTTTAGCAGCCATTGCACAAGCAAAACAACAACTGCAAAGTATTGCAAAATACAGCAAACATTTTCAAGAACTATATGACCGATTAAATTCGACTAGTATTGAACTAAAAGAACTTTCAAATGATATAGAAAGTAGTGCAGATGACGTGGTATTGAACAATGAACGTTTAGAGTTTGTCAATGCACAATTGGATAAAATAAATCGTTTACTAAAAAAACATCATGTCAATACAGAAGAAGATCTGTTACAAATTAAACATGATATTGAACAATCATTGCAACAATTTTCTTCATTAGAATCTAATATAGATAGAATAAGCAAAGAAATTTTAATTACTGAAAAACAATGCCAGTCCTTAGCCTCTGAATTATCTACTAAAAGAAAGAAATCCATCGGTAATATAGAGCAACAAATTAAATCTATGCTAGGAAATTTATCTATGTCTAATGCTCAGTTTAAAATTGAACTTGTTCAAAACAAAGAACTAAGTATAAATGGCATAGATAGCATTACCTTTTTATTTACTGCAAATAAAGGAATGGAGTTTAAAGCGCTACACAAAACAGCGTCGGGTGGTGAATTATCAAGGCTCATGCTTTGTCTTAAAGCTTTGTTGGCAGAACGTAAGGCTTTACCAACAATTATTTTTGATGAAATAGACACAGGTGTAAGTGGCGATGTGGCAGATAAAATAGGGCAAATTATGTTGAGCATGGGCAAGCAAATGCAAGTAATGGTAATTACGCATTTACCACAAATGGCCAGTAAAGGCAACAACCACCTTTATGTATATAAAACCGATACGCATAAGAAAACAATTACGAGTATTAAATTGCTCAACGAGCAAGAACGCATTGCTGAGATAGCTAAGATGTTGAGTACAGGTTCTCCAAGCGAAATAGCTGTAAAAAATGCTAAAGAGTTACTTAATGTTTAAACAACTTCGGCAAAATATACCAGCTTATATTCCGTTTTTTATAAAACTGTATTTACTAAATGTGTTACTGTTTTTTATAGAACGTTTGTTGTTTTATTACTACAATCAATCTGTTGATGTTGGAACAGTCAGTTTATCAGATAAACTAATTGCTTTTAAAATCAGTTTGGAGTTTGATTCCAATGTTATTTGTTGGATATTTTTAATACCCTTTTTTGTATTCAGTATTTTAATAATAACAAATCATGTTCGATACACGAGGTTTGCGTATTGGTTTTGTCTAATTTGTTTGGCTATAGCGCATTTTGTTTCTATTGCTAACATTCCTTTCTTTCATCAATTTGGCACACACTTAAACCGTACAGCGTTTTTATGGAGCGAAAATACAAACTTTGCCATCGGCGTAATATTTGGAAACCTAATGTATTGGGGTTTTATTTTAGTATATATACCCATCTTAGTGATTCTATTATTCTTTTCAAATTGGTTTTACCGCTCTTGTTTACAAAACGCCACACACATCAAATGGTATAAGCAATGTCTATTTACATTCACGGGAATTGTATTTATACTAATGGGAATGAGAGGGCGTGTTTTTGACCGTTCGGGCTTAGATGAAGGCGTTGCTATTGTTTCAGAAAATGGCTTTATAAATCAATTAGCCATAAATGCCAACTTTACTTTTTGGAAAAGCCTTGCTACAAAACCAAGTACGCAATTATATATTGTACCTCAACATATCAATGAAAGTATTGCGTTTACTCAACAATGTTTAGGTATCAAAAAGCCCATTACGCAGTCTATTAGCCGTCAAGAAAACATAGATTCCGACACAATTCATCCTTATAATTTTGTTATTGTAGTAATGGAAAGTATGTGCTTGTTTAAAATGGGATATTACAACGGAAAAAATTTAACACCCCAACTGGATGCACTCAATAAAGAATCCATTTTTTGTAATCAGTTTTTTTCGTCAGGTATTCACACATTTAATGGTTTGTTTTCTACTATTTCAGGTTACCCATGTATTTACGAAGAACAAGGACTAAAACAATATGTAAAAAAACCTTTCGATGGTTTAGGAACGCTTTTAAAACAACAAGGCTATGAAAATTATTTTTACACCACTCACGACCCTCATTTTGATAACATGCAAGGTTTTTTTCGTTTCAATAAGTTTGAGCACATCATCAGCGAATATGATTTCGACTATTCGCAACGTATTAGCTCATTAGGCGTACCTGACCACGTATTACTCAATAAATTAATTGAAACCACCAATGCACGCAAAAACAATAATCCATTTCTGGCTGTGGTGATGACAGCCTCCGATCACGGGCCATGGAAAATACCAGATAATATTCCATTTAAGCCAAATGGTGAAACCCAACAGGACAACTGTACACTTTATGCCGATTGGGCCATTGGAGAATTTATGAAAAAAGCCAAACAACAATCATGGTACAAGAATACTGTTTTTATATTTCTAGGCGATCATGGTTTATCAATGGGGCATACCTATGAAATGCCATTAAGCTACCATCACATACCTTGTATTATCCATCAACCTCAACTTTTTTCGGCAGACACCATTTCATCTCCCTGCTACCAACCAGATATTCCAGCTACTGTTATGGGCATTATTGGTGCACCATATACTAACACTACTTTTGGTATTAATATCTTAAAAGATAAACATCCATTTGTTGTATTTTCAGCAGATAATAAAATAGGTTGTGTGGATGATAAAGGCAATTATTTTTTCACTACACTTTATAATAAAAAAACGTACTTAAAAAAATATCAAAATCTAAATCCACATAACTTTGTAAACGATTTACCACAAAAAGCAGATAGCCTACATAAAGGCATGATGCACATTTACAATTCAGCACAATATTTTATTCAAAAAGAATATTTATTGTATCCTTAATTCAAGGTAAGTTTACTTTTCTTATAACCATATAAGAAATAAACCACTAAACCTATTATTAGCCACACAAAAAAGAGCAACCAGTTTGTCCAACCCATACCTGTAAGCAAATAACAACAAGAAATTAAGCCTAGCACTGGTATTAACGAATAATTTTTAATAAAGGTAAGAACAGATATTATTACCCAAAATAAGTAAAACAAAAGCATTGGATAATGCCACGTACCATCTTCATTTTTAATCATGCTGATGTCGTAATAAAAGATAAAAAACAAGGTAATTGCACTAAGTAGCGGAACAATAAATTTAGCATTAATGTAAGGCAACTTAAATTTACCCTTTTCGCGTTCGCTATTATCTCTTGGTAAAATTAAAACACCGCCACATACCAATACAAAGGCAAATAAAGTACCAATACTTGTAAAATCAAGTACAAATTTTTCGTCGGTAAACAAAATAGGAATGCCTACTACCAATCCCGTTACAATCGTTGAAAAGCCAGGTGTTTTATATTTAGGATGAATTTCCGAAAACTTTTTTGGCAACAAGCCATCTCTACTCATGCTCATCCAAATGCGTGGTTGCCCCATTTGAAATACTAATAACACACTCGTCATGGCAATTACCGCTGCAATAGACACAATAAAAAGCATCCACTTAATTTCTTTGAGTTTAAATATCTCTGCCAAAGGATCGCTAACACCTAACAATTTATACGATACCATACCTGTAAGCACTAATGCAAGAATAATATACGTTACGGTGCAAATGACTAAAGAATAAATCATTCCTCTAGGTAAATCTCTTTGCGGATTTTTACTTTCTTCGGCCAATGTAGATACGGCATCAAAACCAATGTAAGCAAAAAACACCGCCGATGCACCAGCCATTACGCCTCCAAAACTATTAGGCATAAAAGGCGTCCAATTATCAATATCTACATGAAAAGCACCTACAATTATAATTAACACAATGATTAATAACTTCAGCATCACCATAAAATTACTAATGTTCTTACTTTCTTTAGTTCCAATAAAAACAAGAGCAGTTATCACAACATTAATAACTAAAGCTGGTAAGTCAAATATAATTTTTAAACCACCCACTTCGGGAGCATTGAGCCAAGCTGTTAGTTCCTCTCCCGATTTATTTTCTAAAAAGGCGGAGTGCGCTGCAGTATAATTTGTAGTAAGCCATTCTGGAATTCCAGTTACTAGATTTGTAAAATAACCACTCCAGGAAAACGCAATATAAATATTGCCTATTGAATACTCCATTAAAAGTGCCCAACCAATAATCCAGGCAAATACTTCACCAAATGACACATAAGCATAAGAATAAGCACTTCCCGAAACCGGGACACGAGCCGCAAATTCAGCATAACACATAGCTGTAAATCCACAGGCTATACCACAAATAACATATAATAAAATAACTGCTGGTCCACCAGAATAACACGCATTACCAATGGCACTAAAGGTTCCACCACCAATAATAGCGGCTATACCAAAAAAAGTTAAATCTTTTACTGTAAGCACTCTATGTAATCCATGATCTTCGCCATCATTTACATTTAATACCGATTTTTTTCGGGTGATGTTATTTAGAAAACTACTCATATACTTTAATTAAACAAATATATCATAATTTAAGTCAAAAATCTTTGACAAAACAATAGTTTTTAATTCAGATAATGTAAAATGAGGGTTTAAATTACTCTAAAAACCTTGGTATACTTACTATTCTAAAGTAATTCATTAGAAAATATTCTTCTGATTGGTTTAATTATAAGAAACTTTCACTTGTTATAGAAGTTAGTGAGTAAAGTTGGATATAAAAGCATTAATTACGAATAACAACAGGATTCATTTATTTACGAAATATACTATCACAAAATTATTTTCACCAAATAGTATATAATTTTAACATGAGGTGATCGTTTTATTTTAATTACATCTTAAAAATTACCTTTCATAATCTTCCCTAATCGTTCATCGTCCACAATAGTAATATTACTTCCTTTTATTTCAATTAACTTATCCTCTCTAAAATCGCTTAATGTTCTAATTAATGATTCTGTAGCAGTTCCAACAATATTAGCCAAGTCCTCACGTGAAATAGACATGCTAAATTTGTTATCAGCATTTTCTTTATAACGCTTTTGTAGTAATAATAAAGCCTCTGCTACCCTTTTCTTTACACTGCTGTATGCCATCTTAAGCAGTTGATCTTCTTTTTCTTGTATTTCGTTAGATAACAACTTTACAAAACGTTTCATAACGCCATGATTGTTATTGAGTAAAGCATAAAAATCTTCTTTAGGAATTTGAACAATTGTACAGTCTTCCAAAGCTTCAGCACTTTCAAGATAGGCAGATTCATCTAATAAAGCGGTGTATCCAAAAAAATCGCCCTGCTTACATAGATTAATAATTAATTCCTTACCGTATTCATGCGATCTATAAATCTTAACTTTACCTTTTTCTAGTAAATACAAATAATTAGGATTATTGCCTTCTGTAAAAATTAGATCTTTCTTCTTAAATACTTTGGATTTAGCCCCATTGGTTAAGTTTTTAAGTTCTTGTAATGATTTTGCCTCATCCATAAACTTTACAATACCCGCACTATCTCTAGAATATTCTGTTTTAAGCAAAGATGTTTTCTTTAAACGACTCTCCACTGCTTTTAATAACTCCACATCGTCAAATGGTTTTGTGATATAGTCGTCGGCACCCAATTCCATTCCCTTTCTAAAATCATTACGTTCTCCTTTTGCTGTTAAAAATATAAACGGAATAGAGGCAGTATCTGGGTTATTAGACAAAATATGAATAACTCCATATCCATCTAATACAGGCATCATAATATCACAAATAATCAAATCAGGTTTTTGTTTAATGGCCATTTCTGAGCCCACTTTGCCATTTTCTGCTTGTAATACTTTATATCCTGATAATTCTAATATTTCAGCTGTATTTTCTCTTACCTCTGTATTATCTTCTATTAATAATATTGTTTTCATTCTTACAAATTTATAAAATTTAGTCGTTTGATTTTAAGGGCAAATTAATATTAAACTCGGTACCTTTATTTAGTTCACTTTTAAATGATATATCTCCTTTTAATGCTTCTACATATTTTTTTACAATATTTAAACCTAATCCAGTACCTTGAATATTAGTAACATTCTTTGCTCTAAAAAATCTATCAAATAAATATTTTTGTTCTTCTTTAGGAATACCAATTCCTTTATCTGCAACAGATAATTGGAAATTCAATTTCTCGGTTTTAGAAGTTACGGTTATTACTTTGCCTTCTGATGTAAACTTAATGGCGTTTGAAATTAAATTGATTAAAATGTTTCTTATCTTTTGTTTATCAGAATAAATTTCATCGTTTCCTGTGTGATGATAAATAATATTCTGTCCTTCTTTTAATAGTGTTTTGATTTCGTTTATTACTTCTTGAACTAGTTCGGTATAAGAGAAAACACTTAAATTCACCAATACTTTCCCCTCTTCTAGATGTTCTGCGGATAAAAAATCATTTAAGATTAGATTCATGTTGGCCACAGCCGACTTAATTCGACCAACATGCTTTTGTCTTTTTTCATCATCATCTGTTGTGGTATATTTCCCAATTAAAGAAGTAGAAGATAAAATAGTACTAAGTGGTGTTCTAAATTCATGAGATGCCATCGTAACAAAACGAGATTTCATTTCATTTAACTCCTTTTCCTTTTTAAGTGAATCACTTAATTGTTGCTTCGACTTTTCTAGATCTCTTAAAGCTTCTTGCAAATTCTTCGTTCTCTCTTCAACCATTTTTTCTAGGCTGTGTGTTAGTTGAAGTATCGAATTGTGGTATTTTTTACGTTCAGTAATATCAACAATAAAAGCTATAACAAAAGTTTCGTTTTCATTTTTAT
>WBZO01003615.1_pt1 | contig 17761 bp, 12 predicted proteins | sample 5204261 | NCBI WGS metagenome assembly WBZO01 (sample SAMN12412400, study PRJNA552823) | activated sludge metagenome | isolation source: activated sludge from anammox sidestream of wastewater treatment plant... | place: USA: North Carolina | collected 2017-09
CCCGCTGCCAGGCGGCAGGATGTCTCGCCCTGAAATCCGCCAGTGCGAGCTGCCAGCCTGCCTCGGGAGGGCGCGTTATGGGCTGATTAAGACAAATCAGGTACACTTTCATTGAGGCAAATCAGCTCTTGTAGGTAGAACGCGCGTTCCGGTATAATGGCCTCTTGTTTCCGAACCATTCGGAGAAATGTCATGCGGCAGAAGAGTGAATTCTCGGTAGAAGGCGCCTACGAATACAACCGCTCCGGGCCGGTGCGGTGGCTTATCTCTCATGTCTGGCGCTATAAGTTCTTTTTTACCGCCACCTTCATCCTGTACATGACCTCCTGGTTCTCCTATTCGTTCTCCCGGGTGCTGATCGGGCGGGCTGCCGATGAAATCATGCATCCGACCGGCGGCAATACACTCCTCCTGATCAGCCTCAGCGTGCTCGGGATTCTGCTCCTGGACGGTATCGCCGGTCTGAGCGGAAGCCTGTCCATGGAGACCATCGCCCAGCGGTTGGAACGCGACGCCCGCGAGGAGCTTTATATCAGCCTGCTCGGCAAGAGCCAGACCTTCCATGATCAGCAGCGTGTGGGCGATATCATGGCCCGGGCTACCGACGACGTGAAGCAGCTCAATGGCATGATGAATCCGGGCGTCATGTTCATCTTCGAAACCGTGCTGGGGCTGGCTATGCCGATGTTTTTGATCGCCCAGGTTCGCCTCGACCTGCTGACTCTGCCCGGTATTTTCGCCCTGCTGTACATCATCACCGTGCGACGATACCTGCGCCGTCTCGATCCGGTCGTGACCGAGCAGCGCGAGGCTTACGGGACGATGAACGCCGGCCTTGAAGAAACTATCTCCGGCATTGAAACCGTCAAGGCCAGCGCTCAGGAAGCCTTTGAGCGGAGCAAGTTCTACCGCAACGCCCGGCGCTATCGCGACTTCTACGCCTTGCAGGGGCGCGTGGAAGCGCGCTACCTGCCGATGCTGATGTTCGGATTCCTGTTCGGCCTCATTTTTCTGCAGAGCATGATTCTCTACGGGCAGGGGCTGCTGACTATCCCACAGATTATCGCTGTCATGGGCCTGATCAGCGTGATGCGCTTTCCCGTATTCATCTCAATTTTCTCGTTCTCCCTGGTCAGACTTGGCGTCGCCAGCGCCAACCGCCTGCTGGACAAGATCAACGCCGAAGCCGATCTGGACGAAAATCAGGGCGGGTACAGCGCCCCCATCCGGGGCGAGATCGTATTTGACAAAGTGGATTTCGGGTATGAAGACGGCGAGGTGCTGCGGGATATCTCCTTCCGGGTGCTTCCTGGCGAGACAGTGGCTATTGTCGGCCAGACTGGCTCCGGCAAGAGCACCCTCACCGAGCTGATAAACCGCACCTATGACGTGACCGGCGGCTCCATCCGGATAGATGGCGTTGATGTACGCGAGTGGTACCTGGACAGCCTCCGCTCGCAGATTGCTAAAATTGAGCAGGATGTCTTCCTGTTCTCGCGCTCCATCAGCGAGAATATCGCTTTCGGCGTCCCCGGGACTTCCCAGGAGAAGATCGAGCAGGCCGCCCGTGAGGCCCAGGCGCATGACTTCATCCTGTCCTTCCAGGAAGGCTATGAAACGGAGCTTGGCGAGCGCGGCGTGACTCTCTCCGGCGGCCAGCGCCAGCGTCTTGCGCTGGCTCGCGCCTTCCTCAGCAATCCGCGCATCCTGATCCTCGACGACTCAACCAGCGCGATAGACAGCGCCACCGAGGATGAAATCCAGAAGGCGATTAACCGGGCGCAGCAGGGGCGCACCACGATCATCATCACCCATCGGCTGTCCCAGATTCGCTGGGCAGACCATATCCTTGTCCTCGAGCATGGCCGCCTGTCTGCCGCCGGCACGCATGAGGCATTACTACGGACCTCGCCCGAATATCGGCGGATATTCGCCCGTTACGACGCCCCCCTCCCTCCGCTGCAGTCCGACGAATCTGCCCTGGAACGCGCCGCCGCAAGGAGATAGCAGCCGATGGGCTTCATCATGGACGGCCTCGACTCTGAGGCCTACGACAGACAATACAGCGACCGCGAGCTCGTGCGGCGTATCCTGGGATACTTCCGGCCTCAGGCCGGGCGGATGGCTGTTGTTGCAGCCACCATCCTGGCGACTTCTCTCATGCAGACCGGCCTCCCTATCGTCATTTCGACCAGTCTGGATGCGCTTCAGGCTGACGCTTCGACAGCAAATCTGGTGAAGATCACCATCCTCGTCACTACACTCGGCCTTTTGAGCTGGGTGTTCAACGCTGTGCGTCAGTGGCTCTCCGCTGCTGCCATCGGCAATGTCACGCTCCAGTTGCGCGAGGATGCGTTCGACGCGGTCGTCAAGCGCGACCTGTCCTTCTACGATCAGTTCGCCTCCGGCAAGATCGTCAGCCGCGTCACGTCTGATACCCAGGCTTTTTCACAGGTTGTATCCCTCACCTCGGACCTGATGAGCCAGTTCCTCCTCGTCATCCTGCTGATCGGCTATCTCTACACTGTCAACGTCCAGCTCACCCTGTTAACGCTGGCAATGGCCCCGTTTATCGTCTTCACGGCGCTGACGTTCCGCCGCTTTGCGCGCCATCGGGTGACCCAGTCCCGCCGGGTAAATGCCGTCGTCAGTGCGCACATTCAGGAGACTGTGAGCGGCATTCGCATCGCCAAGACATTCCGCCAGGAACAGGCTATTTACAACGAGTTCCTGGACGTCAACCGACAATCCTACGGGATTAACCTGCGGACGGGGTATACCTTCAGCAGCATCTTCCCAATTCTGAATATGGTGGCCGGTGTGGGTACAGCCGCGCTGGTTTACTTCGGGGGGCTGTCTGCCCAGGTGGGCAACCTCTCCGCAGGCGATTGGTTTCTCTTTATCCAGGGTATCGGCATGTTCTGGTTCCCGTTAACCAGCATCGCCTCCTTCTGGAGCCAGTTTCAGCTTGGCCTGGCCGCTGGAGAACGCGTCTTCGCCCTGATCGATGCTGAGTCTACGCTGCTCCAAACAGACACAGTCCGGCTGGAACCTATCAAGGGCGAAGTTCGCTTCGAGCATGTGGACTTTCAGTACAAAGAGGGCGAGGCCGTCCTGTCTGATTTTTCGCTAACTATCCATCCCGGTGAAACGCTGGCCCTGGTCGGCCATACAGGGTCGGGCAAATCAAGCATCGCCAAGCTGATCGCGCGTTTTTATGAGTTTCAGGGCGGCCGTATCCTGATTGACGGCCATGATATCCGCACGCTCGATCTTCATTATTATCATCAACACGTCGGCATTGTCACCCAGGTCCCCTTCCTGTTCGATGGCACGGTAGCTGAGAATATCCGCTACGGCAAATCTGACGCCTCCGATGAAGAGGTGCTGCACGCCGCCCAGGCCGTCGGCCACGGCGACTGGATCGCCTCACTGCCAAATGGGCTGAATACACAGGTTGGCGAACGCGGCAGCAGCCTCTCTATGGGCCAGCGCCAGCTTGTCACCCTGGCGCGTGTCCTGCTTCAGGACCCGGCCATCATTATCCTCGATGAGGCGACCGCCAGCGTCGATCCCCTGACAGAGACTCTGATCCAGGAAGGTCTTGATATTGTCCTGGCCGAGCGTACGTCTATTGTGATCGCCCACCGGTTATCGACCGTCCGCAATGCCGACCGGATTATCGTCCTGGATCACGGCCAGATCATCGAAGAAGGGAGCCACCCCGACTTGCTGGCGCGGGGCGGCTACTACGCCGAGCTGTACAACACTTACTTCCGGCATCAGAGTCTGGAGTATATTGAAAACATGCCAGAACTGGTGCAGGAAACCCTCAAAGCATCCTGAGGCGACAATCGGGGTCTCCAAAACCCTGTCCCGCCGTTATCCTGATCGCCCGGCGGAATAAACAGATTTCTCCGCGGGACGCGGGGCAGCGCATTGACACCAACCAGCGGCCGCCCTAGAATCAGAGATAGCCGCCGGTGTCATGCGCGCTGTCAGTTGCCTTCTGGCAATACGAACAGATTCGCGCAGCGCAACTGATGACACCGGACGCAGCGGACGATCCCCTCTCCCTGTGTGGCTATTGCGCAGTGTGCGTCGGCCATTCCGGCGTATCTGAGGATTGGAGCGAATGTTGTCGTGAACAAACTACATGCGGCTGTTGCCGGGCTGGGCTTCATGGGCGGGGCGCATATTGAGGCTTTGCGCCGGATCGATATTGACGTCATCGGCTGCCTCGGCACGACGCCGGAGGGCAGCCAGGCCGGCGCTCAGCAGTACGGCCTGTCCCGCGGTTATTCGTCATTCGACGAGCTTGCCGCTGATCCAGATGTCGATGTGGTGCATATCTGCACACCCAACTACCTCCATTATGCGATGTGCAAAGGCGCCATCCTGGCCGGCAAACATGTCATCTGTGAAAAGCCGCTGGCTGTTAGCAGCGCCCAGTCAGCCCAGTTGACCCGGCTGGCCGCAGAGCGCGGCATCGTGGATGCGGTTAACTACAACATGCGCTTCTACCCGCTGTGTCAGGAGGGTCACGACCGCATTCAGGCTGGCGAGATTGGTGAAGTCCGGATCATCCACGGCCATTACCTGCAAGACTGGCTGTTCTTCCCCACTGACTGGAACTGGCGACTGGAACCGGAGCAGGGCGGCGCACTGCGCGCAGTAGCCGATATCGGCACGCACTGGCTGGATATGGTCATCTGGCTCTCTGGCCTCAGGATTACAGCAGTGATGGCCGATCTGGCAACTCTGATCCCCACTCGCTACAAGCCGGCCGGATCGGTAGAGACATTTGCCAACAAACTGGGCGTGGATTCCGAAGCGCAGGAAGTGCCAATCGCCACCGAAGATTACGCCACCATCATGCTCCGCTTTAGCAACGGCGCGCGCGGCGTTGTCACCCTCTCTCAGGTTAGCGCCGGACATAAGAACCAGTTTGAATGGGAAGTCAATGGTTCAGTCGCCTCCCTCCGCTGGGCACAGGAAGAACCAAACCATCTGTGGCTTGGGCATCGCGACCAGCCCAACGGCGTCCTGATCAAAGACCCCTCGCTGATGCACGAAAGCGCACGCAGCACGGCCAGCTACCCCGGCGGTCACGCAGAGGGATACCCCGACACATTCAAGCAACTGTTCCGTAAAGTCTACGGCTATATCGAGGCCGAAGACTTCAGCGCGCCGCGTCCCTTCCCCACTTTCGCCGATGGGCACCAGGAAATGCTGCTCTGTGATGCGATTTTACAGAGCTCGCAGCAGGGTCAGTGGGTCGAAGTGCCAGCCGTATAAAATGATCGGGCAGCGTATATCGCTGCCCGGTCTCATTCAAGCACAACAACTCTGGCGGGAGGAGCAGGCTCACCAGGGGGACCAGGCAGGCGGCCCATCCTGAGCGTCCCGGGGAGCGCCCGCGCCTACCGTGGGTTGATGACAATCTCAAGCGAGCTTAACACCAGCGTCTGCAGCAAAGGACTCAGCCGGGCGGCGAAAGACCCACCGCCGCCCGCCCCGGCGTCCACCACAACCTGCGATAGCATATCGGACGCCAGCTCGGCGAGCGCACGCTTGAAGGTTGCTGCCAGCGTGCGATCATCCGCATCCATTTTGCCGGCTGCCCAGATGGCCTTGATTCCGGCGATCTGCTCCCGGTGTGCCTGTTTCCAGGGTATAACGTTGTCCCGCACTAACTGCACGGCATCCATTGCCCCTTCGAGATCAACATGAGCCAGGGATGTCTGGGTGTCAACGTTGATCGCTTCGATACACGGCTGTCCCTGGCGCCCCAGGATTTCGTCCACTATCTGCTGTATATCGATAATCGCCTGCACGTAAGGCGTGACGCTGTTCGCAATGTCAGGGGGTTCTCCGCTGTAATGATCCTCCAGCGTAATCGTCTGTCGGGTTGAGAGAGAGGCAAAATAAACAAACAGGATTAACTGGCTGAGGCGCAGTTGATCTCCACTGTTGACGATATAGGAATCGTGGGGGTTCAGGCGCTTTTCATTCAGCCAGGTGCCGTTTGCACTGCCCAGATCCTGAACAAAACCGCCCCCTTCCCCCACCGTCACCTGCGCATGGCGGCGCGATACGCCGAGCAGATGTGCCTGAAAACGAGTCAAATCAACAACCGGCGACGGCGTGTCATCAACCCGGCGTCCCAGCAAGATTTCCCGCTTGCCACGAATGATCAGCGGCTTGGCAGCTCCCGCTACATAAAATACCACGCCATCATTGAGCAGCCCGTGTCGGTGTATGGCGGTTGTGTACAGGCCGAAGCTCGCCAGCTGATTCGGCGCCATATCCAGGGTGCTGGTAACCGAAGATTCTCCTATAACCGCAATGCCGCATTTAGCACACTGGGGAGCGTCCGCCCTGTTCTTGTACCCACAAACCGGACAAACCAGCAGATCGTGCATAAATTTCACCAGATTCGACAATGATAGGCGTCATTCAAAACAAATTGTGCATGCTGATCTCAATGTTTTGGGCCAGGAGAGACGCCTTTTCTTTATAACCCCATTATAGGGCAGAGAAGGATTTATCCAACGCAACAGGGTGAGCCAGCCGGAAAAATTCACAAATTCTTTAGAAATGGCTTTCACCTCACCAGGTAGCGTATAGCTCTCAAAGTCATACGCCGCGAGATTCAGGCATGCATAATGACTCTTGACCCTGATCCGCACAGAGGCTATAATGACAGTCGTCATTTCGGGGTGTGGCGCAGTTTGGCTAGCGTGCTTGCATGGGGTGCAAGAGGTCCTCGGTTCAAATCCGAGCACCCCGACTGACTTCAACAACAAAGAAGCCCTACCGCTCGCGTGGTAGGGCTTTCTGATTCTGGGCCTGTACGTCGTTTCAGCAGCGCCTATCCGGATACAGCCTCAATAGCGGCGGCTCGCTGCTGCGCCTGGCGGATGCGTTCCATATCGAATTTGGTCTGCCGCTCGAACGTGTAGATGCCGTTCTGTTCCTGCAAGACATCAGTGAGCTGTGTATAGCAGTAGCCGAACATGTGCGGGTTATCGAGCAGGATTGCACACAGTTTTTCAAACCGCGCGTAGAATTCTTCGATTGTCTTAGGACGATCTCCGTATCCCCAGGAATCCTCACCTTCCTTCACATTCGGATTCCACCAGATACCTCCGAACTCGCTGACGAAATAGGGCTGACCGCGATATGGAAGCGACCAGGCCTTCGATGAGCGCAGGACGCCGAACGCGGGCCATGTCCCAAAGTCGTTCACATACGGCTTTCCTTCAGCCAGCCCGGCGTGCAGTTGGGCAAACGTTTCCGGGTCCTGGGTGTAATCATGGCTATCGTAGACGTCCGCCTCAGGCACGCGGTGAGCGTAACCAGAGGCATCGAGCACCGGTCGCGTTGTGTCCATCGCTTTGGCCGCCAGGAACATGCCGCGCGTCACCTCGTCGAGCACCGTAATGCGATCGGTCAGGGCCTGCCACGTCTCATTGAGGGGGCACCACCCCACAATAGAAGGGTGCGAGTAATCCCGCTCAAGGACTTCCAGCCATTCGGTGATATAGGCTGCGTTAGGCTTCTGATGCTCATCGGTCAGGACCCCCTGCCAGCTGCATCCCCAGTCGCCAAATTCCCCCCAGACGATGTATCCCATCCGGTCGGCATGGTAGAGGAAGCGCTCCTCAAACACTTTCTGATGCAGCCGCGCGCCGTTGAAGCCGGCCGCCTGACTCAGCTCAATATCGCGCCGGAGCGCTTCATCGGAAGGCGCGGTCATGATGCCGTCCGGATAGTAGCCCTGATCCAGAACCAGCCGCTGAAATACGGGCTTGCCATTGATCTTGACGGCTTTGCCATCGATCGTCACACCGCGCAGGCCGGCGTAACTCCTGATGTGATCGACGGTCTTCCCCTCTGCATCGATGAGCGCAATATCCAGATCGTACAGGTGGGGGTCCTCAATTGACCACAGCCGGCGCCGTTCCGCCGGGATTGAAAGGTACAGGCTGGGCGCGAGATCGGAATCAGCCGCGCATTCCGCCGTAACAACTTCGCCCGCTGCGTCGCTCACCGTGGCGCGCAGGCGCATACCGGGCTTCGACCGTGTCAACGGCTGCTCCAGCCGGAACAGGCTGTTGGCAACATCCGGCGTGATCCGTGGGCGGCGCAGAGCGTAGTCGGGAACTGGCTCCATCCATACCGTCTGCCAGATACCGGTTGTGCGGACATAAATCGCGCCGGACGGGCCGTAGGACTGCGCCTGCTTGCCGCGCGCCTGTGGGGGGCGATGATCATCGCGGGCGCGCACGACCAGGGTGACCGTCTGGCCCGGCTCAGCAACCCCTCCCAGATCGCAAGTAAACGGGGCGAAACCGCCGCGATGGCGCCCTACTTCGACGCCGTTCACCCAGACTGTGGCATCATAATCTACTGCCTGAAAATGAAGCAAAACACGGCGCCCCGCCCATGCCTCAGGAATAGTAACCTCGCGTCGATACCAGACAGCATTCAGAAAATCATGATTCTCAATTCCAGATAGTTTAGATTCCGGGCAAAAGGGGACCTGAATCCGGCCGTTGAGGGGCCGGTCCAGGAGCCCACGCTCCAGTCCGCTATCGCCCGCATCGATTTCAAATTCCCATTCGCCATTCAGGCACAACCAGTCCGGCCTCACAAATTGCGGACGTGGATACTCGGAACGCGGCAAAGTCATCTCTTGTTTCCTTTCCATATATCAGGAAGATAAATTTGCCCTGCCTGCCCAGGGATGATTACAGACGACCTCGATCAGACGAGCGGACAAACCAGAGCCGTAACAGAATGCGGCTCAAACGCGATATGTAAAGACCTTTCGGCAGCCCCAACAGCAGTCTGTTGTGTATAAACACGGGGCGGGATACCGAAATCATTCACGCTCTTAATATCAGGCCCATTGACGGTATGTACCTCCACAGGACCGTTGAACTGCCCGCGCGTCAGCACAATTTCCGTCGGAGTTGCGGCAGCCTCCGAGCGGTTAACCACAAACAGCACCAGCCTCTTCTGATCATGGCTAAGAGTAGCTGATACGTCAAGCACCCGCACGCCAGTATAGCCTCCGCCGCTGAAGGTATCACCCTCCCAGTGCACGTCGAGGGCGGCCTCGCCAGCCAGGCTGCTGAAAAGCTCAAATGGGTAGTAGATGGTTTGCAGGTACAGGCCATCCGAACGGGTCACGATGGGCGCCAGAACATTCACAATCTGGGCGATATTGGCCATACGCACGCTCCTGGCATGGCGGATGAAAGCGTTCAGGTGCATCGCCACCACCAGCGCATCTTCCAGGGAATACACTGTGACATCCTGACTATCAGTATGGATTTGCTGAAGATGCCAGACATTCCATTCATCTACAGCGATCCCGATCGGCCGCGTAATGCCCCTTTCCAGACACACAGCGCGCATAAGCCCTTCGTACGCGCTGAGGCGGGCCTCGAACAATTCCGACAGCGCCATGAACGCAGCGAAGTCGTTGTCAGGGTTGTCCACATACCAGTGCAAAGCAATATAGTCGATAAGGTTGCCAGCCTGCTCCAGCACCAGGCGTCCCCGCTCCACAAAATCGGCCGCGTCCCAGTTGGAGACGCCATTGGCAATGAGCTTGATCTCCGGATCCACCCATTTCATGACCTTGCCAAACTCAGTCAGCGCGCGCGCATATTCCTCCGGCGTCTTATAACCAATCTGCCAGGGGCCGTCAACTTCGTTGCCGATCCCCCAGTACCTGACGCGATGTGGCGCTTCGTAACCGTGCTGCTGGCGCAGCTTAACCAGAGCGGTCGGCTGCGTGCCGTTGCAGTACTCCACCCAGTCTCGCGCTTCACGCATCGTGCCATCCCCGCAGTTGACCACGAGGTAAGGCTCCGTCTCCAGTATCCGGCAGAAGTCAATGAAATCATTCGTGCCAAAGGTATTGGGGTCAATCGCCTGCCAGGCCATGTCAAGACGAGTTGGGCGCTCATTTCGGGGGCCGACGCCATCGATCCAGCGATATCCCGACACGAAATTGCCACCAGGATAGCGGATCAGCGGCATCCTCAGACGGCGCAGGGCCGCCAGGACATCGGGCCTTAGCCCCGCCTCGTCCGCCAGCGGAGAATCCGGATCGTAGATGCCCCGGTAAACACAACGGCCAAGATGCTCAGCAAATCCCCCGAAGATGTTCCGATCGATACTGGCCAGCGGACGCTCCGGATTGACATCAATTCGATTGATCATCACGCCTCCACGAAGTCACCACAGCACAGGCAATACGCAAAGTACATTCAACTATCGAGGTGCTGCCGCCCTGAATTCGAGATACTGCGGCAGCCAGCAGCAGATACATGCAGATGATAACCCGGAAGGGAGATAAAGCGGTACTGTCCTCCCGGACAAGGCAGTCGGGCTGCCACAACCGGGCAGTACAATAAGAGCGCCGGAACGAATGGCCGCTCCGGCGCTCTGGTTACGATTCTTGTCAGGCAAACCGCTATCTGGCGACGCCCGCCAGGCCAAGCTCAAGCAGAGATGGGTCACTGGGCGTGCGATCGATGAAGTCGGTAGGATATGTAATCCCGGCCCCCTGAAGGCCTTGCAGCCACTCATTAAAAGCCGTCTGGCGTTTTTCCGTCAGCTCCGCTTCCGTCAGATCGCGCACTTCGCGGGCGTGGACCTGGATAATATGGTAACCGAACTGGCTTTGTACCGGCCCGACGATCTGGCCCAGTTCAGCATTAAACACGGCATCTTCAAACTCCGGCACAAATCGGCCGCGGCCAGCCCAGCCCAGCTCACCGCCGCTGGACCCGCTGCCTGTGTCAGTGGAAGCAGAACGGGCTAATTCCTCGAAAGGTTCGCCGGCCTGGAGCGCCGCCATAACGTCCTGGGCATCCTGCTCGGTCGCCACCAGAATGTGGCGGGCGTTAACCTGTTCCTCGCTTGTCGGAATATCAGCCGTCACAACTTCCTGCAGCTTCTCCTGCAGGACCTGAACTTCGTAGATAGCCCGTATCTGCGCCATCGACATGCCAGAAGCTGCCATCACCTCATCAAAATAACTGGTGGAAAGTTCTTCGTAGCGCTGGGCCAGTTCTTCGGTCGTGAGCGTAGGCTCCGGCGTGAATGTGGGCATCGGCGTGACAGTCGGCTCTAAGGTCTGCTCAGGCGTCGGTCTCTCGGTCGGCACCGGAGAAGGCGTCGGGGATACGATCGGTGTGGGGGTGGAGGTAGGCTCTACCGTTGCGGTCGGGATCGTATCGCCGGCTTCCGGATCATAACCGAAGGCTTCTTGAATCTTGGCGTCGACTTCTTCCGACGTAGCCGTGATCCCCCGGTCGGCGGCCTGCTGGCGAATCAGAATTTCGTTCACCATATCATCCCGCACGCGCCGGCCGAGGATGAATTCACGTCCGGGCTGAAGCTCAACATAATTCTGGTAAAACGGGCTGTTCTGATCTGTCAGCGCCTGTACCCCGTAAAGGGACGCGACATTGCGCAGCAGAGATGCGGACGTCCAGCGTTCATAGCGCACGCGCTGTGCAAACTGCGACGTGGTGATCGCGTCGCCATTCACTACAGCGATCTGCTGGTTGGGGTAGATCAGTGCCTCGTAGACAATTCCGACCAGCAGAATGGTCAGAATCACGCCAATGGCAGTCGCCGCGCCAATCAGCACCCAGCGCTGCGCACGCGCTTCGCGTTCTGCACGCGAAAGATAGGTGCGCCGGTCTTCATGATCCGCTGTGCGTTTGCTCCGAGTTGGAACGCCTGTGGTGCCCTTCTTGGCCATACTCGTACTCTTCTCCTCTAGCAGGATCGCATCTCTTGAACCATGCAAACAGAGTGCGCCAAAAGACCCGCACTCTCTGCCCCAACAGGGTAGTCAGATGAATCGATATCCTCTAGCCGTGGACGTGATGCCCGGTATACGGCAGCAGGGCCAGATAGCGGGCGCGCTTCACCGCCTGGGCCAGGCTGCGCTGATGCTTGGCGCAGACGTTAGTCTGGCGGCGGGGCCGAATCTTGCCCTCTTCGTTGACAAACCGGCGCAGCATATCGGGATCTTTGTAGTTAACTTCGCGCACCTTTTCGACACAGAACGGACAGGACCGGCGGCGGCGGCTGCGCCGCGCGCTGCGGCTTGCCCCTAATTCGTCGTCGCTAAGCTGCTCGTCAGTGCTGAACACGTCCTGATCGCGATCACGATCACTCATAGGTAAGTCCTTGCCTCAACAGGCCATGCTTATGTAGTTGCCATCAAAATGCGTAGTCTTCCTCGTCACCCGAGGAATCGACCGGGTCGTAATGGTTATACTCCGACGTAGTGGTCCGGCGCTCGCCCAGCAGGATCATCTCATTCGCTACCAGCTCGGTGCGATAATGCTTCTTGCCGTTCTCATCTTCCCACCCGCGCGTCTGCAACCGGCCCTCAATATAGACCTGCTGCCCTTTGACAAGGTGAGTCTTACAGATTTCGGCCAGCGCGCCCCAGGCCACCACGTTGAACCATTCCACTTCCTCGCGACGCTCGCCTTCAGCCGATACCCAGCTGCGGCTGGTCGCTACACTGAAACTAGTCACGGGCCGTCCGCTGGGCGTATAACGCATCTCTGGATCACGTCCCAGGTGGCCGATGATCATGACTTTGTTAAGCCCACGCCCCATACTGGCTACTCCTCTAACGATACAACCCGTCTCCTGCAATCTGCTCCTGCCTGCGTGTGTTTCTCCGGGTCTGACGTCTAGTCCTCGCCGCGAATCAACATATAGCGCAAGAATTCGTCACGCAGCTTGAGATTGCGCTCGATCTCGGCGATACTGCGCGGCTGCAGTGACAACTGCATCAGGTAATAGTACCCTTCGCGCTGATCGTTGATCGGGTACGCCAGACGCCGCCGCCCCCATGGCTCAACAGACAACACTTCGTTGCCCTCAGCCTTGACCCACTGCTGCACCTGTTCAAGCGCGGCGGCAATGTTGTCCTCGGATAGATCAGAGCGGATGATCAACGTCAATTCATATGTGCGCATTGTGGCTTAGTGCCTCCTTTCCTCGGGATTGTCCCCTGTTAAGCGCGGATGCTGTCCAGGGAACGGAAAGCCACTGTAGATGTTGGAGAAATATCGGCGGGATAGTACCCCAGTTACCGCCCTTTGACAAGGGTAGCTTTGGCCGGACAGCCGACTTCTGCGCAGCTCATTCAGGCACAGCGGCATCGGCCTCTGGCCATAAACGGGACACCGTCATCGCCAGCCCGAATACCAGCCAGAATAGCGCACCCGACGCCTGAAACGCCAGCTTGAAAAAGTAATGATCAAACAGCCCAGTCACCAGCGCCGCCACAATTCCGGCGTAGGCTCCCAGCCAGTAGGACTCGAAATTTGCCGGGCGACCAGGCCGAAGCCATACCTTCATCCCATAGTAGAACAGGCTGGCAATCGTCAACAGAAAGGCCGACAATCCGACCAGGCCGATGCTCCCGGCCATTGAGAGATACAGATTAGCGACTCCTAAATAGATATCACGGGTCGGCGTCCCCAGGAAGCCAACCCCAAACAGGGGGTAACGCCCAATAAGTTTCAGCGCATCAGAAATCTCACCGACACGCATCTGGGTCGCCCGGTCAGCAACCAGAAATCCTTCAATCAGGTGCGTCACATATCCCTGGGTCATCGGCAACAGGAGCAGCAGAAACCCACAGGCAAGCATCACCCACAGCAGCCTCCGGTAACGCATCAGGGCGATAAAAACCAGGGCTATCCCCAGCGCGAGCAGCGCCCCGCGAGAGTATGTGAGCAGCAGCGCCAGTATTACTACCCCCCCGAGGCCAATCAGCAGCCAGCGGCGCCCTCCAAGCGGCCGGGCATCCATAATCTGCGGCGCGATCATGGCGCCCAGCACAGCCAGAACGCCGCCGAACGCATTAGGGTCCACCCAGACGCCGATCGCTCGTTCAGCCAGAGCCGGGTTCTCCTCAATATAGCGGATAACCCCTCCGTCGGGATATCCGAAGCGAGCCAGCCGGACAAGCAATCTTTCAGCCGTCATATCCGGCAGAATGTACAGCACCACCGCTACCATAGCCGTAGCCCCGGCGACCAGTATCAGCATCAGTATCAGGCGGCGCAGCGCTCGCTCATCGCGAATCACATCTGGCAGCACAATCGCCAGCCCGATGCTGAGCAGTACCTCCACAAACTGCTTCAGCAGATTCTTCGTCAGCGGAGCGTGACTCATCCCAAGCACGAAGCTGAAGATGAGGATCAGGGCGAAAAAGACAAGAAAGAAGTGCACAGGCGTCAGGCAGAATACGCGCCTTCGGCCAGTCATCCACTGGAACAGGTACACCATCAGGAATGCGCCAAGCGTGATATCCAGCAGAGAGGGGGTCAAGACCACCTTGAACGGCAGGGTCCCGAACGGAATCAGCCCCATCACAAACAATACGACGAACAGAGCTGCATCCAGATCAGTCAGAATATAGAGGCCGATCAGCAAGCCAGCCATGACAGCCACCATATAGACCGGCCCCAGCAGGACGACTCCCAGGCCGACAATGCCGGCTCCCAGCCCGACAGCGGCCCCCACGACCGCCGCCTTTCTGGGGCCGTGCATCCCCGCAACACGGGCATTCCATTCGTTCAGGTCATACATCATGATCTCCCTTTGCCGGGGACGGGCGCGTCTGCAAGTAGCGACGGAACAGCATCCACAGGGCGAACAGGAGCAGTCCGCCCCAGGCGGCCAGGCTGATCGCCGCCCCGACTCTGAAAGTCAACGGATCGTAAATCAGGCTGACGATGCGCGCACCCTCCGGCACGATCAGGGCGCTGAGCGCGCCGTAGGCCCTCAGGATTGGCGTCTCGCGTCCGTCCACTTCGGCCCGCCACCCCGGATACTGCGGCAGGGCGATGCTGAGCACCGCCGGCCCGTTCAGGCCATCCAGCGCGATCTCGATATTTTCCGGCACAAACGCGGTCACGCGGGCCATCCCGTCCGCGCTCAGATTATCCGGAAGCGCCACGCCCATGCGCGAATCGAGGATGATGCTGTGGCGGGGATCGAAGCGCGGATCCGCCAGCAGCGCATAAGCGAACTCGTCGCTGTCAACAGAGGCAACATCGTCCATCAACAGGGCAAACGGCCGCGGGTCAGCCAGCAAATGGGCATTGACCGGGCCGAACCTGTCCGCGCCTTCAGCAACTATCGCACCGGGGACAGGCAACTCCTGCCAGTCTGAGAATACATAGCGGACCGAAAACAATTCCCAGGCCAGTGTATTGGGAAATTTCTGCCCGATGATGGTATAAGGTCCTTGCAGCCACAGTGGACTGATGCCGCGAATATCGGGTATGCCCCACAGCGTCCCGTGATTATCCAGCACTCCGCGCTGCCCGTCTACCCGCGCGGGAGGCACGGCCCCATCCTCCACTGCGATATCAGTCACAGGCGGCCGGAGCAGGCGCTCGGAGCCAGCGACCGGATCGACCAGAAGGCTGCCCCATCCGACAGTGAACAAATCAAAGACAATGAGGCCGATGATGGCGGCCTGCCGCCAGCCATCGGCAGGGCGCAGCGCGAACCAGAGTACCGTTACAAGCGCCAACCCCGCCATGAGCATCGAGAAGGCAAGCGCCCCCAGGCTATTGCTATAGAGATCACGGGCCGGCCCCAGCCATAATACAAAGGCCACCAGGGTCGCAAATACCGTGACGGCTGCGAGGGCGGTCAGCGCGCGGCGCAGGATGCGAAGCGCCGCAGCATCTCGCCGGAACTGACTATCCGCCAGGGCCGTCATCCCCAGCCCGACCAGAATGCTCAGAGACAGAGCAATGAGCATCGCCGCACGTTCCTGCCCGCGGAACAGGCGCAGGCCGGGGATAAAATTGTAGACCAGCCCATAAAGGGCAGCGTTGCCGCCGAAGCTGAACAACAGTCCGATCAGCGCGACGCCTCCCCAGAAGCCCCGACCTGATATCCGCCGCCAGATGGCGATCCCGGCCAGAGCTACACCCACGATGCCGACGTACAGCGGCGACCAGACGCTGAGCACCCGCGGGAAGATGAGCTGGATGACATCCTGAATCGGGAAGCCGTTGCTTTTATCATCAAAACCATAGGCTATCCGCGTCGCGTGCTGCAAATACTCATATGCAGGCAGGAGTTGCACCAGGGCCAGCGCCGCCGCCAGGCCAACCGCCAGCATCACCCCGCTCACGAAGACTTTCCAGTTGAGGCGGCACGCGTAAACCCGATAAGCCAGGAAAACAACCAGCAGCCAGCCCAGGAAGAAATTCGTCTGCGAATGGCCCGCCATCACACTGAGGCCCAGGGCGGCTCCGCTCAACACCAGCCAGTGCCAGCAAAAACGGCCGTCCCGGGTGGCCTCATATACACCGAGCACGATCAGAGGCGCCCAGATCACCGCCTCCAACAGCGCCAGTTGAAGCGGCGGATACCCGGTCATGAATCCGCCATAAGACCAGGTCAGAGCCGCAGCCAGGGCGCCAGGGATGCTGCCCGCCCGGCCCGCCGTCATCCGCCGCATAAGCCAGTACATGAAGAAACTACCGGCCAGGACATGCCCCATCATTTCCAGCTCGAGGGCGTGGTAGGTCCACTGGCCCGTCAGGCCGGTCAGAGCTACGGTCAGCAACCGCGGCGGGTAGAAGACGGCCGCCTGCGTATCAGCCAGAAAGGGCAGCCCCCCGTTGTTGTACGGGTCCCACAGCGGCACTTCTCCCCCCCACAGACGCGCAGCCTGATAGGCGCCAAAAGCCACAAACTGGCCGGAGAAGTCGCCTTCAGCCAGCGACACCCGGTCGGCTTCAACCGGCGTCAGGAAGCGCCAGAAGAACGCCGCCCACAAGATCAGCAGAATCAGGCAGGCCGCTATATCGGCCCGCCATCTCCACCTGGCCGGCACTGTCAACAGCCTCTCCCTGTCATTTGCAATCCCCACAACGATCCGGCTCCACTATCGCAATCAGCCGCTCCCAACCTCAACCGCGGGCATGGAGTATAACCCAACAATTATCGCTTACCCCGTAAAGCGACGGCGTGAGCAGCGGGGGCAATCCGAAGGAAGATCATAACACGCTGCGGGGGGTACCGGGACTACTGCGCTTCAGGCCAGGCGATAATCTCGCTAAAAAGGCTGATTGTCTGTGTCGCGATACTATCCCACGTCAGCGGCGCCATAAGCGCCCGCGCTCCTCCGGCCAGCGTACGCCGCAGAACGGGATCGCCGGCTACCTCCCGCAATGCTGCCGCCAGACTGCTGGCGTCCGCAGCGGGGACGAAGTAGATATTCTGCCTGTGTACAAATTCCGGGATGGGGACGGCGGGGAAAGTCGTAATAACGGGGCATCCGTGTGTCAGCGCCGCCAGCATACTGCCGCGGCGCATGGAGGCTCCGTCCAGAAACGGCAGAGCGCAGCAGTCGCAGCAGGTCAGATGCGCGCTGACCTGCTCCGGTTCCAGAAATCCCGTTCGGATCAACCGATCGGAGATTCCCAGCCCGGCGGCCAGTGCATCCAGCCCGGCGGAAAAAGCGGCGTTGGTCGGATCGCTGGCGCCCGCCCCTCCCCCGATAATCATCAGCCGCAGCGGACGGTCGGGGCGGTCAGCTTCCGCGAAGGCGCGCAGGAGTACATCCGCGCCTTTGCTACGGTTCAGCAGACCGAAGTGCCCGATCAGTATTTCCCCCGGCTCGACACCAATCGCCGCCCGGAATGCCTCCCGCTCAAATCCGTCC
>WBZO01003616.1_pt1 | contig 17761 bp, 10 predicted proteins | sample 5204261 | NCBI WGS metagenome assembly WBZO01 (sample SAMN12412400, study PRJNA552823) | activated sludge metagenome | isolation source: activated sludge from anammox sidestream of wastewater treatment plant... | place: USA: North Carolina | collected 2017-09
CGCCCTTCGATTTGACCGTCAAGTTCTGCTTCAGGTCGCCGTTGGCCACGGCGGTGACGACCTTCACGATGCCGCGCACCTGTTCGGTGAGATTGGCCGCCATCACGTTGACGGTGTCGGTGAGGTCCTTCCAGGTGCCGGCAACGCCGGGCGCCTGCGCCTGGCCGCCAAGCAGTCCTTCGGTGCCCACTTCGCGCGCCACGCGCGTCACTTCCGAGGCAAAGCCGTTCAACTGATCCACCATCGTATTGATGGTGTTCTTCAGCTCCAAGATCTCACCCTTCACGTCGACCGTGATCTTGCGCGAGAGGTCGCCGCGCGCGACCGCCGTTGTTACTTCGGCGATGTTGCGCACCTGCGTGGTCAGATTCGCAGCCAGCAGATTGACGTTGTCGGTAAGGTCTTTCCAGGTGCCGCCGACGCCCGGCACCACGGCCTGCCCGCCGAGCCGGCCGTCCGTGCCGACTTCGCGCGCCACGCGCGTCACCTCGGCGGCGAACGAGCGAAGCTGCTCGACCATGGTGTTGAGAGTCTCTTTGAGCAGCAGGATTTCGCCGCGCACGTCGACGGTAATCTTCTTGGAGAGATCCCCGCTCGCAATCGCGGTGGCGACCTCGGCGATGTTACGCACCTGCGCTGTCAGGTTCGAGGCCATGAAATTGACGTTGTCGGTGAGGTCCTTCCACGTGCCGGCGACGCCGGACACCTGCGCCTGCCCGCCGAGCTTTCCCTCGGTACCGACCTCCTTTGCGACGCGCGTCACCTCCGACGCGAACGCATTGAGCTGATCCACCATCGTGTTGATGGTGTTCTTCAGCTCCAAAATCTCACCCTTCACGTCGACCGTGATCTTGCGCGAGAGGTCGCCGCGCGCGACCGCCGTGGTTACCTCGGCGATGTTGCGCACCTGGGCGGTCAAGTTGCCGGCCATCGAATTCACGCTGTCGGTCAAGTCCTTCCAGGTGCCGGCAACGCCCGGCACATTGGCCTGCCCGCCCAGCCGGCCTTCGGTTCCGACCTCGCGCGCGACGCGCGTCACCTCACCGGCAAAGCGGTTGAGCTGATCGACCATGGTGTTGAGCGTTTCCTTGAGCTGAAGGATTTCGCCACGCACATCCACGGTAATTTTGCGCGACAGGTCGCCGCCCGCGATGGCGGTCGCCACCTCGGCGATGTTACGCACCTGCGCGGTGAGGTTGCCGGCCATCGAGTTCACACTGTCGGTCAGATCCTTCCAGGTGCCGGCGACGCCGGGCACCTGCGCCTGGCCGCCGAGCTTGCCTTCCGTTCCGACCTCGCGCGCGACGCGCGTCACCTCGGCGGCGAAGGCGTTGAGCTGGTCGACCATCGTGTTGAGCGTTTCCTTGAGCTGCAGGATTTCGCCGCTCACGTTGACGGTGATCTTCTTGGAGAGGTCGCCTTGCGCGACAGCGGTCGCGACTTCGGCGATATTGCGCACCTGGCCGGTGAGGTTCGAGGCCATGGAGTTGACGCTGTCGGTCAAATCCTCCCACGTACCGGCAACGCCGCGCACCAGCGCCTGCCCGCCGAGCTTGCCTTCCGTTCCGACTTCGCGCGCCACGCGCGTCACCTCCCCGGCGAAGGCGTTCAACTGATCGACCATCGTGTTGATGGTGTCTTTCAGCTCCAGGATCTCGCCGCGCACGTCGACGGTGATCTTTTTCGACAAATCGCCGCTCGCAATGGCGGTCGACACCTCGGCGATGTTGCGCACCTGTGCGGTCAGGTTGCTGGCCATGGAATTGACACTGTCAGTGAGATCCTTCCACGTTCCGGCGACACCGCGCACGTCCGCCTGACCGCCCAGCCGCCCCTCGGTGCCAACTTCGCGCGCCACGCGCGTCACCTCGGAGGCGAAGGCGTTGAGCTGATCGACCATCGTGTTGATGGTCTCCTTGAGCTGGAGAATTTCGCCGCTCACCGTGACGGTGATTTTTTTAGACAGGTCGCCGCCGGCGATCGCGGTCGCGACGTCGGCGATATTGCGCACCTGCGCGGTCAGGTTGCTGGCCATGAAGTTGACGCTGTCGGTCAAGTCCTTCCAGGTTCCGGCGACGCCGGATACCTGCGCCTGGCCGCCGAGTTTCCCTTCCGTCCCTACTTCGCGCGCGACACGGGTCACTTCCGACGCGAAGGCGTTGAGCTGATCGACCATGGTGTTGATGGTGTCCTTCAGCTCGAGAATTTCGCCGCGCACATCAACCGTAATTTTCCGCGAAAGATCGCCGCGCGCTACCGCCGTCGTTACCTGCGCGATGTTGCGGACCTGGTCGGTCAAGTTGCCGCACATCGCGTTCACCGAGTCGGTCAAGTCCTTCCAGGTTCCGGCGACGCCCGGCACGATCGCCTGGCCGCCAAGCTTGCCGTCGGTGCCGACTTCACGCGCCACGCGCGTCACTTCGGAGGCGAAGGACCGCAGTTGATCGACCATCGTGTTGATGGCTTCCTTGAGCTGCAGAATTTCGCCGCGCACGTCGACGGTGATCTTCTTCGACAGGTCACCGTTCGCCACCGCGATCGTCACGTCGGCAATATTGCGGACCTGCGCGGTCAGGTTGTTCGCCATGGAATTGACGCTCTCGGTCAAATCCTTCCACACGCCGGTCACTTCGTTGACCTGCGCCTGGCCGCCGAGCTTGCCTTCGGTGCCGACTTCGCGCGCCACGCGCGTCACTTCCGAAGTGAATACGTTGAGCTGCTTGATCATCGTGTTGACGATCGTCGCAGACTGTAGAAACTCGCCCTTGAGCGGCCGTCCGTCGACATCGAGCCGCACGGTCTGCAGGAGATCGCCCTTGGCGACGGCGGCAACCGCGCGCGTCACTTCCGTGGTAGGCCAAAGCAGATCGTCGATCAGGGTATTGATCGACGTCTCCATCTCGCCCCACGAACCATGGACTCGTCCGAGCTTGACCCGCTGGCGAGTCTTGCCGTCGCGTCCCACATCTTGGCCGACACGCTCCAGTTGCTGGGCCATCCGCTCGTTCGCGGCAGCGATCTCATTGAAGAGATCCGCAATCCGGCCGGGCAATCCCATCTGCTCGCCGGACATTCGCACCGAGAAGTCGCCCATGCTGATGGCTTGCAGGGCGTGCAAAAGCTCGTACTCGAAGGGAGCGCTTCCGTTTCCGACCCGATTGGTCGTTTCGGTTGATGACGTCTCGCCGAGTGGGCCGTTGGATCTGGTCTCGCTGGTCACCTCGGCTTCGCGTTCCATGCCGCCCTCCGTCCTTCTCTCGGGAGATCAAATGTGTCGCGACCCCGACTGCGACATGCCCCGCCGATTGCCCTAGGTCGAACTTGAGCTGGCTCGCGCCAAGCAGACGGCGGCGCGGCCGGTAGCGTGATACTGCGCTTGGTTTGACCCTGACGACCGGGAAAGTGCTGACGCAATTTCAAGCATTGAGCCCAAGCCAGTCACCTTCCCCGCAACCGCGGAACTAAACGCGGTTGCCGGTATAAGGTTCCAGCAAGAGCCGCGATTATTTAGGCCACCGGGAGCTCATTAGGAATTTGCCGGCGGGACAACCGGCGCACTCCCAAGAGGCAACCGGAACTTTTGTTGAATCGAGTGGTTACTATCCGGAACTATTCCCGCCCGCGACGATCATCTTGCTGTTAATTCAGTGCTTTTACCTTGCCCCGGGCAAGACGAGGACGATCTGTAAACAGAACCATGCCGAACGTTATTCCATCGCTCGCAATCGATTTGGACAATCTGGCGATCCTGCTTGACGTCGACGGCTCAATCCTTGACGTCGCTCCGACGCCGCAGGCCGTCCGCGTTCCCGCGACACTTCGCCGGACCCTGGAACTGCTCTTTCGGCGCACCGGCGGCGCCGTTGCCTTTGTCAGCGGCCGGAAGCTCAATGAGCTCGATTCAATGTTCGCGCCTCTCCAACTGCCGGCCATCGGTGGCCACGGAGCGGAATTACGCGTGAAGGCCGGCGCTGTCGGATCACCGCCGGTCGCTCCGCTCGACTTCATCCTCAAGCGCAAACTTGCCGCCGTCACCCAGCTTGCCCCCGGGATTGTCGTCGAAGACAAGGGCTACTCGTTGGCGTTGCACTACAGGCTGGCGCCCGACAAGGGGGGCATGGTGCGGGAGTACGCCGAAGCTGTCTGCTCCGATCATGCGAACGGCCTGACCGAGCTGCTGCCCGGCAAGTTGATGCTGGAGGTCAAGCAGACCGGATTCAACAAGGCCACCGCGGTGCGCGAGCTGATGACACATTGTCCGTTTGCCGGCCGGCGTCCGATTTTCATCGGGGATGATGTAACCGACGGAGTTGTGTTTGCGATCATGCCGGATTTCGATGGCGTCGCCATCTCGGTCGGCGAGATGCCCGGCGTCGACTATCACTTTGACCGGCCGGACAACGTCCGTAACTGGCTCGCAGCAATCGCCCGCAACAGTACCGACTCATGACGGATCACGGACTCGATCTTGCCATCATCGGCAACGGACGCACGGCGGCGCTGATCGATCCGACCGCACGCCTGGTGTGGTGGTGCTTTCCACGCTTTGACAGCGACCCGATCTTCTGCCGGCTGTTATCGGGCGACGCGGAAAAAGGATTTTTCGACGTCGTCCTCGACGGGATGGTGGATTTCCAGTCGGAATATCTGCGCAACACCGCGATCGTATCGACCGTGCTGACCGATCGCACGGGGGCGAGTGTCCGCATTACCGACTTTGCGCCGCGTTATCGGCAACTTGGCCGCATATTCCGGCCGCCGCAATTGATCCGCACAATCGAGCCGTTGAGCGGGCTTCCGCGCATCACCATCCGCTTCCGACCGACCCAGAATTACGGGCATCCCATCACGCGGCATTCCGTCGGCAGCAATCACATCCGTTACCAGCACGATAGCACCGTGATCCGGGTGACAACCGACGCGCCGCTGTCGTTCATCGAACGCGAGGCGCCATTCGTTCTGACGCGTCCTTTGCATCTCGTGTTCGGAGTCGACGAGCAGTTCCAGGGAAACATCGAAACGACCTGTCGCGAATTCCGCGACCGCACGATTGATTATTGGATGAATTGGGTTCGCGGCCTGTCGATTTCGTACGACTGGCAGGACGAGATCATCCGTGCGGCAATCACGCTGAAACTCAGCAGCTTCGAAGATACCGGCGGGATCATTGCCGCGCACACGACCTCCATTCCGGAAGCTCCGGGCACCGGGCGCACCTGGGATTATCGCTATTGCTGGCTGCGGGACGCCTACTTCGTGGTGAAAGCGCTCAATCGCATCGGCGCTACCCAGACGATGGAGGACTTCATCTCCTTCACACTGAGCATCGCGTCCAATCAAAGCGAAGCGATGCGGCCGGTCTACAGCGTCGTTCCGATTGATTCGATGGAGGAGAAGCTCGCTCCCGCGCTCCAGGGCTATCGCGGCGACGGGCCGGTACGCATCGGCAATGCCGCGGCCGAACAGCTTCAGAACGATACCTACGGAAGCGTCATTCTCGCCGCGATGCCGATGTTCTTCGACCATCGGCTGCCGCGGCTTGGCGACGAAGGGCTATTTCGCCTGCTCGAGTCGCTCGGTGAGAAGGCCGGCACGCTGGCCTTGGAGGTCGATAACGGCATTTGGGAATACCGCGGGCGGCAGCGCGTGCACACGCATTCCACCGCCATGTGCTGGGCCGGCTGCCATCGCCTTGCGGCCATTGCCAGGCGTCTCGGAATACCCGACCGCGAGGCCTACTGGGAGGCGGTCGCCGGTCCCATACATGAAGCGCTGCTCGCGGGCGCCTGGAACGAGAAGCGCAAAGCGTTCACAGCAGCATTCGGATCGGATGATCTCGACGCGAGCGTGCTGCTGCTTCCCAATCTCGGCGTCTGCGAGGCAGACGATGCACGATTTGTGAGTACCGTCGCGGTCATGGAGCGTGAACTTTTGCGCGAGAAGCACGTTATGCGTTACGCGGCGGCGGATGACTTCGGTCTGCCGGTCACGGCGTTCTTGATTTGCCGATTTTGGCTGGTGGATGCCTGGTGGTCGCTCGGTCGCCGCGAGGAAGCGCGTGAACTGTTCGTTGACGCGCTGGCGTATCGTAATCGCTATGGCCTTTTGTCTGAAGATATCGACCCGCAAACCGGAACCCTGTGGGGAAACTTTCCGCAGACCTATTCGATGGCGGGCCTGATCTCGACGGCGATGCGGCTGTCGCGAAGTTGGGAGGACCGATATTGGCGCGGCTGATCGTCGTATCAAATCGCGTGGCCGTTCCGAGCCGCGAAGGGCCAAGTCAGGCGGGCGGTCTCGCGATCGCGGTGCGCGCCTTGCTCAAGCAGCATCCGGGCATCTGGTTCGGGTGGAGCGGAAAGGTTTCGGCGAGCGACGATATCGCGACACAGACGATCCACCACGGCGACATCAGCTACGTCGTCAGCGACCTCGCCGAGGAGGATTATCAGGAGTATTACAACGGCTTCGCCAACCGGGTGCTTTGGCCGATCCTGCATTACCGGGTCGATCTGGCCGAATTCCTGCGCCGCGACCTGAGCGGCTATCGGCGCGTCAATGCCCATTTCGCCGCGCAACTGGACAGGCTGCTTCAGGACGATGATGTCCTGTGGGTGCACGATTATCACCTGATTCCGCTTGCCAAGATGCTTCGCGACCGCGGGCATCGCAACAAGATCGGTTTCTTCCTGCATATTCCGTTTCCGCCGCCGGAGATCATCACGGCCTTGCCGAATCACGAGTGGCTCATTCCGCAGATGAGCGCATACGATCTGGTTGGCTTCCAGACGGATGGCGACGCTGCGAACTTCGCGCGCTATCTCGAAGACGAATGCCATCTGCAAAAGCGCGCCCGCTATCGCTATCAGACGGCCGATCGTTCAGTGCGTATCGGCGTATTTCCGATCGGCATCGAAACCGCCGAGTTCAGCCGGCTGGCGCGCCGCTCGGTTCGTTCGCCATTGGTGCAGAAGGTCGTGGAAAGCCTGTCGGGGCGGATGATGATGATTGGCGTCGACCGGCTCGATTATTCCAAAGGTCTTGCCCAGCGGATGGACGCGTTCGAACGGTTCCTTGCCCTCTACCCCAATTGGCACGGCAAGGTCACCTACCTCCAGATCACCCCGAAGAGCCGTTCCGATATTCCAGAATACGTTGAGATGGAGCGGGTGATCAGTACGGCAGCGGGACACATCAACGGATCCTATGGCGAAGCATCCTGGACTCCCATCCGCTATGTGAACCGCGCCTACAGCCGGAGCGCATTGGCCGGCCTTTATCGCTCGGCACGCGCGGCGCTGGTGACGCCGCTGCGCGACGGCATGAATCTTGTGGCCAAGGAATACATCGCGGCGCAAGACCGCGAGGACCCCGGCGTTCTCATCCTCTCGCGGTTTGCCGGCGCCGCGGCCGAATGCACATCCGCGCTGCTGGTCAATCCGTATGATCCGGAAGTGGTCGCCATGTCGATTGCGCATGCGCTGTCGATGCCGCTCGAAGAGCGGCGCGAGCGCTACGAGGCGCTCTATCGCACCGTTTCCGAGAACAACATCCATTCCTGGGGCAAGCACTTCTTGCACGCGCTGACCTTGGACAGAGCGACCGGGAAGGATGAATTGCCAAGGTCGATCGAGCGACCGAGCTTTCGCCACGAGGCCGCGGCCGCCGTCTGGCCGGATTTCGGCGTACATTCTTGAGTGAGCTACTGCGCGAAATCGATAACGACCTTGATGTCGCCTGGCCGGTGTTCGAGAGCGTCCGGCCAATGTTCGATCGGGAGCCGGCGCGTGATCAGCCGGCCAAGCCAGCCCTTGTCGGCCTGTGCAAGCGCCTCCGCCGCCATCTCGTAATGCTGCCGGTTGGCATTGACGACACCGAAGACGGCCTCGTTGTTGAGCACCATGGTCCGGTTGATACGACCGACATCGAGGCTGAAACGGGCGCCCGGCTCGCTGACCCCGAGAAGGCAGACGATTCCGGAGGCCGCGGTGACGCCAAGTACATCCTGAATGACGGCCGGAGCGCCGGTGCATTCCATTAAAATATCAGGACTCAGTCCGTCGATGGCGGCGTGGAACTCGCCGCCAAGCTGATGGACGAGCTGTTCCTTCAGGCCACCAGGATTGCGATCGACCACGTGAAGGCTCAGTCCGCGCTGAACGCCCATCATCGCCGCCAGTAAACCAATCGGGCCCGCGCCGGTGACCAGCAACGTTCTGGGCTTCCACGAGCGGGAACGCCGGCCGATTCGCTCGGTGTGATCCCAGGCTTTCGCCGCAATGCTGGCAGGCTCCAGCAGCACCCCGAGCAGGCCGAGCGTCGGATCGATCCTGACGGCGAATTCCGGCTCGATCCGGAACCGCTCGGTGCCGAATCCGTGCAGTTCCTTGATACCGTGCTCCGTATAGCGGCCGTTACGGCACATGTCCCACTCGCCGGCCGCACATGCCGGACATGGGACGGGGTCGGGTTGCCGCACGACTGCAACAATCAGGTTTCCTGAGACAAGACCGCAGCCGGAAGGCGCCTCCTCGACGACACCGAGTGACTCGTGGCCGAGGATCAGCCGCCGTTCGCCGGGCGGCGCGGCGCCGTAATGGCCTGCAACGATCTCACGATCGGTGCCGCATACGCCAAGCGCCACGGTGCGCACCAGCACTGCGCCATGCGACAACGCTGGCTCGGGCACGTTATCGAGCCTGACAGAATTGGCGATGCCTGGAGAAACCGTCAGAGCATGCATGTCTTGCAGCGATTGATTAATGATGGCGGGCCATCTCGGCGTTGTCCGCCAAGCGGTACTTCTACGCGGGCGTCCCCGAAAAGTTCCACGTCCCGGGCAACGAAAGCGGGGCCCGCCGCATTGACTTGCGTATCGACAATATTTGTGGAGGCCCGCGATGGAGGCCATCGGACGCAGGCGTTGGGCAATTGCGGAAGGCTACATTCCCTCCGAAAGCGCATTTTCCGCGCGGGCGCTGATCTCACATGAGACCGCCTGCATCCTTAACGCCGGCGATCAAACCGCACAGGTCCACATTACGATCTTCTTCGCCGATCGGGAACCTGTCGGCCCTTACCGTATCGCGGTCGCAGCGCGCCGAACCTTGCATCTGCGCTTCAACGATCTCGACAATCCGCAGCCCATTCCGCGCGACACCGACTATGCATCGGTCTTCGAATCGGATGTTCCCATTATCGTGCAGCACACACGGCTCGACTCCCGCCGCGCCGAAGTCGCCCTCTTGTCGACCATGGCCTACGCGGAAGGCTGACTCCACCACTCTGCGGCCCCTCACCCCTAGCCGGCCCCCGCCGCGTCACGTCCGAGCGCGGGGCCCATGTCGCCGGGTTGTCGGATGCATCAAGACGCCCGTGACGCGCCCGGCTATAGTGCCCCGGCTAAGCAAGTAGACGCGCTCGCCGGGGCCTGCCGGGCACTTTTCGGGGGGCACGGGATGTGCCCGGCATTGCGCTAGCGCATTGACCCAACGTCTCGTGCCTTCCAACGTTCCAGGGCGGCTTCAAGACCGATCGGCCGTTTCGCCGGCATGCCGATGTCGCTCGACCGTTGGAAATCGCGGACGGCCAACTCGGAGAGCCATCCAATCCGCTCGGTGAGCCGTCGAAGAAGCCTACGGGGCGAGTATCGCTGCCCGCTCAAGGTTTCCCGTGCGAGGGCAAGGCGCCGTTTGAGCTCAAGGGTGCGCGGATTGCATGAAAGGGCGTCCTCCAACTCACGCTGCCAACTCTCGATCGATTTGATCTTTGCGTCGAGCGAAACGATGCGACTTGCCAGCAAGCGGTCAAGAAGCGAGATCGGCAGATCGAACTCGACATTCCATTCAGATGTTGCCGAGCTTTTGGGACTCGTCTCTTCCGATCCGTGAGCATGTGTCCGAAGGGCTTCTAGCCGAGCGAACGTATCTCCGCACGAACGATGATGATGATAAAGAGAAAGATCGGCAATGGGTTCGCTACTTGCAGCGTTGCGAAGGCACGGCATGTGACTCTCCGGCATCTATCGGCCACACGGGCAATCCCTTCCGCGCTCAAGTCTCGTTTTAACAACTCCCTTGTGATGCTTTGAGTTCCTGCGGGAACGCGTGTCGTGCCCCGTGGAACAATACGACCGCCGATTTGTCCACTTTCGTCGCGCTGCAACCCCGACGTTAGGCCGCCCGTTGGGTGAGCCGACTCATTTCCCGCATAATCAGCCGGCGATAGGGCCCCTCAAATCCCATCAACATATCGGGCGATCCATCCTGAGTGATCTGTCCGTCGTGCAACACGACGATGCGATCGAAACTGCGCAAGGTGGACAGCCGATGCGCAATCGCGATGGTCGTCCGGCCTTGCATCAACCAGCCCAACGCGTCGCGCACAAGCTCTTCCGATTCCAGGTCGAGCGCCGAGGTCGCCTCATCGAGCAGGAGCAGCGGAGCATTTTTGAGGAAAGCACGTGCAATTGCGATGCGCTGGCGCTGCCCGCCCGACAGTTTGACGCCACGGTCTCCGACCAGCGTCGCAAAGCCATCCGGGAGGAACTCGATGAAGTCGCACTTGGCCGCATTCGCCGCCGCCATCACCTCCTCGTCCGATGCATCTGGCCGGCCGTAGCGGATATTCTCCGCGACGGAGCGCTGGAACAAGCCGATGTCCTGCGGAACGATGGAGATCATCTTGCGCACGCTTTCCTGCGTCGCGCGCGAAATATCCTGGCCGTCGATCAATATCCGTCCGCCCTGCACGTCGTAAAAACGCTGCAGCAAGACGAGCAGCGTCGACTTGCCGCCGCCGGACTGACCAACCAAGCCGACGCGCTGGCCAGGCTCGACTTCCAGATTGAAATTGGCGAAGACCTTTCGCCCGTCGGGATAACAGAACGAAACATCTTCAAACGCAACGCTTGCTCCCTTGTGAATGAGCGGCATGGCCTGCGGATGATCGCACAACCCGTGTGGCGCGAGCAGCGTCGCGAGTGCCTCACTGAGGCGCGCCATATGCTGCGTCACGTCAACCAGCGCGACGGCAAGATCGCGCGTCGCGTGCAGCACCGACAATCCAAGCGTGCCGACCAGAACAACATCTCCGGTCGTGGCCGCGCCTTGCTGCCATAGCTTGATCGCCCAGGCCAGGAGGCCAATGGTCAGCACGACCGTGACCACCGCATGGAACAGCCTGAGCTTCTCGAGATAGATCAGGCTGCGCCGGCGCGCCGTCGTCTCACGCTCGAGCGTGGCATCGAACCGGCGATGTTCTCGGCGCATGGCGCAGAATGCGCGGACCAGCGACATGTTGCTGATCACATCGGTCATCTCGCCGTCCACCGCCGCGGCCTTGTCGGCGTAATCATGGTGCAGCGGTCGGCCCGCGGCGGCGAGACGAAACATCGTGACGACCACCGCCACGGCGATCACCACCAGCACGCCGGCGATCCAGTCGCTGACCGCGAGTACGAACGCGATCGCCCCAACCGTCGCGGCGCAGGGCGGCAGTACGTTCCAGACGAACATGTTCTCGACGGTGTAGACGGCATTCGACGTCGCCGTAACGCGGCTCGTCAGGACACCCGGCATGCGATCGAGAAAGTAGCTCGGCGCATGCCCGGTGACGTGCCGAAACAAGTCGCTTCGCAGGTCCCGGCTGACGCCGACGAATGCAAAGCTCGCGATCCAGCTGGCAAGTCGCCACAAGAGATTGTCGGCGGCGATCAGGAACGTCAGAATTGCGAATGCAGACCACGCCCGCGCGATGTTCGGGCCAGCGGCAAGCGTATCGACCAAGAGCTTCACACCATACTGGGTCGTGACCGAGCAACCGACGGCACCCAGCACGCATGCGAGAATGACGGTGTGCGACAGCCGCCTTCGCCGCAGGTAATGGAAGATGAACGCGACCGGACGAGTTGCGTACGCGCTGAGTTCGTCCATTGGCCTCGTGTTCCTCGCGTCCAGGGCGGTCGCGTGTTGCCGGTTACCACCGCCGCGCCATCGCCCTCCACCAGCCTGCTGGCGCAACGCGCGAGTCCGCCCGCAAGTTTCAACGGGAACCCTCGCCGCCGCTCTTTCGTTTGAACCAAGCGGAACATTCCCGATTTGCATATCAAACACCCCGCCAGGGGATACCTGGGAGCTCTTTCAATGCGCATCGCACAAGTCGGCCCTTTGACCGAATCTATTCCGCCCAAGCTTTACGGCGGAACGGAGCGAGTGATCTCCTGGCTCACCGAAGAGCTCGTGGCGCTGGGGCATGACGTAACGTTGTTTGCGAGCGGGGACTCCCAGACGTCGGCAAAGCTCGAACCGGGATGGCCGCGGGCGCTGCGCCTTGACGGGTCGATACGCGACCCGAACGCGCTCCACCTGGCCATGCTCGAACATGTGCGCCGGAGAGCGTCCGAGTTCGATTTTCTGCATTTCCACCTCGACTATTATCCGTTCTCGCTGTTCTCGCGGCAGTTCACGCCGTTTCTGACAACCTTGCACGGTCGGCTCGACCTGCCGGAACACCGCTTACTGTTCGGCGCATTTCCGTCGGTTCCGATCGTGTCGATCTCGGACGCACAACGCCAGCCGGTGCCGAACGCGCACTGGGTCTGCACCATCCATCACGGCCTGCCGGAGCGGCTGCTGACGCCCCAGCCCACCCGGCCGAGCTATCTGGCATTTCTCGGCCGCATCTCACCGGAGAAGGCCGTCGACCAGGCCATCCGGATTGCCGCGCGCTCCGGATTGCCGCTCAAGATTGCGGCCAAGATCGACAAGGTCGACCGCGATTACTTCGAGGAGGTCATTCGTCCGCTGCTCGCTCTTCCCGGCATCGAATACGTCGGCGAGATCGGGGACAGCGAGAAATCCGCGTTCCTGGGCGGCGCCATCGCGCTTCTAGCGCCGATCGCGTGGCCGGAGCCATTCGGCCTCGTCATGATCGAGGCAATGGCGTGCGGCACGCCGGTTATCGCCTCCAATCGTGGCGCCGTGCCGGAAGTGGTCGAGAATGGTTTAACGGGCTTTGTAATCGATGACGAAACGGGCGGCGTCGATGCCGTCGCCCGAATCCCGCAATTGTCCCGCAAAGCGATCCGCCGCCGGTTCGAAGAACGCTTCACCGCGCGGCGAATGGCGCAAAGCTACCTTACGGTCTATCGCCAATTGATGGCAACGACGGCGCCGCGGCCAAAGCTCGCCGCCGTGCGCGCTACCGCTTCATGACCAAGGGGAACGTCATTCGGGTTGCGGGCGCGTTTCCGGCATCAGCAGCAGAACCAGCAGAAAGCCGACCGCGGCGAGCCCCGCCAACCCCGTAAACGCGACGAGGTTGCCGTGGCTCGTGCTCAGATAGCCGCCAAGCGTCATGCTGAGCGAGGCCCCGATGCCGACGCCGCTGCCGACAACTCCCTGGGCCAGGTTGAAGTGCCCGCTTCCGCGGGTCACGTCGGCGATAATGAGCGGCACCAGGACACCGAGGACCGCCGCCGAGATACCGTCGAGGATCTGCACCGCAACCAAGAGGTAAGGGTTGCTGACGAAGGCGAACAGCAGGCCACGGATCGGCAGCGCCGCAAAGCCGAGCAAAAGAAGCGGCCGGCGCCCCCGCAATTGCGCCTGACGGCCGACCCGGGGCGAGAGCGCCGCGACGACGAGTTGCGGCACCACAATGCACGCGCCGACCAAGGTGGTGGCCCATTCGCTCGACCGCATGGTGACGATGCTCGCCACCTGCGGCAGCATGGCGGCGTTCGCCAGATGAAAGAGTATCGCGCAGCCGGCGAAAATCATCAGCGAGCGGTTGCGAGCGAGTTCCCGCAGGATTGCGGTCGGGTCACCGCGGTGCTCCACCGGTTTGCCGCCATGCGCGCGTTCGGCATCGATCTCCTCGTCGCGGACGAAGCTGAGCGCCACCAGGGTCGGAATGCACAGCGCAACCGTCATGAAGAAGACCGCGCGACTTGAAAACAGGTAGCCGGTGGCGCCCATCCCCGCGGCAGCCAAGCCGGAGCCGATCGCCGCGAAGCGCGCATTGCGTCCAAACCGTTCGCCGACAGCGGCGTGGCCGACAAGGCCCAGGCTGATCGCCGCAATCGCCGGCCCAAGCACGCAACTGGCCAACGCTTGGACGACGGCTGCGCCGACGACGACGCCGAAGGCCGGCCATGCCGCGAGCGCCAGCGCACTGATGCTGATCGCAACGACGGCACACGCGGCCAGCAGCCGTTCAGACCGAACCGCATCGACCAGCGCGCCCCCCGGCATCTGACCTAGGAGCGCCACGAGGCCGCTGACGGTGAGAACAAGGCCGATATCGACCTGGGTCCACTTTTGCGTAGTCAGGTAGACCGCAACGAAGGGGCCGAATCCGGTCTGCACGTCGGCCAGGAAGAAGACGAACCAATCGAGGGCGCGCTGGCTTCGACGTGAAGGACGCGGCAGAACCGCAAGGGCGCGGCCGGGACTTGGACGGTCGCCCTGTGGCGAACCATGCCCTTTCTGTCCGGTGTCGGCGCCAGCGCGACACCCGCCATCATGACGATCGTGCGGAGGCGGCGCCCGCGACACATCTATGTCTCTTACTTCTCTGTTTGTGGCGCGGGATTGTCCGGCGGCGGCTCAGGACTGGAACTGCCGAGCACCACGACCGGCTCACCCGGACGGTATTCGGGCGCGACCCTGACTTGATTTCGGGTCAGCTCCAGCGTGATCCGGTCGAGTTTACCGCCCTCCGGAAAGCGCAGGGCATTCCAATCGACCGCAATCTTGCGGCTGCCGACGCCGAGAAATCCACCGAAGTCGATGACCACCGCGCGAACGTTTCCCGACCTGTTGACCAGAATATCGACGATGCGCCCCATATCCTCGCCGGCGCTGCTGCGAACGTTCTTTCCAAGAATTCCGTCGAGTTCCTGGCCGTCGACGACGGTTGCGGGCGTCCCCTTGTTGGCCTGCCCCTCCAGCGTCGCGGCGGGCGGCTGCCCCTTGGATTGCGACAAGTGATACCCCGGGACAACGCGCGGCTCCCCGGCCGCGGCCGACGACAACGCCTCTGCTCTCGGAAATGCCGCCATCGACACTGTGATAACCGCAAGTGTGCGAATTGCTTTGTACATTTTCGCTTGAACCACACGTGTCCCTGACTCAGCCAACACGCATGACACAGCTTGGTTCCAGCCGCTCAACCGACATTGCAGGGCGACGATTTGCGCAGTCCACGTTCATCAGCCATCCGCCAAATCGACACTACATGCGTGGGGTCAGACAGTAATAGCGACGCGTTGGCATTTCTCGCGGCGGCGTTCCTGCGGAACGAACGACGGCGGATGCTGTTGAAGTTCCCGGGTGGGCCGCACAGTGCGCAGAGCGAGCAGCGGTATACCCGGGCTTGCGGACGCCGATACCGCCGTCCGTCGGATCACGCGTTTGTTGGACAAACGAACGTAAAATTCGAATTGAGGGAAACTACCCGTGAAGATTGCCCAGATCGCCCCACTGATCGAAAGCGTTCCTCCCGTCCTCTACGGCGGCACCGAGCGCGTGGTCTCCTACCTCACCGAAGAGTTGGTGCGCCAAGGCCACGACGTGACGCTGTTTGCGAGCGGCGATTCGCTGACCTCGGCGGAGCTTGTCTCCTGCGCGAGCAGCGCATTGCGGCTTGCTCCGAACGTTGTCGATCCCATTCCTTATTACATGCTGATGCTCGACAAGGTGCGCGAGCGGGCCGATGAATTCGACATCCTGCATTTTCACATCGACCAATTCCACTTTCCGCTGTTCCGCCCGATCGCAGAACGGACGCTGACGACGCTGCACGGCCGGCAAGATCTGCACGACTTGCAGGCGCTCTATCGCGGATTTGCCGAGATGCCGCTGGTGTCGATATCAAACGCGCAACGCCGCCCGATCCCCAAGGCCAGGATCGTCGCGACGGTCTATCACGGCATCCCGGCCGACCTGCACGTCCCGAACTATAATCCGCGCGGCGGCTACCTCGCGTTTCTCGGACGCATTTGCCCGGAAAAGCGTCTCGACCATGCGATCGCCATTGCGCGCGCCGCCGGAATACCGCTCAAAATCGCCGCCAAGGTCGACAAGGTCGACGAACAATATTTCCGTGAGACGGTCGTGCCGCTACTTAGCGGTCCGGGCATCGAATACATCGGCGAAATCGATGAGAAGACGAAGACGCCGTTCCTTCGAGATGCGCTTGCGCTGATTTTTCCAATCGATTGGCCTGAACCGTTCGGCCTTGCCATGATCGAAGCGATGGCCTGCGGCACGCCCGTCCTGGCGTTCCGCCGCGGCTCCGTCCCCGAGATCATCGACGAAGGGGTAACCGGATGCATTGTCAAAACCAGAAGCGACGCGATCAGACGGCTGCCGGATGTCCTGTCGCTCGATCGCCGCGGCGTGCGCCGGCGTTTCGAGGAACGCTTTTCCGCCACGCGCATGGCGCTGGATTATGTTGACGTTTACCACCGCGCATTGACCGCACCGCCGATCCAGGCCGATTTCGACGGCGAGCCTCTGGTACCGCTGGCAGCCAACAACATCAGCATGGACGGCAACGTGACCGATGCCGACTGAGAGCTTGTCGCAGGCGACAGCCATTCACATTGACAGCGTCGCAGAGGCCCCGTTCTACATCTCGGCGACCGGGCCTCCATCGCGGCCGCGGCTGGCGCTCAAGCATGGCGACAGTTTCGCCGTACTCGACAACTACGGCGACATGGGAGCGGCGGCCGGCGGCCTCGACGGGCTCTTCCATTGCGACACGCGTTTTCTCTCCCGCCTGGAGTTGCGTCTGAACGGCATGCCGCCATTGCTGCTCGGGTCAAACCTGAGCGACGATAATCTGGTCCTGTCGGTCGACCTGACCAATCCCGACATGCTTGTCGGCAAGAAGCGCACGTTGGGCAAGGATACCCTGCATATCGTGCGCACCACCTTCTTGTGGCGCGGCGCCGCCTATCAGCGGCTAGGGATTCGCAATCACGGCGAGCGGCCCGCCGTCTTTGATCTGTCCATTTTCTTTGGCGGAGACTTTGCCGACATCTTCGAGGTGCGCGGCCTTGAACGCGCCCGGCGCGGAGTCATGCGCATCGATGCGGACGGCGCTTGCAACGTTGTCTTGCGATACAAGGGACTCGATCGCGTCGCCCGTCAAACGGTCGTGACGTTCGATCCGCCGCCGGCACGGCTTACGAAAGATACCGGCACCTATCTGCTTCATCTTGCGCCGCAGCAGCGAGCCTCGATCTTTGTCAATGTGAAGTGCGACCAGCCCGAGGACGCCGAGCCCCGTCCCTTCTATAAAGCGATGCTTGCGGCTCGCCACGAATTGCAGAGAGCCGCAGGCTGCGCCGCGGCGATCGAGACCTCGAACGACATATTCAACGAGATGCTTTGCCGCTCGATCGCCGACCTTTACATGCTGATCACCGATACGCCGCAGGGCGCCTATCCGTATGCCGGCATTCCCTGGTACTCGACCACATTCGGGCGGGACGGACTCATTACCGCTCTGGAAACGCTCTGGCTTGACCCGAGCATTGCGCGCGGCGTCTTGCAGCGGCTTGCCGCCTATCAAGCCAAGACCGAGGACGCGACGGCCGACGCTCAGCCGGGCAAAATCCTCCACGAGATGCGGCGCGGAGAGCTGGCAGCCCTGCGGGAAGTTCCTTTCGCGCTTTACTACGGCAGCGTCGATTCGACGCCGCTGTTCGTTCTGCTGGCCGGGCTCTACGCCGAACGCACCGGAGACGACG